>Ga0066689_10000897_pt1 | contig 9772 bp, 9 predicted proteins | sample GraSoiAngelo_138_FD_65626 | JGI IMG/M metagenome (GOLD analysis project Ga0066689, IMG submission 65626) | Grasslands soil microbial communities from the Angelo Coastal Reserve, California, USA - 14_0929_09_40cm | ecosystem: Environmental > Terrestrial > Soil > Grasslands | place: USA... | reverse complement strand
CAAGGCCTGACGATGCAGATGTCGAATGGCTGGTCGTTCTCGTTCGCCGGGAACGTGAATGCGTTCTGGGTGTTCTCGAAAGCGACGCAGGGTGGTCCCACCAACTCGAGCGTTCGCACCGGCCTCTTGCCCTCCTTCGCCACGTTCGAGGCGCGCGGCAAGGAAGCCGGAATGAATCTGGCAGTCCACTTCGGGTTTGCGCCGCAGATTCAGAACGGAAACATCACCCCAGGGGCTGGCGCCGTGCACGATCAGTTCGGCGCGCAGATCGACATGCGGCAGGTGTATCTGACGTTCGGTGGTCAGTGGGGCCAGATCCTCGCCGGCCGCGAGCTTGCGCTATTCGGGCGTCAGAACATCTTGAATGACCAGACCCTGTTCGGCGTCGGCGCCGTCGGGGTGGGTGGCGGCGGCGGTGGCGGGACGACCCTGGGTCGCATCGGATATGGGTATCTCTATCCCAACTTCAACGCGCAGGTGACGTACTCTACGAGGCCAGGCACGCCCGCGCAGTTGAGCATCGGCCTGTTCCAACCCAGCGCCATTGATGGGACAAACTACAGCTACACCAAGGTTCCGCGGTTGGAGGCTGAGCTCACCTGGAGTCAGAGGTCCGGTAAGAGCAAGTATACGGCGTGGGCCGGCGGCCTGTGGCAGAGCACTTCGACGGCGCCCGATACGGGCGGCATCAGCCTCAGCTCGTTCGGCGGTACAGTCGGCGTCCGCGGGGACTTCCAAGAATTGTCGGTGGTTGTGACTGGTTACATCTCAAAGGGTCTCGGCAACCTCTTGGAGTTCAACGCGGCTGGGGGCGGTTCCCCCGTCGCCACGAACGACTCGACGGGCCGGCCCGGGGACGGCGGGTATGTACAGCTCGGCTATACGTTCAACAAGAAGACCACGCTGGCGGGCAGCTTCGGTTTCAGCCGGCTGAAGAACGCCAGCTCGGGTGAAGGCGCGGCGGCGAACAACAGCGCCGTGCGCACCCAATGGACCGCCTACACGGTGGGTATCTACCACCAGTGGACGAAGTCCATGAAGCTGGTGTTCGAGGGCACGCGCGAGCAGGAGGGCGTCGGCGGCACCGCGCCGGCGCAGACGGACCTCTCCGCTGGGTTCATGCTATTCTTCTAGCCAATCCAGTGATGTAGAAACGTCAAGAGGCCGGGAGCAACTGATCCCGGCCTCTTACGTTTCTCCGTGACGCTTTTCCGCGACGCCTTTCCGTGACGCCTCTTTATTTGTAGCGGTAGGTAATCCTGCCACGGGTCAGATCGTAGGGAGATAGATCGACGGCCACCCGGTCGCCCCGCAGAATGCGAATGTAATTCTTACGCATCTTCCCGCTGACGTAGGCCAGCACCTCGTGCCCGTTCTCGAGCTTCACGCGGAAGGTCGTGTTGGGAAGCACCTCGGTGATGGTGCCCATCATCTGTATCGCGTCGCCCGCCACGTCCCTGTCGCCTCCTGGCCCTACGCCCGCGCCGCGTGGGGATCCATCGTCTCGTCGCGCGGGGGCTCCCGGCCCCGCTCGATGTACGACGCGTGACGGCCGCAGCCCTGGCAGGTCAGGGTCACGCGCTCGGGCGCGAGCGGCCCGAGCTTAATGCCTCCGCGACGCCGGGGTGCGCGCACGATCGACCGCGTTTCACACGAGGGGCAGACCAGGGGCACATGCTCCCGGTCCGCCGCGATCAGCGCCAGTGCCTCCGGCGCCCGGTATTCCTTTACTCCACGTCGTCCCACGGCTGTACTTGTGCCTCCAACTTCGGAATCTAGCCTCCCCAGGAAGGCCCTCCAACGGAGCCGTCTTGGGCCCGCTTGACAGCCTTTCCCGGGGGGGTATCTCTCATCCAGCCCGGAGGTTCCGCCAGATGGACCGCCCCAAGTACGAGCCTGTCGCCGAGATCGAAGTGGATGCGGCTCGACCCGACCCTCAGGGCTTTACGCTCACCGGTCAGGGCGCCGATCACGCCGAATACCAGCTCGACCTGCACTTCGGCATGCCGCTCGACGCCAAGACCCGCAGCGTGCTCGGCGAGCTCCTGTCGCACTCCGATCTGACCATCTCGCGCCGGTCCCCGGGCGGGCTGGTCCAGGCGTTGCGCCAGCGTCGTAACCGCGCGTCACAGCCGTAGTTGGGTCAAAAATCCTTGACGCTCTTCAGGGGTCGATGTAGCTTGGCGCGACCTTCAGCGCCGGAGCAGCGTGTTCTATGCCCCCCCCAGCTGAGCTCGGCGGGTCGCAGATCTCTTCGCTGCTCGAAGCCCTTCCCGGCATCGCGAGTGTGCTGCGCAGCCCGGTGGCGGACGCGCTGGTCAAGGCGATCCGCGGGGCCGCCGGATTGGGCGAGTTCACCGTCGACGACGCCGAAGAGCTGATCCGCTACGCGGTCCGTCGCGGCCTGATCGGACCGGAGGAAGGTGACCGCGTCCTCTCCGACATCCAGGGCGCGCTCAAGCGTAGGCCCCCCAAGAGCGCCGCCCGGCCCAAGCCGGCCCCGAAGAAGAAGCCCGCCAACAAGAAGAAGTCGCGCCGGTGACGCGGCGGCAGCTCTCACGCTTGATATGCGTGGTCGTGGTCGGCGCCTGCGCGCGCATGCCCCCGGCGGGGTCCGTCACGCCCCCCACCCCAGGGGACCGGTTCCGCCTTGCCGCGGTGCTCGTCGCTTCGGGATTCCGGCGGTCATCCCTGACGCAGCGGCGGCCGGCGTGCTGCGCTTCAACGCCACCGACGCGGTGGGGAGGGGCGGGTCACTGACCCTGGTCCACCTCTGGTTCACCGCGGTGGGTCCGGGGATCTCGAATCACCTGACGGCCTTCACCACCCTGGCCACGTCGGTCAACCTGCTCGACATGTTGCCCGGCCTTCTGGTCGCGCCCGGCAACGTGACTGTCGGCCCCTGACGGGTGCGGGCCTAGACCCGGAATCCCTGCACCAGTCCGTGCAGCTTCTCGGCCGCCTGCAGGAGACTCCCCGCGGCGGCCGCCATCTCCTGGGTCGACGCGCCCTGTTGCTCGGCGGCGGCCGTCGCCTGCTCCGCTCCGCTTGCATGCGCCGTCGCCCGTCCAGACACCTGTTGTGCCTGTTCTTGAAGACGCGCGGTCGTCGCGCGGTTCGACTGCGCCGCCATGCGGACCCGCGCGGCCGCTTGCTCCACCAGCTCCACCGCGGCGGCGATCTCGGCCAGAGCGTGCGCCGCCCCCTCCGCGACGGATTCGATGCCCCGCACTTTGGCCTGGCCGGCGGCCATCGTGGCCGTGATCTCCTCCATCTGCTCGCGGATCAGGCCCGTGGTGCGCGTCACCTCCTCGGCCGCGCGTGCCGATTCGTCGGCCAGCTGGCGGACTTCCTCGGCCACGACCGCAAACCCGCGGCCGTGCTCGCCCGCGCGGGCGGCCTCGATCGCGGCGTTCAGGGCGAGCAGGTTCGTCTGCGACGAGATGCGCTTGATGAGATCGACGAAGTCGTCGATCGAGGTGGAGAGCTCCGTGAGCTGCGCGATCTGCTTGGAGCTGGTCTGGACCACCTCGCGCACGTCGAGCAGCACGCCGCCGGCGGCGGCCACGTCGCCGCGGTGCCGTTCGGCCACGCTGCGGATTTCCTCGCCGAGCGTGGCCGCTCGCTCCGCCGCTTCCGCCATGTCCCCCGTGGCCTTGCCCAGCTCGTCGAGTCCCGTGCCCATGGAGCCGAGCGCGGCCCGCTGCTGATCCGCGCCCGTCGAGATCTCCACCATCGCCGTCGATACCTCGCTCGAGGAGGCGGCGAGCTGCTCGCTCACGGCGGACAGATCCCCCGCCGACCCGGCGATCCGGTCAGCCTCCGTGATCACCTCTCCCACGATCCGGCGCAGCCGGTCTCCCATGTGCTGCATCGCGTCCGCGAGCACCCGGAACTCCCGGGGCATGTCACCGGTCGTGACCGGCCGCAGGTCGCCCGCCCCGAACCGCTCGGCCGCGGTCACGAGCCGCGCGAGCGGGCCCTGCACGGACTGGAGGGTGTAGCGCGAGAGGAACACACCCGCGACCACGAGGGCGACGACGAACGCCCATAGCTTGCGCTCCCGGTCGGCGGCGTCCGCCGTCAGCCGTTCGGCGGCTCTCGCCGCCCTCTGTGCCTGGCGCCGCGAGAGATCGCGCACCAGGCGCGTCAGCTCGGTCGCCTGGGCGCGCACGGCGGCCGCCCGCGCCACGGCTTCCTGATCGCGCCCCAGGTCCTTCAACGCGTGGGCGATCGAGTATTCCGTTTGGATCATGGCGTGCAGCTGCTTCAGGCGGTTGACCGTGAGCCGGTCCTCGGCGGTGAGTCCGCCCAAGGCGTCGAGCCGCCGCTCATACTGGAATGCGTCTTCGGCGGTCGTCTGAAACAGCCGTCGCGCTTCGGCGCCCGGGGACGCGAGGTACTGCTCCGCCGCGCGGATCTCCTCGAGCACGCTCGTGACGAGACCGCTCCCCACCTCCATCGACGTCCGCAGCCCGGTCAGCTCGTCTGCTACGGCGTAGCGCATGTGGCGCAGTGTGGCCGCGCCGGCGATCGCCGTGACGAGCAGGCCGACCATGAGCAGCACCAGCCCCACCAGAATCCGATTCCGGATCGTGGCGAGCGGGCTCCGCATCACCGCTCCGCCTGGGTCACCAGCGCGCCGTCGTGCACGACCCCGATCACGACCGACTTCCCCCGCTCGTCGCCGTTGGCGTCGAACGCGATCGGGCCGGTCACGCCTTCGAACTGCGCCCGGCCATGGCCGACATGCGCGAGATAGTCGCGGACCGCCGCGCGCTCGGGCCCGGCGCCCTCGACCGCCCGCGCCAAGAGCAACACGGCGTCGTAGGCCCCGGCCCCGCGATGGTCGGGGCGCAGCCCCGGGAAGGCACGGGCATAGTCCGCCACGAACGCCGCGTTGCGCTCGTCGCGTCGGTCGGGAAGGTAGGCCGATGAGATCCGCATCCCCTCCGCGAGCGCCCCGTCTGCTTCGATGCCGGTGAGGGCGTCGCCCCCGAGCACCGGCCAGCGCACGCCCAGCGCAGCCATCTCCCGCAGCGCGAGCTCCGCCCCCGGCCGCTCACCCGCGACGAGCAGCACGTCGATCCCGGCCCGCCGCATGCGGGACAGGTACGGCTCGAGCGACTGCGTAGCCGGGACGTAGGGATCCGCTTCCACCACGGCTCCACCCAGATGGGCGAACTCCGCCGCGAACGTGCCCCGGACCCCGCGCCCGTACTCGTTGTTGATGTAGATGGTGCCCGCCCGTCGCGCACCCAGCGCCTGCCAGGCGAAGTGCGCCAACTCGGCTCCGTGCTGCACATCGCTCGGGCACACGCGGAACACCCACGGGCTGAATCCCGACAGCTCAGGGCTGGACGCCGACGGCGAGATCATCGCGACGGGATCGGCCCCGGCGCCGTACACCCGTGCGGCGGCGATCGTCGGACCGGACGAGAGGTGCCCCACGACCGCCACGACCGTCGGATCCGCGTACAGCCGCTCCGCCACGCGCACGGCCGTATCCTCGCTCCCCGAGTCATCGGCGACCCGCAGCTCGAGCGGTCGGCCGCGCACGCCGTGCCGGGCGTTGATCTGGTTGACCGCCAGCTGGGCGGCACGCAGCATCGAGGCGCCGCGCGGTTGGGAGAAGGGACCCGCCAGCCCGATCGCGACCGGGCCGGCGGGGCGGGAGGAGCACGCCGCGAGCACGACGGCGCCGACGACGAGCAGTGACGTTCGCAGAAGCCCTCCCCTTCCACATGCGGCGGGGCAAGGTTAAGCCCGGCCCGGGGGAAGCGCAACATTCCCCCAGGGTCTCCACGCGGTTTTCCAGATCGATGTGGACAAGTGCCGTTTGCGAGCGCGCCGCCGGGGGATAGCTTGATGCAGATGGAACCGTCGCGCGCGCTGTATCGGTTTGCCGGTGCTCTCGAACCTCTGCTGGCCGCTCCCGATGCCGCCGCCTTCGAGCGGGCGTGGGACGCCGCGCACCTCGACCGCGTCGCGTGGGAGGCACTCGCACTGGCCCGACGGGAGAACAGTGCGGCACTCGAGCCCGCGCTGCACGCGGTGGACCGTCGGCTCCTCGCCGTGCTGGAGCGCTGCCGCTCGTTCCTCGATCCGCACCTCGTGACCTTCCGCGTTCCCGAGCTGGAACGCTGTCAGCACGCGGCCGCCGCGGCGCTCGCCGGGGCCCGCTGGGGCGTCGCGGGGTTGCGCACCGTCATCTCCGACACCGCGGCTCCGCTCGGCCGCCGCTACTTCGCGTTCCTCGCGCTCGCGGCGCGCCATCCGGAGGGCGCGTGGCCGCTGTTCGAGCGCTATCTCGTCACTCCGGGAGCGCACCACGCGTTCGTCGCCGCGGCCGTGGAAGCGGCGCGCTTCTACGTCGGGCACGCCGACGTGCTGGAGCGCCTGTTTCACCGCATCCGGGGCGACCAACTGCTGCGCCGCTTTCTCGGTCCCAAGATCCTCGAGTCGCTGTACGTCCTCGCCGAGCAGCGCACGCTCCCGTTGTTCGAGGAACTGCTCGTCACGGGCCACACCGACCCCGATGTCGACTGCTGCGAGGTGACCCGTGCCCTCGTGGCCGTGCGCCGGCTCACGGGACGGGTCGCACGGAGCTCCAAGTTCGCCGACGGCGACGATCCGGCGGTGGTGCGCACCCTCGACGACGCGGAGCGGCACTTCGAAGCGACGCGCGATCGGATCGATCAGGTGGTGGTCATCTAATGAACGCCCGCAGCTTGTCGCGGTACACCCGCCCGCCGATGTCGTAGGTGTCGTTGTGCCCCGCGCCGTGGATCAGGACCAGCTCGACCGGTCCCGCTGCGGCCGCCGCGACGTCCCTCCCCATCGTCGTCGGCACGAGGCGGTCGGCGTCCCCGTGAAAGACGAGCACCGGGCAGCGGATCTGCCGCATACGACCGAGGTTGTCGAGTGACAGGCGGAGGATAAAGCGCGGCAACAGGGCGTACAGCTGGCGCGCCATCGCGGCCGCGCTCGTGAACGGGGACTCGAGGATCAAGCCGGCGACCGGATGGCGCCCGGCCACCCAGGTGGCTGCTGCGCTGCCGAGCGAGCGACCGTAGACGTAGATGCGCCGCTGGTCGACGCCGGGCCGCGCGACCAGCGCTGCGTAAGCGGCGTCCGCCGCGCCGTACAGTCCCGCTTCGGTCGCCCGGCCCCCGCTCCCGCCGTAGCCCGGATAGTCGACGACCAGCACGGCCGTGCCGGGTGGCTGAAACTCCCGCACGATGGGCCAGATCGCCGCGATGTTTTCGCCGTTGCCGTAAAACCAGAGAAGGCCTGAAGCAGGTTGGGGAGGTTGTGGAGGTCGGGGGAGGTTGGTGGAGGTACCATCAACCTTCGGGTTGAGGTACCACCCCACCAACTTCGTCCCGTCGCCCGAGATCAACTCGACCTTCTCACCGTTCCCGACGCCCACGCGTTTCGGGTCCGGGACCGGCGCGCGCGGCGCGGGGAAGGCGAGTCGCTCCTGCAACCGCCACGCGAGCAGCACGAGCAGCGCGTACGCCAGCGCGAGCCCGAGCGCGATGCGGAGAGCGAGCATCGGGGGAAGTTAACTTGCACCGTGCGCCCGGAACACAAATCTTTGGAGCCGTGACGACCCAGCTCCCCTGTCCCTCGTGCCGTGCGGAGGTCCCGTCGGGCTCGGCATTCTGCCCCGCCTGCGGCACGCCGTCGCCCACCGTGATCACGAACGAGCGCGCCGCGGCGACGGCCGTGCCGGCGGCGGGGCTCGCGGGTGTGCCCACGGCGCAGCGCCTGGCGCGCGCGCTCGGGTCCAAGTACGAAGTGCGACGCCTGGTGGGTCGGGGCGGATTCGCCGAAGTGTACGAGCTGTGGGACAAGGATCTCGACCGGCGGCTCGCCTGCAAGGTGCTCCATCCCGAGATCGCGTGGACGCCCGGCATGCTGGCGCGCTTTCGTCAGGAAGCCAAGGCGCTGGCCCGGCTGCAGCATCCGTCCATCCTGCCGATCCACTTCACGGGAGACGGGGAAGGCCTGGTCTACTACGTCATGCCGTTCGTCGAGGGAGAGTCGCTCGCCGACGCGTTGCGGCGCCGCGGGCCGTTCGGCACCGAGGCAGCCCTCGCGGTCGCCGAACCGGTGCTGCAGGCACTGCTGCATGCTCACGCCCAGGGTCTGGTGCATCGCGACATCAAGCCGGACAACGTGATGCTGGAAGCGAAAACCGGCCGCGCCCTGCTCGTGGACTTCGGGATCGCGAAGCTCTTGAGGATCGATTCCGGGCCAAGTGAGGGCGGCGCCAAGACGGTCACGGGCTTCACCGTCGGGACCGTGCAATACATGAGTCCCGAGCAGGCCCTCGGCCAACCGAACATCGACGGGCGCAGCGATCTGTACGCGTTCGGCGCCATGCTGTACCAGATGGTGACCGGGACGCCCCCGTACGACGGCGCCTCGAGCGCGGAAATCGTCGGCAAACATCTCGCCGATCCCGTGCCGGTGGCGAGCGAAGTGAACGCCAAGATCCCGCGCTGGCTGTCGAGCGTGATCGTCAAGTGCCTCGCGAAGAAGCCGGAGGACCGCTACGAGAGCGCCGATCAGGTGCTGGCCGCGCTCCAGGCCGGCCGGGCGTCGGGATCGACGGGGCTGGTCGGGGCGCACACGCTCGAGCGACAGGTGCGGCGCTCGGGGGGCGTGCGCTCCCGCACCGCGCGGCTCGGCTGGTGGACCGCGGGCGCCCTCGCGGTGCTCGTCGGGGGCGGCGTGGCGCGCCGCGCCGGCTATCTCGGATCCGCGGTCGCGTTCGTCCAGAATACGCTGGTCGAGCCCGTCGAGATCCTGCGCGACGGCGTTGCGGTGGACACGGTCGGGCCCGACGCTACCGCCCGGCTCTGGGTCCCCCCCGGGCGCGACGCGGGGCTCAGCTGGCGCCTGCTCCGGCCCGGCGACCCTCCGCTGGGGGAGCCCATGGAGGGGTCGCTCGCGCCCTTCGCGCGGAGCCGGGGACGGCGCGTCGCACGAGTCACCGCCGCGGTGGGAAGCCAGGCCTATTTCGCGCCCCTCATCACCAACACCAGCGCGTCGGACATCACCCTCGAAGTGAACTCGGGGACCGCCGCCGCGGCACGCTGCGCCTGCCTCGTCCCCCGCGGCGCCGTCCGTGCGCATATCGGCTACTACCGGCTGTACCGCAACTCCGCCGTCGCCGCCTACAACAGCGCCCATCCCTACACCGGGCCGCACGTGGACCGGGAGGGCTTCGCGGCGCGCGTGACCCCGCCGGACGGGGCCGTGGTGCTCGAATTCTAGTTCCCGCCCCCGACGCCCAGCTGGTGACCCGGGCCCGCGGCGCCCTCCTGGGGTTGGTGGTCGGCAATCAACTCGGCGTGCCGACCGAGCGATTCGGCAGCGCCGAGGCGATTCGCGCCGCGTTCCCCCAGGGCGTGCGCGATCTCCAGCGGCCGCCCAAGGGATCGCCCTTCGACGACGACGCGGCCATGACCCTGCTCCTGGCCGAGTCGCTCGCGGAGCGAGGCGACTTGGACGCCGGCGACGTGGCGGCGCGGTGGGTGAAATGGATGAAAGTCGATGGGCGCGGTGTGGGACTGACCACACAGCGGGCGCTGCGCCTGATCGAACGCGGCGTCGAGCCGTTCGAGGCCGGCCGCCAGGCACGCAGTGCGGGGGCCAGCGCGTCGAACGGCGCGGTGATGCGGTGCATCCCGGTCGCGCTTCGCTACCACGACAACGTCGACAAGCTGATCCGCGTCTCGACACAGCAGGCCGCCATCAC
>Ga0066689_10000896_pt1 | contig 9774 bp, 10 predicted proteins | sample GraSoiAngelo_138_FD_65626 | JGI IMG/M metagenome (GOLD analysis project Ga0066689, IMG submission 65626) | Grasslands soil microbial communities from the Angelo Coastal Reserve, California, USA - 14_0929_09_40cm | ecosystem: Environmental > Terrestrial > Soil > Grasslands | place: USA... | reverse complement strand
GGGTCTTGCGGCGACAGTTCTTTACATGTCTTGCTTAGCCAATGGCGAGAGTAAAACTCAGAAAGATATCGCAGATGCAGCTGGAGTAACAGAAGTAACTATCAGAAATAGGTTCAAAGACCTAAAAACGAGGCTTGCGTTGAATTGAGCTGGAGAATTGCGGTCACAAATGGCTAATGACAACGACGATACGCAAGAAGAGAAAGATTTCAGGCAAAGGTATGCTCACGAGCTTCGCAAGAAAAAGATGCAGAATCTTACTAGTTCACATTTTAGTTTAGATGAGATATCTGATGAACTAGCGCGGGTCAAGCATCAAGCAATGATAACGCCAGGGCGCAGGGGAGAACAAATAAAGCATGAGGAAATTAACAAGGAGATCCTCAGACGCATAAGTGTTGGAAGTCCTATGAAGCAAAACATGTAATTGAACAGGGATTCTTCTCGTGTTTGATTGTCACGTCATGAGGTCGAGGGCCATTTTGAGCTTTTTTATCTCCTGTTCTAGCGCATCGCAGTCATTCTGATCGGCAGTGTATTTCAAAAGCCGCTCGAAAGCCTCTAGCTGAGCGGATACGATATCTTTCTTATCCAGACAAAGATCATGATAACCTTGCAACAATGCATACGATACCTTTCGCTTCTCTGTACATCCGCGAGTCTTGGCAACTATTATTACCGACGTTTCTGAATCAGCTACGTTCATACGTTATCATACCGCGTTACCTTCAGGAAGATGTTCTTTATTTTGTCCGCGATTCGGATAAGCGCAGACCGGCTGCACTAAATTGTTCTTTCCTTTGCCAATTCCATTTGCTGTTTTAGTTCTATTTCTTCCCTTATAGTCTTAGCCAGCTGTTCAAGACGAATTGGCTTGTGAACAAAGCAGTCAACACGTACCTTTGGAAACATCTTCCGAAATTCGTCGTAATAGATCTCAAACGCAGTAATAAAGCAAATCTTGGTATTTTCATCAAGCTTTCGCAGTTCTCGATATAATCTGAAGCCGTTCATTTTTGGCATCCTGATATCAAGTAATAGTAAATCATATTTGCCAGGCTTGAATTGGCTTAATGCTTTTTCAGGGTCATGAAAAGCATCGACTTCAAAGCTGCCTTCATTTTCCAAGCCATGCTTAATTATCGAAAGGATATCACGTTCGTCATCCACCAGCAAAATTTTGTATTTCTTATTTGTCACTAATTCTTACAACAGAAAGATGCATTTAAGTCCGTTCTATATGTTGTTGCAGTACAATTTTCTATAGTACCTGGCTTACTCTGGTTCAACATGTGTTAAGCGAGAACATATTCGCAACAGGCAAATTTAGCTCCTGGGAAAGACTCTCTCATACGGCTCCAATATCTCTTTAAAGAATTCCAAGCCTTTAGGGGACGCTTTGAAATAAGATACTGATCTAGTTCTACCGAATGTTTCTACTTCCCTTCTGATGAGCCCATGCGCTTCCATTTCTTCAATGATTGATCTATGTTTGGTGAGGTTAAGACCACAGAAGCTTATCAGGGCGGTCTGGTTGAGTTCACCATATTCCACTAACTTTAGAAGTATGTCCCTGATCATGTAGATCCTATCACGGTACTGAGAATGAGGGAGCCTTGATGAGGATTCTGACAGTTGCCGCTGCCCTTTCATGAATAGAGGGGCGTGCACCGAGTATGTAAATCTGGACTAACCATGTTAATTCACTTTGTTAAGCGATTCTTAATTCGTTATGACAAGAAATAAGAGTTGGCGAAAAAAATGCAAAAAGCATTTTCTGAACCAGCCGTACTGAACTGGGATCGAGTGATTCACAAGAACGCCAGGACAAAAGACGGAGAACCTCTGGGCTACATCGCTTCCGAATATGACGGATTCATCTTGATCCTGTCCTCTGGTTCCCGAGAGTATAGGATACCAAAGTCGCATGTAGAGGCATTTGATGGATCACAGGTCTTTCTGGACTTGGAATTTGGAGAGGTAAGTCAATATATCATCGGATGACTTTTCTTTTCCATCCTACCTTTTTTGTTCGCCGGATCAGGTAAACGTCCATACTGCGTGCGGGCAGGGCTATCTTTCCTTTTCCGCCTCGATTCGCTCGCAGCCTAAGAACAAGAATCTTTCATCTATTCCAGCTTGACGTAATTCCTGAGCGGAGCCAGCGTTGGTTTATTGTTGTGTAGCCACTGGAGCGTTTTGACAAACGAGCTGGCTGCCTCTATCGTCGTCAGCACGGGGATGCCCATCTCGACGGCTTTCCTTCTAATCTGGTATTCGTCATATAGCATCCCGACATATTTCTCGATAGTAGAAGTGGCAGGAATGTTAATGATAAAATCGATCTTGCGTTCGTACAATAGTTCAGCAATGTTGGGCTTGCGGTCCGGCTCGCTAATCTTGTAGACCAGCTGCAAGTTCTTGAACTTGTTGTTCTCCAAAAACTCTGCCGTATGCTCGGTTGCCATCATGTTGTAGTTCATGGACGAGATGAGTGACACTATCGGAAGCAACATCTCCTTTTTCTTCTGACCTCCGACCGTTATCAGTGCAGACCCCGACAGTGGCAATGAATAACCTGCTGCCATGTACGCTTTTGCCAGCGCGTCGTAGAAACTCGTACCAAAGCACGCGACTTCGCCCGTCGATTGCATCTCTACACCAAGCACAATGTCCGATCCTTCAAGCTGCATGAACGAAAATTGAGGGACTTTGATCCCAAAGCCTGTAGTCTTTAACCACAAGTCCTTGGCAGCCGGCGGCAAGCGCTTGCCCGTCATTGCCTTTGCAGCCAGGTTGATGATATTGAGACCCACAAATTTACTAACAAATGGCATAGAGCGGGAGGCCCTGACATTAGCCTCTATTACCAACACCTCTTCGTTCTTCACCAGATATTGGATGTTAAATGGTCCTTTTACATTAAGGGCCTTGCCTATTCTGATAGAGTTATCCACTACGGTGTCAACAGTTTTCCTATCTAGCCGCCATGGCGGTATGCTCATCATTGCGTCTCCCGAATGCACGCCAGCATTGTCAATGTGTTCTATTACAGATCCAATAACGACATCCTTGCCGTCAGCTACCGCGTCCACTTCAACCTCTGCAGCATCCTGCAAGAACTTGCTGATAACAACGGGATGATCGGGGCTAACATTAGTCGCGTCTGTCAGGAATCGCTCTAATTGTTGTTCGCCCCACACTACCTTCATCGCAGCGCCGGAGAGCACGTATGAAGGCCTGACCAGCACCGGGAACCCGACAGTATCTGCAAACTCTTCTGCTTCTGCAAGTGAAGTGAACTTCCTCCACGCTGGCTGCTTTATTCCAAGCGTATCAAGTAGGTGGCCAAACTTTGCTCTGTCCTCAGCCGTATCGACGTCTTCGCTGCTCGTGCCAATGATCTTGATGCCAGTTTTAGCTAGTTTGGGTGTCAGATTGTTTGCAGTTTGACCACCTACGCATGTGACAACGCCGGTAGGCTTCTCCTTGTCGCATATGTCAAGCACGCGCTCTAGCGTCAACTCTTCGAAATACAATCGGTCGCAGATGTCATAGTCAGTTGAAACAGTCTCTGGGTTGCAGTTTATTACGGAAATTTCCTTGACACCATTTTCCTTGAGACCCCATACCATGTTGACAGTTCCCCAGTCAAATTCCACACTGCTTCCTATCCTATAGGGGCCGGCGCCAAGCACCATCATATTGCCCTTGTTGTTTCCACCGACCTTGACGTCGTCTTCCTGTCCGCCATAGGTCAAGTACAGATAGTTGGTTTTGGCTGGCCATTCTGCAGCCAAAGTATCTATTTGTTTAACAACAGGCTTTATTCCAAATTTCTCGCGAAATGCCCTGACCTGCATTTCGTCAAGATTGAGGCAGCGCGCTATCTGCTTATCCGAGAAACCCATTTTTTTAGCCCTTTTGACTAGCACTTCGTCAAAGCTGGTCTTACGCAGTTTTGTTTCCATGTCGACAATATTCTTTATCTTGACCAGGAACCACGGGTCGATTGCCGACAATTGGTAGATGCGCTCTATGCTCATGCCGGTTTTTATCGCCTCGACAACTGAGAATATTATTTCGTCATTTGGATGGATTAGCGCCTGTTCTATCCGTTCATTGTCCTCCGGTGTCGGCGCCGGCGGCGAGTTGGTGTTTGCCACAAGGCCGTCCCTGCCTATGTCACACATCCTGATCGCTTTTTGAACCACTTCTTCAAAGGTCCTGCCAATGGCCATCACTTCGCCGACTGACTTCATGGCACTCCCGAGTCTGCGCTTTGCCAGCTCGAACTTGGAGAAGTCCCATCGCGGCATCTTGAGCACAACATAATCAAGCGATGGTTCAAAGCATGCAGTTGTTGCCTTTGTGATCCTGTTTATCAGTTCTGGCAGCGAATATCCTAACCCTATTTTCGCAGCCATGTATGCAAGCGGATATCCTGTGGCCTTGCTTGCAAGTGCGGACGACCGCGACAGTCTTGCGTTGATCTCGATTGCAGTGTATTGCTCTGACGTGGGGTCAAGGGCAAACTGGATGTTACATTCGCCCACTATCCCACAGTGGCTTGTGGCGCGAATAGCTGCAGAACGCAGCATGTGGTATTCATGGTTGTTGAGCGTCTGCGACGGCGCGATTACAATGTTGTCGCCCGTGTGCACTCTCATTGAAAGCACGTTTTCCATGTTGCACACGATCACGCTGTTGCCCTTGTAGTCGCGCATAACCTCATACTCTATTTGCTTCCAGTGCCCAACGTAACGCTCTATCAGGATCTGGTGAACCATGCTGAGGTTGAGGCCACGCTGCGCAATTTCTTGCAATTCATATTCGTTGTATGCAACTCCGCCTCCCCTGCCTCCAAGTGTGTAAGCAACCCTGATAATGACTGGATAGCCAATCTCATTTGCAGCCTTGAACGCCTCGTGTAGAGAATTGACTGCAAAGCTCTGCAACACCGGCACATCACTCTTTATCATAGCGTCCTTGAACAGCTGCCTGTCTTCGGTGATCTCGATACCGTGCACTGGTGTGCCGAGCACCCGAATGCCGTATTTTTTCAGGATTCCTTTCTCGTGCAAGGATACCCCGCAGTTGAGTGCTGTCTGGCCCCCGAACCCGAGCATTATTGAATCTGGCTTTTCGGCCTCAATCACTTTTTCAACGTACTCTGTATTGATTGGAACAGGGTATACCTTGTCTGCAAAACGAGTGTCGGTCTGGATAGTGGCAATATTGGGGTTTATCAGCACGCTCTTGATCTCTTCCTCGGCCAGCGCCTTGAGACATTGCGAACCGGAGTAGTCGAATTTGCGGCCAGTTTACTGGCTCTCGCCCGCTTCTCCGATTTTTATTGCCCCACTTCCTAGCACAAGGACTTTCTTAATCAAATCATCTCTTGGCGCCTTTTCTCCCTCCTTTCTTTTTCGTTTTTTTCTTTGATGACTTTTTCGCGCGAGGCGCTTTTGCTGATATCGGCTCAGACTTCATTCCAGCAGCGATAATTTCCTTGAACCGGTCAAAGACGTACGTGCAGTCATAGGGCCCCGGCGATGCCTCTGGGTGGAATTGCACCGCGATTATGGGCTTGTTCTTGTGCTCGATACCTTCGACTGTATTGTCGTCAGCGTTTGCAAACCACACCTTGAAACCTGTTTTTCCGAGGCTCTTTGGGTCTATCCCATATCCATGGTTTTGGCTCGTCACATAAACTTGGTCGTTGCGCTTGTCGATACATGGCTTGTTCTGACCCCTGTGGCCGAATTTCAGCTTGTAAGTGTTGGCGCCACCCGCAAGCGCAAGTATCTGGTTCCCAAGGCAGATGCCAAGCGTTGGAGTTGATGTATTGATGAGTTTTGAAGCAGTCTTTATTGTGCTCGTGCAGACCTTCGGATCGCCCGGCCCGTTGCTAATGACCACGCCTTTTGGACTATATGACATTATATCATCATACGACGCGTCCCAAGGCAACCGCACGACCCTGTAACCTGTGCGCATGATGTTGCGAATTATGCTGTATTTCACGCCGGTGTCAAGAACGATAATGCAGTCTTTGTCCTTGTCGCCGTACTCCTTAGGTCCACTCGTCGAGACCTCAGGCATGAAATTCAATCCTTCATATTTCGCGACAGCAAGCGCCTTTTTCAGTCCCGACTCGTCAATCACATTTTGAGATACGGCCACCGCTCCCATCAGGACCCCGTTCACTCGCAATTTCTTTGTCAGCTCGCGCGTATCTATGCCATAAATGCCCGGTATCCTTTCTTCATAGAGCCACTGGTCTAGAGTCTTTGTACAGCTCCAGTGGCTTGCAACATCTGATAGATCATGAATCAACAATGCTTTGACTTGTATTCCGTCTGATTCAAAGAACTTGGGAAGCCCGTATTCGTCCTTTGCATCAAAGCTGGGCACTCCGTAGTTGCCCACGAGCGGATAGGTGATGCATAGTATTTGGCCCCTGTACGATGGGTCTGTCAAGGTCTCAGTGTAGCCGACCATGCCGGTGTTGAACACCACTTCTCCGGCGATCTCTGAAGGGTATCCAAAGCCTACGCCGTCAAAAATACTGCCGTCTTCTAAAATCAGCTTGGCTGCGTAGCCAGTGTAGGTCTGTTGCAGTGCAGGAATTTTTTTGAACCCTCACCAATTGTAAAAGTAAGCAAATTTAAATTTTGCTTTGCGCATAGGACGGTATCATTGGATGATTCAAAGCCGGGATTTCAGAACCAGAAACGCTGCGTGATTTGCGGCTCAAGATTTGCCGAGCGCAAGTGCTACTTCTGCGAAAGTAGAGTGTGCACTTCGTGCATTGTCCCGGCGGACGTGTCCGGGTCGACGACCAAGTGTCTAACTTGCGGCAGGAAGAACGTCAACAGACTCACCTTTGCCCAATTGATAAAGAGAAACTATTACCTGTTTGGCATAATTATTGCCTTCTGGCTGTTCACGGTCTTCCCGATACCGTTCCTCAATCTCGCAGGCATTAACATAGATCCGAGCGCCTTCCAGCCCGTTCTCATAGCCACCGCGGCCATGACCATCCCGTTTGTGTTCCTGTTCATTGCGTGGCAGAAAAAGGCACCTAGAGGCTCTCAATAGTCAATACATATTTCTAGCCAAGAGCTCTGTAAACTCGGTTGTTGAAAGTGTGCCGCCAATGTCCTTTGTCTTGCTGCTCTTCTTTAGGGCGCTGATTATCGCATCCTCTATGCGTCTGGCTTCTGCCACTAGGCTCTTGTCGTTGTACTTGTCGGCAAGCCATTCTAGCATCATTTTTGCAGAAAGCAAAATGGAAGAAGGGTTTGCCGCATTCTTGCCTGCGATGTCAAACGCTGCTCCATGCACAGGTTCAAAAAGTGCAAACTGGTCACCAATATTGGCGGCGGGTCCCATGCCAAGCCCTCCAACCACCTGTGCAGCTTCGTCAGACAAAATATCGCCATAGAGATTTGTAGTGACAATTACGTCAAACTCATCCGGGTTGCGGATAAGATTCATGGAGCAAGCATCAACATACAATTCGCTGTACTGTATCCTGGGGTATTTTTTGGCAACTGACTTGCATGTGGTTGCAAAAAGGCCGTCGCCCTTGCGTAGCACATTTGCCTTGTGCACCGCGACTACCCTACGCTTGTTGTCGCGAATCATTGCAGTTTTGAACGCATATTCAGCTATTCTCCGGCTTGCGCGTTCGGACGTGATCCTAAGCGCCACGACCGTGTTCTCGTCTGCGTTGAACTCCCATCCGAGGTAGACGTCCTCTGTGTTTTCTCTCACGGTAACAAGGTCAACCTTGTCTGAAAGGCTCGGGATATTAGGATATGACTTGGCCGGCCTCACGTTTGCGTAGAGGTCGAACATGCGCCTGAGAACTATTATCACATCGGCAGCGCTCTCTCCCACTGGACCTTTCAGGCACGCATGCGATTTCTTGATAGTGTCAACTGAAGAGTCGGGCAGCGCTTTGCCGTGCTTTGCAAGCGCGCTGTCGCCGGCGTCAACTTCGTTTATTGTGAATTTCGTTGAAGACTTGTCACTTATGGTCTCTAGGATTTTCTTTGCGGCCGCTGTCTGCTCGGGGCCAATACCGTCGCCCCTGATAAGGGAAATGTTGTATCTTGCCAATCATATCAGTCTAGCTTTTAGGGTAGAGAGTCTGTCTAAGCAACACTTTATTTATTGCATCCATCATTGCCTGAACCGACGCGACGACAATGTCTTCGCCCGCTTTTTTCGCAGACACGACGTTGCCATCCTTGTCTTCGACCTTGATGGTGACCACTGCCAGCGCGTCAGAGCCGCCTGTTATTGAGTCGAGCATAAAATCTCTTATTTTGATGTTGGCCATCTCGCCCGCTATTTTTTGTATCGCCTTGAGCGCGGCGTCCACCGGGCCGACCCCGATGTCAGCAGCGATGAGGTCCTTGCCGTTGGCGTTGAGCCTTACGACGGCGGTAGGGGTAGTGTTCATGCCAGTCATGATATGAATGTCATAGAGCTTGAACTTCTCTTCAAACTGGGTGCTGCCAATTATCTCACCTGCTATGGACAAAAGTTCTGAAGTTGTTATTGATTTGCCTTTGTCAGCAATGTTCTTTTGCTTTTCCACTATTTTGTGGAGCTGCTCGTCGGTAGGATTGATGCCAAACTCTTCAAGCATTGCCCTGATTCCATGTGCGCCCGCGTGCTTGCCCGCCTGAAGCCATCTCTTCCTGCCCACGAGCTCTGGTGCTATGGGCTCGTACGTTAGTGGGTTGTTGATAATGCCGTGGGTGTGTATGCCCGACTCGTGGCCGAAAGCGTTTTCGCCTATTATCGCCTTGTTCGGCTGGACTATTATGCCCATCGTGTTTGACACGAACTTTGACGTCTCGTAGATCAGCTTCGTGTTGATGTTGTGCTTCTTGTTGTAGAGAATTTCAAGCGCCATCACAAACTCTTCAAGCGAGGCGTTACCTGCGCGCTCTCCCAATCCGTTTATCGTGACGTGCGCGCACGCAGCCCCTGCGTTGACGCCTGCGATCGCGTTCGCGACCGCAAGCCCAAAGTCGTTGTGGCAGTGAACACTTATCGGGAGATCGGTCACACCCTTGACGTCCTTCACAATCTGCGCGAGATAATCTGGTGTCCTGTAGCCTACGGTGTCTGGAATGTCAACTCTGTCTGCGCCGGCTTCGGTCACGGCCTTGAATACTTGTAGCATGAACTGCCTGTCAGACCTCGTCGCGTCTTCGGCAGAAAATTCTACCTGCATGCCGTGCTTTTTCGCATACTCAACCGCCTTGACGGCCTTGTCCATGACCTGCTCGGGCGTCATTTTCAATTTGTATTTCATGTGTATGTCCGACGTTGCAATGAATGTGTGGACGTACTTCAAGTCGCATTTGATGGCGGCATCAATGTCATTTTCAGTAGTGCGCGCAAGGCCACAGATTTCGGCCTTCAATCCCTGCCTTGCTATCGCTTTGATCGCCTGCATCTCGCCCTGCGACACTACCGGAAAGCCAGCCTCTATCGCGTCGATTCCAAGCTCGTCTAGCTTGATTGCTATCTGGATTTTTTGATCTGGCGTTATAGTCACGCCAGGCGTCTGCTCACCGTCCCTGAGGGTAGTGTCAAAAATCCGCACCGTGTCATAGTTTATTTTCTTGACCTTGTTCAAACTTCAACACCTCTTGGAAGCGCCGACACGCCAGTTCTTGACAACTGGGTAATCCCGTAAGGCTCAACGAGATTTCTAAATGCATCTATCTTATCCGGCGTACCTGT
>Ga0066689_10000883_pt1 | contig 9819 bp, 12 predicted proteins | sample GraSoiAngelo_138_FD_65626 | JGI IMG/M metagenome (GOLD analysis project Ga0066689, IMG submission 65626) | Grasslands soil microbial communities from the Angelo Coastal Reserve, California, USA - 14_0929_09_40cm | ecosystem: Environmental > Terrestrial > Soil > Grasslands | place: USA... | reverse complement strand
TCTGGCTTGACTGTCGATGAACCTCCTCGCACAACAGGCATCAATCTTCAGGCATTCTTCTGGGCTGAAGATAAGCCGGAACAGGTTGTGGCTTTCTACAACAGGGAGCTGGTAGCGCTCGGATGGCAGCCCGAGGTGCTATCGTCTGCGGAGCACGGTTTGGTCTCTTCGAAATTCGTAAATCAAGACCTGCGAATCACAATAGGTGCGAGTAGCAACGAAAAATCGCCGAGCCATGGAGCTGCCAATCTCCGTATCGACATCCGCCCCACGAGCGAGCCGTAATCGACAACGGACAGCCTTCCGGCGCTCCCAAATCTAGTCTACTGTTCCGACGGCGCGACCAGGTCGCCGAACCTGCCGAGCAGGTCGCCCAGGCTGTCCGCCAGGTCCTTGCTCGCCCGCGGCGACAGCCGGTACTGCGTCGCCACCGCTCGCGTCAGCATCCCGATCCCGCGTACCAGCAGCGCGTAGTCTTCAGGCCGCTCCTTCAGCGCCGTCTTCAGGCGCACCCGCAGCACCGCGATCTCCTTGTCCAGGTTCTCGACCTCTGCTGCTCTCTCCAGGTCGACCCGCTCCGCCTTGCTCAAACCGTCGTGGTAGAACATGTTTTGCGAGACGCGGCGCGTGCCCTTCTGGCGGATCCCCTGCTTGCATGCTCAGACCTGACCATGGGGCCTTCGCCTCTTGCGCTGTCTGCGAATTCGGTGCGGATGCTCGTCGACGAACTCCAGCCCGTCGAGCAGCGCGTCCAGCGTCTCCTGGGGCAGGTCCTCCGCCGCCTTCAGCACCCCGAGAGCCAGGCACAACGCCGCTGTCTCCCAGTCTTCCCGCTCAATCGCCATCGCCAGCAGCGACTTCGACCCGTTATCGTTCACCTCGCACCTCCTCCAACCCGGACCTCATTTCCCACAGCCAATCGCCGATCCCATCGCTGATTTCCTACTCTCGATTACCTATCGCCTTCAAAATGAGCGCCGAGATGAAAACCGTGCCCGCCAGGGTGAGCGCCCACGCGACCACCCACGCGGCCGGCGCAGCCAGCGGCACGAACCCCTTCGTCTCGAGAGAGCCGATCACGACCACGCTTTCCGCGAGAGTGCCGAGCGAAATGAGCGCCAGCACGAATGCCGCCGCCCGCCGCGACGGCGAGTCCACGGAGATCACGCGGTGGAGAAAATACGCGAGGTTCAGCGCGGCGCACAGCGCCGTCGCGGCCTCCAGCCCAGCGACCGCTGCCCGCCACGTAATCGACAATCCATCCTCCCCTCAACATCCACCACTCTCCGCCCCTCAGCCTCCGAGGCTGCGCCGGGACGAGGCGGCAGCCCCTTCACCTCCGCCGCCCCGCCCCGAACATGGGGGTTCCATGCAGGCGTAGTATAGAACATCTGTGCTAGGCTCGTCAAGAGAAAAGTGTCCCTCCGTTTGCCCTGAGCAGCGGCGTCAGCCGCGTCCGTCGAAGGGCTCCGCCTAATCCGTTCGCCCTGAGTGCCGCACAGCGGCGTATCGAAGGACTTCGCGAATGTTCGCGCTGAGCAGCGGACGCTAGGAGCGTCTGTCGAAGGGCTTCTCTTGTCGCGTATTTCGCCTTCCTCGTACGAGGCGCGCGATTGCTTGGATGGTCTGCCGCTCATGCGCTCGGCGTTAGCATAGGCGACATGAAATGGTGGTATTTGGGTTTATCTATCATCCTCTCGGTCATCGTTATCGCGTGGGTTGTTGCCTTCGCGACTGGGCCACATGTTGGCCGCTAGAAGGCTAGGTGTTGTCAGGGTAAACTTACCTTTTTTCTTTTCTGGGGAATGTGGCGCGGTCAGCCCTCAACCACATGCAGCGTCCCGACCATCCCGTACTGCTCGTGCCCGGCCAGGTGGCAGATGTACAGGAGGTCACCCGGGTGCTCGAACGTAATCGTCGTCACGCGCCTCTCGAACGCCGGGATCGTCACTTCCGTCGGGATCGTGCCGTGGAATGGCTCCGTGCCCGTGCGGTGCCGCTGGTGCACGTCGGCCGTCCCGACGATCCACTCGTGCTCGATCGGGTCCTCGTTCTTCAGCGTGATCGAGACCGGCACCCCCGCCGGCACCTCGACCTCTTTCTGCACGAACGACGAGTAGTGGATCTCGATCGTCGCATGATCGGCCCGCGCGCTGCCGCCGCAGCCGGCAATCACGAGCGCGCCGCCGGCGACAAACAGCATCGTGATGAGCTTGCTCATGATTCGCGGCTCGCCCTCGTCCGCCGCCTCACCAAGAGAGCAAGAATTGCGATGGAAGCGATGGCTCCCAGCGCCCACGCGACTGACTCCCCGAATGCATCCCCGCTGGCGACCGGCCCGCCCGTTCGCGGCAGAGCCACCAGCCCCGCCGCGACCTGCGAGGGCTTGTTCTTGCCGCTCGTATCGACTGCGAGGTCGAACTTAAGATCGCTCGTCGGGCTGTTGATCGCCAGTTTCGTCAGCCAGGCCGATTCCGGCACCCACGCGCTGTTCTCGTCCGAGCGCAGGTCGGTCAGCAGCGTCTCCGAGGCCGCCTGGCTGTATGCGAGCGCCATTTTTGCGCCCGGCTGGGGCAGCGGCGCCGGCTTGCTGTCGGTCAGGAGAAAGACATCCGCGTCGATTCGATCTTCTGCCTGCTTGCCGAGACCGAGGATGCGCAGCGGCACCCACGGGTTCGAGGTCGGGATCGTGATGTGGACCGGCGTGCCATCCCCGATCTGCTGGCCGCGCTCGGCTGCCGCGGCGCCGTCGAACAACGCCGCCAGGAAGATCGGGCTGCGCGCGGCGTAGAAGTCGAGCACTTCCGGCGCGTCCGGCGAAAGGCGAAAGCCGTGCTCCTCGGCCCAGACTGCCACGTCCGGCCCGCCGCCCTCGAGGACCGTGATGTCCAGCGCATCGATGCGTGTCTTCAGGATTTCAGAAGCACCGCCGCCGGCCGCACTTGCTCTGCCAGCAGAATCGGAGAGCGGCACAATCGAGGTCTCGAGCTGAAGGCGCTGGAGCGTCCACCCGCCGCCGCGCTCGACGTTTGTCGGGACGCCGGGCAGCGGGATCAGCGTTCCGAACTCGCCGCCGCCGCCCTGGAACTGGAACGCCGTCACGTAGTGCTCGACGCCGTCGTGATAGGCGGCGAGCGTCGTCGTCCGTCCGAGGTTCACCGCGCCGTTGGAGCCGATTAGCCCCGCGCACGCCTCCGCCGAGCCGGAGTCATGGAGCACGGCTGCCGCCACGACTGCGGCGAGAATCGGAACCGTAGTGATGAGTGGTCGCATGGCGCCCTCCTTCGATATCTCTCGATACCGCTAAGACGGAGACCAGGCTCATTTGGTTCCCGCACTGGGGGCGCCGACGTTTACCTCGTTCGGGACTCGCTTCCGTCCTGTAAAATGCCACTCACCAAATGAGTAGGAGCGCAGTGATGTACGAAGAGATCATCTACGAGGTCGAAGACCCTGTCGCCACGATCACGATCAACCGGCCTGAGCACCTGAACGCGCTGACCGCCAGGACACAGGTCGAGCTCAAGCACGCGATGATCGCGGCGGAGCGCGACGAGAGCGTCGTGGGGATCATCCTGACCGGCGCGGGCAGGGCGTTCAGCGCCGGAGCGGACATGCGCAGCCTCGCGGAGATCGCGGAGCGGCGGGGCATCGAGCAAGACGAGAGCCTGGCGCAGATGGAGTCCGAATCCCGGGGCCGCGAGGTGGACCCGGAGCTCCGCGTCACATGGAGCTTCATACCGTCGCTGAAGAAGCCGGTAATCGCGGCGGTCAACGGGCCGTGCGCCGGAATGTCTACCGCCATCGCGACGATGTGCGACCTCCGTTTCGCATCGGAGAGTGCCGTGTTCACAACATCGTTCTCGCAGCGCGGACTCGTCGCCGAGCACGGCCTTAGCTGGATGCTCCCGCGCCTGGTGGGGCCCGCGAAGGCGCTCGACCTGCTGTGGAGCGCTCGAAGAGTGGACGCGCGTGAGGCGGAACGCCTGGGGCTGGTCGGCCGGGTCGTCCCCGGCGACGAGCTTCTGGCGACCGCGCGCGGCTACATCGAGGACCTGGCGGCTCACGCGTCGCCGACCTCGATTATGGTGATGAAGCGCCAGGTCTACCTGCACCTTATGAGGCCTCTGCACGAGGCCATGGAGGACACCAACCGCCTGATGGCCGAGAGCCTCACACGGGACGACTTCCGGGAGGGCGTCGCGTCCTTCGTCGAGAAGCGGGCACCCGCGTTTCCCCGCGTCTAGCTCCGAACAGGAACCACACGGCTGAGTACGAAGTCCTTCGATACGCCGCCCGGCCCCACCCCACTCCACCTACTCAGGACGAACGGGTGGTGGACGCCTGAGAGCTTACGAAATCGACGAGAGCGTGATCGCGTTGCAGTTCTGCACACAACACGTCGAGGGATTATCTCGAGTGGTTAGGGGTGAGGGCTCAGGGACTACCCCTCGGGGCCGAGCCGCCGCCCGCCCAGGCAGTGCAGATGTAGGTGCAGGATCGTCATGCCCGCATCGTCGCCAACGTTGAACGCCAGCCGGTAGCCCCTCTCGCCGATGCCTTCTTCCGCGGCAACCCGCGTGGCGGCAGTCATCATCCTGGTGATCAAAGGTCCGTGCTCGCCGCGAACGTCTTTAGCGGTGGGGATGTGCTCCTTCGGGATCACCATGAAGTGCACCGGCGCTCGCGGGTTGATGTCGCGTATCGAGAAGACGAGGTCGTCGTCGTACAGCGGGTCGGTTGGCACCTCGCCTTCGGCCATCCGGCAGAACAGGCAATCGGCCATCGGTCACCCTCCCTCCATCACCAGCACACAATGCCCAAATTGTAGGCGATGGTGGAATGCCCGGCCACTGGCCCCTGGGGTTACTGGTTCCCGAAGAGCGAACCCCGGAAGGCCTGGTCGAACGGCTTCGCGTCCTTCGGCGCCTCCGGGATGTCCACCCGTCCGTTGTAGTCGAAGAACTTGAACTTCATCGCAAAGTCCATCGATTCCTGCCCGAAGTTAAGCGTCGTGTTCGCCTCGAGCGTAAACGGAAGCAGCGTCGCCGGGTCCACCAGGATGTCCATCGTTACCGGCGAGGAGAAGTCCACGCCCAGCAGCGTGGGGTCCAGGCCGTTGTCACCGAACGACGAGCCCGCCACGTCCTCGAGCAGCTTCTTCAGGTCGGTCGTGACGCGCAGATGGGTGTACGTCTTGTCGAAGACGGTCGTGTCGCCGAGGTTCTCGACCTGGGCGTTCAGACTATCGACCAGAGACTGGTAGTCGAACGGCGAGTGCCCTTCCCGCAGCGCTTTCAGCGAGGCCGCGCCGCCCGAGAAGTCATCGATGGAGCCCGACATCCAGCCCGTGTAAGTCGTGTTCACATACAGCTTGTCGCCGAGGATGAGCACCTCGAACTGGCCGAGCTGATCAAGGCCCTGCAACTCCTCACCGCCACCCGACATGTTCATCGTCATGTGGACGCTGTCCGGCGCCTTATAGGCGAACGTGCCGTCCGCGCCCACATTGGCACCGCCGACCTTCATCTCGAGGGTAAACTGCCCCTCGACGGAGTCCACCTCGTCCTCGAACTTGCCTGCCGAGGCGCCCAGCGCCTCCGAGGGGTTTGAGACCAGCAGGTCAGCCTCCGCCGGCTTGACCGACGTCTGCTTCTCGTTCTTGTCCCCGCCTCCTCCGCACGCCGCGCCCAGTACCAGCGCCGTGAGAAGCAGCCCCGCGAAAAGTATTCTCAATTGTGTTCGCATGCCCCCTCCTGGCCGTTAGTGCATTGCTCCGGATAATAAGAGCCCGCGCCGCCACGCGCCGTTACATAAGTCACGCGTCGTACTTCGTACCCCGTACGTCGTGATCTCGCCTCTTCCTCTTTCGTTGACCCTCTCTCCCATCGCAAGCTACAATTAGCGCGGCCTGTCCTGAGCGCAGCCCGCGATCAAGCCGCAGTGGCCCGCCGGTGGGCGATATGTCAGACATCATTCGGAGGCCCGTTCTTGCCCAAGCGCACCTATCAACCCAAGAAGCGCCGTCGTTTGCGGAGGCACGGCTTCATGGCCCGCAACAGTACCCGGGGCGGCCGCGCCGTGCTCAAGCGCCGCATGCTGAAGGGCAGGTGGCGGCTCGCGGTCTAAGCCGCCCGCGCCCGATCGATGCGCTCTCGCCTACGTCGATGCGCAAAGAGCTTCGGCTGCGCCGCCGGAGGGACTTCGACGCTGTGTTCCGCGGAGGCCGCTCCTGGCACAACGAGCTGCTCGTGCTAAGGGCGCTCCCCAACTCGCTCGAACACAACCGCTACGGGTTCGTCACGCCAAAGCGGCTGGGCGGCGCCGTTATCCGCAACCGCCTGCGCCGCCGCCTCCGCGAATCGATACGCGTGCTTCCCACGCGTTTTGGCTGGGACGTCGTCGTATCCCCCAAGGCGCCCGCGGCCGCCGCCAACTTCCAGCAACTGAACCGAGCGGTAGTCGACCTGCTCGTCAGAGCCGGCATCCTGACAGAGGACGCGCCCGCCGGGGAGACGCCCGCGTGAAGCACGCATCGCTCGCGCTCATCCGCTTCTACCAGGGCCATATTTCCGGCGGCTGGCCCGGGGCGTGCCGCTTTCAGCCGACGTGCTCGCACTACGGCTACGAGGCGATCGAGCGGCACGGCGTCATCCGGGGCTATGCGCTGACTGTGTGGCGTTTGGTCCGCTGCAACCCGTTCAACCGCGGCGGCCTCGATCCCGTTCCTTGACCGGCCGAGAGACGACCAATCGAAGGAGGAAGATCATCCAGCTGAACGGGCGCAGGAGCCTGGGCCATGTCCATTGGGCGGCCTTCGCCTTCATCCTCGCCTTCGCGCTGCTCGCGGCCGGATGCGGGCGCATCGCCTCACCGCAGGGCTGGGCGGGCCCGACGCTTTCCGGCGACGGGAAGACCGTCTACGCGACCATCGAGCGCGGCAAGATCGCCGCCCTCGACGCCAACATGGCCCCCGAGACCGGCGCCCAATGCGACGACGCAAAGGACAATGATGGGGACGGGGCCGTGAACGAAGGCTGTCCCAAAGCAGGCCAGAAGTCCGAAGAAGGCGCCCAATGCATGAACGACACGAACGACGACCAGAACAACGGCGCCCCCGACGACAACTTGGTCAACGACGGCTGTCCCGCGACAATCGTTCGCTGGATCTTCCCGCCCGATACGGACGAGGGCAATAAACTCAAGCTCGACGGCATCTACGGGGTGCCCATCCGCGTCGGCGACGTAGTTTACTTCGGTGCCTACGACGGCAACGTTTACGCTCTCGACGCCGCCGCCGGTACTCCGCTCTGGCGCTTTGAGACTGACGACGCAATCGTCAGCTCGCTGGCGTCTAAGGACGGCACTCTCTTCGCCACATCGACGGACGGACGGCTATACGCTATCGACGCCACTACCGGCAGTGAGCGAGGCCGTTTCGAGACCAACAGCAGTATCTGGGCGCCGCCCGTCGTTGTTGGCAACGTCGTCTACGTCGCGGCCATGGACGGCAAGCTTTACGCCCTGGACGCCGGCACCCTCGCGCCCGTCTCGGGCTTTTCCTTCAAGACCGATGCCGGTCTGCTCATGGACCCGACACTCGCCAACAACGACACGCTCCTCGTCGGCGGCATCGACCACAAGCTCTACGCGCTCGAACCGAAGACCGGCAAGCAGCTCTGGCCCAAGCCGTTCGAGGGCGGGAACTGGTTCTGGGCGAAACCGCTCGTGAAGGGTGATGCCACCTACGTGGCCGACCTGGACGGCAACGTCTACGGCGTAAATCTGAAGGACGGCACACCCCGCTGGAACAAGCCTTTCCAGACCGGCGACTCCGTCCGCGCCGCGCCTCTCTTCGCCGACGGTACGCTTGTGGTCGTCGACCGCAGCGGCAACGCATACGGCCTCAAGCCCGAGGACGGCTCCCGCCAGTGGGGGCCCACGCTGCTCGGCAAGACAGTCCTTTCGGACCCGTTCCTCTTGCAGGCCACCTCAGCCTCGCCGAGCCCGGCCGCGTCCGAATCACCCGCCCCCTCGCCGGGCGCAACGGGAGGCGCGGGCGCCGCTGAGGTGCTCATCGTCGCTCAGGGGGGCGACATCTGCCGCCTCGATCCCGTCGATGGCTCGCCTACGGGAGCCGCGCTCTGCGCCCAGGTGCCGCTGTGACGCGCGTCGCGGCGCCCTCCGCACCCTCGCCCTCTAGCCGCCCGCGCGGCAGCCGCGGGAACGCCTTGATGTTCGGGATCATCGGCCTTGTCGTGATCCTCTTCGTCGTCCTCGGCCCCGGCCGCGCCTGGGACACGTTCTTCATCACGCCCCTGATCAACGCGCTGGTCTTTCTCGATATCCTTGTCTTCGGTCAGTTCGGGCTCGCCATCATCCTCTTCACACTCCTCCTCCGGCTCGCGACGATTCCCTTCACCATCCGGCAGCTCGAGTCGACACGCGCCATGCAGGCCGCCCAGCCGCAGATCCAGGAGGTCCAGAAGAAGTACAAGGACCCAAAGCGCCGCCAAGAAGAGATGATGAAGCTCTACAAAGAGGTGGGCTTCAACCCTCTCGGCTGCGCGATGCCGCTGGTTATCCAGATGGGCGTGTTCATCGCTCTATACCGGGCGCTGCGCTTTGTCGTTGGCGGCAGCCCCGAGAGCCTCGTCGGCCTCTCGCAGCACCTCTACAACATCCCGATGCTGCAGAACGCCATCCCGCTGGACCAGCATTTCCTCTGGCTTACCCTCGGCAAGCCAGACGTCACCTATGTCCTGCCCCTTATCGTCGGCGTCTCGACGTACGTCCAGCAGAAGATGAGCATGACGCCGAACGCGAACCCGCAAATGCAACAACAGCAGCAGATGATGGCCTGGATGATGCCGATGATGCTCTTCTTCCTGACGCTGAACCTGCCCAGCGGTGTAGGTGTCTACTGGGTCACTTCCAACGTCTTCCAGCTGTTCGCCGGCTACTACGTCTACGGACGCCGCGCTTTGAGCTGGCGCCAGCTGCTCATGCCGAGCGCGGCGCCGGCCGCCAGTCCCGGGCCCAATGCGAAGAAGCGCGAACAGGCAAAGATCACGCAATCAAAACAACCGGAGGAAAGCGCCCCCGCCACTGTTCCCGACGGCGCCGATACTCCGGCTGCGAGAGTGAGGCCAGCCCATGGAAAGCGTAGAGGTAAGCGCAAAAACCGTCGATGAAGCCATCGACATCGCCCTCGAAGACCTCGGCCTGAAACGCAGCGAAGTCGATATCGAGGTCCTCACCCCCGGCAAGCCCGGCCTTTTCGGCCTCGGCGGTGAGCAGGCGCGCGTGCGCGTCACCGCACTGGTCGAGACCACCCGCCGTCCCGCCGAAGACGGTGTGGAAGAGCCCATCCCTGAGGAGCTCCTCGGCGAACGCGTCGAGATCAAGGACCTCGATGCTGAAGAGGTGCAGTACGCGCACCAGTTCCTGCGCGAGCTCCTCATCCTGATGGACATCAGCGCCGACGTCTCCGTCCGCGAGCCGGAAACCCCTGCCGACGGCCTCGGCCGCGCTACCGCCGTGCTGGACGTCGAGGGCGATGATCTCGGTCTCCTCATCGGGCGCCGTGGGACGACTCTGTCCGCGTTGCAGTACCTCATCAACGTCCTCGTCACGCGCAAGCTCGGCAGCCGAGTCCTCGTCACTGTCGACGTGGAGGCTTACCACCGCAGGCGCGAGGATACCCTGCGAGGACTCGCGCGCCGTATGGCCGACCGGGTTCGCCAATCGCGACGGCCGATGACCCTTGAACCCATGCCCGCTGCCGAGCGGCGCATCATCCACATCGCCCTTGCGGAT
>Ga0066689_10000869_pt1 | contig 9861 bp, 7 predicted proteins | sample GraSoiAngelo_138_FD_65626 | JGI IMG/M metagenome (GOLD analysis project Ga0066689, IMG submission 65626) | Grasslands soil microbial communities from the Angelo Coastal Reserve, California, USA - 14_0929_09_40cm | ecosystem: Environmental > Terrestrial > Soil > Grasslands | place: USA... | reverse complement strand
CCGTGGCCTGGTGCGACCGGTAGCCGGGATCGCCGAACGTCGTCATCCAGTGGTAGGAATCGTACATGGAGTGATACACGCCGCCCGGACCCTCGAACCCGACCTCGGCGGCGGGGATACCGAGGTGGTGGTAGAACCCGGCGAAGTCGGATCCACCGCCGAGATTGGCGAGGGTGAGCGCCGCCGTATCACCGTGGACCCGCTCCAGCCACACCGCATGCACGCTGCCCCGCCCCGATGGGTCGGGCACGAGCCCGGTGACCTCGCGAATCAGGGGTTTGAGTGACGGGGAGCCGCTGCCGGCAAAACGCGGTCCCTGCGTGACGTCATCCGCGTTGAGATACGCGACCGCGTGCGCGGAGAGCGAGTCGGCCATCTCTTCCACCCATTCCGTGGAGCCGATCAACCCCCACTCCTCCGCGTCCCACGTTGCGAAAATCACCGTTCGCGCGGGACGCAGCCCCGCCCGGGCCAGCTCGGCGAACGCTCGCGCGGCCTCGAGCACCGTGACGGTGCCGCTGATGTTGTCTGCCGCGCCCGGACCCCACGCGTCACGGTGAGCGCCGATCACCACCCACTCGTCCGGATAGCGCGCGCCGCGCAGCGTGGCGAACGTGTCCCAGATCGGATGCATCGCGCGGACTCCGCGCTCCGTCCTGACGTGCAGGCGCGCACGCACGGGACCCGGCCCGGTGTGGTAGCGGAACGGGAGCGCACCCTGCCATGGCTGCGGGACGGAGCTACCGGCCAAGCGCTCCAGGAATCGTCGGGCGTTGCCGTAGCTCATGGGAATCACGGGAATCCGCGGAATGGGGAGAGATTCCTCCGGGACCCGGCGCGCCCCGGGGAGCGACGGATACCCCGGCGTGGTGGGATCGCCGTTCACGTTCATGATGCTGCCGCGCTGGATCCCACCCCAGGATCGCATCGGGCCGCGTGGGTAGACATCGCCGCGGGCGTACCCGTCGTCCTGCGGATCCGAGTAAATCACGAGACCGACCGCACCGTGCTTTTCGGCTTCGCGGGCCTTGATCCCGCGAAACGACCGACCGTAACGCGCGATCGCGATCTTTCCGCGGACGGTGATCCCGAGCGAATCGAGCGTTTGGTAGTCTTCGATCAGACCGTAGTTGACGTACACGACATCCGCGGTCACGTCGCCGTCGCCGCTGTAGCCGTTGAACGGGGGTACTTGGCGTCCCGCGCTGGTCGGATCCTGCGGCAGAACGGGCTCGCGCAGCACGAGCGCGGCGCGTCGGCCGCCAGGCGGGGGCGGGGGCAGGATCACCCAGGCGGCGATGCTGTCGGGGTGCGGGATATAAACCGTATACTCCTTGGTCCAGGCCTCCAGGCCCCAGGCCCGGACCTTGTCGATGACATAGTCGCGCGTTGCCGCTTGCGCCGGTGTGCCGGCGACGTGTGGCACGCGCGTCAAATCGTAGGTCATGAGGCGCGCACTCGCCGTGTCGGGGACCGCTAGGAGGCGCTGCTCGAAGCTGTCCTGCGCTGTCGCGGGAAGGGCGCGGGCGCAGACCAGCACCACGAGTACGACGAAGGTTCGCACGAGGGCCGATCCGGGCGAGTGTGAAGATCGAGGGAGCGTTATGTTAGCGGCTACGTTACCGCTACGCTTGCGAGCGCGCTCGCGTTGAAGGTCATGGCGCCTGTCCGTGCCGGGCGCGCACTCAGCCTGCGCGCTACGCTGCTCGCCGTCGCACTCGCGGCGGGCGTATATACCGCGGCACTTCCCCTCTACCTGTACTTTCGCGTCAGCCGGCCCGCCCTCGCGCTGGGCGCGGCCACGGAAACGATCACCACGGTGGGCGAGGACCTGGCCCGGCGCGACAGTGCGCTCGATCAGGTCCTCGATATCGTCCGGGTCCTCGGACGCCGCGCATCTCCACCGGGCGATTCCCTCGCGCTCGTCCATCGGTTACTGACCATCGGGCGGACCCCGATGGAGCTGGCGGCAAACGCGCCCATCCCGGAAGCCTTGCGCGCCCAACTCGTGCGCGTGGACGGCGCGATAGCCAGGACCGGGAGCGCGCTGGCGGACTTCGTGAGCGGGATCGAGCAGGGGCGCCGGGCGGACGCCACTGCGCGGCTCCGGACCGTCAACGATCTCGCCAAGGCGGTGGACGATCGCATGGCCGACGTCGGTAGAGTCGCGCGCGCCTACCTGCTGGAACGCCAGCGCGTCTTGCAGGCGGCGGCGAGCGAAGTGCGCCGTGACACGGTGCTGTGGGTCGTGGTGGGGGTTCTCTGGATCCCCCTCCTGGTGCTCGTCCTGCGGCGCCGCCTATCGCAGCCGCTGCACGCACTCGAGACCGGCCTGGCGCGCGTCGCCGACGGAGACTTGACGGTTGCCGTCCCGACCCTTGGCGCGGACGAAATCGGCCGGCTGGCCGAGCATTTCAACATGATGACTCGGGTGTTGCGGGACCGAGCCGAGGAGCAAGGGCGCTTTGCGGCCGCCGGCGAGCTGCTCGCCGGGGTCGGGCACGAGGTGAATAACCCACTCATGGCGATCGCGGCGCACGCGGAAAACCGTCTTGCCGACGCGGGTCTTCAGGGTGAGCAGCGGAGCGAAATGGCCCAGATCCTGAGGCAGGCACGGCGTGCCACCAAGCTCTTGCGAGGGCTGCTGCGGTTCGTACGGGCGACGGAGCGCGAAGTCACCCGGGTCAATCTGAACGACGTCGTCCGCGGCGCGCTCGACCTCGTGTCCTTCCGTTTCGGTGTCGACGAGATCGTGGCGGGCGGTCGGCTCGACCCAAACCTGCCCGCGGTGGAGGGCGACGCCATCAAGCTCGAGCAAGTGGTGGTCAATCTGCTCTTCAACGCGATCGACGCGCTGCGGGCCGTGAAGCCGCCGCGGCAGCTCACCGTGGACACGTGGGTGGCGGACCGGCGGGTGTCGGTGGCGGTCGCCGACAACGGGAAGGGCGTGGCCCCCGAAATCGCGACGCGATTGTTCCGGCCATTCGCCACCACCAAGGGCCGCCGTGGCACCGGCCTCGGCCTCTACATCTCGCGCCAGATCGCTCGCGAGGCGGGCGGCGAGCTCGCCCTTGTTCCTTCGTCCGGAACGGGCGCTCGATTCGTGCTCTCCCTGCCGGTCGCCGAGGCGGCGGTCGCGGCCCCCGCGGCCCCCGCGACCCCCCCCCCGAGCCCACGGGCCACGGCGGCCGAGGCGCGGCCAGGCGGCGCGCCCCGGGCGGTGCCGTCGCTCACGGGCGTGCGCGTGCTCATCGTCGACGACGAGGAGCCCGTACGCCGGCCGATGATGCGGTACCTCACGCGCAAGGGCGCCCAAGTCGACATGGCGAGTGACGGCATGGAGGCCCTCACCGTGCTGCGCGAGCGGTCCGCGGACGTCATTCTCGCCGACCTGCGGATGCCTCGCATGGGGGGCATCGAGCTCTTTGCGCAGCTGGAGGAGGAGCGGCCGGAGCTCGCGGCACGCGTGCTGTTCCTGTCCGGCGACATCTCCCAGCTCGCGGAGCCGGGGAATACGCCCGTGCCCCGGGAGCGCGTGCTCGTCAAGCCCGTGGAGCTCGCCGAGCTGGAGCGAAGGATCCTTGAGTTCGTGGGTGCGGCGGGAGGTGGACGGGGAGGGTGATGCTGGCCCAGCGGATGGCCGGGCGGTATCATGAAGTATGCTGGTCGTGGTAGTCCTGCTCGTCACGGTGGCGATGCGGGTCGCGATCGTCGCCGCGGTCACCTACCTGCTGTTGCCGCGGGGTCCGGTGTGCCCGCACTGCGGCATCGAGATGGCGGCGCTCGAGAACCGGTTCTTCGATCATTGGCTGCCCGCGTTGCAACGACGCTGGTGCCTCGAATGCGGTTGGGATGGAGTCGTGCGCCGGGTGCGACGGGCGCCCACGCCGACGCCGACCCGCCGGACGGCGCCCCGGCCCACCCTATCCTGATCAGTCCATCGTGGTGATAAGCCGCGCCGCCCGCTCGTAGAAGAAGTAATCCCACGCCCAGTTCAACAGCACGAACAGCTTGTTCCGGAACCCGATGAGCTGGATGATGTGGACCACCAACCACACCACCCATGCGGGGAACCCGGTGAACCCGATCCCCCGGATATAGGCGACGGCGGCATTCCGGCCGATCGTCGCGAGTGACCCCGGATCGCGGTAACGGAACGGGCTGGGCGTCTCGCCGGCGAGGCGACGACGGATGTTCTGCGCCGCGGTCTCCGCCATCTGGATGGCCACCGGCGCCATCATCGGCAACGGCTCACCGCCCGCCTCGAGATAGGCGGCGTCGCCGATGACGTAGACGCCGTCGTGCCCCGAGACTTCGAGCGTCTCACTCACGGGGATCCGACCCTGACGGGCGGTCGGTAAACCGAGCCGCGATGTGAGGCGGACGGCCTGGACGCCCGCCGCCCAGATGAGCGTGCCCGCCGGTATGATCTCCCCGCTCTTCAACACCACGCGACTGCCATCATAATCCGCGACCGTCGCGCCGAAGCGGACGTCCACGTGCTTGCGCCAGAGGGTCTCTGCCGCCGCATCACGCAACCTCGCGGGCATCGGGCCGAGCAGGCGATCGGTCGCCTCGACGAGCAGCACGCGGACGTCCTTGATGTTGAGCCGCGGATAGTCCTTCACCAAGACGAGCCGGATGAGCTCGGAGAGGGCGCCGGCCATTTCGACCCCGGTCGGGCCTCCGCCCACGACCACAAACGTGAGCTCGGCCCGACGACGCTCGGGGTCGGGCTCGAGCGTCGCGCGCTCGAACGCCCGCAGCACGTGGTTCCGGATGCGGATGGCCTCGGGAATGTCCTTCAGGCCGAAGCCATGCTCCGGCACACCCGCAAGGCCGAAGTAGTTCGTCTCTCCACCCACAGCGAGGATCAGAAAGTCGTACTCGATCGGGCCGTCTGTGGTGATCAACCGCTTGGCAGCGGACTCGAGACCCGTCACTTCCGTCATGCGGAACTCGAAATTCTTCTGGCGACGCAACACCGCGCGGACCGGCCGCGCGATCTGTTCCGGCTCGAGCCCGGCGGTAGCGACCTGATACAGGAGGGGCTGGAACAGGTGGTAGTTGTGCCGGTCCACGAGCACGACGTCCACCGGTGCTTTGCGCAGCGCGCGCGCCGCGCGCAGTCCACCGAACCCCGCACCGACGATGACGACCTTCGGACGCGCGGCGGGCGCGCGCGCCGCCACACGGACGTCCTCGCGGGGGTCGGTCTCAGGCCGGGTGGCCGTGCGGACGTCCGTCACGGCACTTGCCTCCGGGGCTAGTCGAGCACGACGGCGGTGCCATAACAAAGCACCTCCGTGGCCGAGGCCTTGCTCGCGACTTCCGACGCGTCGAACGCGACGCCGAGCACGGCGTTCGCCCCGACCTGTCTGGCGTGCTCGATCATCAAGTTGTAGGCCGTGGTCCGCGCTTGCTCGCACATCTCTGTGTACGCGCCGATCTGACCTCCGATGATGCTCTTCAGGCCGCCGAGAATGCCCTGCGAGATCGTGGGTGCGCGGACAGTGATTCCGCGAACGACCCCCTTGTATTCGCGCACGCGGCGGCCCTCAACGTCGAAGGTCGTGGACACGATCAAGGACGATTGTATGGCCATTGGCGTAGACCCCCTTCGGTTAGGTGAGCCGGAGAGCACACTCGGTAAAGATAGCGTCGCCAGCGCCTCCGCTTGCCTCAGCCGCCGGGGAGTACGTATCATCCGACCGTTCCATGACCCCCCCCACCCCTCCCACTGCCCCCACCTCGCCCACCGTCGCGACCCCCACCCGCTCGGGCTTCGTTCGCTCGCTCGTCGGGAAGAAGGTGATCATGGCCGTCACCGGCGTGATCCTCTTCCTGTTTGTCGTGGGGCACCTCGCCGGCAATCTCAAGGTGTTCGAGGGCCCCGCGGACTTCAACGCGTACGCCGAAGGCCTGCGCACGGTGGGGGCGCCCTTCCTGGCTCGGGGCCAGCTGCTCTGGGCGGTCCGTGCCGTCCTGCTTGTCTCGGTGCTCCTGCATATCTGGGCAGCGATCGCCGTGACCCGGGCGAGCTGGGCGGCTCGGCCGATCGGCTACCACGGACTCACGCGGACGGAGACGACCTACGCGGCCCGCACCATGCGCTGGGGTGGCGTCATCATCTTTCTCTACGCCATCTATCACTTGCTCGATCTCACGTTCGGTGCCGTAAACCCGAGCTTCGTTCCGGGGGACGTCTATCACAACCTGGTCGCGAGCTTCGAGCGTTGGCCGGTGTCGGCCGTGTACATCGCCGCCGTGATCGTCGTCGGCCTCCACATCGACCACGGTCTGTGGAGCGCGTTCCAGACTCTGGGGCTCAACCGACCTCCGACGTTTCGGTGGCGCCGCGGCATCGCGGCCGCAATCGCCGTGCTCATCACCGCAGGATATGTCGCGATCCCGGTCGCGGTCCTCACCGGCACGGTGCGCTGATGGAGCTGCGTTCGAAGGCTCCGGCCGGCCCGCTCGCCGACAAGTGGGAGCGTTACCGTTCCGACATCCGGCTCGTGAGCCCGACGAACAAGCTCAAGCATCATATCATCGTCGTGGGCTCGGGGCTCGCCGGCGCTTCGGCCGCCGCCTCGCTCGCCGAGCTCGGGTACACGGTCTCGTGCTTCTGCTTCCAGGACTCGCCGCGCCGGGCGCACTCGATCGCCGCCCAGGGCGGGATCAACGCCGCCAAGAACTACCAAAACGACGGCGACTCGGTGTTCCGCCTGTTTTACGACACGATCAAGGGCGGTGACTTCCGGTCCCGCGAGGTCAACGTGTATCGCCTGGCGGAGACGAGCCTGCGAATCATCGATCAGTGCACCGCGCAGGGCGTGCCGTTCGCCCGCGAGTACGGCGGCCTGCTCGCGAATCGCTCCTTCGGCGGTGTCCAGGTCGCACGCACGTTTTACGCGCGCGGCCAGACAGGGCAACAGCTGTTGCTCGGCGCCTACCAGGCGCTCGAGCGGCAGGTCGGGGCGGGCAAGGTCAGGATGTACCCGCGCACCGAGATGTTGGACCTCGTCGTGGTGGATGGCCGGGCCCGGGGGATCGTGGTGCGCGACCTGGTGAGCGGCGCTGTGGGATCGAGCGCGGGGGATGCGGTGGTGCTCGCGACCGGCGGGTACTCGAACGTGTACTACCTGTCCACCAACGCGAAGGGTTGCAACGTCACGGCCATCTGGCGCGCACACCGCCGGGGCGCGGCGTTCGCGAATCCGTGCTTTACGCAGATCCACCCCACCTGCATCCCTCAGACCGGCCACCACCAGTCGAAGCTGACGTTGATGAGCGAGTCGCTCCGCAACGACGGCCGCATCTGGGTTCCGAAACGGAAGGGCGACGCGCGCCCACCGCGCGAGATCCAGGAGAGCGAGCGTGACTATTTCCTGGAGCGGCTATATCCGAGCTACGGGAATCTCGTGCCGCGCGACGTTGCGTCTCGCCGCGTCAAGGAGGTGTGCGACGAGGGGCGCGGCGTCGGTCCGGGTGGCTACGGCGTGTACCTGGACTTCGCGGATGCCATCGCCCGCCTGGGCCGCCACGTCATCGCCGAGCGCTACGGGAATCTCTTCGAGATGTACGAGCGCATCACGGCGGAGAACCCCTTCGACGTGCCGATGCGGATCTACCCCGCGCCGCACTACACCATGGGCGGGTTGTGGGTGGACTACAACCTGATGACGACCATCGACGGGTTGTACGCGATCGGTGAAGCGAACTTTTCCGACCACGGCGCCAACCGGCTGGGGGCGAGCGCCCTCATGCAGGGCCTCGCCGACGGGTATTTCATCCTTCCGTACACCATCGGGGACTATCTGGCGCAGGCCAAGCTCGGCCAGGTCGGGACCGACCACACGGCCTTCCGGCAGGTCGAGCGCGAGGTGAGCGAGCGGGTCGAGCGGCTCCTCGCCGCCCGGGGTCGGACCACCCCTGACGCCTTCCACCGCGAGCTGGGCCGGTTGATGTGGGACAAGTGCGGCATGTCTCGCAACGCTCAGGGCCTGAAGGAGACTCTCCAGAAAATCGCGGCGCTCGGGGAACGGTTTGCTCGTGACGTGTACGTCGGCGGCAAGGGGGAGGAGTTCAACCAGACGCTCGAGCACGCCGGCCGCGTGGCCGACTTCTTCGAGCTCGCCGAGCTGATGTGCCGCGACGCCCTGCACCGTGAGGAGTCGTGCGGTTCCCACTTCCGCGAGGAGTTCCAGACGCCCGAGGGCGAGGCGAAGCGCGACGACGCGCGGTTCGGCTACGTCGCGGCGTGGGAGTACGCCGGCGCGGGAAAGGCGCCCGTCCTGAACAAGGAGCCACTGGAGTTCGAGGTAGTCCACCCCGCCCAGCGGAGCTACGTCTGATGCGACTCACGCTTCATGTCTGGCGCCAATCGGGTCCCCGGGACGCCGGCCGGTTCGTGCGGTACGACGTGACCGACGTGAGCCCCGACATGTCGTTTCTCGAGATGCTCGACGTGCTGAACCAACAGCTCCTCGGGCGCCAAGAGGAGCCGATCGCGTTCGATCACGACTGTCGGGAAGGGATCTGCGGGGCCTGCGGGATGGTGATCAACGGCCGACCCCACGGGCCGCAGCACGCCACCACGACGTGCCAGCTGCATATGCGGACGTTCCCGGACGGCGCGGCGCTCTGGCTCGAGCCGTGGCGGGCCCGGGCCTTTCCCGTGGTGAAGGACCTCGTGGTGGATCGAAGCGCGTTCGACCGCGTGATCGCGGCGGGCGGGTTCATTACGGCGCGCACCGGCAGCGCCCCCGAAGCGAACTCGACGCTGGTGCCGAAGCGGGACGCCGATCTCGCGATGGACGCGGCGGCATGCATCGGATGCGGTGCCTGCGTGGCTGCCTGCCCCAACGCCTCGGCGATGCTGTTCGTCGCGGCTAAAGTGTCGCATCTCGGGCTTCTCCCCCAGGGCCAGCCGGAGCGCGCCACGCGGGTCGTGAGCATGGTCGCGCAGATGGACGCGGAAGGCTTTGGGGCGTGCACGAATCACGGCGAGTGCATGGCGGCGTGTCCGAAGGAAATCTCGATCGACTTTATCGCCCGATTGAACCGGGACTACTTGAAGGCAGTCGCAAGGCCCAAGCCGCAAGCCGTAAAGGCGAACGGGGGGGATGTGTAGCGGCTGTGGCTTGCGGCTTACGGCTTGAGACTGACGGCCGCCATCGTCTCCTGTACCGCCGCCGCCGATTTCTTGAGCGCCGCCTGCTCATCGCCCGACAGCTTTACTTCCAGAATCCGTTCCAGCCCACCCCGCCCCAGCTTGCACGGCACGCCGAGATACACACCTGAAATGCCGTACTCCCCCTGCACCCAAGCGGCGCACGGGAGGATGCGCTTTTTGTCGCGCACGATCGCTTCGGCCATCTCGGTGACGGCCGCGGACGGCGCGTAGTAGGCCGAGCCGGTCTTCAGGAAGGTCACGATTTCGGCGCCGCCGTTGCGCGTGCGCTCGACGATCTTGTCGAGGGCCGGCTTATCGAGCAGCTGGGTCACGGGAATTCCAGAAACGGTCGTGTACGAGATCAGCGGCACCATCGTGTCGCCGTGTCCTCCCAGGACCATCGCCTGAATGTCCTCGACCGACACGTCGAGCGCCTCCGCCAGGAACGCGCGATACCGCGCGGTGTCGAGCACCCCGGCCATTCCGATCACGCGCTCGCGGGGGAACCCGGTGACCTGTTTCGTCACCCAACACATCACGTCGAGCGGGTTCGAGACGACGAGGACGATGGCCTTGGGGCAATGCTGCTTGATCTGCTGCGAGACCTGCTTCACGATGTCCGCGTTCGTGCGGACCAGATCGTCGCGGCTCATGCCCGGCTTGCGCGCGATGCCCGCCGTCAC
>Ga0066689_10000865_pt1 | contig 9869 bp, 7 predicted proteins | sample GraSoiAngelo_138_FD_65626 | JGI IMG/M metagenome (GOLD analysis project Ga0066689, IMG submission 65626) | Grasslands soil microbial communities from the Angelo Coastal Reserve, California, USA - 14_0929_09_40cm | ecosystem: Environmental > Terrestrial > Soil > Grasslands | place: USA... | reverse complement strand
TCGTTGGGAGAGTTCAGCGGCTTGCCCTGGAAGCGGTCCAGCACCACGGTGATGGTGCCATCGTACTCGGTGCGCGTGACGCGTCGGCTGTCGTGCTCGCAGGTGACGAGCCGCCCCTGACGATCGCGCGTGTTGCCGTTGGCGAAGTTCGACGGCTTGCGGAAGACGCTGACGCGCCCCGTCTCCTCCTCCCATTTCATGATGCGGTTGTTCGGGATGTCGCTCCACAGGAGATAGCGGCCGTCGCCGAACCACACCGGGCCTTCGGCCCAGCGGAAACCGGTGGCGAGGCGCTCGACGGCGGCGTTCCCGATCCGGTATTTCGCGAAGCTCTCGTCGACGATCTCGATGGCCGAGTCGGGGTACAGCGCCGGGCTCGACGGCCAGCGCTCCGGGGGCGGGGCCATGTCAGCGGGTGACGCGAACGGCCTGGATGGCCTGCCACACGCGATCGCTGGTAGCGGGCATGTCGAAGTCGCGGACGCCGACCGTGGCGAGGGCGTCCATCACGGCATTGATGACCACGGGCAGGGCGCCCACCGTGCCCGCTTCGCCCGCTCCCTTGGCGCCCAGCGGGTTGAGCTTGGTCGGCACCGTGTTGCTCGCCACCGCGATGTCGCAGAAGGTATCGGCGCGTGGCATGCCGTATTCCATGAACGAGGAGGTCAGGAGCTGGCCCGACTCGGGGTCATAGACGACCTGCTCCATCAAGGCCTGGCCCACGCCCTGGGCGATGCCGCCGTGGATCTGTCCCTTGAGGGTCAGCGGGTTGATGACGGTGCCGACATCGTCGACCACGGCATACCTGACGAGGGCGACCTCGCCCGTGTCGGCATCGATCTCGACCTCGCAGACGTGGCAGCCGTTGGGGTAGGTATCGGCGGGCGGAGAAAAGGTGCCGGTCTCGTAGAAACCGGGCTCCATGCCCGACGGAAGCTTGTCGAGCTGGAAGGCGGCCCGGGCCACCTCCTTGAGGACGACGGCGCGATCCGTCCCCTTCACGGCGAAGCGTCCGTCGGCAAACACGATGTCCGGCTCGGCCGCCTCGAGGAGGCGGGCGGCGATCTTCCGGCCCTTGGCGATGAGCTTGTCGGCAGCCATGGAGAGTGCGGTGCCGCCGATCACCGTCGAGCGCGAGCCCATGGAGCCGATGCCGAAGGCCACTCGGTCCGTGTCGCCGTCGATGTAGCGGACCTCGCGGGGGTCGAGGCCCAGCTTCTCGTGGGCGATCTGCTTGAAGATGGTCTCGTGGCCCTGGCCCTGGTTCTTCGAGCCCATGAGGACCATGGCGGTGCCGCTCGGGTTGAAGCGGATCTCCGCGTACTCGAGCCCGGGCGCGGCGGCGCGCTCGATGGCGTTGACGATACCGAGCCCGCGCAGCTTGCCCCGGCGCCGCGACTCCTCGCGCCGCGCGGGGAAGCCCGCCACGTCGGCCAGGGCCAGCGCCTCGTCCATGCCCTTCTCGAACTCTCCGCAGTCGTAGGTGACGCCCAGCGACGTGCGGTAGGGCATGGCAGACCCCGGAATGATGTTCATCCGGCGGAGCTTCAGGCGGTCGAGCCCCAGGTCGCGCGCGGCGTCGTCGATGAGGCGCTCGAGGACGTAGATCGCCTCGGGCCGGCCCGCCCCACGGTACGGCGCGGTGGAGTTGCAGTTGCTGAGGACACCCGTCACCTGCACGTGGGCGGCGGGGATGGTGTAGACGCCCACGAGGGTGACCACGTTGGAGAAGCTCGCGAGCAGGTTGCGATCGGACGAGATGTAGGCGCCCAGATTGGCGATGGTGCGCACGCGCAGGGCGAGGAAGCGCCCCTCGGCGTCGAGGGCCAGCTCCGCGTCGCTGATGTTGTCGCGAGCATGCTCGTCGGCCGGAATGGCTTCGTGACGCTCGCAGGCCCACTTCACGGGGCGCCCGAGCTTGCGCGCGGCCCACAGGACGAGCCGGTGCTCGGGATACTGCCAGCCCTTGGTCCCGAACCCGCCCCCGATGTCGCCCGCGATGACGCGGATCTGGTGCTCGGGGATCTGGAAGACCATGCTCGCCAGGGCGTTGCGCACGCGGTGGGGATACTGCACGTCGGCGTAGAGCGTGTACCGGTCCTCGCCGGGATCGTAGACGCCGAGCGCCCCGCGCGGCTCCATGTACTGGGCGTGCACGCGGGTGATGACGTAGCGCCGGCGCACGACGTGCGCCGCGCGCGCGAAGGCGGCCTCCACGGCGGCCTTGTCTCCCGCCTCGTACACGTTGCTGACATTGTCGGGACACTCGTCCCACACCGTCGCGCTTCCGGGCCCCGCCGCTGCCGTGGAGGTGACCGAGGGAAGCGGATCGTAGTCGACCTGGACGAGGTCGGCGGCGTCCTTGGCCTGGGCCAGGGTCTCGGCGATCACGAAGGCGATGGGATCGCCGACATAGCGCACGCGCTCCTGCGAGAGGCCGCGGTGGGGCGGGGCGAACATCGGCGTGCCGTCGGGCCGCTTGCGCCGAAGGGTCATCTTCATCGTGCCCAGGCCGTCGCGCTCGACGTCGGCGCCGGTGAGGACGGCGAGGACGCCGGGAGCCTTGAGGGCCCGGTCGACGTCGATGGCGCGTATGCGGGCATGGGCATGCGGGGAGCGAAGGACGACGGCGTGCGCCTGCCCGGGAAGATTGACGTCGTTGAGATAACGGCCTTCGCCCTTGAGCAGGCGGACGTCCTCGAAGCGCGTCACCGACTGGCCGATGCCGAACTTTGCCATCGAAGCGGTCAGATGGTGAACCGGCGCCTGAAGACCCGGCGGATCAGGTAAGGATTGGCCCCGAGCTCGTAGAGCTTTCCGGTATCGCCGGCCTTGAGGGCGGCGCATTCCGCGGGGGTGAGCTCGTGTCCGACCAGCTCCTGCTCGGTGAGCGATTCCTTCATCTGATGCTGGCGCGCGATGGCCGTCAGGAGCTTGTTGAGGGGATAGGAGATCTTGATCATGGATCCGCCCGGGCTCATGGATGGACCCAGACGGTCGCACAGCCGGTGATCCACTCGGCGACGCCCTCGTAGGCGAGCACGTCACCCTTCCATCCCGGCACGGCGCCAAGGAGGGCGATCCAGTTCCGTATCTCCTGGCCCCCGTTGCCGCCCTCCCGCTCGATCTCCTCCCAGGTGAGCCGGGTCAGCGGCTCGATGTCGCCGCGCGCCACGTGATCGAGCACGCGCAGGTCGAACTCGGGATTGATGCGCCCCGTCTCCGGCGTCCCTACCCAGTGGGAGATCCCGCCCGTGGCCACGAGGGCGACGCGCTCACCGCTGGGCCGGGCGCGGATGAAGTCACCCACGAAGGCTCCCACCTGATGGCAGCGTCGGGGAGTGGGCAGGGGAGGCGCCGCGCAGTTCGTGTACACCGTGACCAGCGGAACCTCGCCACCGGGCATCAGGAAATGAAGCGGCACCGACAGCTCGTCCCAGCTCTCGATGTCGTGAGAATAGGCGAAATCGATGCCCGCGGCGAGGCCTGCCTCGAGCAGCGACATGGCCCACTCCGGATTCCCGCGGAGCGTGCGGGCCGGGATGCGCATGAAGGCGGCCCCGCCCTCGCTCGGCGCCCCGTACGACCCGGCGAGGCCGATGCAGAAAGCGGGCAGGTTGTTGTAGGCGAAGTTCTGGAGGTGGTCGTTCACGAACATCACGAGGAGATCCGGGCGGGCGGCGTGGAGCCGGCGGCCCGCCTCGCGGAAGCCCGCGTAGAGACGGTCTCGCTGCTCGGGCTTCGAGACCTCCGGCTTCCCCGTGATGAGCGGTGCGTGCGCGGTCAATGCCGCCCCGACGATCTCTGCCATGTCCGGGCTATGGTAGTCCATCCGCGACCGCTTGAGAAGGTGGGCGGGACGGGACTCCTCGGCCGTCCGCCTTCGTGGTAGGGTTACGCGCGACTGAATTGCCACCGCCACCCGGAGACCATGGAGAGGAGACAGTGATGGCACACGGATTTGCGATGTTCGCGGCCACGGCGCCCGAGGTCATTCGCGCCGCCGCGCGCGAGGCGGAAGCGCTCGGCTATGGCTCCTTCTGGGTCAATCATCCCGGGTCCACCGACGGGCTCGCCTCTCTCGCCCAGGCCGCCGGCGAGACGCGGCGGATCGAGCTGGGCATCGGCGTCATCCCGCTTCACACGCGCGGGCCGGCCAGCATCGTCCAGGGCGTCAAGGCCACGGCGCTGCCCCTGGACCGACTGCTCCTCGGAGTGGGGAGCCCCAACCCGAAGTCGCTCTCTCGAGTGCGCGAAGGCATCGCCGAGCTGCGCGGGAAGCTGTCCACGCGGCTCATCGTGGCCGCCCTCGGCCCCAAGATGTGCCAGCTCGCCGGCGAGGTCGCCGACGGCGTGCTGTTCAACTGGCTCACGCCCGAGCACGCGCGCCTCTCGGCCGGATGGGTGCGCGAGGGCGCCAAGGCCGCGGGGCGGAAGCCGCCCACGCTCTACGCCTACGTCCGCTTCGCGCTCGGGCCGGCGGCCATCGAGCGGCTCGGCGAGGAAGGTGCCCGCTACGCGGCGATTCCCGCCTACGCGAGCCACTTCGAGCGGATGGGCGTCAAGCCCGTGGAGACAGCGATCGCGGCGCAGACGGCCAAGGACGTTCCGGCCGCTCTCGCGAAGTGGCGCGGGGCCGTGGACGAGATCGTGCTCCGCGCCATCACCGCCAAGGACACCGTCGAGGAGAACGTGGCCTTGCTCCAGGCGGCCCGCCCGGCCTAGTGGCCCGCGCCGCGAGCGGCATGCTAATCTTCGAGCGAGTGCCGAGCCGATGAGCGGAGGGCAAACACCATGCTGAGCCATGAAGACAACCTTCTCCTGACACAGGTCGGGCAGGGGACGCCGATGGGCGCGCTCCTGCGCGAGTACTGGATGCCCGTCGTGCAGTCAGGCGAGGTCGAGCCCGGCGGCAAGGTCAAGCGCGTCCAGCTCCTGGGCGAGCGTCTCGTGGTCTATCGCGGCAAGCTGGGCCAGCCCGGGCTCATCGGCGAGTTCTGCCCGCACCGGCTTGCTTCGCTCTACTTCGGCCGTGTGGAGGACGCGGGCATGCGCTGCGTCTATCACGGCTGGCAGTACGGCCTGGACGGGCAGTGTCTGGAGATGCCCTGTGAGCCCGCGGAGTCGAGCTTCGCGTCGAAGGTGCGTCACGTCGCCTACCCCTGCGTCGACCAGGGAGGAGTGATCTGGGCCTACATGGGGCCGGCGAGCCCGCCCCCGCCCTTGCCCGCGCTGGAGTGGACGCTCCTGCCGGAGAGCAACACGTTCATCTCGAAGCGCGTCCAGGAGTGCAACTGGTTCCAGGCGCTCGAGGGCGGCATCGACTCCAGCCACATCTCCTTCCTCCACGCGCCCCTTCACCACACGGACAGCGAGGTCACGCGCGAGCTGGACCGCGCGAGCTTCGGAGTGGGCGAGGCGGTGCAGACGGCCGATCGCGCGCCACGCTTCGAGGTCGTGGACACCGACTACGGCGTCCTGATCGGCGCGCGCCGGAGCTGGCCGGACGGCCGGCACTACTGGCGGATCACGCAGTTTCTCTTGCCCTTTCACACCATGCCGCCCACGGACCGGGACGAGAGGATCGTCCAGTCGCACATCTGGGTGCCCATGGACGACACGAAGGTCGTCAACTGGATGGTGACCTGGCATCCGGACCGCGCCCTGACGCCGGAGGAGCGCCAGGTTCATCTCGAGGGCAAGGGCGCCCACGTCTGCGATTTCGCGCCGGCGACCTCCGAGCCCTACGGCGACATTCGCACCGCTCTCAACCGCGACAACGACTACGGCATGGACTGGGACGTCCACCGCGGCAAGATGTTCTGCGGCATTCCGGGCTTCGGCGTCCAGGATCAGGCGATCCAGGAGAGCCAGGGGATCGTTGTCGATCGCACGCGGGAGCGTCTGGGCACGAGCGATGCCGCCATCCTCCAGGTCCGGAAGCGCCTCCTCGGCGCGGCGCGGGCTCTCTTCGAGCGAGGCGCCCCGGCGCCCGGTCGCAATCCCGAGTCCTTCCTGGTGCGCTCGGCCTCCGTCCTTCTGCCGCCCGGGGCGAGCTGGGTAGACGGCGCCCTCGCGCGCATCGTGGTCAAGCCAGGCGGGCAGCTCACCCTCGCCTGAGCGCCCCTCCGAGCGCAACTCTAGTCGATTCGCTCCGCGCGGGTGACCTCGAGAGGGTGGTCGATCAGCGGCTGCACGCGCTCGACGAAGCGTACCGTGTGCGGCAAGCCGGCGTGATACTCGAACGCCGGCTCATCTTTCCAGCGCGAATGGATGTAGAAGAGTTGCGGGTCGCGAATCGACCGAAAAGCATGAATGCTCAGGCAGCCCGGCTCCCCCCGCGTAGGAGCGAGGATGTCACGCAGCGCTTCGGCCGCGGCGCCCTCGTTGCCGGGCCGCGCGTGAAATCGCGCAAAGATGAACAACTCCATGCGCGTCAGCGCGCGGCGGGCACCTTGTCCGCGAGCCAGTCGAGGCCCAGAGCGGTGAGCTTGGCGCGTGTCGGGTAGCCCGTGGCGGGGTCGCACCCGGCAAGCTGGTAGTAGCTGTCGCGCGCGCGCTCGAACTCCTCGGTGGTCAGGGCCACGCCCGCCGTCGGCCCCGTGCCTCCGAGCGGCTGGAAGAGCTTCTTCGGCAGCGTGTCGGCGTCCTTGCCCATGCCCTCGCGCGCGTTGAAGGCGCGCATCAGCGCGATGCGTCGCTCGCCCACCGTCAGGAGCTCCTCCATCGTCGCGTCCCATCCCGTGCCCGCGCGGACGAGCTCCACGGTATCGGACGGCCCATAGAGCTGCCACGAGGGGCCCCAGACGAACTGGCAGAGCCCGAGCGTGTCCAGGGCGGAGTAGAAGCACTGCGACCGGTAGGCGAAGCGGACCTTGGCGTCGGAGAGATCGGTCGTCGGCAGGGCCGCCGCGATGTCGAGCTGCTGAAGCCGCCCGTGATGGAGACTGCCGGGCTTCGCGCGCAGCGCCGAGTCGTGCTCGGACGACTGGTGATCGGCGCCGAAAGGATTGACGGCGTAGACGAGCCCGAGGGAGCGCTTGACCTGGGGCATGTGGGCCGGCAGCTCCTGGCCCTTGACGGTGACGGTGAGATCCACCGCGGCCTGTCCGATGCTCTTCGCGGCCCGCAGGCTGCCCTCGGCGAGAAGGTCGCCGATGCCGCGTCGGAGGGCGATCGCCTCGATGGCCCGTAGCACTGAGTGGCCGTCGCCATAGGTCAGGCCGAGGCCCTTGTCGTCCAGGAGGCCCTTGCTCTTGGCTTCCATGGCCCAGGCGATGGTCGCGCCGGCCGAGATCGTGTCCATCCCGTACATGTTCGCGTCGGCCGAGGCCTTGGAGAGCAGCTTGAGGTCGCCCACGCCGCACATGGTGCCGAAGAAGGTCAGGGTCTCGTACTCGGGCCCGCCGTAGATGGGATCGATGTCGAGGCCGGGCTCGTGGACCTCGACCGTCCGCTTGCACTTGACCACGCAGGCATAGCAGGTGTCGCGCTCCTTCAGGATCGTCTTGGCGAGCGTGGAGCCGTCGATGTCCTTGGCCTGCGCGAAGGTGCCCTCGGTGTAGTTCCGCGTGGGCTGGCCGCCCGTCTTGTCCTGGATGGCGAGCACGCCCGCCGTGCCGTATTCCCCGAACCACACGATGCCGGGGTTGGCTTCCTGCAGCTCCTTGAGGCGCTTGACGAGACCGCGGAACTGCTCGGGCGCCGCGGGCTTGGGACTCTTCGTGCCGCGGACGACCACGGCCTTGAGACGCTTCGATCCCATCACCGCGCCCAGTCCCGTGCGGCCGTTGGCGCGGTTGACCATGTTCATGATGGCCGCGAAGCGGACCAGGTTCTCACCGGCGGGCCCGATCTGCGCGATCTCCGCCTTCGGATCGCCGACCTCCTCCTTGAGCATGCGATCCGCGTCGGCCGTCACCTTGCCCCACAGATGCCTGGCGGGCCTGAGCTCTGCCTCGCTGTCGTGCAGCCAGAGGTAGACGGGCTCCTTGGCCTGCCCCGTGAAGACGAGGGCATCGGCGCCCGCCGCCCGCATCTCGGCCGGGAAGAAGCCGCCGCACTGGCTGTCGCCGATGGCGCCCGTGAGGGGAGAGCGCGCGCAGGCGGTCATGCGGCTCTGCCCCGAGATGGCGAGGCCGGTCAGCGGGCTCACGGCCATCACGAGGACGTTGTCGGGGCCGAGCGGATCGGCGCCCGCCGGGATCTGCTGGAGGAGGAGATATGTCGCGAGCGCGCTCCCGCCCGGGTACTTTCGGTATACCTCCTCGGAGAGCGTCGTCTTCTCGATGCTGCCCTTGCCGAGATCGATGTGGTACACAGTGCCGGTGAGTGCCAAGGCGGGTTCTCCTCTGGTTGTGAGCCTAGCCGTCTGTATCGTCCCGCTCGCGTCAGCCGGCAGTGTACCGCAACCCCATCGGGGTGCGAGCGCCCGAATCTCGACACGGAGGGTGGGGCATGCCCGCGGAGGGTGATCCGATCCGCTGCTGCATCGCGGGGGGCGGTCCCGCCGGCATGATGCTGGCCACGCTCCTCGCCCGCGCGGGCGTCGACGTCCTCGTCCTGGAAAAGCATGCGGATTTCTTGCGCGACTTCCGGGGCGACACCATCCACCCGTCCACGCTCGAGATCATGCACGAGCTCGGGTGGCTCGACGCGTTTCTCGAGCTGCCCCACCAGAAGGTCAGCGAGCTGAGGGCGCTGGTCGGCTCCCTCCCCGTGACCGTCGCGGACTTTCGCCACCTGCCCACGCGCTGCAAGTTCGTCGCCTTCATGCCGCAGTGGGACTTTCTGAACTTTCTCACCCTGCGCGCGGCCCGCTATCCGGGGTTCCGTCTCTGGATGCGGGCCGAGGCGACGGATCTGCTGGAGGAGTCGGGACGCGTGGTCGGCGTGCGCGTCAGCACAGGGGAAGGGCAGCGCGACGTCCGGGCCGATCTCGTGGTGGCCGCCGACGGCCGCCACTCCGTCCTGCGGGAAAGGGCGGGGCTCGCCATCGAGGAGCTGGGGGCGCCGATGGATGTGCTGTGGTTCAGGCTGTCGCGCCGGCCCGGCGATCCCTTCGCGGCGATGGGACAGTTCGGGGCGGGTCGCATCTTCATCATGCTCAACCGCGGGGACTACTGGCAGTGCGGCTACGTCATCGCCAAGGGGACGCTGGAGTCCATTCGTGCCCGTGGGCTCGACGCCTTCCGCGAGCAGGTCGCCCTCGCCGCCCCCTGGATGAGAGACCGGACAACCGAGCTGCGTGAGTGGAGCGACGTGAGCCTCCTCACGGTGCGGGTGGACCGGCTCCTTCGATGGTATCGCCCCGGCCTTCTCTGCATCGGCGACGCCGCGCACGCCATGTCACCCGTGGGCGGGGTTGGCATCAACCTCGCCATCCAGGATGCCGTGGCCGCCGCCAATCTCCTTGCCGGGCCGCTCGCCGAGCGGCGGGTGACGGTGGCTGATCTCGACCGGGTCCAGAGACGGCGCGAGCTTCCGACCCGTGTCATCCAGCGCTTCCAGGTCATCGTCCAGAAGCGTGTGATCGTGGCCGTCCTGGGCACGACGGCCCCGCCCCGGCCATCGCTGCTCCTGCGTCTCCTTCTGCGGCTGCCGGGGCTGCCGCGCCTTCCCGCCCGGCTCATCGGCCTTGGTATCAGGCCCGAGCACGTCCGGACGCCGGAGGCGCCCTTGAATCGCGCGGGCCGGGCGGGCTAAGCTAGCGCCGGCTGCGTGCCCCGCCCGCTTCATGGCCGTCACCTTGAAGGAGCTACCGATGGCGCAGAGCCTCACCGCCTATCTCGACCTCGTCAAGCGCACCAGGCCCGAGGAGATCGTGATGATCTCGCGGGAGATCGATCCCGCCTACGAGCTGACGGCCC
>Ga0066689_10000858_pt1 | contig 9901 bp, 10 predicted proteins | sample GraSoiAngelo_138_FD_65626 | JGI IMG/M metagenome (GOLD analysis project Ga0066689, IMG submission 65626) | Grasslands soil microbial communities from the Angelo Coastal Reserve, California, USA - 14_0929_09_40cm | ecosystem: Environmental > Terrestrial > Soil > Grasslands | place: USA... | reverse complement strand
ACTCAGACTCGTAGTCGGCCTCGAAGAGATGAAATTGAAGAATTACATCGCGATAGGACTCGCCCAGGGAATAGCCGCACTGCCCGGAGTCAGCAGGTCAGGCATGACAGTATCAACAATGCTGCTGATGGGAGTAAAACCCGAACAGGCCTTCAGACTCTCCTATCTAGCATACATTCCCGCTTCACTAGGCGCCTTCTTCGTGGCTCTAATCCTCAGCCGATCCCAGGTCGATACCGCGATACAGGTGGTTGAGCCGACGGGAATCCTCATTGCGATCGCAACCTCTGCCGTGATAGGGATCGTCGTAATATCCTATCTGCTAAAGTTCGCGAAGACGAGTAGAATCTACATCATCGATTTTGTCCTAGGAGCGATCGCGCTGATCCTGGGAATCATCGCAGCCCTCTACGCCCCCTCGTCCTCGCCCGCCCTATCCTAGACCCGAGCGACGAGGAAACAAAGTCCGATAAGACTTCAAAATCTCTTGACATGAATTCTTCCTATTCTGCTCAGGGTTTGGAGCCTGAGCGCGAGCGGCCCTGTCTAGTATCCTTGAGCCTCGCGGCAAGTTTGCGATTGCGAGAATGATACTTTGCTAGGTATGCGGTTACGCTTATCGCGCCTCCAGCGATGAGGCCAACGTAGAGAAATGTAAGGGTTGACAATGAGCTTGAAGAGGCTGAAACCGTTAATTGTTGCGCGCTGGTCGAAGTCGTACTGTTCGAATCCGTCACCGTCAAGGTGACGGAGTAAGAGCCAGTCATCGAGTATGTGTGGGTAGCGCTCGCCCCTGTTCCTGATGACCCGTCGCCAAAGCTCCAGCTATAATTGTAGGGAGAGGCCCCACCTGTGGTGGAGGCTGTGAATGTGACCGCTTGTTCTGGCTGAGGAGGGTTGGGAGAATAGGTGAAGCTAGCTGAGAGCGAGCCGGGGGTGGAACTTCCGAAGATGTCGGACATGGAGGAGTCTCCTGAGACAACGCTGGTGATGTATGGAAGGCCCCAGTTCGCCTCGATGGTGTGGAGGCTGTTGTATTCAGTATACCCTCCCGTAGAGATGTATCCAACTTTGATCATGCTGCCGTATTCGACGTTCGGGCTGGGATCATACTCGTCCCACCAGAGATAGAGGAACGTTCTAGGAGTCTTGAACAAGTTGCTTCCGAGTACGGAGTTCGAGGATGGACTGCTGATTGTCCCAGTCCCGACGAGGAGAGTCTTCACGTAGGAATCGCCACTTGATACTGAGTTGTCGTGCATGTTGTGAGAATCGCTCGGTGTGAACCAGATGTAGTTGGCTGGACTCGCACCGTTCAGATAGGCGATGAACGCGCTATTGCCGTTGGAGCTTGAGCTTGCGTAGAGAGCGTCGCCCGCTGAGCCGGTCTGGCCGCTGCATGTGAAGCTTCCAGCAACACAGGTGTTCCAGGTTGAGGTGTATGCGATCCAGGGAAAGTGGTCTGCTCCGCGCGGACAACCATCTTCACAGAACATTGCTGATGCCAGTCCCGCAGTGTGCAGCTGGTCAGCCACGTTCGAAATAGTGTAACAAGGACTCGACGCTCTAGGACACCAGCCGTCAGAGTGGGACTGTTGGCCAGAAGTGAAGGCTTCGTAGCATCCGGCTGAACAGCCACCAATATTCTGGCCGTAGCTGTGATAGTTCGAGATAGTTGAGCCCGTTCTAGCCAGGCTGTTTATGAACGGAGCGGAGCTGGATCCAATTACCGAACCATAGTTCTGGTTCTCCATAGCAATAATCACAATATGGTCAAAGCTGCTACCGGTCGGAGCTGCTGATGCGGTCGCTGGCAGAGAAAGAAGTACGATCAGGATTGTTAGGGCCACGAACAGCCCCGCCAATCCTTTCTGGTTCAAGTCTCGAAACATTCCTAAGCGTTTCTCCATTCAATTTGTCAGGTTCGGTTTCCCTACGCGATCAACGAGGGATCGTGCCGGTGTGGAGCAAGGAAGCAGACCCGTCTCGACGGGTATAGCGCTCCGCTCTACCCAGTCATTCTGGCTCCCGCATAAAAAAGAATCTTGATACTCTACTTGGCCTTCTGTGATCCCGAGCCGAGTTCCGGTTCCTATTCGGAAGCTGGGTACTGACGATTCTTGTGGCCGGTTTCATTCATCTTAACAGAGAACCATTGCTTGGTAGATCTGGTTGCGAGGGAGCCGCGGGTTGGTTTCTACTGTGAGCGCAGAGTCCGCCATCGGACATCGGTCTCTTTCCAAGATCGTTATCGCGATGCAGTCAGTTGTCATTCTCTCCCTATCACTGTGGATTGTAGAGGAGTATCTGAACAACATGTATCTCCGAGAATATGTAAGCGGTGTTTTCCAGGCGGATGGCTTGATGATCGGGTTACTAGGGACCCTTCTTGTGTTCGGATCCTTCTCGACTCTGATGTTGAGGAGGAGGAAGCATGGGGAGAAGAAGTTTGGAGCTGTCTCCCTAGAAGCAACTCCTCCGACAGCTCCGAACGTCCGGCTATCGGCCGAGGCGAATACGAAGCCCGTTGAAGCGAGTGCTAAACCGAGCATGGATTTTCATCCAGTGGTAGCGGCGCTGAAAGCCGACATGGCCGACAGACGAGTGAGCTTCGGTTCGATGCTCGGATCTGGTAGTGAGAAGCCAACGACAACTGCTAAGCCTAGCGTGGAAGTCCAGAAGCCCTCTGTTCTTGACCAGCTTACTCCTAGCCGTCAAGATCCCATGACAGGTCCGCGCCCTATGCAAACGGGAGCTACTTTTCCTCAACGTCCGTTGTATGATCTTAGGCATCAGGCGCCAACGGGTCCTAGGATTGAGCAGGTTGGACCGTTCACTCCGCGGCCAATTCCCGATCTTAGACCCCTAGAACCAGCGGGGTCAACTGTTCTTCAGTCTCCTCAGACCCCAGCCCCACAGACGCCAACGAATGCGACGACTGTCATAACGGGAATCATGCCGGCCCAGAAGAAGAAAGATCCGGGGGCGCCGCCTGATGAGAAGCCTGCCTCGCAGTAGACTCGCAGTCCCGCAAAGATAATTCTCGGGAGAATGCGGCGAAGCAAGAAATACGCGGAACTAGACTCGTAGCCTCATGCAGACTTATTCCGTCAGAGAGCTAGTCAAGTTCCGCGGGGCCAACTGAGAATTGGCCGATAGCGCTTCGGTTCTAACAGACAGAATCTCTTCTAAAAATGCGACGGTATGCATCATTGGGTTAGGATATGTCGGGGTGCCACTGGCCGTCGCATCAGCCCAAGCGGGCTTCAACGTTCTCGGAGTCGATGTTGATGGGAGCAAGGTCGAGCAGATCAACCGAGGGGTCTGTTATGTCGAGGACAAGTACAGCGAGGAACTTTTGCCCTCCCTCGTGAGCGCTGGCAAGATCAAAGCCTACGCGAAACTGTCGGAGGCCGTTCCCCAGTCGGACATCGTTATCGTCTGTGTCCCTACGCCGCTGAAGAAAGATGGGGATCCCGATCTCTCGTTTCTAAAGTCAGTCGCAAAGAGCCTCGCCAGCCAGTTAACCCATTACAAGCTGATAGTTATCGAGAGCACGAGCTATCCTGGCACCACTCAAGAGGTTTTTCAGCCGCTCCTCGAACGCGGTGGAAAGACTGCCGGGAAAGATTTCGCACTGGTCTATTCTCCCGAGAGAATCGACTATGGGAATGCCTCGTTTGGTGTGAGGAGTATTCCGAAGGTTGTTGGTGGTGTAGATGAGGACTCTACGCGGCTGGGCTCGGCGTTCTACAGCACGATTCTAAAGGCGAAAGTTGTGGCGGTCAGCGGACCATCAGTTGCGGAGGCGACTAAGATGTTAGAGAACGTGTTCCGATATGTCAACATCGCACTGGTCAACGAGCTGGCGGTTCTGCACGAAACGATCGGCGTAGATTTTGTTGAGGCGATCGATGCCGCGGCAACGAAGCCTTTCGGGTTCATGGCACACTATCCCGGCCCAGGAGTTGGCGGGCATTGCATTCCGAAAGACCCGTTCTACTTGGTATACAAGGCGAAGAAGGCAGGCTTCCCCCTGCGAATGGTCTCCTCCGCGAAAATGCTGAACAACGCGATGCCAAGGCATACGGTTGAGAGGTTGCTGAAGAGTATGCGGAAGGCGAGGAAGAATCCGCGGAGGGTGAAGCTGGCGCTCTGGGGCCTTGCGTACAAGGGAGGGGTCAAGGACACGCGTAGGAGCCCTAGTGTAGATCTGTTGAAGATCTTCCAACGATCCGGTGTCAAGGTGGTTGCCTACGATCCGTTAGTCGAGACATTCAAGGTGGGCAGTGTTCAATACACCTCTCCCGTTTCAATTCTCGAATCGGTTAAAGGTGCGGATGCTATTGTGATCGCCACTAACCATGCCATGTTTCGAGAGGTCGATCTCTCAGAGGTGAAGGCTCAGATGAATCCTGATCCGATACTCTTCGACACTAGGAACCTTAGGAGCCGGAAGGAGTGTGAAGAAGCAGGTTTCACGTATCTCGCGACCGGACGACCCTAGCCCTGTTACGTGCTTAGGGCACGGTCTGTGTTATTAGGAGTGGGGTTCGAAGAGGCGCTGTAGGATTCTTCCTCAGTGAGTTTAGAACGAAGACTAGTGCGGTTGCTCCGATGATCCGGATGACTAAGCTGGTCAGGACTGGTCCGAAGGACGTGACGATCGTCGGTATGGGACTGTTGCCGGGCGATGATGACCAGTAGGCGAGTGTGTCGGCTAGCTGTAGGAGTCCGGTTATGATGATCGTCTGTCCGAGTCTGCCTCGCATGATGAAGGGAATGATGGCCCAGACGATGTAGTGGGCGTACTCGATTTTTAGCGGGATGAGCCAGGCTACTAGTCCGAGCAGGACGACGTCGATCAGGCTGAGATTCCGTGTTTTCGTCCAGACGGTTCCGAGAATTATTGTGTAGAGGAGGGCTGTTGAGGTGATCCAGAGCTGGTTGGCGAAGAGTTCTGTGGGGGTGAACTGGAATGTTGTTGGCAGTAGTGTGTTGAGTAGGCTCATGGTTGTGAGTGTCGTTCTGTTTCCTTGGTTGTCGAGGTTGAAGCCTAGGATGGATTGTTGGTAACCGGGAATCGCAAGGGGTAGAACTAGGCCAAGCGCGATGATGGTCGTGGTGGTGACGTGGATGGGAAGGGTCTTGCGCAGGCCCTCGGTCCGGACTAGCCAGACTAGGACGACTGGGAGGGCTAGGATGGGGTGGACTTTGAAGACTGTGGCTGCGGCTAGGAGGGTTGTTCCTGTTAAGTATCGGTGCTGGGTTAGGGCTAGTACTGCGAGTGCCAGGATAGGGTAGCCGAAGGTGTCGCTGTGGAAGAAATAGAGTGGCGATGTGCTGATTGCGGGTAGAGTTAGGAAGAGGCATGATGGAATTAGGGCTCGAAGGGCGTTGTCGGTTCTGGCGCGGATTGCCATGTAGATGATGAGTGCGACTGCTGCGTCTGCGAAGAGGCCGGCCAGTCTGAGTTGTTGGCTGATGAGGTCTGGGGAGGTTTGGGAGGTGAAGAGGTTGGCGAGTCGTATGACTCCTGAAACTGTCAGTAGCAGTAGCGGTGGGTATGGTGAGGCCCATGGTTGGGTCGAGTATGGGTTCTGGCCGTCTAGGAACATCAGGCTCTTCGGAATGTCTGCGCTGACAAGGTCGGAGCCGCCATTGCTCTGTTGGATTAGCAGATAGCCATGGAAGATGACGAGGCTGATGAGGCTGCTTAGGATTATGGGAGAGGTCTGCTTTAGGAGGAGGTTGATTCTCTGAGTGCTGGGTTGAAGCTTTAGCCGACCGAGCGAGAGCATTTTCCTAAAGAATCGTGGAGCCGGGTTAGGATAGATATCCTTTCAGAACGCCTCGAGCCGAGAGGTTCGTTCGTAACTTCCCGGTCCTCATTGTTCAAGAGGTGGGCTCGGTCAATGATGCATTTGTTTTCCTTGATCGAATGGTTTAGTTAACGAGTGTTTCGTGTTCATTTTTGGGGTTCGCGTTCATTACATGTGAATACGCTCGCCTTATCTCCCGATGGCTTTGGGACTGGCTCACACGTCAATTAGGTACGTTAACAGCCATAATCCGTTTGTATATTTCAACGACATTTACGGTAACGCGACTCGTTGTAGTAGGATTGTTAACGCGAATCCGGGGGCGAGCGGATTCCTCGCGCTTCCCACTCAAATTCTCTCTGATCTGAATTCCGTGTCTACGGCCTCGAACTACATGTGGCTGAGCCCGAACTTGTGCGATGATGGGCATGATGTCTGTGCGCCTCTGAACAATACTGTCTCGCAGCAGAACCATTACTTGTCGATGCTTGTGCCGATGATCTTTAACAGCATGATCTTCCGCACTCAGAGGGCGGCGCTGTTTATCGTCTGGGATGAATCAGCGACCATGCTGAACAATATTGTTTCGGCCATCTGGGCTGGACCCGTGGCCAAAAATGGCTATGCGTCTAGTCTACCATACGGGCACTATTCCGCGGTCAAGACTGTTGAGATTTCATGGAATCTGCCGTCTCTGACGAGCTATGATTCTGCCGCGCCTTCGATGACTCAATTCTTCACCACGGCTCCGCTAGTCGGTGAGCTGGGAGGAAGACGCCCTGCCCTCCAGGCGTGAGGCACGCATTAGTATCAGAGGATGTCGTAATTGAGTTGAGGATTCTGCTCAGAGAGGCTCGTCATCCAAGAGCCGTTTTGTGTCGTGGGAAATGCCTATTTTCTAAATTCCAGAAGGGGGTCATTCGCCGTCTGGAGCATTTCTGAGCGATATCTCCGGTTCGTCGTGCAAGAGGCGAATTCGCTGTTTTCGACAAGTGCCCCGCATCTGCGGCCGTACACACTTTAAAGTGCGCCGTAAAGAACCCGCCTCGCGGATTGTGGGACAGGGCCTATTGCGATTTTCCGAGAGAGCATACTTCCCGACAAGCGAGCCTCTCTGGTTCCTCAGGGCTAGTGAAATCATAGCCAGCTATAATCAGATATCCTTTGTGACCTTATGAATAAATATGCAGCAGTGCTGCTCGCGGTAATTGTATGCGAAGTCTTGTTCGAATTCTGACCGTTTTCATGTTCGCTTTGATGGCTGTGTCAGTCTGGCAGGCGGCGAATCTGGCAACCAGTGTAGGGTCTGGCTCCCGGCAAGCTGTCGATGTAGCCCAGTCGGCGCCGAGCGGCTCTTATTTTGACCATGTTGTGATTATTCTGATGGAGAATCAGGGCATCTACGATATTTGTCGTTCTAGCCCGCCTCCCTGCTCGACAAGTGGGCCTGCTCCTTACATGGCTGGTCTAGCGAACACTTACGGGATTGGGTCGCGGTATCTCTCAATTATCAACACTAGTCAGCCGAACTATATTGCTCTGATCGGAGGATCGACTCTCGGATGTAGCTCGTCAGGTTGTCCCACGATTACCGCGCCGAATCTTGTTGACCGGTTTGAGGCTGCGGGTCTCAGCTGGAAGGGATATTTTGAAAACCAGAATGTTGCCGCCGGCTGTGACAATAGTTCTCACGAGCCATATGAGCCGATTCACAATCCGTTCATCTCCTTCCAGGACATTACGAGTAACTCTGCTCGCTGCAACCAGCTTGTTCTAGCGAATCCCAGCACTTGTGGGAGCGTTACTGACTGTGTTCTGATTAATGATCTGAACTCGGCGTCTGCGCCCAACTTCATGTGGCTGACACCGAATGACTGTAATGATATGCGGGGTGCGAGTGGAATCTGCTCCTCCTCGATCGCTCTGGGGGATAATTATCTGAAGAGCTTGGTGCCGAGTATTCTGAATAGTAATACGTTCAAGGCGGGGCGGTCTGCGATTTTCATCACGTTCGACGAGGGCAATGGTTACTGCCCTTTGAACGGTAGCAGTGAGAGCTGCGTCTACTCGGTCTGGGCGGGACCGGCAGCCAAGGCCAGCTTCGGCACCAGCAATCTCTACAACCACTACTCCTTCCCGAAGACGATAGAGGTCAACTGGAACCTGGCAAGCTTGAGCAGTGGAGATGGTAGCGCGACGCCGATGACAGAGTTCTTCAACCCCACATCACCTTCCCCAGACTTCAGCCTCTCAGCAAGTCCGACCTCACTTAGCGTCACCGCCGGGTCTAGTGCTACCTCGACAATTACGTTGACAAGTTTGAACAGTTTTGCCGGAACTGTAACTGTGTCCTCTACCGGATCTCCGGCAGGGCTCACTCTCTCACTGAATCCATCAAGTGTCTCCCTCTCGTCAGGTGGAACTGGCACTACGACTCTAACAATCTCTACACAATCTTCAACGCCCGCGGGAAGCTATACGGTCACGGTGACCGGGTCCAGCGGGACCTTGTCGCACTCGACAACCGTCAAAGTCTCAGTGGTCCAATCTGCTCAGGACTTTTCAATCGGCGCAAACCCAGGTTCGATTGCACTCCAGCGCGGAGCTAGTGCCAGCTCTACCATCACGGTTACAAGCCTGAATGGCTTTAGTGGAACTGTAACTCTAACCGACGCTGTTTCTCCGGCGACAAGTAATCCACCAGTCATCTCGTTGAGCAGCTCAAGCCTCACCTTGTCTTCTGGAGGCTCAGCCGCATCGACTCTCTCAATCACGACAACGTCAACCACGACCTCCGGCTCTTACACGATCTCGGTCACTGGAACGAGTGGCAGTCTCTCACACTCTGTCTCTCTAAGCCTGAGTATCTCACAGACAGCGGACTTTAGTCTCGCCTCAAGCGCCTCTGCGATCAATATTCTAGTTGGTTCTTCGGGAACGTCAACCCTCACGGCGGCGAGTCTCGGCGGGTTCTCAGGGACAATCTCCCTCTCAGTCTCGTCTGGAACGGGACTGACGGCGACTGTAAGCCCGACGAGCCTGGTTCTCGGCTCTGGCGGAACCGCGACATCAACACTGACTGTCAGTTCCGGCACCATCGGCAATTACACGGTAACTGTTACCGGAACAAGTGGGTCGCTCGTGCACTCTGTCTCCATTGCGGTCATTGTATCCGACTTTTCCATCTCCGTCAACCCGTCCTCGCTGGGTCTGCCGCGTGGCTCGTCCGGGACTAGTCTGATCACTCTAACTAGTCTCAACGGGTTCACGGGAACCGTAACTCTCTCAACGACAGTCTCTCCGACCTCTGGTCCGAGGACGTCGCTTAGCAGCTCAACAGTCACTCTGACATCGGGAGGACAGAGCACCTCGACGCTGAGCGTGAGAGCACAACACAAGACCCCCATCGGCGGATACACGATAACGGTGACGGGAACTAGCGGCTCGCTCTCCCACTCCATCACAATAACCGTCAACATTACTGCCTAGGCGAGACTTAGAGAGGCAAAGTCACAGCTATCCTCTCACAAGCGGAACTGAAGACTGATCGCAGGGTACCGGGGGCTTCCGCGGCCCAGAAGAACAAACAACATGTAAGGAGGATATAGACGTGTATAGAAGGCAATCCCGGGATCGACTGACATTTCCTTTTCTTGGGAAGGTTTCAAATAGTTTGCTATTTCGTAAAGCGGGGGTGAGAGCTTCATCGCACTTTTATGTCCCCGTTCGTTTTGCTGGGACCTCACTGTTCGGAGTCATCGCGCGAGCGCCGAGGAGGGGCGTGATGAGACAAGTACCCAGATGGTGGGAGATGAAAAATCGATTTGAAAATTTGGACGATTGGTATGGTGCTCTTCTTAGCACCCCTGCTGGCTATTTCTGCGGTCAGCGCTGCCCATCCTGTGACTGGGTCGGGCCATGTGGCCTTGACCGGGAGTAGTCTGATATCTCATCGGGTCTTTGGCAATGGAGAGCTGGTGTTAGTAGTAGTGAATAATACGTTCAGCATCACTGGAACATTGAGCGGAACCGCGTGGTCTGTGGAGAGAGACCTGAATCACACGGATACTGGAAGAATC
>Ga0066689_10000851_pt1 | contig 9926 bp, 9 predicted proteins | sample GraSoiAngelo_138_FD_65626 | JGI IMG/M metagenome (GOLD analysis project Ga0066689, IMG submission 65626) | Grasslands soil microbial communities from the Angelo Coastal Reserve, California, USA - 14_0929_09_40cm | ecosystem: Environmental > Terrestrial > Soil > Grasslands | place: USA... | reverse complement strand
GGCGAGAGCCACGGCGTGCGCTCTCAGTTTCCGTGGTCGTGCCATGCCATAACGAAGCGGAGAATATTGCGGAGTGTGTGAGGCGAGTGCCCGACATGGGAGCCGGGACAGAAATAGTTGTTGTGGATGACGGCTCGACAGATGGAACAGCCGAGAGAGTAAAAGAGGTCATGGCCGGAGACGCGCGAGTGCGGTTGATTGTTCTGGAAAAGAACCAAGGCAAAGCGACGGCGGTAAACGCGGGGTTTGAGGCATCGAAAGGCGATGTGCAGATGATTCTGGATGCGGACATGGCCGTTGCGCCGGAGGAATTACCAAAGTTCCTGACACCGCTGCGGGATGGCACTGCTGATTTTGTGAACGGGACGCGGCTGGTATACCCGATGCAAGGCAAAGCCATGAGAATAGCGAACTTCTTCGGGAACAAGGCGTTCTGCTATTTGGCAAGCAAGGTCATCCGGCAGCGCGTCAGCGACACCCTTTGCGGCACGAAAGCGTTTCTAAAAAGGGATTACGTTCGAATGCCGCTGGGCGGAAAGGAACGCTGGGGCGACTTCGATCTGCTGTTTGGCGCGGCCAGGCTGAGGTTGCGGATTCTGGAAATCCCCGTGCATTACACGGAGCGGCGCGCGGGAAAATCGAAGATGCGTGTAATGGTGGATGGCTGGTACTTTTTGTTCGCTTGCCTCTCGGGATGGAGGATGTTGCGCTTCCCCGAAAAACATCCATGGGTGAGGAATCGCCAGCCAGTGGCGGGTATTCGCGAAGTGCGGCCTGCGGCTGAAGCCGCGGCGCGCTGATCCATGTTGGCAGATCGCGAGGCACAGGAAGCGCTGAACAGACACCGGCGCGTATGGTTGGAGAAGGCTGTCCTGCGGAGGATTTACAAGGAAGAGTTTTTTTCGCGGCAGCTGGCGCAACGGAAGATTGGCGGAATCAGCATTGAGGTTGGCGGGGGACCAGGCTTCTTCAAGGCGGCGCTCCCAGACGTTATCTCCACGGATTTAATTTACTGCCCATGGCTTGACGTGATAGCGGATGCGCAGAGACTTCCGTTCAGTGAAGGCAGCGTCAGCAACGTCTTTGGCCTGGATACTCTGCACCACCTTGCCGCGCCGATGGCCTTCTTGCAAGAGGCTGAGCGCGTGCTGGCGCCAGGAGGACGACTGATCCTGGTGGAGCCCTGGGTGACGCCATTCTCCTTCGTAATCTACCGTTATCTGCACCAGGAGGACTGCGATCTTTCCGTCAGCCCTTATGAGGTTTCAAATCCTGACAGAGCGACGGCGAAAAAAGCATTCGACGGAAATCAAGCTATTCCGCATTTGCTCTTCGGGCCCCGGAACTTGGCGAAAACGCTGGCGTTCGTTCCTAAGCTGAAGTTAGCGAAGCTCGAGCAGTTTTGCCTGTTCGCTTATCTGCTGAGTCTTGGCTTCAAGAAAATGAATTTGTTGCCGGAATTTATTTATCCGGGGGTGGCGGCGCTTGAACGAGTAACACTGCCGCTGTGGCGGCGTCTCGCGTCCTTGCGTGTTTTGATCGTACTGGAAAAAAGAGACCTGCCAGCGTGAGGCCAATGAACGCATCCGAACCCAGCAGGAATACCGCATGACGCACGGCAAGAATTCGGTGGCAGTTTTAACTCGAACCTATAATCTCGTACGGTCCACGGGAATCCTGCAGTTTAGTTGGTTCCGCAGGGCGTTCATCTCCTTGTACTTTCTCTACAAAAGGCTGTATGAAGATCCTTACTGGTATTTGATCAAACACAGGCCAGAGCTCTTTCGCAACGGCGACATTCTCGACATTGGAGCGAACATCGGTTATACGGCATGCTTGTTTGCGAAAGTGGCGAGTCCATCTGCAAGAATTTATGCATTCGAGCCGGACCAGGAGAGCTACAACACGCTGATTGAGGAGATTGGGCGCCGACATTTGTCGCGGATTGTCGAGCCCTTCCCCGTTGCGGTTGGAAGCACGGTCGGCTCCGTAGAGTTCTGGCACAACAAGGAACATTCTGCGGACCACCGTGTGGTCACGGCAAAATTCAAAGAGTCGGGCGTGCCCAGCGAGAATGTGGAATGCGTCGCCGCTATAACCGTGGACGAATTCGTACGTGTGCATGGGCTGCAGCGAATCGCGTTTGTGAAGATAGACGTGCAGGGCTATGAGCTTGCCGTTTGTGAAGGAATGCGGCAGACACTCGAACAGTTTCCCAAGGCTCCGGTGTCGATTGAGTACAGCCCTGACTCACTTCGTGAGCTCGGTCAGGAGCCGTCGGAGCTTCTCCACTTTTTCCGGTCGAGGAAGTATCGAGTCTATGTTTTGACTCGATCGTCCCTCGAATTGGCTTCGGATGACCAGATGATTGAGCGGCTCTCGAAATCGTCTGGTTATATTGATCTGGTGTGCGTGAAATAAGGAATGCTGCCTAGCATCCCGTAGAGCTTGAACATTGCCTGGGCCTGGTTTGCCCGGCGCTGATTTAGCGTTCGATTTCGATTTCGGTAGTGCGGTTGGGATCCTGAGCCGCCGGCCTGCTTGCCGGTGCTTGTTTAGGGCGTTCTTCAAGGTAATCGGCCATTTCTAGACGCAGATTCCCGGCATTCGTTGAATAGGTCAGCCCAGTTTCGAAGTCCACAATTCCCGCGCGAATGAGCCTGTCAATCTCGCCATCGAAGTGCTGCATGCCCTCGGTAGTGCCATCACGCATGGCATCGAGGAGCGACTTGCCTTCGGTTTCGCCTTTTTCAACGTACTCGCGCGTACGCATGGTGGACTTGAGGATTTCGACGGCGGCGATGCGTCCTTTTCCGTCCTTGCGCGGAAGCAGGCGCTGGGAAACGATGTAACGGAAGGCTTTGGACAGCCGGGTACGAATGGATTGCTGGTCAGTCATGGGAAAAACACCGACGATGCGCTCGACGGTTTTCGATGCATCGATGGTGTGCAGGGTAGACATGACCAAGTGCCCCGTTTCCGAGGCTTCCAGGGCGATCTCAATCGTTTCCCGGTCACGCATTTCACCGACAAGAATGACTTTTGGCGCCTGCCGGAGCGCGGCACGCAAAGCCAGGGAAAAAGTCGGAGTGTCGGAGTGCAGTTCGCGCTGATGGATCGTCGCCTTCTTGTGACGATGAAGAAATTCGATGGGATCTTCAATCGTGAGGATGTGATAGGCCTTCTCTTCGTTCATCTTATCGAGGATAGCGGCAAGAGTTGAAGATTTGCCGGAGCCGGTCGGGCCGGTCACAAGCACGACGCCGTTTCGCAGATCCACAATTTCCTTCAGAGCCTCAGGCAGATGCAGCTCATCGAATCCGGGGATTTTGTCCGGGACGACGCGCATGACGATGGCGCAACTTCCTCGCTGCTTGAAGATGTTTACGCGGAAACGCGCCACGCCCGCGATTCCGTAGGAAAGATCCGCGGAGCCATCCTGCTCGAGCTTGCGCGCAGGCGTCTCGTTTTTTCCCATAATGTCGTTGGCGATGGAGAGAGTGTCCTGCGAACTTAGACACTCCAGTCCTTTATATTTGAGCTCCATGAGCTGGCCGCTCACTTCGATTTGAGGGGCGCGGCCGGGCGAGAAAATCAGGTCGCTGACGTGCGGGCTGGCCTGCAGCATAGCGGCGACGAGCTGCGCGGTGTGAATCGTCCTCTGAGCGGCGGGCGCAGGAACCTGGGCGGGCGCTGACTGCTGCGGGATTGTCTGTGTAGTGGTACCCATGGAATTGTCCTTGCGAAGCCCGAGAAACGGAGGCGAATCGCGCAATTGCACGCTCTTACTTCTTGCTAAAGTATTGTAAGCGAACAGGAACCCGCGGCCAGTGAACGTTTACGTCTATTTTCTTGAGGAGCACTGTACGAATGGGCAGGTTATACGGAGCATGGACTATTGTGTCCGGCGGCCGATGAGCAAGAGCTCTTCACCTGCCGAGGAAGAATCCAGAAACAGCGCAGCACAGTTATCGACAATCCAGTCGGAGCCGGCTTGTTGAAGTTCGTCGTCGCTGGCGGTCGTGCGCAGAGCCAGGACGCGCGCACCTGCCGCTTTGCCGGCGCGAATTCCCGCGGGAGCATCTTCAACGACAATGCAGTCACGTGCGGGCAAACCGAGGAATTGCGCACCTTTCAGATAGGGCTCAGGGTCTGGTTTTCCATGTTTCACATCGCTTGAAGTGACTAGATGCCTGGGCTTCGGGAGACCAGCCGCATTGATGCGAACGCCGGCCAGAGGCCTAGTGCAGGAGGTGACGATGGCCCAGCGCTGCAAAGGAAGCGCTTGAAGCAATTCCATCGCGCCGGGCAAAGGGATGACTCCATCGACGTCAGCGATTTCACGGCGCTCAACTTCGCGGTCTTCGACGGCGTGATCGGCGTGCGGCAGAAGTTCACGTATTGTCGCAATACTTGGCCGTCCATGCGCTTCCCTTACGACTTTGTCAGGGTCGAACCCGTGCTCACGCGCCCAGCCCGCCCACACACGCGCAACCGCAGGCGTCGAATCCACTAAGACGCCGTCCAGATCGAAGAGTAGTCCGCGACACTTTATCGGAATCATCTATCAATGATAATTCGAACACGCGAAACGTTATGCAGAAACCGCGTAATTTTCAGGGAGAAATAACCAAGTACAGAATGTTTGGGGTGGGAGACGGGGATCGAACCCGCGACATTCGGTGCCACAGACCGACGCTCTACCAGCTGAGCTACTCCCACCATCCGCGGAACTAGCTTAGTTTACGCTATTTCCAGCGTGTCGAAAAGCGGCCGGATACGTTTCACTTGGGACCCAGGCGGGAAGTAATTCCGCTTATGCCGGCTCGCAAAACACTCGCTCCCGCGAGACTTATCTTTCAGGTTGCAACCAGGAAACCACGGCGCCACGAACTTCCCGCGTATTGTTAAACTGATTTGACAGGAAACACGTCCCCGCGCATGAGCCCTAATCAAACGGACCGGCACCATTTCGAGCGGCAGATCGTTTATGCTCGCCCGATTTTTGTTTTGCTGGCGCTGCTGGCCGTTCTCGAACAGCCACCTACGCGAGGAGGGCGGCGCTCGGCGTCATTCTTGGTTGCTTATCTGATCGTGGCGCTCCTCGTCACCCAACTAGAACGGCTTCTGCGCAAACGTTCCTGGCACTTGCCGCTGGCCAGCGACCTTCTTGCCCTAGCTTTCTTCATGTACATCAGTCCTTCCACAGTTCCGGTTTGGTTTCCGTATATGTTTCTTTGTTATGCGGCCGGCATTCGCTGGGGAGTGGAATTAACATTGCCGCTGGCTGGAGCGCTCTCGCTGATTCTGGTTTTGCTCACGGCCGTAAAAGGTGAAATCCATTGGGTGCGCGTGGCCTCTTGGCTTGGGCTCACCATCGGTACTTTTGCGGGTGGCGCGGGCCTCGCCTTTCTGGGCGATCGCAACCGCCGATTCTCTTCGCAGATTGAGTTTTTCTCCAGAATCAACGCAACCATGCAAGTGGACCAGGGGCTGGCCGAATCGTTGCGCCTGTTCCTTGAAGAACTGGCGACCACGTTTAGCGCCGGGGAGGCACTCCTCCTTTACCGCGATACGGATCTTGAGCGCATTTTCCTCTGGCGCTTGAAATCAGGAGAAAGCGAGCGCCTGGTTCCAGAAAGCATGCCCCTGGCGCGTACGGACGGCTTCCTCCTGGACGATATGGACGCCACTATCTGTTGGAACTCTCTAGGGGGACCCGGCTCAGGGTTTGGTTGGGATCGGCGGGATGGCCGACCTATCAAGAACCTGCCTCGGCTGCCCGGTCCGGCACAGCAGGAGTTTAAAGTTAGCTCCTTTGTGACTGTGTCATTTGACCAGGGGGGCCAGCCGACCGGGCGAATATTTCTTCTAAATGGGCGTAAGCCATTCCAAAAGCAGGACTTAGCCTGGCTTGAAAGCATCGCCGCGCATGTCTCTCCCGCTCTTGAGAACATCTTTCTTTTGAGGCACTTACGGGCTCGAGCCATCGAAGCTGAACGCAGCCGCATTGCGCGTGACCTCCACGATGGTATTCTTCAGACCCTGCTGAGCATTGAAATCCAGCTAGATGTTCTGCGACGCCGGTTGCCCGCCGCCCCTGATCAGGCCGTTAGCGGCCTTGCCAGCCTCCAGCAGACCGTTCGGAACGAGGGTGCCGAGCTGCGCCAGACTGTCACCGACCTGCGTCCGCTGCGTGTGCAGAGCGCCGATCTCGTGGACCTGATGCGGGGCTTCGCCGAGCGGTACCGCAACGAATCGACGGTCGCCCTGGATTTGCTGATCGATTCCGCCCAGTTGCGCGCGCCCGACCGCGTCTGCCGAGAGATTTTCCAGATTTACCGAGAAGCACTCAACAACATAAAAAAGCATGCCAAGGCTTCCCATGTCGTGGTAAAACTGTCGCAGGATGACAGCCGTCTAGTACTCGTTGTAGATGATAACGGTGAAGGGTTTAGCTTCGCCGGCCGGTTTACCGGCGACGAGCTGGATCGGCTGCGGTTGGGTCCCATTTCCATAAAGGAGCGTGCGCGCACCGTGGGCGGGGTTTTGACTGTCGAGTCAAACCCAGGACATGGAGCGCGTCTGACGATCGAAGTCCCGCTCGGATGACGGGTTTCAGGGTCTTACTAACCCTGACATGAACATGGCCAAAACAAAACAGCAGATACGGGTACTACTAGCCGATGACCATGCGATCTTTCGCGATGGGTTGAGGAAGCTTCTCGATTCCGACGAGGACATCACGATTGTCGGCGAAGCGCAGAACGGCGCCGAGTGCATCAAGCTCCTCGCCAAGCTCAAGCCTGACATTCTTCTGCTCGATCTGCGCATGCCGGATAAAGACGGTTTAGCCGTTCTCGAAGAAGTCAATTTCGATACGCTGCCCACCCGCGTGGTGGTTTTGACTGCTGCGGAAGATGATCGCGACGTGGTTCGCGCCATGCGCCTTGGCGCGCGCGGCGTGGTGCTAAAACAGTCCGCCACCGATCTCCTGGTAAAAAGCATCCATCGCGTGCATGCCGGTGAAATCTGGCTGGACAACCGCATGACCGCCGAGGTCATGAAGGCGTTTTCAAAGTCCAGCGAAGCGGGCCCGCGCCGCGAAAAGCCGTTGCTCAGCGACCGCGAGAAAGAAATTGTGCAGCTCGTCGCACAGGGCTTTCGCAACAAGGAAATCGGCGAAAAACTTTTCATTTCCGAGCAAACCGTAAAAAATCATTTGCACAATATTTTTGATAAGCTTGGCGTCTCCGACCGCCTTGAGCTGGCGTTGTACGCGATACACCACAGGCTTATAGACCAGTCGTAGCTCACGCTCGGCTCCTATCGTGGAGCTATTCACTGTAATGTTGATTGATCGTAATTCTGTTGTTCGCGCTAGCAGTGCGGTGGGTTGAGCCTGCTGCTTGAGCCTTCATGTCTGCTCGCTGTTGGAGCGTCGAAACCGATTAGGGTCTTTACCTTAGTGCTCTTTACTGTATTCACTTGCTACTGCTTAGGCCCTGTCATAATTACTTTTCTCTGCGTCCCCGGAGCTCCAGGATTTCTACTTGAAGTCGGTGAGCAGGCGAATCATGCGACTCCCAATCCCCAGCTTGGGCCGTGGCCCCTCTATTGAATCCAACAAGGAATTACTAGATTTCAACCCTAAGTTTCCCTCGGCCCGCGCAGTTATTCCATTCTTCGCTTTGCTCTTGTTGCTGTGCCCAGCAGCCTATTCACAAAGTGGTGCCAACACTGCTCCCGCCGATTTGGATACTCTGGTTCACGGTGCACAGACTATCCTTCGTGGACAGGTGACTTCGGCCAAAGTTGAGCCGCATCCTCAGTTTTCAAATCTGCAGACTGTCGTCGTTACACTAGCAGTCAATAGAGTGCTGAAGGGCGAGCCCGCTTCCACCATAACCTTTCGCCAATATCTTTGGGATGCTCGAGAGCTACCGGTGTTGGGGGGATACAAAGCCGCTGGTGAGCTTCTGCTCTTCTTGAACCCCGTCTCGCCCTACGGTCTCACAAGTCCCGTGGCCCTCGAACAGGGGCGGTTTCGAATCCTTCGTGACGCCAAGGGGAATCGGTACGCCCTCAACGGTCGTGGCAATCTTGGCTTGTTCAGCCACGTCGAAAATAAAGCCAGCTCACGCGGTTTGATTTTCTCTAAACCGGTTAAGGAAATGCTTGCAAAGCCCAATGGTCAGGTCCCTCTGGATGTCTTCGAAGAGGCAATTCACGAACTCATCGGAGCAGCAAAGTGAAACGACGCTTAGGAGCGTTTTTTCTTTCCTGCCTTCTATTTGGTGGATTTGCGGATGCTGGGGGGCCCCTCCGGGTCACTGGGGCAGGTGCAACGAATGCAGGGCAGCCGTTCGTGTGGGACGTATCCAACCCGATTCGTTACACCGTCGACGGCGGACCGCTTAGCGTGAGCCCAAGCGGTCAGATAGTCAGTAGCAATTCTCAAGGTGTGGCCCGTGTCCAGAGTTTGTTTCAGAACTGGCAGTCTGTGCCTACTACTTCGATCACTTATTCCTATGCGGGACAGATTTCCGGAGCTGGAATCCCATCAAATGGGGATGTAAAGACCATTCAGGATTTTAATGCGGCTTTGGGCTTGTGCAACGGCGGCACTCAAAGCCCCGTCATTTTCGATGCCGATGGTTCGCTCCTGCGGGCCTTGGGCCTTAGCCCGTTGATTATCGGTTTTTCGGGAACCTGTAAATTGGACTACCAGGCAGGTCATATCGTTTCTGCTTTAGTCTTTCTCAACGGCGAGTTCCAGGACGGGGTCAACGATCCAACAACCTCAAATTACGAGCTGACCGCCGATCAATTCGATGAAGCCATAACTCATGAGATGGGACATTTCTCGGGTCTCGGCCATTCGCAAATTAACTTGGACCTCTTCAAGAGCGGATTTGCTGGGAATTGTCCCGTTGATGAGTTAGCAGGGTTACCGATCATGTTTCCGGTAGAGTTCTGCCAATCTCGAAAATCCGCCGGTCTTCCCATTCTTGCGCCTGACGATGTTGCTTGGATTTCTAAGTTGTGTCCGCACGCTACCTTTGCTTCCAACTACGGGACCATCAGTGGATTTGTATTTTTTTCGGACGGCATTACTCATGTTCAGGGCTTGAATGTAATCGCCCGCCAAGTTGATGATCCGTCTACCCCGCAGGATGAATCTAAGCGCGTCGCGGTGTCCGTCGTTTCTGGCTTTGAATTCACTGGCAATCCGGGCCAGGCGATCACGGGCGATAACACGGGCGGCAGCCAGTACGGGAGCCGCAATCCTGCTTTGATTGGCTATTACGAAATCCCAGTTACCTCGGGCACCTACACAGTACAAACCGAGAACGTCGACTCCTCTTTCGTCGGGGGTTCCAGTGTGGGTCCCCTCGATCCTCCTGCAATCACCTATGGCGCTTACGAATACTGGCATCAATATGAGTCTGCCTTCGACAATCCGGCCCAGAAAGACGCGCTAACCGTGCAGGCAGGACAAAAACTCAGCAACATCAATTTCATCCTCAACCAGACGCCGCCCCGTTTTGACCAATTTGAAGATGGTGAGGTTCGCCTTGAGTCACCTCCGACTCCATTTCTCCTTAGGGACCCGCGCGAACTTTGGCCTTTGGTGAGGCTTTCGTGAATCGAAGGGCCGCTTCACTGTCCACATTCGCAGCACTTACGGTTGTAGTGTCCATTGTCGGGTGTGGTGGGGGTTCCAGTTTTGCTCCGTCCCCACCCCCGCCTCCACCACCTCCTTCCGAGGTCATCACCATAACAACGGGCTCCAACATTCAATGCGTCCAGACGGTTTCCTTTAGTCTCGCTCTCCAAGAGCAAGGCGCAACTACCGCGGTTAGCTGGACAATCACTGCGGGCCAGTTGCCGAGCGGTCTGGTGCTTGATTCGGCGAGCGGTGT
>Ga0066689_10000839_pt1 | contig 9966 bp, 7 predicted proteins | sample GraSoiAngelo_138_FD_65626 | JGI IMG/M metagenome (GOLD analysis project Ga0066689, IMG submission 65626) | Grasslands soil microbial communities from the Angelo Coastal Reserve, California, USA - 14_0929_09_40cm | ecosystem: Environmental > Terrestrial > Soil > Grasslands | place: USA... | reverse complement strand
GCTGAACACGATCCTGACGTGTGCCTTCGGATCGCGGGTCTCATCGCGATCGTCATTATCATCCTGCTCCTGCACCTCATGTTTCTGCTTGCCGTAGGCGTTTCCCTGTCCGAAAGAAGCATGGGGGACCAGAGCCAAACAAACTAAGCCCGTTAAGCTCCGAATGAGTAAACTGCGCATAATCTCTCCCTCGACATTCCACCGCCGGGCAAAAACAAGCCCCGCCCTACCTGCGGGGCTGATTTATCAATTAGGAATTATCACGATTTCCCTAATTCTCCTTCGTGATCAGTTACGAGTTGCTCGAACCCTTCAGGTCCTGGTTAGCTTGCTGGGTGCCCCTCTTGGCTTCGGTCTTGCTGTTGGCGTTCGGGCTCAGGGTTTGGATGGCCTTGCCCAGACTCATCGACTTGGTGCCTGTCCCGGCTGGGCAGGATGACCCACTCGCCGGAGCTTGCCCCGTCATGTCGGACTTCAGACAGGCAAAGCTGATTCCCAGGTTCTTGCTGACGTGGGCCGCGGCGATGCACTGGCCCAGGTTCTTGAACCCAGAACACGCGCTATCAGCGGGCATGCTGGTCAGGTTTTGAATCTTCCCGGAGAGTTTCGTATTTTTCGAGAGCTGCTGGTCGATCGTCATGCGATGTGTCGAACTGGAGCTGCTCCCATTGCTCAGGCTGCTGTGATCGGCCGCACCGTGCCCCAGGGTGCCGCCAACGTGGCCGTGCTGTGCGAATGCTGACGCGCAGTACAGCGCGAGCGCTAGTACGGGCACTGAAATGTGTAAGGACTTCATATTGGTTTTCCTCCTCGAAATTCTTGGCCATTGCCGCAGCCGACTCAGTTTGCGCTCCTGTGGTACAGCTGTCCGAGATTCAAACCGATTGTGAATGAGACCGAGTTCAAGTCGTAATGAATGCTGCGAGTGAAGCCTAGCCTCATATCGACGTACCGCCCTGGGCACGCACTGAAAACCTTGCACGTGCCCACATCAATGGTGGTGTACGCGGGCGAGGGTCATCAGTTCCACGCTCCGGAGAACCGGCTCGATGTCAATCTGCGCATGATTGACTGGTTTAATAAGCGACTGCCACGAGGCAACGAGAAGGCGAAATAGAAATTTGGCTTCTGCGTAGAAACGGCGCGCATAAATCACAGCACGGCCACCGCGTCTACCTCTACCAACAACGGCTCCAGCGCGAGAGCTGTCACTTGCACAACCGTAGCCGCTGGAAGGTTGTCTCCGAAGAACTCAGCCACTATTTTGGTATATGTTTCCAGCGCACCCACGTCCCGCAAGTATCCGGTTATCTTGATCACGTTCGCCATGCTGCCACCGGCGCCATTGACAACCCGACGGATATTCTCGAAGCATTGCCTGATTTGCGCCTCCAAGCCTTGCACTATTTGCCCCTTGTCGTCCATCCCGGTCTGCCCGGCGATAAATAGAAGATCCTGACACTGGCGGACACGGATTGCTTGCGAAAACTTGTAGGGAGTAGAGTCCCAAACGTTGGTGGGTTTCAGTCGTTCAATTTGCATTTACATCCTCGCTTTGAATATCTAGGTGGTCAAGATAGACGGGATGCCTACGCCGGCGCATCACGATTGAGAACCTTTCATCGTCGAACCATGAGTTTCGGCATTTGTTTCATGTTTTCGATCAGTACCTCAATATCATCCGGAGTGTTGTAGTAGTGAAATGCAATTCGGATATTCCCGTCACGACTGGTCACGCAGATGTTGCGACGAGCTAATTCTGCAACTGCCGCATCCATGTCATAGCTACGGATTGCCACCTGGGGTCCACGTTTCCCTGGATCTTTCGGTGTCGCGGGCACGAATCCTTCTTCCTGTAGTCTGTCCATCAACAGCGCAGTGAGTTGATCAATCCAGGACGCGATCGTATTGAGGCCTACTGACTTTATTTGCTCAATTCCGGCAAGGCTGTCGTATATCGCGGGAATCGCAGGTGTGCCATTTTGGAATCGCGCGGCATCTGGCGCCTCGATATGCCGGTCAATCTGGAAATCTTCAGGATTCTTCTGCCCGAACCAACCAGTGAGAGTGGGATGGAGTTCGGGCAACAGCTCTTCCCGAACATAAAGCAGGGCGACGCCCGCAGAACCCAGCATGAACTTGACCGTGCCAGTTGTAAGAATGTCGATTCCCGTTTGTCGCACATTCAGTGGACGACTTCCAGAGCTCTGGTAATCGTCTACCACCAGCCATGCACCAGCGTTGTGCGTCTTGCGGGCAATGGCAGGCAGATCTAGGCGGTGACCGTTTTTGTAACAGACGTGAGCAACCGATACCAGGCGGACACGTTCGTCCAAAACAGCATCGAATGCCTCAGGAGGAATTTCGCCATTCCCATCGGGATGAACACGACGAATTTCGGCGCCGCGGCTCGCCTGTGCATGCCAGAGATATGTCACCGATGGAAAACTGAAGTCGTCGAAAACCACCGCAGGTCGTTCACGCCAATCCAAGCAGGACGCGATCGAATATAGCGCCACTGACACCGACGGACACACAGCAACCTCATGTAGTTTGGCCCCAATCATTTCCGCAAACGAAGCTCGAAGGCTCTCGTGTCTTCCCACCCACGTATGCCATGGCGCGCCATCTCTTTTCCAGCTCTCGAGGTACTCCTGATGGGCAAGGATCACGGCTTGACACAGCGCGCCCTTCGAGTTGCTTGCGAGGTGAATCTTATTCTCAAAAATTGGGAACTGCTTACGGAAAGCAAACACCTCCGCAGATGTATTCACAGAAGTAGTAGAAGAACTTGCGGTGGCTTTCATGGCTGCTCCTTAGCGATTTCGATGACCAGGCTCCCGCTTTCGAGTACCGTAACCCGATCCTCGACTTCGATCAGGGCCGTCGCGTCGACATCTTCGATAATCATGGGGCCGACGCCTGTCCAGTTGGGCGGCAGCGTGTCACGATGGTGAACCGGAACGGTGAGTTCCCCAGAAGAACGCATCCGCAGTTTACGGAGACCAGCGGGACGACTTGTGGCATGGCGTTCGAATCTCGGCAGGGTCCGCTGCTTCGGGTCAACAGCGCTGACGGTAATATTCACAATGTCGATGACTTCACCCGCCAACTGATATCCGTAGAATTTCTCATGCAGCACTTCGAATCGCCCGAACGCATCACGCAACATGGGATCGGTAATGTCGAGCGTGGGCAGTTCGACCTCATGTTCGTAATTCTGACCAGCGTACCGCATGGCCAACCTTGCCGTTACCTGAAGCTTTCCCTCGACCCCCTCCTCCTTAAGCTCCTTGCACGCCGCGGCAGCAAGTCGGTCGAGATGAGCACGAAGTTCACCCGCATGAACCGTAGTGGACCTGAGGGATACCGTGGCCACGTGATCACTCCGCAGATCGGCAATGAGAGCGCCAAAAGCAGAACAAAGGCCGGGATGAGGTGGTATCAGGACGCGACGGATCTTAAGTCGTCGAGCAATGGCACTGGCATGCAAAGCCCCGGCCCCACCAAATGCTACTAGACAGTAGCTGCGAGGATCGATCCCTACCTCGACCGTACGAACCCGGATCGCATTCACCATGTTTTCATTTGCCATGTCAATAATCGCAAGCGCCGCATCCTCCTTCGATATACCCATCTTCAGCGCAAGACCTGACACCGCACTAGCTGCCGCTCCGGGGTCTAGTCGTACCTGGCCTCCAAGAAAGTAGTCCGGATTCAGGCGACCCAGAAGGAGATTTGCATCGGTTACGGTAGGCTCCACTCCTCCTTGCCCATAACATGCAGGACCGGGATCAGCGCATGCGCTCTGAGGTCCGACACGGAGAAAGCCCCCTCGGTCGACCCATGCGATAGAACCGCCACCCGCGCCAATCGTAGTGAGCTCAATCGTCGGGAAGATGAGTGGAAGGCCAAACTCAACGTCGAACTGTGCCGCGTAGCGCTCATGACCACCCGTGATGACAGCTAAGTCACAGCTGGTGCCTCCCATGTCAAGCGTGATAAGGTCGCATCCGGCTTCGAGCCCGAAATGCTTGCCCGCCATCACGCCACCGGCAAGACCCGAAAGCAGTAGCTGAACAGGCTCGTGCGCCGCTTCTTTAGCGAGCCGGGTGCCACCATTGGATTTCATCAGGCTCCAGCCTCCGCAAAAACCACTGCGGCGCAGCCCTCCATCGATACCCGAAATAAACTCGCGCAACAATGGTTTGAGGTAGGCGTCAGCAATAGTGGTGATCCCACGTTCGTATTCACGCCAGATGGACGCCACTTGATGCGATAGAGAAATCGATAATCGCGGAAATCTCTGTTCCAGCCACTTCCCTACTGCTACCTCATGCGAAGAATTCAAATATGAGAAAAGAAGGTTGACAGCGACAGCCTGCAGATCGCCGGATGCGCACAATTTTTCGAGTTCCTCACCGAGGGCCTCAAGTTCCTGTGTCTCGAGTGGAGTCACGACTGCGCCGCGATAATCCACTCGCTCGGCGATGCCAAAACAATTTCTTCGATTGAGAAATGGCTTTGGCTTACTCCAATGGAGGTCATAGTGAAACTTGCGGTTGCCCCGTTGAATGAATGGGACATCCTCGAATCCTTTACTGGTGATGTAGGCGACGCGTGCACCCCTCCGCTGGAGGAGAGCATTGGTACCTACCGTCGTACCCAGAATCAGCGTTTCAATCTGCTCAGGATCGATCCCGGCCAAATCGAGAGCGTGAACGATTGCGCGCAGCGGCTCGCCGGCAATCGAAGAGACTTTAGAGCGATACCACTGTGATGAAGCCGTATCGATGGCCACCAGGTCGGTAAACGTTCCGCCAGTATCAATGCCGACTCTTATCGCCACCGGATCGTCGCCCCGTAACGTGGTATGCAGTAATCGTCGTAAATCCGCTCGCAGTCTGGCTCACAGAAAAGCAGCTCTTTCCCATCTCTAACTACGACCCACGCGCGCCGGGGGATCATCTTTCCGCAAGCGGAACAATGCACATTTTGCTGCTGAAAGTAATCGCTCGCTCGCCCTCTGTCGGCCCATTCACCCATTGCAACCTTCACGCTTTGAGATTTACCGACGCAGCGCCACGTTCACCAGCCATCGTTCTCGATGGCGCTTCGTCGAAAGACAAAGTTCCTTCCCCCTCGCGCAAAACAACTCCGTACAGATTCCTTGCCTGCTGGGGCGAGACGTAGCGATCGAGCACGTCGTTTAACACTTTGCCTGCAGGGCGCTGGAAAGGATCTCCATACCCTCCGCCCCCACTACTCACAATCCGTATGAGGTCACCCTGACGCACGATGATGTTCGAAAACTTGGATGGAGTTACGGTGTGGAAAACATCCGTGAAAAGGCGGAAGTCGCTATCACCAGCGCGACGGATAGAAATACTGGTGGTTCCCCCCGCGCTCCCGCCCTGCAAACCCCAGGGTGGGATTCTCATGCGATCAAAGAGCGCACTGACCGTCATCTCCGGGGCACGAATCTCAAGAATTCGTTCCGTTCCCAGACCTCCGCGGAACAGACCGGCGCCACCACTGTCCGTCAGGAGTCGCAACGACCGTACAAGAATTGGATATCGGGTCTCGAAAACTTCTACCGGCACATTGCGACTGATGGCCAGGGGCGCACACTGGGCGTCGTTACCGTCGTGGTTGGCAGCGGCACCCCATCCAACATTTTCGAAGTGATAGTTAGCGTAAAACTCACCCGTGTCCGGGTGAATCCCCCCAAACAAGAAATTGCAGCCTGTTGCGCCGTCGGCCGCGGCGGCCCGCTCAGGCACCGCTTGGGCAAGGGCGCCCATGACTACCCCGATTATCCGGCAGTGCGTCTCGGAATTACCGCCGATCTCCGGCGCCGGGTGCTGGACATTCACCAGCGTTCCAGGCGGAGCGATTATCTTGATGGGCCGGTAGCAACCCGCATTGCGTGGGACTTGGGGATCGGTGAGATGGAACGCAGCATTGTAGGTAGCAGCCGCCGTCACCGCATACGTGGCATTAATGGGTCCACGTGTTTGGGGGTCAGTGCCGGTGAAATCAGCGATGATTTCCCCGCCACGAACGGAAACGGCGACCTTTATCCGGCGTGGCTCGTCCGTTATCCCGTCGTTCTCCATCCAATCCTCGAAGCGGTATTCGCCGTCGGGTATGGCTTCGATCTCTCGCCGCATCCAAGCTTCCGCACGTTGCATGAGTTCTTTAGTTTCATCGAGGGTCCGGGATAGGCCACGCGCTTCCAACAGCTCAATTAGCCGGCTCTCGCCGATGTGGAGAGATCCGAGCATTGCGTGAAGGTCACCCCATGTCAACTTCGGAGTGCGATGGTTTGTCATCAGAATCTTCCAAATATCCATGGCATGCTCGCCACGATCCATCAGTTTCACAGGCGGTAGACGCAACCCTTCCTGGTAGATTTCGGTAGCGTCTCCGGCGAGAGCACCCACTGCTTTTCCCCCAATCTCAGCAATGTGGCCAATGGTGGCTGCGAAGCCAAACAGTTCATCCTTGTGGAAAACGGGCTTTAGCAGCATGTGTTCAGGTAGGTGACAGCCACCCCGATATGGATCGTTGTGAACCCAAACATCCCCTTGTCGGAAACATTCCACTCCGATCTCATTGAGCATCCATTCGACTGTGTAGATTGCGGCTCCAAGCATCGAGGGGTTGTATTCGGCCTGCGCGATCATGCGCCCTTCGCGGTCGAATAACGAGCACACAAAATCGAAGCCTTCATTGAAGACTGGTGAGTAGGCGGTCTTCATCATAGCGACGCCCATCTCTCGGCAGATACTGGTCAGGCGATTGTGCAGGAGCGTCAATTCAGTGCTGTCGGTTTGCATGATGCTTGAGCTCAACGTTCACTCTCGAGCGAACGGACAATCAGATTACCCATCGGATCAACCGTCACTTGCCAACCCTTTTGGACAAATGTAGTGGAGGTGAGTTCCTCGATGATGCAAGGTCCATTGATCACATCATCCGCCTCCAGGCGAACACGGTCATAAATCGATACGTCCACAAAGCCCATACGTTCGTCGATGTAAACAGCACGTGTGCCCTTTTGTGAACCGGCCGGGTCTCCATCACCTTGAACTGGAGGTTCGTGCCGCAGGGGTGGGGTGGGGAGAGAAGAATCCACATATAAAGTCACAAACTCAACCGGCTTATCTTCGCGCGCAAAGGCGTATCGCGCTCTATGAGCCGCGTGAAATGCCGCCTTAATCTTTTCTAAGCCGTGGTGATCGATGCGCCCAACATCTATCCCGACCTGAATCTCCCACTCCTGAAGTGTGTAACGCATCGCCGCAGATCGAGAAAACCGTACATCTCCGCGCTTCGTTGAACTTGTTCTGAGCATCGCAGCACCTGCGGCTTCCATTTCGCGAAAACAACTTTCCAGCTTAATGGGATCCACGCTCGCGAGAGGCTGCAAGCACCCTGTCTGGCTGCGATAACCAAGCTCGGCGACAACCATGCCGACAGTCGAGAAAACACCAGGTTGGAGAGGAATAATGACCTCGGGAATAGACGAAGCCTCCGCAAGAAGACTGGCATGCAGTGGACCACCCCCACCGAATCCCACCAACGAAAATTCTCTCGGATCGTGGCCCCGATCGATCGTCTGCAAGCGAATTGACTCGGCCATATTGGCGACCGCAACTCGGACAATGCCTTCGGCGGCGGTTGTGACATTACAGCCAAGCCGGCGCGATAACGCCTCGAGGCTAGAGCGCGCAGCATCTGTGTCCAGCTTGATCTGCCCACCACAGAACTCGTCAGCACTCAAGCGACCGAGCACAAGATTCGCATCGGTCAAGGTAGGCTGTGTGCCCGATCCGTAACATGCTGGACCAGGCGACGCGCCCGCACTCTCAGGTCCCACGCGAAGCGCTCCGCCGACATCCACGTAGGCAATACTCCCGCCACCGGCACCGATGCAGCGGATATCAGCCGTGGGGATCTTCACAGGGTAATAGTCCACTTCGGTTTCGTCGGTTAGAGGTATAGCGTGATCAAGAATGATGGCGGTGTCACAGCTTGTGCCACCGATATCGCAGGAGATCAACCTTTTCGTCCCAAGGGTCTTGCCCAGGTTATTCGTAGCAACCACGCCAGCAACTGGGCCTCCTCGCAACGTAAGTATCGGCCGCTCTTTCAAGACTTCGGGATCCGCCACTCCGCCGTGAGACTGCATGAGCAAAAGGCTTCCACGGAAACCCATTGAATTCAACTCTTCCTTAACCGTTGCGAGGTAATCGGTCATCACCGGCATCAGCGACGCATTCACGGCGGTGGTCACCATGCGTTCGTACTCCCGCACGACAGGGGCCACCTCACAGGATATGCTGACGTAAACATTCTTGAATTCGCTATCTATCAATGCCTTCACTCGGCGCTCGTGCGAAGAATTCACGGTTGACCACAACAGGCAGACAGCTAGCGACGACGCCCCGGCCTCGATCAATTCCTTCGCCTTGCAGCGAACCTCATCCAAATCGAGTTCTTTGACAACAACACCCGGGTAAGCAACCCGCTCGTCCAGCTCGCGCCTCAAGTGTCGACGTACAAACGGCGACGGTTTTTTCTGATGCAGATCATAGATAGCGGACCAGGAAGTTTTGCCCCAGCGGCGGATCATCCGCTGGATGTCGAACTCGTCACTAAAGCCTTTGGTCCCAATGAAACCCGTCTTAGCGTGCTTGCGTTCAATCAGAGCATTGGTGCAGGTTGTACTACCGTGAATGATTTGGCCTACTTCATGAAGAGGGACCCCGAGTGTCTTGATACTGTTCGTAACTCCAGCGACGAACCGGCCGGGAGTGGTAGGTGTTTTGGCGCTGAGGGCGTGCCCGGTTTCGACGTCCAGGGCGATCACGTCTGTGAACGTCCCGCCTATGTCAATTCCGACGATGTACCGCGAGTTGGAGGCCATCAATGCCCCGCGTCGTCGTCCAGGGTGTAAGGCTTCCGATTGATGCTGTTCAATTCTGCGGATCGCGTCTCATATGCATTAAACATCTGCGCGCGCAGTTCCGCGGTTGCGATGAAATCGACGACACGACCTCCATCGGAAAACACCACGCCATAATCATGGCGCGCCGATTCAATTGAGACAATGCCATCGAGTACGTCGTCTCGAACGGAGTCGACGTTGCGTTCGAGAGGATTACCATAACCTCCACCGCTCGGCGCTTCGATCACGAGTACGTCGTCCTGACGTACGATGAGACGATCTGCCTTAAGCATTTTCGGGGCGACCCGTTCGATCCTGCCATCCTTGTGGTAAATCGTGCACTTTCCACTGGCGCCTGGCTTTCCGCCGAAGAGTCCGTAAGGCAGCGTGACTGCGCGGTCGCCATTTACTGAGAACTGGACGTCATGTCCGATCGGAGTGAGCGCAAGGTAATTGCCTTTGCCACCACGAAACTTACCTGCCCCGGAATCGTCATCGCGAAGTTTGTAGGCTAGTACACGCCACGGATAGCGGTATTCGATGGTCTCCACCGGAATGTCCCACCCGTTCGCCTCGATAAAACACACGTTGTGCCAGCCATCCGCGTCGCTGCGTCCTCCCCAACCTCCTTGCGAGTTGATGTTGTACCAGACGTAGGGCTGCCCGGATGTCGGGTTGGTTCCTCCAAAGAAACAGTTGGTGGTTGTGCCGCTGGTAGCCGCAATCACCCGATCGGGGATCACGGGAGTGAGAGCCTCCATGATCACTTCCACGATTCGGTTACAAACGTCCGGAAATCCGACCGCCGGAGCGGGAAAGGTGGGGTTTACGAGCGTTCCCGACGGTGCTTTTACATGTATAGGGCGATAGAACCCGTGGTTCGGCATAATGGTTGGATCGGTTAAAGCGAGTAGGGCAGCAACCACCATCGACGCAGTTGTCGGAAAGATGCTATTGATCGGGCCACGCGCTTGCGCTTCAGTCCCGGTGAAGTCAACGAATACGTCCGA
>Ga0066689_10000834_pt1 | contig 10002 bp, 9 predicted proteins | sample GraSoiAngelo_138_FD_65626 | JGI IMG/M metagenome (GOLD analysis project Ga0066689, IMG submission 65626) | Grasslands soil microbial communities from the Angelo Coastal Reserve, California, USA - 14_0929_09_40cm | ecosystem: Environmental > Terrestrial > Soil > Grasslands | place: USA... | reverse complement strand
CAGACGTAATAGCAGATGCCCTAAGCGCAGGGGATACTTCAGCAAAGAGACTGTTCCCATACCAGTCAAGTCGGAAAATGTTTGCTGATGTGATAGGACAGCACGCTCACTACACATCCACCTATGCGCTAAGCAATAACTGGCTGATCAAGCGACTCAATAGACGGGCGCTGAGGAAGATGCAGAAGAATCCGAAGCTCATGAAAAAAGCCCTCGAGATAACAGCCGGAGTCTTCACCAAGAAGCCAGGTCTGATCGAGCAGGCAAGGATGGGGGGGATCCTCCCCTAGGTAGCAGTGGGCACTGCGACAACGATTTCTTCCTCCGGCAACCTTACATCTTTGAAGACGGACCAGAAGTAACCGATCGACGTGAGGTAGAGAGCCGTACACAGGAAGAATGGTAGTGCAAGGTAGAGTGCTCCACCAAGTCCCATGAAGTAGGCGCCGACCGATGTGCTGAGAGAGTTGGGTAGTCTCCAGAGTGAGGCGGTCACCGCAGAAGCCTGTGATCTCTCTTCTGGAGGGACGAGGCCCATTAGGAGAGACTGCTCTACCGGGTTAGACATCATCATCAGGGCACTTCTCACGACGTAGATCGAGGAAGCTGAGGCGAAGTTAGGAGAGAAGGGCAGGGAGAAAAGGAAAGCCGTTGACGACCCTTGGGTGAGGACTATTGTCTTGACTGTCCCAAACCTGCGAGCTAATCTTGGGGCTGCCAGGTTTGCGAACCCCATTACTAGGCTGTTTACTCCGCCTAGTATTGGCGCACTGACATCGTCGACAACTCCGAACTTTAGGAGTGCCCACCCTGGGATCAGAGGAATAACCATTCCCGCTCCTAGAGCAATCAGAATTCCCGCTAGCGAATACTGAGCAACGGTTCTGCGAGATTTCTTTGGAATGATGTGAAATCCTCGATGGTCGGCCTCGGAGGATCTTGACTCGGAGACTGATAGAGCGATCCCAGGCCCGAGCAGACTGAGCAGGGCCACCCCGAGGAACAGATACCTGTGACCCGTCACAAGGTCGACCGCATACCCGTTTTTCAGCAATCCGAGGATGCTCGCGCTAAAGCCGCCGACGGCTGCGCTGATGGTGGCAATGAAGAAGGAGAGGCTGAAAGCGCTGGTGCGTTTTGCGTCCGTCGCTTTGTCTGCAAGCATGGCTCCCCAGGATGAGGCATACATTGCTTCGGAGAGTCCGGATAGAACTGATGTTCCAACTAGTAGCGGTAAATTTGTCCCAACGAGGGCGAAGAGGACCAGAGTGAAGCTTGCAATGACTCCCCCGAGGACGACAAAACGTTTCCTTCCGTAACGATCCGCCAGTCCCCCGAAGAGAAGGGTGCTTGAGGCGCTGGTGATGCCGATAATTGTGAGAATTATTCCGCTTGTGGCGAAGCTGAGACCTTCTAGAACAAGATAGATTTGAAGAGTTATCCAGAGAAGACCTGCGGCAGCCCAGTTGAAGAAGCTCGCATAGATTAGTAGATTAGCCTCTCGAGGAATACCTCGGAACTCATCGAGACCCGTAATGATACGCTGGAACAATAGACGAGCCTCGCTGGATTCTAGGAGGAGTCTTTTCGCGACTTCCACTAAAGGATTGGTCCAGAATGTCTCGAGGGCGAGACAGTCAAGCGTGCATGACGGTCATACCTCTACCATGGCCGTTTTGTAAGGGAAGGAAAAAGCTGGTCTTGTGATCATTGATTGTAATGTGATGACTAGGTTACTGGGGGCCAGTCGGATATGGGCGAAACAACGAATGGATAGTGAAGACTGGAGAGCTAACCGAACAGAGACGATTTGCCTTTTACTAGGTCGACTATCCTTTCTAGACTTGCTGTGATGAAGTAAGTTCCTATTGTGAAAATGTAGACCAGATGGAAGTTTGCTAGAATGCCATTGTTGAGATTGAGCCCCAGCCCAGGGTCGAGACCCAGAGCGAGAAGCATTAGGTACGCTACGGTGAGCGATGTGGCGATTGCAGTTCGGATGGCTCCCTTTTTCACGAAGTCGTCTTTGCTCTCGCTCTTACCGTGCAGAACTTGAATGGTAAGAAGGAATGCGAAGAGAGACACCGATCCGATGCCGTATGCCGCAAGGGAAGGACCGCCGCGTCCCAAGACTATGAGCGAGAATGAGATTATCGTTGTCGCCAACGTGCCTACTAGGGCAATAACTAGGAGTAGTCCTGAATTCAGTGGGAACTTCATCTGACCGAATGACAAGCCTCGGATTCAGCCACCGCTACGGGTTGGCTTGAACGAGAAGAGTTTGTTACTAATCTCTGCCAACAGGGGTAGCTTATCGTCAATACCGACTAAACCGTGAGGAGCGGTTGTTAACGCGCTACAGCCTTGGTCTCGAGTGTTTCCCAAGGAAAGTTGTGATGACGCTTATAGTACTCCACCAGTCCTCCTTCCCGCATCAGACCCCTAAGGAACTCTGGAACCTTAAGCGCCGGATGTACGCTGCCATCCCGCGTCTTAACAGACCAGTCTTGAAGATTTACCTCTATCTCATCAAATTGCTTCACTTGTTTAGCGATTCCCGGAACCTCTAGCGCAGGGAGCCCAATCGCAAAGCAGTTACGATAGAAAATGCGCGCAAAGCTTTCCGCAATCACCGCGGCCACGTTAGAATATTTGATAGCGACAGGAGCCTGTTCCCGGCTGGAGCCCCCTCCAAAATTCTTCCCTGCGACAAACAGATCTCCGGCTTTCACCTTCTTGTAAAACTCAGGGTCGAATCCGTACATGGCGTACTTGGCCATCTCTACGGGGTCGTTGGTTCGTGCTTTGAATCGGAATGGGATGATAATGTCAGTGTTCACATCATCGGGCCAGACCCACGCCCGGCCTTTCAAGATGCTTGGGGCTGTCATAGGTATCTCCTAGGGTCTGCGATCTTCCCCTCTATTGCCGAGGCAGCAGCTGTTGCAGGAGATGAGAGATAGATCTTGGAGGTTATCGCACCCATCCGGCCTATGTAGTTGCGCGGTGAGGAGGAGATGCAGACCTCGTTCTCCCCTAAGACCCCGAGGTGTGTTCCCACACACGCACCGCATGTAGCATTGGTGAAAACTGCTCCGGACTGCAAAAATATCTCCGCGAGTCCGTTCTTGATGGCTTGCTCGAAAACACCCTTGGACGCTGGGGTGATGACGCACCTAGTGCCAGTCTTGACTTTGTGGCCTTTCAATATCTTGGCGGCGACGGTGAGATCTTCGTATCGTCCGTTTGTCGAGGATCCGATGAACGCCTCATCGATCGGTGTGCCTTCGACCTCTCCGACTTCCTTTACCTTATCGACATTTCCAGGCTCTGCAACTTCGGGAACTATCTTTCCAATGTTGACATCATATTCGTTCTTGTAGCTAGCCTTGGATCCTGCATGAATCTCGTACATTGACTTGCGATTTACTGACCTGAGATATTCCTGTGTTGTCGGGTCTACCTCGAAGATGGAGAGTTTGCATCCGCACTCCATTGAATTGTTACTAATGCAAGCTCGTGAGGCTATGGAGAGATCTTTGACAGCGGGTCCCTTCCATTCTATGGACCGATAATTTCCTCCATCTTCTCCCACTGTCGCAATGAAGTGCGAAACTATGTCCCGGGCAAAGACTCCCTTGTTTAACTGCCCATTAAGGTTGACCTTGATCGATTCCGGGACTTTTACCCAGAGTTTTCCAGAAGCCCAAACAGCGGCCATTTCCGAGCTGCCGATTCCCGTGGCAAAGGCACCAACTGCTCCACCCATACATGTATGAGAGTCGGCGCCGAAAAGGATCATTCCTGGGACGACGTGGTTCTCGAGAAGATGCTGGTGTGAAATGCTTCCTTCTACGAGTCGTACGCCCGTCTTCTTGACGAACTCTCTCATCAAATGATGAAGATTAGCAACTTTCTCATCGGGAGCAGGGAATGAATGATCGATCACGAGATGGATTTTGGACGGATCCCAGACCTTCGGGACACCTATCTCACCGAACACTTTGATCGCAAGCGGCCCAGTGCTGTCCTGAGCCATCGCCAGGTCGACCGGAAGTACAGTAATGTCTCCTGGGCGAAGGATCTTCCCGAGACCATCGGCTCGGACGCAAATGATCTTCTCCGCAAAGGTCAGCGAATCATCGTTCAGAATGTCTTGACGCAATGGCCTTCTGAGGCGGGCGAGAAAACTGGTCGCTATTAAACGTGAACGTTGAACGAGACGGTGAAATCAACCTGGGAACCTCAGAGGCGTCTTCTTCAGGGGCAAGAAATCTGAAGCTTTTTGAGATTGCACGTCGTCATAGTAGATGTTCAAAGGCCTGTTTAGGTGAATGACGGCGTATGACTGAGAAGAAACGCTTGCCTCCGTGGGAGGAAGCAAAGCTCGTCTTCAAGATGCAAGAGGAGACGCGAAAGCGTAAGCTTCTGGAGAAGGATATGCAGCAGCGGCAAGGATGGTCTAAGCGTGTCGGTCCAAATACCTCTGACGAACTTGAAGAAAACCGGAAGCGGCTTAGAGCATTACAAAAGCGAATCGAAGACGATCGCTAGGTACGGTCTACTACGTCAGCGCAAGAAGCCCGAGCCTCTTTAGAACGAGTAGGGCTTGCAGTGTTATCCACTTGCTGGGTTTTCCGGCCTCCTCCAATTGCAAGGACCTCTCGGTGGCCCATCCTTGGGTGATGAGTTCTCGCTCCTCTGGTCGCGAGACTGTCTCTTCTCCATGCATTGCGTGAGGATGCCGCCACCCCCGATAGACACCGTCAAGCATCCATTTTCCGTCAGGCAACCTTATCTCCATTAGAAGCGAGACGGCATCGTTCATCCTTGGATCGTTCTTGACGCCCAACTCTGTCAAGACCCGCAAGCCGTGCAGAAAATCGTAGCAGTAGTGCAAGGGATAGTGCAACCTCAGAAAATCAAGCAACACGACAGAATCATCCTTGTCAGACCGGTAGACCCGATGTTTCAGGAGAAACTCGGCCCCTTTCTTGGCTGAGACCTCCCAGCCTTCTCTCGCGTCATGCGCCATCATCTCGGACAGAGCCCATAGTGGCTGGATAACCGACATGAAGGATCCATGTTTCCCGGCAGGAGAACAGTTCCAACCGCCATCAGGAAGCTGCTTTGAGAGTAGCCAATCCATCGCACTGAGGACTCGATGATCCTCCGCGTATCCCATCTTCGCCAGGGCCCGAACCATGTTTCCGGTCGCGCAGATATGAGGTTCAAACTTCTCATGACCTCTGGGACGAAGAGAAATGCCCCCTGACTCTACGTTGTGAAGATTTAGGAAATGATCAACAGCCTTGCCCACACGCGGGTCCTTCGATGAAGCTCCTAGGTCCGCTAAGACGACGAGCTGCCAAGAGCACGCGGAGAATTTTGGAACATAACAAGACCGGGGATTGTCCCAGTAGGTATTCTCCTTCTGCTTGGCTAGAATCTTTGACGCCCAACCGACTTTTCCGATACGGTTCCGAGTGCTGACGACGCTTTGATCGTTCTCTCCTCTCTCCTGGAGATCAACCAGAGTATGGTAACGGGCTGACGGCTCATCCTCCTCTAGGAGCCAATTCAATACGGTATTCGAGACAGAGACTCTTGGAACTTGAACCTGTTGCAGTTTAGGAAACCTCTCTATGGTCCCGAGAGATTCTTCGAGATAAAGCTGGCGTGATCAATCAATAGCCCTTAATTATTGAGATGTGCCTGAAAGCAGCGTAGATTCGCGCTTTGCCCCAGAAGAAACCAACGGTTGGCTCTGACAAGAGAATACGGGTCCTAGTCGCAAAGCCTGGGCTGGATGGTCATGACCGAGGCGCTCTCATTCTCTGCCGCGCGCTCCGGGATGCAGGAATGGAGGTCATCTACACTGGGTTCCTCGCAACCCCCGAGCAAGTGTCTCAAATGGCTATTGACGAGGACGTTGACGTGGTCGCTATGAGCCTTCTCAATGGGGCTCACATGACGGCCTTTCCCAAAGTCGCCAAACTCATCCGAGAAAAAGGCGGCGATGATATTCTGCTTGTGGGTGGCGGAATAATTCCGGATGATGACAAGCCTCGACTGGAGAAGCTGGGGATTACGGGAAATTATGGCCCTGGCACCGCTCTAAAGACTATCATCGAGCACGTCGAGAGGATTGTGAGAGAGCGCGACTCAAAGAAGTCTAGACCCGACTAGACGGGTCACAGAGTGATGGAGCAGATCGCAAGAGCATGGGCTTCCTCTCCATCATGGGCAAAATCCTCATCGGTCTAGCAATGCTAACACTGCCTGTTGCCGTCTCTCTAATCCTTGTGTTCAGCGAAGCACTAACGACGCTAGGAGTCGCAATCTCGTTGGGAGCTAGCGTCTTCGTTTTCTTCTGCGGAGTCTACGCGGGATTCCTCGGGATCAAATACGAGCGATTGCACCAGAGATTCGAGTCTTTCGTCGACCCTGTAAGAATCCGGCAGAACGCAGTGAATATGATCAAGGCCGTCTGTCCGATAGATCATGAACAGGTTGTCTTCGTACATGTGAGCCCACATCGGGACGATGCGCGACCTGACGGCCTCGACATTTTCTTGGGTTCATGCGGCCACGAGGTCCATCGTGGAGAAATAGAAGTCGAGCAACCCGCTGAACCTGCAGCCAGCTGAATTTTCACGGTTTGCTTCTGAATAAGAGAGGTTCGGATTCACCTATCTTACCATCTCGAAATGGGAAAGCCTTAGTCTTTCTGCCGCTTCCGACATCGGGGTTGTGATGATCTCGCCTCTTGCATCGACGAAGCAGTTCCTGCAATAGTATTTCCTTCTACCTCTTGAGCAGTGCTTCGAGACAACGACTTCTCCGATTCCCAGGTCGAGGCCACACCTCTCACAGTTCTGAAATCTGCTCTTGCTGGAAAGAACGACCAGTTGGGTCAGTGTCTTGGACATTGGCTTATGTTGATGTTGCGAGCGTATGCTCGGACGCGAATGCGCTGTACTGTATGGTTGGGCTAACTGTGACGCTCTTACTCATGACGAGAAACGTTGGCTGAGAAGGTGCTGTTGGAGTACCGGTTTGAGCCAAGACTGGGCTGGCTGCGAAATTGGAGGCGGCAGTGAGTGCGGCGGGTGCTGGAGATGTGCTGTTGACTGTGAAGGTGTAGGTAATAGACTGAGAACAGCTTAGAGGCTGGACCGTGGAGTCGCTGAATATCACTGTCCCTGATGCATTTGTTATGGTGACACTCTTTGTGCTGTCGATTATTGCGCAGTCCCAGTTGGTGTGAGTGAACGTTAGGGTGTTGTTTCCGTTTAAGACAAGAGATGTGATATTGAGGGCAAAGGTTCTGTATGTTCCTGCATTCTGGGACGTGTCATTGGCCGGTAAGCGTGCGATTAGGTTGTTGTTGATCGTGATTGTCTCTTCGTGCGCGCCATCGTAGTCGTATCCTTGGAAAGTCAGAGTGAACCTAGGCGCTGCTGGTTTCTGAACAATGGGCTTGTTCTGGAGTAGGCAGCCCCAGCCTTGAGGTTTGCTGTTGCATTGTAACGCGCCGCGCGATCCTGCGCCTGGAGTGTCAGTCCAATCGCCCGCAGTCCACCAAGTGTAGCCTATCCGAGTCGGGGTTGCGTCGTAGAGATTTGTGAGTGTTTGGATGAATCTCAGTGTGATGTTGTTGTACCCTGCTGAGCCTCTGAGAGTTGCGTTTGGGCCGCCCGCGCCTACGAACGGATCTGCTCCGCCTTCTGTATTGAGAGCGGGCCAGCGGGTCTTCGCGATCCCTGCTACGACTGTAGCATAGTAGCCTTGGGCGTAGGCGTCTGCGCCGTTGTATGTCCATGATACTGGATTGTCTAGGTAGGAGTGGAGTGAGATGAAAATGTGGCCGGCGGCGTCGGTCACGGTTGGGTAGCCGTTGACTGCGCCGAGAAGGCTTCCATCTCCGTTAGCGTCGAGTCCGCAACCGTAGCTGCAAATGTTCTCGACTATTATCCAGTGCGTGTCGCCTTGGGCGCGGGTCTGGTTGATGAACATCTGGTACTCGTTCGAGAGGTATAGTACACACGCAACAACTCCTGAACAAGCCGATCCGGAGAGGCCGTATCTGGGCTCGTTCTCAGGCTCCCAAATTATCTGTCCATAGCTGTTCTTGAACTGGTTTGTTACTCCTGCCCAAAAGCTCAGCCAGCAGGCGGACGTTGCCGGTGTGAACGGGTCTGTGTATCCGTGATAGTCGAGGATTATCCAGAAGCTGTAGTAGCTAGCGATCTGGATTGCTGTCGACAATTCTGCTGCTGTATAGTTTGCACCGATAAGACTAGGCGATGTCGTACAGGACGGATCCCAAGAAACCCTAATTCCGTTCATTCCCTTGTACTGGGTCAGCATCACAACGGATTCCATATCGCTTGCTTGTTGCCCTAGAAAGACGTTGCTTGGAGGATTGCCGGACGAGAATCTTGCCACTTCGTTCAGGGAGATGCCACCCCAGCCGATTACGAGAGGCCCAGCGCCGCTGCCCCCACCATTACTAGTCGGTATTACTGTGATAGACTGGCTAGTTCTGGCCAGCGAACCTATGTTGTCCGTGACATTGAGCGATACGATGAAAGTCCCGGCGGCATTGTAAGCCTGAGTTACGGTCGCTCCCGTAGCCTTGGAATTGTCTCCGAAGTTCCAAGCGAACGTGTACGGCGAAATTCCATTCACGGCCGTACCGAAGAACGTGACTGTCGAATTGACGGTGGGACTCGCGGGCGAGATTGCTAGGTTGGCTGTCAATTGTGGCTGAGATGAGACGATTATGGATTGAGAGGTCACGATCGAGGTGTTGAGAGAATCTGTCACCTCGAGCGAGACAGTGAAAGTGCCTGATGTGGCGTAGGAATGAGACGGCGTTTGTCCGGTCACTGAATTCCCGTCTCCAAAATTCCAATTGTAATTGTAGGGAGATACTCCTCCTGTCGCCGTGCCTATGAATACAATAGACTGGTTGGTCAGAGGTTGTGTTGGGACGAACCTGAAGCTTGCTGTCAAGCTGAGAATAGGTGTGATTGCTATCGTCTGAGAAGACTTGGTAGAGCTCCCCGTAGAGTCAGTCACGGTTAGAGTAGTTGTGAAGGTGCCAGCGGTGGTGTATGAGTGGGTCGCGGTTAGTCCAGTTGCTGATCCTCCGTCACCGAAATTCCACGAGTAGGTGTACGGGGCGGTTCCTCCGACTGCGGTTCCTGTGAAGCTGACGGTATTATTCACCAGCGGTGTTGATGGGAGATAGGCGAAGCTTGCGCTTAGGGGGATTGGTCCCGCCGTGAGGTCGGTCAGGAGGCCTGTTGCAGCTGCATCGTTCGAGGTTAGCGTTGGAAGATTCCAGTTGTCTTCCAGCATTCTCAGAATTGAGTAGTGATCATAGGTCGCGTTCGACAAGTAGCCTTTCTTGACGTTGGTCCCGTAGAAGATTTCGGGAGAGTGGCTGTTTTCATCCCACCAGAGCACGAATAGTGTTCTGTGTCCGGACTGAAACAGATCACTCGCGAAGAGAGAGCCAGCTGAAGGATTGCTGATCGTGCCCGTGCCGACTAAGAAGTTCCTGACGTAAGCGTCCCCTGCGGAGACTGAATTGTCGTGCATGTTCTCGCTGTCGGTCGGAGTATACCAGAGAAAGTTGGGTGGATTGGCCGAATTTGCTGCGGCGACGAAGGTCGAAGTCGAGACGCTGGTACTGATGAACGTGTCAGAACATGTGTTAGCCGCCGCACAGTGGCCCGGATTCGTGTTTGAGTAGGCCAAGAATGGAAAATGGTCTGAGCCCCTAGGGCAGCCTTCTGCACAGTAGGCCTGCCAAGTTAGCCCTGCCGCTGTAAGCCTGCTTACGAGGTTCGTAACTGTGAGGCACGGGGCTGATGCACGAGGACAATATCCGTCCGACTTGCCTTGGTCCGAGCCTGAGGTTAGTGCCAGATAACAAGCAGCTGAACAACCGCTTATCGAACGTCCAGACACACCGTAGCCCTGATAGTT
>Ga0066689_10000829_pt1 | contig 10032 bp, 8 predicted proteins | sample GraSoiAngelo_138_FD_65626 | JGI IMG/M metagenome (GOLD analysis project Ga0066689, IMG submission 65626) | Grasslands soil microbial communities from the Angelo Coastal Reserve, California, USA - 14_0929_09_40cm | ecosystem: Environmental > Terrestrial > Soil > Grasslands | place: USA... | reverse complement strand
TGCGGTGGCGGGACCTGCGTTCCCCAGCCTGGCACAACCAACCGGTTGGATTCGCTTGCCGATCGGCTCATGTACCGCCTGGCTTATCGCAACCTGGGAACGCACGAATCCCTGCTGGTGAACCATTCAGTAACCGCCGGCTCCGGAGGCGGTATTCGCTGGTATGAAATTCAGAACCCCAGCGGCACTCCTGTCCTCGCGCAACAGGGAACCTTTGCTCCGGATTCCAGTTATCGCTGGATGGGCAGTATAGCCATGGATCAGGCCGGCGACATAGCCGTGGGATATAGCATCTCTAACGGCAGTTCGGTCTTTCCATCCATCGCTTTCACAGGACGAGTAGCCTCGGACCCTTCCGGCACACTGCAGGCAGAAACCAGTGCAGTGCAAGGAAGCGGTTCGCAGACATCGCAGACACGTAGTCTCACCCGCTGGGGCGATTACAGTGCCATGCAAGTCGATCCAGTCGATGACTGCACCTTCTGGTTCACGACGGAGTACATGAAGACGACCGGAACGTTCAACTGGAATACGCGCATCGCCAGTTTTACGTTTCCTAACTGCAGCACCAGCCCCAGCACCCTTCCTCTAAACGTTACTGTGGCTGGGAGTGCAAATGGAACCGTCACCAGCAGCCCAGCAGGAATCAACTGTCCGGGCGCTTGCAGCGCGAACTTCGCCAGCGGGACCACCGTGACTTTGACGCCGACAGCGGCCGCAGGAGGCACCTTCGCGGGCTGGAGTGGGGCCTGCTCCGGCACTGGGACCTGTAGCGTAAACATGACTGCAGCGCAGTCTGTGACTGCCACCTTTAATATCGCGACTTTCCCCCTAACGGTTACCTTGGCGGGCAGCGGCTCCGGTTCGGTCGCCAGCACTCCTGCGGGCATCGCCTGCCTGAGCACCTGCAGTGCGAGTTTTGCCAGCGGGACCACAGTCACTTTGACGGCGACAGCCGCCGCAGGTTCCACCTTTGCAGGATGGAGTGGCGCCTGCTCAGGTACCGGGACGTGCACGGTAAGCATGAGCGCGGCCCGGTCCGTGACCGCCACTTTCACCGCCGCTGTAACATTCCTTCTGTCGGTAACCGTGTCTGGCTCGGGCTCCGTTACCAGCTCTTCTGGAGGCATCAATTGTCCGGGCACCTGCAGCGCGAATTTTGCCAGCGGGACTGCGGTCCTATTGACGGCGAAGCCGGCCGCAGGAGCCAGTTTCTCCGGCTGGAGCGGTGCCTGCACCGGCACCGTAACAACATGCTCTCTTTCCATCACTGCCGCTGGGTCAGTTAGTGCAACCTTCCACACGCCCACGAGTACGACCACCGCACTCACCGTATCCCCGACGCCCCCCCAGGCCAATGCCGGATCGGTCGTGACCTTTACCGCCAGAGTCTCACCGGTTTCCGGCAACATTGCACCAACCGGCACCATAACTTTTAATAATGGCGCAACGCCTTTGGGGACGGCACAGCTCACGAATGGCGCGGCGACTTTAACGACCAGTTCTCTCTCGGTCGGCCCCTATTCGGTCACGGCTTCTTACAGCGGAGATGGAAATTATTCGGGTTCGACGTCAGCAGCGCAGGCCCTGACGGTGGTCGATTACACGGTCGCGTCTAGCGCAACCAGTCTCACACTAAAGCGCGGCCAGAGCGGCCAACTGACACTGACGGTCAGTCCCGCGCCGGCAGGCAGCTTCAGCCCAACCGTTACCTTCAGCTGCTCTGGATTGCCCCAGCAGTCGACTTGCAGTTTTAGTCCGGCCAGTCTGACCGCCAATGGACCGTCGGCGAGTACGACGCTCACCATTCAGACCACGGCGTCCGCCCGGCTGGAACACCTGTTCGGACGTTCCGCGCTGTTCTACGCGTTCTTGTTGCCCGGTTTCATGGGCATTGTGTTCGTGAGGAGGAACGGAAAGCGGATCACGGGCAGCATGCGTCTCTTGGGCCTGATTTGCTTACTAACGCTGTCCACAATCTGGTCGACAGGTTGCGGCACCGCGGCCAGTCCCCCAAGTGGAGGCGGGAGTCCTCCCACGGTCGGGACGCCACTCGGTTCCAGCACAGTTACGGTGACGGCGACGTCGTCTGGGGCATCGCCGATAACGAAGCAAGTCGCAGTTACGCTGACGGTGCAGTAACTGCTTTGGGTAGAGACGCGGCTGGGAGACGGGGCAAGCCCCGTCTCTACCGCGAGAAACGCGGATTCCTCGCTGCGCTCGGAATGACATGGCGTGTATTGGAATCTGAGACCTGACACCTGCGACCTGCGCCCTGAATCCAGGTCCCTCGACTCGCGCAACGAACGCGCTCGCTTGATGACAAGATGTGACGGAAAAAACGCCGCGGATCGACAAGGTTTCAGTGAGTCAACTCTTGGCTTTTTCCTGTCGCGGCGTCTTCAGCAGGCGATCGAGCCGTCCGGCAGCATCGCTGAGAGCCCGCACCTCTTCCTGCTTGAACTCGGTGCTGCGCGCGCGTTCTTCCTCCGCTATGCGGGCTAACAGCTGATCAAGACGACTAGACGCGGCTTTGAGCGTTTGTCTCTCTTCTTCTGACAGCTGCTTGTGCCGGAGAGGCTGGTCCGCCTGAATGAAGCTGGCTATTCGCTCCCGGAAATCGCGGTCCCGGCTTTGGTTTTCGTCGCCCATGGCAGTGATGTTGAACATCTATCACAGGTGCAAACCCGGCGCAATCGGCCATTGGGTCAAGGGCACCCATCCTGCCAGCAACGCTTCAGAGATGCCAGGCGACTCCTCAACGCATCAAGTCAACAGTTTTGACGTGGTACTGGTCCAGTAAATGGCCGGTGGCGTGGTCAACCGCTGCCACTGCCAGCTGATACCCGATTTCGGCTTGCAGGAGGCCGGACTCGGCCTGCGCGAGCTCAGTTTGTGCTTCGAGCACAAAGAAAATGGTTTCCGAGCCCAATTCATACTTACGCTGCTCGGCCGCAAGATTCTTTTGCGCGAGATCCAAAGACTCCTTACTGGCGGCAAGACTGAGCTTCGCCTCTTCCAGTTGGTGCACTGCGTTTGCCACCTCCAGTGTGATCTGCTCACGCAGCAGCCGTTCGTTATACAAGTCGCGGCGGCGCGCAACCAGCCCTGTCCCGAGATCCGCTTGAGCGCCGCGGTTCCTAATTGGCAAATTGAGGGTCAGAGAAAATCCATAGGTAGGAAATCCGAAACCAAAAAGCTGATTCAGAGAGTCGCCCAGTCCGCCCGGTGTCACCTGCACCGGAGTGATCGTGGAATCGATCTGGTTTCCTCCCAGGCCGTTGCTGGAGTAGGTGCCGCCCAGGCGCAAGTCCGGCAGGAGATTGTTGTGGGCCAGACGAATATTGGTGTCGTCGTTCGCCAGGCTCTGGCGCACGGCCTCGAATTCCGGGCGGTTGTCCAGGGCCATTTGCAGGGCGGCCGCCGCATCCATCGTCAGGAGTTCTCCTTCGCCCTCGGGAGCTTCGGTGAGGTCCAGATCAATGGCACGAAAGTATGGATCGAGATCTGCGCCGATGGTAAAGCGCAAGATGTCTTCCGCCTGCTTCAGAGAGTATTCGGCCTGAATGACCTGCACCCGGCGTGCTGCCACCTGGGACTCGGAGCGGTAGATATCCAGCGGCGGCAGGGCGCCGAGTTCCAGCGCGCGCTTGTCGCGCTTGTAACTTGCCTCAGCCGCGTCCTGCGACTTTCGCGCGACTTCTAAGTTCCCCCGCGCCTGCACAACGCCCCAGTATTGAGAAACTGCGCGAAAGATATCATCGCTCACCTGCGCTTCGAAGGTAGCGAGCGATTGGCGCACGTTGCGACGAGCAATCACCAGGGGCGCCTGATTGGCGAACAACCACCGGTTGCGTAATAGGGGCTGTGCGAATTGAAAATTGAGACTCGAAGCAATGGATGGATTAAAAAAGTTAAAGGTGCTGTTGGATGAGAACTTGGTCGCGCTAAAGCCTGCCTGGAAGGTGGTTCCGTTCAGGAATGTCTGCGTATAGCTGATTTGGCTGACCTGATTCAACGCGCTCAGCGTATGAGCGCCGGCGAGTTGAGTGAACGTCGGCGAAGTTGAGCGCAAGGTGTTAAACCCAGCTTGCACCACAGGATCAAAGGGTTGATGCGCGCGCAATATTCCATACTTCGTGGTCTCAACCGTCAGTTGCTGCAGGCGGACATTACTGTTGTTGGCCACGGTCAGCGCGATCGCGTCCTGGAGCTTGAGCCTAAGCTTTCCGTCCACCACATGATCGCGCATGTACTTTGGAACTGGAAGCGTATCTGAAACTACGTCTCGATTCGTCAATCCACGGAATGTCTCTTTCTGCAGCAAGGTTTGCGCCTGTAGGAATCCAACATCTAGCAATAAGAGAGCCAGGCAGGAAATGAAACGCAGCTTCATATGACTATCCTCCAGAAGGAGTAGTAGCTTGTAGCCAGAAGGGATCCCCTCACCTAACGATCTTTACTCGTACCGAATTGCTTCGACGGGATCAAGGCGTGCAGCTTTAACGGCCGGGTAGATACCGAAGATCAGCCCCACGGAAATCGAAACCAAAAACGCCAGCAGGATAGAGGCAGCGGTCACAATCGTGGACCATCCCGCAAGCCAGGCGATGAGGCGCGACATGGCGAACCCAAAGACAATTCCGAAGGTCCCGCCGACCACGGATATCATCACGGCTTCCACTACGAACTGGCGCACGATGTCAGATTGACGGGCGCCAATGGCGCGGCGAATGCCGATCTCACGGGTCCGCTCCAGGATGCTGGCCAGCATGATGTTCATGATTCCGATTCCACCCACGAGGAGCGAAATAGAAGCAATTGCTACCATCACCGCGTTGAATAACCGCTCGGTTCGTTTTTGCTCAGCCAGGAGTTCAGCCGGAACGATTATGCTGAAATCGCCCGCACTGTGGTGAGTCGAATCCAGAATTGCCCGCACCACCTGCGATGCTCGCACCACTTCCGCGCTGTCACGGAGATTCAGATAGAGGCCATCAATTTCGTCGCGCAACCAGCTATAGGTGTTCTCGAGCCGAAACATGGCCGAGTTCAGAGGTATATAGACGATGTTGTTGAGGTCCTGCGAGGGGACGCCGCTGATATCTGTCTGTGAACTCAATTTTGGTCCAACGACTCCGATTACCTGGAACCACTGCTCGTCGAGTTTGACGTACTGCCCCACGGCATTGGCCGCACCCAGCAAGCTTGCTTTGGCGCCGGCGCCCAGCACGCAAATCGGAGCCGCCCGATCCTCTTCCCCCTGGTCAAAAAATCGCCCGTCGGTGATATGAAGTCCGGCAATATTTACGTATGAGGGATTGACACCGTAAATGGTCGGCACATCCTGTTGCGCTTTAGGAATAGTCTTGGTCGGGACGAAACGTTTGCGCGCCGTCGATGCACCTAGGTCGCCGAGATTGTCCAAAATGATTCGGTAATCCTGGAAGGTCAGGCCAGGTGAAATTTTTCGGACCTTCTGATGCGCTTGCCAGTCGTTGGTCTCCTTGGCCTCGACAATCAGGTTGCGAACGCCCATCTGCTCGATCACGGCCATGACTCTCTGACGGGCTCCGGCGCCAATCGAAAGCATCGAGACCACGGCGGCTACCCCGAAAATCATTCCCAACATTGTCAAAAGGGAGCGCAGCCGGTGAAGCATGAGATTCTGCAGGCCTAACCGAATGTCTGGAATCCACCGCTGGGAAATGGAAACCATTCGACCCGCAGTCAGAGTCGTGACCGAGCTCATTTTCGCCTCCCGCCCAAGTTCGGCTCGGCCGCAGGGGCTTCGGATTGTTTCTTGGGGGCAGCAGGATCCAGCAGAGCTACCTCGGTCCCGGGCTTCAGGCCCTCAATGGCAGCGCGACTCTCGCTTTCGGCCTGAACCTTCACTTCGCGGGCTTCAAATGAGCTACCACTCTTGACGTACGCTACTCGTTTTCCATCTTTGAGAAATACTGCCTGGCGGGGGATGTAGGTGATCTTCTTATTCTCATCACCGGCGATGATTACCTCTGCAGTAAGGCCGGCGCGTAGTCGCGTGTCCGTGTTCGGCAGCTGAATGGTGACTTCAAAGCTGCCAGAGGCCGCGTCTTCCCAGAAATTCTTCATAGCCATGCCCGCCACGGTTTTCACCGTGCCGTGAAAGACTTGGCCGGGTAGTGCGTCGAACTGAATCTCCGCCGCTTGTCCCGCCCTGATGTTGCCTCTTGCACGTTCGTCAGCTTTCGCGAGCATCTCCATGTCAGACGGGTCAATAACCTTGGCGATGGCATTGCCAGGACGGACCTGGTCGCCTTCGCGATAATCGGGCAAGGACATTCCTCCCCAGAACATGCCGCCGGTCGAGTCGACGTTCTTCTCAATGGCGATGACGCCATCCATGGGCGAGGCAACATGCATTTTGTCGATGTTCTGCTGTGCCTGCTTCATTTCCAAGCGCGACTTGTTGCTCTTTTCCAGGGCCAGCTCGATGGTGGCCTGACCGGATGCGGTGTGAGATTTAATGTCCTGCTCAAGCTGCGCCAAAGCTCTTTTTGCCTCGTCTAGAGCGAGATTGTTTTTCTTGGCGTCAATGCTGCTCAAGAGTTCATTCTTAGTCACTTCCAACTCGGCGCGCCGGACATCGAAACGGGCTTTCAGGAGTGCAACCTTGTCCTGCGCAGCCTGCACGGCGGCATCGGACTTGGCTTTTGTGATCTCTTGCTCAGCCTGCTGCAGCTCCGACCGGCTTTGTTCGAGCTTGTACTGCTGCTCACTGGGGTCGAACTCCAGAACGATCTGGCCCTTCTTCACCGGCGTCCCCGAACGCAGCAGATGTGTAATCTGGAGCGCACCACCGCCAACTTGTGGCGCGCTTAACATCATGGAGTGGCTGGCGCGTAGCTCTCCGGTCGTATGAACCCTCAGGTTGAGGTCGCCAACTTTCACGGCAGCAACCGCAATGTCGCCGTCAACCACAGCCGATTTCGTTCGGCTGGATGCCATCACCACGCCAATGAAGGCAACGGCAAGGAGTATGGCGGACACGCCCACGATTGTTCGCCAACGTTTCACGGAATCTCGATTACTCCTTCACGGTTGGATCTTTCAGAGCAACTTTCTCGCCGGCCTGCAGCCCCTTGGCAACCAGTACGCGATCAGCGCTCCGGCGGCTCACCTGAACGACCCGTTCTTCGAATTTCGTTCCGCTGAGGACGTAAGCCACGGAGCGGCCCGATCTTTGAAATAAGGATTGCGCAGGAATCGTCACTGCATTCGGAACCCGATCAACAATAATGGTCAACTGCGAAGTCATACCGGGACGCAAGCGGCTGTCGGACTCATCCAGCGTAATTTCCAGTCTGAAGTTCCGGGGGAAGGGCCAGCCCCCTGAAAAATCGGCTGTGGCAATGGTGCTGATCTCCTTGATATGCCCCGTAAATTGCCGGTCCGGAATCGCATCCAGCTGGATATTGACTGACTGACCGACCTGCACGCGGCTGCGCTCTGTCTCATCCACCCGTGCGTACACGCGAAGAGAGGAGAGATCGGGCAATTCCGCCAGGAGCGCGCCGGGCCACGCCCGGTCTCCAGGCCTAAACGCAGCTTGGCCTTCCGGCCGCCAGAGCTGCACCAGGGAAATCATGCCGTCCGTGGATGCCCGCAGGGTCATCTTCGCAAGGCTGCGTTCCGCCCTCTGCACGTCATAGAGAGCTTTGCGGCTCGCCTCGATCTTGCTCTCAAGCGTTGCTTTCGCGCCGGCTCTGTCGGATTTCTGCTTCTCTTCAGCTTCCCGAACTCTTTGCCGGGCGTCTGCCAGCTTGAGCTTCGCCTCTTCCCCTTCGATCTTGGAGACAATCTCTTGCTTACTCGCTTCCAGTTCCGCGGCAGATACGTCGTATCGCGCCTTCATGGCGGCGGTTACGTTTTCCTCTTCTGTCAAACGAGCTTGCGCGCGAGATTGTTCGATCTCGGCTTGGGCAGACTTCAGGGAAGATTTATTCTGCGCGAGATCCTGTTCTGTCTTCGTCTTATCGAACTCCACAACGACGTCGCCTTTTTTGACCTGAGCGCCATCGGTTGCAATCTTGACGATCTGGAGATCGCCTGCTTCCGCGGGAGCCGTAATGGAAACCGATTTCAGTGCCTTAACCTCTCCTCGGAACTCAAGTGAATCCACAAACTCACCGAGTTTTACTTCCGCAGTTGCAACCGCCGGAGGGCGGCTGGTCAGGCGCACAGCGCCTATGGTTCCTGCGCTGACCAGTATGAGCACGGAGACAGTAACGCTCTTTGGCCGCTCAGCCCATAGCCGCCGTAATTTAGCAATCATCGTGATCAGCTCGATGTACGGCGGTGATCCGCGCTATCCACATCGACCGCAGCAGAAAGGTCGGGCATCAAGCGAGGATCGTTGCCTGCAATGGAAAAAACCGCAGTAAACGTGCGCACCTTGGCAGAAAAGCTTCCGTTCCTGGCGATGGGAGAAATCTGCTCGAGCTTTCCGGCAAACACCATTTCCGGGTAGGCATCGAGCCGGACGGTTGCCGGCTGTCCGATTTTCAAGGACAGGAAATCTTCCTGGTTGACCTGGACGAGCACTTCCATCTTAGAGGGATCCACGACCTGCATGAAAGGCACTCCGGGCCGCACCTGATCTCCTTCCTGCACTTCTCCCATTTTCCCTTGTTTCCAAATTGTGTTCAGGACGACGACTCCATCAATCGGTGAGCGCACCTGCATCAATTCCGCATTCCTCTGCGCGTGCAGCATGGTTTGCCGCGTGCGGTCACGCTGGATCTCAAGGATATGAATAGCCGCGATCGCCGCTTTCCGTTTCAGATCGAAAGTCTCGCGAAGCTGCTGGAGGGTAGCCTTGGCCTGCTCGAGATTCTCTTGCGCCTTCTCGACATCAATGCGGGAAAGGATATCGGCCTTCTGCATTTCCAGCTGTGCCTTGCTCAGGTCACTCTCGGCCTGCTGCAGTTCGGTCTCATCCTTGGCGCGGGCTGCGCTTTCCTTAGCTTGCTCCTGCGAAACCTGGTCGACGAACTTGTTGTATTCGGCCTGTTTGTCGAGAGCATCGCGAATTTGCGCTTGGCGATCAAACTCGACCAGCACGTCGCCCCGCCTGACGTGGGCTCCCGGAGGTAGCAGTTTCGTAATGGTAAGAATGCCCACTTGCTGGCCCGAAAGCATGGGCGCGAGAATGGCCCGAGACTGGGTGGCCTCGGTTGTCCCTTTCAGGCGTAAGCCCTGACCATTGCTGTTGGGGACCGGAGAGATGGCGGCCGAATGCGTTCGCGAAGCGGTCCTCTTATGGATAACGAAACCCAGTACGGCGCAAACCACCAGCACAATCGCCAACGCGACTAGCCATTTTCGCGATCGCGTGGGCGGTGTCTCTACCGGCGGCTCGATAGGTCGAGGAGCTACCTCCGGGAACACCCCCGGTGTGGGTAGCGGCTCTGCTACTTCATTCCGAAATGATTGCATGCGATTACTTCCGCTGCTTAGACACAAACCGGTAGTTACTTTCGCGAGGCGCCTATTTAGGAGCAAGTATTATCCACCAATGTTAGACACCAATAAAAGCAGAATCTCTCCTTATTTTTATAGAACCACCCAGCTCTGGACCGTCTCCCTCAGAACGTGACTGCCTGCCCGGTCTTGCAGTCAAATTTTCAAAAGACCGGGCATAATTACCGGTTTTGAGTACTCGGCAGACAACAATCGTCTGCTCTCTGGAACTTCCTATTATTTTGTTATTTATTAGGAAGGGCAGACAAACCCGTGACGCGAACCAGATACTGCTGTCGGTTCAATCCATCAAACTGCCAGGCGGCGCCCGCTCCCCGCAGTGCAGGTTCGCTCCGGCGGCATCGTTGACCGAAACGGTCCGCACGGGACTTAGCCACACACCCTCCACTCGTTACGCGTCGCGAGTCGAGAGCTCGTATTCCTGGCTCCAATTTTTTCCCACGTATTGCAGGGTTCGGACCCCGTAGTTCTTGCCGGCGATCATGACAGATTCAGGAAGATTGGCGG
>Ga0066689_10000801_pt1 | contig 10136 bp, 9 predicted proteins | sample GraSoiAngelo_138_FD_65626 | JGI IMG/M metagenome (GOLD analysis project Ga0066689, IMG submission 65626) | Grasslands soil microbial communities from the Angelo Coastal Reserve, California, USA - 14_0929_09_40cm | ecosystem: Environmental > Terrestrial > Soil > Grasslands | place: USA... | reverse complement strand
CGTCCCCACACATCGCCCGCAGGGGTGACAAAGCCCGTTAGGAAGTCCTCGTATTCGCCGGTGGCGCGCCCTTTCTGGTGCAAAGGTACACGAATGACCTCGTATCCGGTGCGCACTCCCCGGTTCCACGAGCCGTGTTCGGCCGCGAAAATGTCGCCGGCATACTCATCGGGAAACTGCTTGCCATTATAAAAAGTCATCTCCAGAGAAGCATTGTGCGGCTGCACTAGCACGTCGGGCGTAATCACTTTCGACTTCAATTCGGGATGCTTGCCTTTCAGGCGTGGATCGGGGTGGCCGCCGATGTAATACCAGGGCCAGCCGTAGAATCCTCCGTCCTGAATGTGGGTGATGTAATCCGGCGGCAGATTGTCGCCCAGGTCGTCGCGCTCATTGACCGAGCCCCAAAGTTCGCCAGTTTTAGGCTCCATGGCAATGCCGACCGCATTGCGAATGCCCCAGGCAAACACGCGTTCTCCCGATCCGTCCGGGTTGAATTCCAAGATGTCGGCACGGTGATACTCGGCGGGATTATTATCCGTGTCGTCCGCATTGGAGCGGGAGCCGACCGAGACATATATTTTCTTTCGATCGCTCGAGAACGCGATGTCGCGCGTCCAGTGGCCGCCACCGCGCAGACGCCCGCCGCCCGGCAGTTCCGCGAGCTTCTGCGCCGGACCACGCGCTTTCAGATCCCCGTCACGATACGGAAAGCGCACGACCCAGTCCGTGTTCGCAACGTACACCCACTGCGGGTCGGGTCCCGGCGGATAAAAGGCGATGCCGAAGGGCTGGGTCAAACCACTGGCAAAAACCTGCACCTGTTCGGCTTTGCCATCGTGGCTGATTCCACGGAACACTTTCACGTCTCCGGCGGAACTTTCTGCCAGAAAGACATCCCCGTTAGGGGCTGTGCGCAGTAAGCGTGGATTCTTCAGATCGCCGGCGTAGAGCTCGACTTTGAATCCGGGCAGTGCTCTCGGCCATGCATCTGCTGGTCGTGCCACCAGGTCAGGCCCGTTATCCACAGACTTGGAAGCATAAGGCTGCGGTAGATCCGCTACTGTGATCCTCCGAAAGACGCCCGGTTGCTGCGTCTTATAGTCCGTGAAAGCGGCTGGGCCGGTCAGAACGGGGTTGTTTTCAGATTTCTGAGTGAACGCGAACGATAGCGAAAATAACAAGCAAAGGAAAACTGCGGCAAGAAGTCCGTCTTTACGAAGCATCGCACCCCTCTTCAACTTAGATGAACAATAACCTGGTAGAGTACATCGGGAATTCAGGAAACCGGATTGCCCCTTGGCGAATCAAAACTTCTTTGGGGGCCAAAACGCACCCAGGGCGAATCGGAGGCTGCGATGTCTATTGACAATTCCACATTCGGCGATTCCGACGCTTCCCTTACGCGCAGGGAATTCTTGGAACTAACTGCCAGCGCAACCCTCCTCGCTGGCATGACGACCGCTTCCCGAGCCGAGACTAAGGAAGGTGTGCCCTATCGCACCCTGGGCCGAACCGGCGAGAGGGTCTCAATTGTCGGCCTCGGTGGGTACCACATCGGCTCCCAATCGGATGAACAGGAGAGCATTCGCATCATCCGTGCTGCTCTGGACAGAGGAGTGAACTTTCTCGACAACTGTTGGGACTACAACGGTGGCGCCAGCGAGGTTCGCATGGGGAAAGCGTTGCGCGACGGGTATCGGGGAAAGGCGTTCCTGATGTCAAAAATTGACGGCCGCACCAAGCAAATCGCTGCCCAGCAGATTGATGAGTCGCTGCGCCGACTCCAGACTGACCACATCGACTTAATGCAATTCCACGAAGTGATTCGCGACACCGATCCCGAGCGCATCTTTGCCGCGCGTGGAGGAATGGAGGCCATGCTGGAAGCCAAGAAAGCCGGCAAGGTTCGCTACATCGGCTTTACCGGCCACAAGAGTCCCGATATCCACCTGAAGATGCTGGAAACCGGGTTCGCCCACCAGTTCACCTTCGATGCAGTGCAGATGCCCCTCAACGTCATGGATGCCCACTACAACAGCTTTGAGGAGAGAGTTCTGCCGGTCCTGGTGAAGCACAATATCGGCGTGCTCGCCATGAAGCCTATGGGCGACCACATCATCCTGGAGAGCAAGACTGCCACTCCTCTCGAGTGCCTGCATTACGCGATGAATCTGCCCACCAGCGTGGTCATCACCGGTTGCGATTCGCTGCCCATTCTCGAGCAAGCTCTCAAAGCCGTGCGGACCTTCAAGCCCATGAGTAAAGATGAAGTCGCAAACCTCTTGGCCAAGACTGCCAAGGCCGCACAGAACGGCCAGTTCGAGCAATACAAGACCACCCATAACTTTGACGGAACTTACCATAATCCACAATGGCTGGGGTAAGGCGTCTCTGGTGTAGCTGTGACCAAAATCACACCTCCGGGTGATACCCGCCACGAGTCGCAGCCCAGGTCGCTGGTAGAATTTCGGGACACAGTCAGGAGAAGCCGACGACTCCATGAGCGTCCCCGACGACGGCAGTCAACTTCCTGTGCCCTCCTCGGCTCAGATACTGGAGCTGACGGTGCGCGGTTGTCACGCGGCCAAAGCCTCGGCAGACGCCCTGCTGGCAGGGCTGAAGACCGGCTCCGAAGAGTTTCTGGATTCGGTACGCAAGTACGAAGAGGAACTCGACCGCCTAGACCACGAAATCAACGACGGTGTAACCACCCTGATCCCGCGGATTTCCTCCGAGGTGCAGGCGCGAGAGCTGCTCGCTTGCTTGAAATTCATTATTGAGCTGGAGCGCATTGGTGATCTGCTGTTGAACGTGGTCAACCGCTTTCACGCTGTCAGTGCCCGCGTGGACAGCCATGATCTGGGGGAGCTGGTCACGATGACTTCGATTGTGGCGGGCATGATCGGGAATGCGGGCGAAGCGTTCATCCAACGGGATGTCGCCCGCTCCCTGGTAGTGCTCGGCGACGATGCGGAACTCGACCGCTTGCGCAATCTGATGATCGTCCGGCATGTAGAAAATCCCGAACGGCAGCCTGTCCGCGAGAGTTATCACCTGGTAACCATGAGCCAGACCCTCGAACGAGCCGGCGATCACGCCAAGAACTTGGCGGAAGAGACCTGCCACCTGGTTACCGGACGCAGCGTGCGCCATGTGCTCCGAGAGTATGATCGATCATTCGAGCAGGGCTTTGTTGACAAATTACGGCGAACGATCGCTCCCAAGACCTAAGGTCTCTCTAAACGGCTATCCCTTTTGCAACCCCTGCCGGGCCAACATCCTGGCTGGATGCTGCCTTTCCACATGGGACACCAGGAAGTGCAAGGAATTGCGCAGTCTGCGCTCTATGAGAGAGGCCGGGTTCGGTGGCTAAGGGACATCGCGGCATCCATTCATTTTGTCGACGTTGAGAAAACGGCACTTCCTGAATAGTTAGGGAATCCGGCTTCATCGGGGCCTCCGGAAGGTCTGGCCCGGTGTAAGGGCAACTTACGTGCATCTAAGTGACGTGTTCGAGCGGCAGTATTCGAGCGGCAGTATGCCCGGAAGCTTAGTAGGATTGCTACAATAGAGGAGGTCCTTGTGCCTGCCCTGGTAAGCAATCCAATCGGCTGTCGATACCGTGCAAATGGCCGTCTCCCAGAGCCTTGAGGCCGAAAAGTGGTTAGTCCCAAGGTTCTTGAGACAACGAATTCTAAAAGCAAAAGGCAGAGGAACAAACACGGGGAACCCTATGAAACGCAACCGCAGACAGCAAGGCTTTTCGCTCATCGAGCTATTGATTGTGGTGGCAATCATTTTGATCATTGCCGCCATGGCCATTCCGAACTTCCTGCGTGCCCGCATGTCGGCCCACGAAGCATCGGCCGTGTACTCTATCCACGAAATCAACCGCGCTGAAATCCAGTACCAGACGACCTATCCGATGTCGGGTTTCGCGGCTAATCTGGCCAGCCTAGGCGGGCAATCACCCTGCGTGCCTACCCCGACCAGCGCCTGCCTGATTGACAATTCCTTGGCCACGGCGTCTCCGGGCAGCGGCGCTAAAGCCGGCTACGTCTTCCTCGCCACCGGCCAGAACACGGTCAACGGGATGAATACCAAGTACACGGTGGGTGCGTCGCCGGTCACCTACAACGTTTCCGGGGTGCGGAACTTCTGCTCCACAGAAGACAACGTAATCCGTTTCAACGCCGGGGCTTCCGGTAGCACGCCCGTGACCAACGAAGCCGCCTGCATGAACTTCTCGGTTCTGCAGTAACCAAAGCTCCTTCTACCTGGACGGGAATTGCCGCGTGGCAATTCCCGGGACTCCTTCCTTTTCAAGATCTGCCTAGAATTTGGCTCAGAGACCTCCCGGCATCGAACAGGCCAATCTCAGAGTGCTGGCTGCGTCGATCCGGTTCCTTAGCGGGTACAATCATCCATATCCTAGCGGCAGAACAATCTGTTCTACAGATCCGATACACATGAATAAGGCTCGCGTGCTGTTCCTGCCTCCGGTCGACGCCGACAATACCAACGCACAGAGCCTCAACGTACGGGAGATTGTGCTAAGGCTCGATCCGGAGCGCATCGAGAGCACTCTATGGTATGAACGAGCGCCGGATGCCCGGCTGTGCCAACGCCCGGGTATCCTTTTCCTAAAATTGCCACAGTACGGCAAAACGCTCAGAATTCTCAAAGAGCTGCTCTCGGGATACGACATTATCGCTTACATGGATTACAGCCCGGCCAGCTATCTCCTGCTGCACACTCCACGACTTTTCCGGGGACTCACCAAGACAGTTTTCCACGCGGAGGGGCCTATGGCGACGATCGTTAATCCGCCACGTCTGCTGAAGCTGCTTGTGGGTGGAGTTCTGCCCAACTGTGATGTGCACACGGGAATCACGGAATTTGTCGCCCGAGACATGGCCCGCGCCCTAGATCGCGAGCTAAAGTACGTTCTGCCGGTAGGAGTGGACACGGCTTTCTTTACCCAACCGCTGGAACGTAACCATGCTGTTCCTATCGTGCTCTTTGTCGGGACACTGATCGAGCGGAAAGGACCGCAGCACCTTTTGACGGCAGCCGCCCGCTTTCCTCAAGCCCGGTTTCGCATCGTGGGAGCAGGTCGCGACGGCTTCGAGAATGTACTACGCCAGAAAGCCGGCGAACTTCAAGTCAAGAACGTCACTTTCGAAGGCCCACGCACACAGCCGGAAGTGCGGGATATTATGCGGCAGAGCGATATTTTTGTTCTGCCGTCCCGGTTGGAAGGAATCCCAAAAGTCACGCTCGAGGCAGCGGCTACGGGTTTACCGTGTATCGTGTTCCGTGATTACCAGACGCCGTCCGTACTAGATGGCGTTACCGGATTCCAGGTCAGTACGCTGGAGGAAATGCTGAGCCGTCTGGCGCAGCTCATCCAGGATTCTATCTTAAGAAACAAAATGGGGGTTGCGGCTCGCAGACACGCCCTTACTTTCGACTGGGACCTCATCGCCAAGCGGTGGGAAAGGACGTATCTCGTCATCGCTTGTGGCAGCGCGTGCTGAATTGGCGACGAGGAGTGGAGTTGTAGGCCACTAAACAAACGGGCAGGGTCGAGTCAGATGAAACAAGTATTCAGGGACATTGCCAAGAGCTTTTGTGATCGTAGCGGTCTGCCTCGCTACTTCGTCAGGCAGAGCCTTTTCGAGCTGAAGATGATATTGATTCGCGCGTATGGATTGACCCCTCTCCAGAGGCGCAAGATTCGACGGCTCCAGCGGCGGCGAGTTGATCTGCAGCTTATCTTTGGCTGCGGTGAGACAGCTCATCCGGGATGGGTAGGGATTGATTGTACGCGCGCTAAAAATGTCGATCTCCTCCTCGATTTGCGGCGCCGTTTGCCATTCGAAGACTCCTCGGTTGGTTATTGCTATTCTGAGCACTTTCTCGAACATCTATATCCGGTGGAGGTAAAGTTCCACTTGGCGGAGGTGCACAGAATTCTCCAGCCCGGCGGTGTGTACCGCATCGTCGTGCCGGCGGGAATCGAGTTCGCCCGCAAGTACCTGGAAGGAGATTCATCGTTTTTTCGACTGGCTCATCCTTGGGAGCAGCGGCCGCTGGACGCGCTCTACAATATTGTGAACTGGAGTGGCCAGCACCGCAGTATCTTCGACTTTACAGAGCTTGAGTACCTCGCCAAGAATGCGGGATTTTCCCATGCTCGTGAGTGTCAAGCGAACCAGAGTGCGATTCCCGCGCTGCGCATCGATCGCAACGAGCCACAGCGCGTCGCTGAAAGCTTATACGCGGAATTCGTGAAGAACTAGGGGGTGGCGGAATGCCTCGCCTGATGATCGATGGCACTCCAATGGTCACTAACGCAAAAGGTGTGGGGCGATATGCGCACAACTTGTGTCTGCAACTAGCGGGGCAACTACCCGAAGATTGGGACTTACAGATTCTCGTGAATCGGGACAGCGTAGGCATCTTCCCGGAAGCCTTTCGTGGCAACCTGATTCCAGTCAAGCAGGCTTCTGAATTAACCAACGCATTCTGGCTGTTACCCAAGCATGCGGATCAACTGAAGCCGCAGGTTCTGCTGAAGATGGCCGAGAGTGCAGGACACGTCCGTGGGATCCCGACGGTCACAATTTGCCATGACATTGATGAGCTGATTCGGAGCGCACAGCAGGTCAAGAGCAACCCGGTTCGCGCACTGATTGACGCCTGCAAACGGCACTACCGTGTTGCGGCTCTACGAAATAGCGATTACGTGATCTGCAATTCCGAATTCACCCGGGAGGGAGTGACCACGCATTACGGCATTCCAAGTTCCCGAACGGCTCTGGCGTACTGTGGGGCAGACCCCCGGTTCCGCGAAATCTCGCAACGCACAGATAAGGCTGCGGTTCGAAGGAAATACGGAGTAAGCAAGTTTGTGCTTGTGTTCGCGACGGGAGACTGGCGCGAGAATTCCGCAAACTATCCGTTTCTGGCTGCCAAAATGGCGGAACTGCACTTGAACTCCTGCTTGCTGGTTGCCGGGCTTAGGCGCCCATCCTCTTATGTCAGCAGATTAATCACTGAGTTCAAGCGCCTTGGGCTTGTCGAGGGCGAGCACTTCGTCTTGGAGAGTTTTCTGCCGGAGACCTATTTCCGGGAGTTGGCAGAACTTTACGCGGCAGCGGACTTCTACCTTGAGCTTTCGCTGCACGAAGGTTTTGGCATGCAGTTGCTGGAGGCAATGGCCTGTGGAACTACTTGCCTATCATCGCCTCGAGGTGCTCTGGCGGAAGTGGGAGGTGAGTACGTTCTGCTCGTGGATCCTACAAAGATGGAGGAAGTCGCGTTGACTCTAAGAGCGGCTTATGAAGGCAGTCTGCACTTGCGGGACAACCGTGAGCAAGTGCAGTACACAAGAAAGTATTCCTGGGAGACGACCGGCCGCGTGGTCTCCCAGATCCTCCAGCAAATCGTCCACCAATCGCCGGTGGGCCTGGCCAAGGCATGAGACGCAGACTAGCTATCCTGACCGAAATCATCTCCCCTTACCGCATTCCGGTCTTTAACGCGCTTGCGAAACGCGGGGATATCGATCTACACGTGATCTTCCTTGCTGAAACTGATCCGAGCGTGCGCGAATGGCGCGTTTACAAGGACGAAATTCAGTTCTGCTACGAGGTGCTTCCTTCCTTTAGGCGGCGTCTGCTCAGGTACAACGTTTTGCTGAACTGGAATCTGAAACGGGCGTTGCGGCGGGCAGATCCTCAGGTCGTCCTGTGCGGGGGCTACAGTTATATCGCTTCCTGGCAGGCGGGTTGCTGGGCGCGCCGGCACGAGCTTCCACTGCTCCTATGGATCGAGAGCAATGCCCATGATCAGCGCCGGCGCTACGTGCTGATCGAATATGTGAAACGTCGATTCCTGAACCGCTGCGATGGTTTTGTGGTTCCAGGTCGTGCGTCCGCTGATTACCTGAAGAGTTTTCGCATACCTGAAGAGGTTATTTTTACTGCACCCAATGCCGTGGATACCCAGTTCTTCGCTTGCAAATCTGCTGCAGTGCGAAAAGAACAGGTTCAAGCTGCACACAAACTGTCGGGGAGATTTTTTCTGTACGTGGGGCGGTTGGTGCGGAAAAGGGAGTCTTTGATCTTCTGCAGGCTTATGCCACACTAGCACCCAAGCTTCGTGCCGAGATGGGCTTGGTTTTTGTCGGAAGTGGGATCACCGAAGACGAACTCAAAGCGAGAGCAAGATGTATTGACCCGGGCTGCATACGCTTTCCCGGTTTTGTGCACAGGGAAGAGCTGGCAGATTTTTATGCCCTGGCCGATATCCTGGTTTTTCCGACGCATACCGATCCCTGGGGACTGGTGGTGAACGAAGCGATGGCTTGCGGATTGCCTGTCATCTCGACCTCGGTGGCCGGCTGCTGTACTGATCTCGTAATCGACGGCTGGAATGGCCGCGTAGTTCCGCCTCGCGATGTCTCGCAACTTGCTTATGCGATGCAATCTTTGGCTTGTGACGGGGAACTGAGGCTGAAGATGGGTGAGCACAGCAAGAAAAGGATTTGCGCGTATTCGCCGGAAGCATGCGCCGATGGCTTAGCGCGCGCCGCCTTGTCAGCAGGGGATTCCTATCGTGGATAACAGCGGGTTTAAGGATTCACGTCCGGTTGGGCCAAAGTCAGCCGGAAAAGCCAGCCGCCAGACCCGCGCCCAACGTACGTCTCCAGCGCAATGGCTGCTTGCCCACTTATCTCGCGAGACCAGTTCGGGCCGATTCATACCAGAAATGGATGGCTTACGATTTGTCGCAATTGGCATGGTCATACTCTTCCACCTCAGTGGCTACCTGACGAGCAAATCCAACCTGCATTACACGACACCGCCGCAGGCGGACTGGGTAGGTCAGACTGCGCTCGTGGGCTTTCGCGGAGTCGAACTGTTTTTCGTCATCAGCGGGTTTATCCTGGCACTGCCATTTGCGGCGCACCACATGCAGGGCACTCCTCGGGTGAAGCTCAGCGCGTACTATTTCAGACGGCTGACCCGGCTGGAGCCTCCTTATTTCGTCACGGTCCTTCTGCTGTTTCTACTGGCAGTGTTGATTCAGGGTAAAACCGCTGCTGATCTTTATCCCCACCTGGGCGCTAGCTTGCTATACGTGCACAGCCTGGTTTATGGAGCCAGCAGCCCCGTCATTGGGGTCGCCTGGTCGCTGGAAATTGAGGTGCAGTTTTACATTCTCGTGCCGTTGCTGACCATGCTTTTCACCATTAAGAACCAACGGCTAAGGCGCTCCTCATTGGTAGCGTTAAGTCTGTCGCTGCTTGCGGCTCAGACTCTGTTTCTGCACAGTGCGCGCAGCTCCCTTTCCATCCTCGGTTATCTGCAATTTTTTCTTATGGGATTCCTGCTGGCCGATATTTATCTGAACTACTGGCACGGAGTTCCCGCTCGTAGTCTGTATTGGGATGCTGCTGCCTTAGCGGGCTGGCCGCTGCTTTTTGTGGTGCTTCGTGTCCCAGGGCTTACTCACTGGGTTTTCCCCTTCGTCATACTCCTCTTGTACTGCGCCGCCTTCCGGGGCGTGCTCAGCAATTACTTTTTCACGCAGCCCTGGATTACAGCCGTCGGCGGCATGTGCTATTCCATTTATCTAATCCATTATGACGTGATTTCGCTGGTTGGGCGGTTCACCCGACGGATTAGTTTCGGACATTTGTACTGGGTACATCTGCTCATCCAGCTAGTCCTGGTCGGTTCCGCGATTCTTGTGATCTGCGGCCTGTATTTCGTCATGCTGGAAAAGCCCTGCATGCGCAGGGGCTGGCCTCGGCGGCTCCGAGCATATCTGCGGCGTCCTTTCTTGACCGAAAAAAAGCTGGTCGAATCAGGGGCAGCCGACTGACATTCGTGAACGGATTTACTCCCGGACTCCGCGGGCTGTCTCACTGGAATGCACATTTTCCTGAACGCATCGGCGGCCAGCGCTGCATCGGGGCTCACCTACGTTCGTAATGTAGTTCCCCACCTCATCAAGTTTCCCGATATTAAAACTACGGTGCTGCTGTCCCGTTCGCTCAAGGAAGAATTTGCGCCAGCTCCCAATCTGGAACTATTGGTCGCACCCGAAGGGCAATCAGC
>Ga0066689_10000752_pt1 | contig 10330 bp, 10 predicted proteins | sample GraSoiAngelo_138_FD_65626 | JGI IMG/M metagenome (GOLD analysis project Ga0066689, IMG submission 65626) | Grasslands soil microbial communities from the Angelo Coastal Reserve, California, USA - 14_0929_09_40cm | ecosystem: Environmental > Terrestrial > Soil > Grasslands | place: USA... | reverse complement strand
CGGGTTGCGCTTGTGCGGCATGGCGGAGGAGCCCTTTTGTCCCGGCGTGAACGGTTCCTCGGCCTCCAGCACCTCCGTCCGCTGCAGATGCCGGACCTCGGTGGCGAACTTCTCGATGCTGCTCGCCAGCAACGCCAAGGCCGTGAGATACGCCGCGTGCCGGTCGCGCTGCACCACTTGGTTGGAGGCGGGCGCCGGCTTGAGCCCCAGTTTCTTACAGACATGGGCTTCAATGTCAGGCGACAGGTGCGCGAACGTGCCCATGGCGCCCGACACTTTGCCGCACGCGATCCCGTCACGCGCGGCTCGAAACCGCTCGCGATGGCGCTTCGTCTCGTCGTACCAGATCGCCAGCTTGACGCCGAACGTGATGGGCTCGCCATGGATGCCATGAGAACGTCCGATCATGAGGGTGTCACGGTGCTCCCAGGCGCGGTCTTGGAGCACGGCGAGGAGCCGGTCCAGATCCTCAAGAATGGCATCGGCGGCCTCGACCATCAGAACGGCAAGCGAGGTGTCCAGAATATCGGAGGAAGTCAGGCCTAGGTGCAGATAGCGGGCCGCCGGCCCAACCTGCTCGGAAATGGATTCGATGAAGGCAACGACGTCGTGCTTCGAGACCCGCTCCAGCGTCTCGATGCGCGCTGGATTGACGCGGGCCTTGGCGCGGATCTGCCGGACTGCCGCAGCGGGGATCAGCCCTTTCTTCGCCAGAGCCTCGCAGGCCAGAAGCTCCACTTGCAACCACGTTTGATATTTGCGCGAAGGCTCCCAGATCGCTTTCAGGTGAGGCCTGGAATAGCGATCAATCATGGGTCACCGACGTGACCGCCTCCCGCGCTTTGCCCTGCAGACGGGGTTCCTCGCGCAGGATACGGTCCAGGATGCCGTTGACGAAGGAGCCCGATTGCTCGTCGCCGAATACCTTCACGACCTCGATGGCCTCATTGAGCGTGACGCGAGCAGGAATGTCCGGTTCGTACAGGAGTTCATAGACCGCCATGCGCAGGACGGTTCGATCGGTAATCGCCATCCGGTGAACTGTCCAGTGCTCGGCATAGCGGCCGAGCAAACTGTCCAGTTCGCCCGCATGGGTGATAACCCCATCGACGAGGCCTTCGGCAAAGGTTTTGGCCTCCGAGTGGGTCGGGTTCTGCGCCCAGAAGTCCTCCAGCCAGCCGGAGGTATCGCGATGGATATCCCACTGGTACAGAATTTGGAGGGCCAACTCGCGGCCTTTGCGCCGAAGGCTCATAACGACCTCTTACGGGAAGAATGTCGTGGAGGGCTACCGAGACGTTTCATCAAATTTGCCATCTCGATCGCCGCCAGGCCGGCGTCATAGCCCCTGTTGATTCCTCCTACTCCCGACCGCGCATCCGCTTGTTCGTCAGTATCCGTGGTCAGCACACCGAAGATGACCGGCATCCCATAGTCATACGACACCCGCGCGATCCCGCGGCTGACCTCGGCGCTGATGTACTCAAAGTGGGGTGTCTCCCCTCGGATCACGGCGCCGAGACAGATGATGGCGTCATAGCGGCGGGAACGCGCCAAGCGGGACGCGACCATGGGAATCTCGAACGCCCCGGGGACGAAGACCACGTCGATCGCCTCGTCGCGGGCCCCGCCTTTGCGCAAGGCGTCGAGCGCCCCTTCTAGCAGCCGCTTCGTCACCTCTTCGTTGTAACGGCTGCGGACGATCGCAAACCGCAATCCGGCGGCCGCGCCTCCTCCTTCGATCACTGTCGGCATGCGGTATGTGCTCTGTCTTCGATCAGACCTTGTCCAGGAGGTGGCCCAGCTTGACTTTCTTCGTTCTCAGATAGCGAATGTTCGAGTCCTGAGGAGAAATTTCGATCGGCACGCGCTCGACGACCTTGAGCCCGTACCCCTCCACCCCGACGATCTTCCTGGGATTGTTCGTGATGAGCCGGACCTTGTGCAGCCCCAGCTTGACCAGGATCTGCGCGCCCACGCCATAGTCCCGAAGGTCCGCCTTGAAGCCCAGCGCCAGGTTGGCCTCGACTGTGTCCTTGCCTTCGTCCTGCAGCTTGTACGCGCGCAGCTTGTTCACCAGGCCGATGCCGCGCCCTTCCTGGTTCAGGTACAGGAGCACGCCCTGCCCTGCCTTTTCGATCATCTGCAGCGCCCGATGGAGCTGCTCGCGGCAATCACAGCGAAGCGATCCGAGCACATCGGAGGTAAGGCACCCGGAGTGCACGCGGACCAGGACCTCGTCGTTCGGTTTGATCGTGCCCTTGACCATCGCGACGTGGGCGCCATGGTCGAGGTCGTTCTCGAACACGTGCGCGACGAAGTCGCCGAAGATCGTCGGAAGCGTTGCCTGCGTCACTTCGTGGACGAAGGTCTCTCGCTGCATCCGGTACTCGATGAGGTCCTTGATCGTCACCAGCTTGAGGTGATGCCGCTTGGCGATCTCGTGAAGCTGCGGCACCCGGGCCATGGTTCCGTCATCGTTCATGATCTCGCACAGGACGCCGGCTGGATAGAGCCCGGCCAGGCGCGCCAAGTCCACCGAGCCTTCGGTCTGGCCGGCCCGTTTGAGGACGCCGCCCTTGTCGGCCCTGAGCGGAAAGACATGGCCCGGCCGGGCGAGATCGGACGGCTTGGTCTTGGCGTCTATCGCCGTCTGGATGGTCGTGGCCCTGTCTTTGGCGGAGATGCCGGTCGTGATCCCCCGGCGGGCGTCGATTGAGATCGTGAAGGCGGTGCCGAAGGGCGCCGTGTTCTCAGCGACCATAGGTGGCAGTTGGAGCTCCTCCACCCGCTCTGGCGTCAGGGCCAAGCAGATCAAGCCTCGCCCGTGCATGGCCATGAAGTTGATGGCCTCGGGCGTGACCTTCTCGGCCGCCATGACGAAGTCGCCTTCATTTTCGCGGTCTTCGTCATCCACCAGGATGACCATGCGGCCATTTCTGATGTCAGCAATGGCGTTTTCAATCGTGTCAAATTTCATGGGTTTTCCACAAAAGTCCTTATCTACTATAGAGATGCGAGCGGTCTGTGTCAAATGCGGGGAACCATGTTCTCGCGGCTCGGACGCCAGAACATCACGACGACCGGCATGATCAACACACACACCGCGGCGAACAGGGCGAAGCCCGTTGCGTAGGTGCCGCTGAGGTCTTTGAAGAGACCCAGGACCGAGGGCAAGAGAAAGCCGCCGAGGCCTCCGGCTGCGCCGACAAGCCCTGAGATGGTCCCGATTTCTTGCCGGAATCGTTGGGGAACGACCTGAAAGATCACCCCGTTTCCCATGCCCAGGCAGGCCATGGCCAGAAACAGTGCGGCCAGGGCCGCCGGGAACGGGAGCAACAGGGACGCCACTCCCGTAAAGACTGCGATGGTCGGGTAAAGCACGGAGAGCACACGGAGTCCCCCGCACCGGTCGGCGATGAAGCCTCCCACCGGGCGGAAGAAGCTTCCGGCCAGCGCGCAGGCTGCCGCGGCCCAGCCGGCCTCCACCCGTGACAACCCATATTGGTCGAAGAAAAAGATGCTGAGATAGCTGCTGAGGCCCACGAATCCTCCGAAGGTAATCGCGTACAGCACGCAGAACCAGTAGGTGTCCGGCTCTCTGAGCAGGACAACGAACTCCCGATGGTGTGCGGAGCCATCCATCGGCTCGTGGTCCCGGGCCAGCATCCAATACACCGCGGCGATGATGACGACGGCGGGAATCAAAAGACCGAAAACGCCATGCCATCCGAACTTGACGGCCAGCAGTGGGGCCACTGCAATGCTGACGATCGCGCCGCTATTCCCAGATCCGGCCACGCCCATCGCCAGCCCCTGGTGCTCCAACGGGTAGGCCCGGCTGGCCAGCGGCAAGGAGACGGCGAAGCTGGCACCTGCGATGCCCAACAGGAGACCGACGCCGACCATCTTCACAAAGGAATCGCCGGCTAACCACGCCCACGCCAGAGGGACTGATACCAGCAGCATGTTGGCTAACCCGATCCGGCGGGGTCCGTAGCGGTCCGAAAGGACTCCGATCCCGATCCGAAAGAGTGATCCTCCGAGCAGGGGGACTGCCACCAGAAAGCCTTTTTGCGTAGCAGTCAGCCCGAAGTCCTGAGCAATGAAGACCCCCAAGGCTCCCACAAGGACCCAGGTCATGAAACTGACTTCGAAATGGAGCCAAGCGGCCAGAAGAGACGGCCAGTGGCCGCTGCGAAGGGCATAGAGGACCGGCACGAATCGGATTATAGCAGAGAAATTAGTAACTTATGAACCTCATTCGTTTGGCCTCCACGGAAGGGTTCCGCTATAATAGGCAGTTACAATGGAACCCTCAGACTCCATGGATGAGACTCAAAACGAGACCGCGGAAGCCGAGGACGTCGAAGAGGCCGAGGTTCTCGGATCTGAAGCCTTCCTCGACCGGGAGATTCCTGCGGAGGAGTTTGACGTCCCCCTGTCCATCCAGCCGGGGGACCAGACGGACGCGTCGCAGGACACCGCGCTAGCCCCGTATGACCCGCTCCAGCGCTACCTCGCCGAGGTCCGAAAATATCCGTTCCTGTCCAAGGAAGAGGAACTGCAGCTCTTCCACGATTATCGAACGACGGGCAACCGCGAAGCGGCGGTCAAGTTGATCCTCTCCAACCTGCGCGTCTCCGTGGCGATCGCGGCAGAGTACCTCCACTTCGGGGCCGATTACATGGACCTGATCCAAGAAGGCAACGTCGGGCTCATGCAGGCCATCCGGAAATTCGACCCGACGAAGGGCGTGCGGTTCCACTCCTACGCGGCCTGGTGGGTGCGGGCGTACGTTCTTCGGTATCTCCTGAACACCCACCGGCTGGTGAAGATTGGGACCACGCAGGACCAGCGCAAGCTCTTCTACAATCTGAACAAAGAGAAGCGCAAGCTGGAACGCGAGGGCTTCGTGCCTGACACCAAGCTCCTCGCCGACCGCCTGCACGTCCGCGAGCGCGACGTCGTCGAGATGGGGCAGCGCCTGGGGAGTTGGGACATCTCCCTGGACGCCCCCCTCGGGCCTGATCAGGAAGGCACCTTGATGGAGATCCTGCCCGCCCAGGGGACGCCGGCGGACGAGACTCTGGCCAATGAGGAACTCAGGAAACTCTTCCGGCGGAAGCTCGCGGAGTTCGCCGCCACGCTTGATGACCGGTACGCGGACATCCTGCGCAACCGGATCCTCTCGGAGACGCCGATGACGCTCGACGACATTGGCAAGAAGTACAACATCTCACGGGAGCGCGCCCGCCAGTTGGAGGAAAAGATCATCAAGCGGCTGCGGGAGCACATGAAGAAGGAGATCAAGGACTTCGAATTGCTCAAACCGTGACGACCCTCTACGAGAGGGGGACGGCCGCTCGCCGACTGGGCATCGTCCCGATCAACACGCCGACGGTAATCAGACCGCTCCCCACCCATCCGAGTGCATCCAAGCGCTCGCCCAGGACCAGCCAGGAGAGCCATGCGGCCAAGGCCGGCTCGAGTGCGAAGATCAAGGCCACGCGCTGGGCTGGAACGTGCTTCTGCGCCCACACTTGCACGCAGAACGCCAGCGCAGTGGCCAGCACGCCCGTGATCACAAGTGCCCAGACCAGCGTCGGCGTGAACGCAACCGGCCAAGGCCGATAGCCTTCCATGAGAACCGGCCCGACCAAAGCACCGGTCACCATGACCAGTTGCCAGGCGGAGAAGGTGAGCACCTCGCTGCGATGCACGTAGGCTTCGACCGCGATGATGTGCAGCGCGAAAGCCGCCGCGCATGCCACCGTGTAAAGGTCTCCACGATTCATCTCGGCTGAAGGGCGGATCAGCAGCCACAATCCGCTCACGGCGAAGGACAGGGCTGTCCAGAGCCGGAGGTCAAACCGGCGCAGGAAGAGCGGGACCAGCACGACGTACAGCGCGGTGATGAAAGCCGAGTTCGACGCCGTGGTATAGCGCATGCCGACAGTCTGGGTGACGTACCCGAGGAACAGGAAGACGGAAGCAATCGCAGCCGTCCGCAGGGTCTCGGCCGTCCGCCCAATGGGCCGCCCCGCCAGGATAAGCACGGCGACCAGCACGAGACTGCTGATGAGGAACCGCAGGAACAGGAACGAGAGCGGCAGCATCTGCTCGAGCGCCAGTTTGGTCGCCGGAAAGGTGGACGCCCAGATGACCGTCGTGAGCGCGAGGGCAAGTTGCGGCATGGGCTCAGCGCCACAGCACGGCGGCAATGACGAGGCCGGTCAACCCTGCCAGCACCGCAAGGTAGATTCCGACACTGACGTCACGCTTCCATGCCCACTGCCACTCCTCGGGATACAGCGCGGCCTCTTCCAAGTGCCTGCCTTTTTCATAGAGCCCCAGTTCCTGCTCGATTTTGATGAGCACCTGTTTCGCCATCAGGTGCCGGGCCTGCTGTTGCACGATCAGGTAGGCCATGATTCCGGAGAACAACCCAACCCCCGCGCATACGAGGATTGCTGCCGCAGTGGGGGGCGCTGGCGCGGGAAAAAACTGGACGATCACTAACAAGAGAACCAGCACCCCGCTCGCGCTCGCGGTCAGCCGCATCATCCGCTCGCGGCGTCGGAACACCTCCTCCTTGTACCAGGGATAGAGCAGCTCCAACTCCTCTCGGCTTCCCTGGCTCATATGGAGAGGCCTGCAAGCGCCCGTGGGCCTACAGCGCGCGATCCCCGGTTTCTCCGGTCCTGATCCGGATGACCTCGGACAGGTTCGTCACGAAGATCTTCCCATCCCCGATACTCCCGGTCTTGGCTGTTCGGAGTAGTGTCTCAACAACTCTTTCCGCGAGGTTGTCGGGCACAACCACCTCGATCTTCGTCTTGGGCAGGAACTCCACCGTGTACTCCGTTCCACGGTAGGCTTCCTTATGCCCCTTCTGGCGACCGAATCCGCGCACCTCCGTCACGGTCATTCCAAAGACCCCGATCTCCGTTAGTGCGTCTTTCACGTCTTCAAGTTTGAACGGCTTGATGATAGCTTCGACTTTTTTCATCGGCGCACGCCTCCATCACCCCTCTCGCGGTTAACCTTTCGAGTAGGCCCGTTCTTCATGCTGGCTCAAATCCAGCCCGAGCTGTTCGTCCTCGTCAGTGACCCGCAACCCCATCGTCCAATCGATGACCTTGAGGATAATGAAGGTCCCGACGAAAGCCAACACCCATGCGGCCAGCACGGCAACGAATTGGATCCAGAGCTGGCCAGGGTTTCCAAAGAAGAACCCATCCGCCCCGGCGGAATTAATGGCCTTCGAAGCAAACAGCCCTGTCGCCAGCGCTCCCCACGTTCCGCCAATCCCATGAACTCCGAAGGCATCTAAGGAATCATCATACCCAAAGCGTGATTTCACAAGCACCGCACCGTAGCAGAAGAACCCTGCTCCCGCACCGATGATGATGGACGAGAGCGGTCCCACAAACCCGGACGCCGGTGTAATCGCCACCAGCCCAGCAACGGCCCCACTGGCCGCTCCGAGGACGGTAGGCTTCCCACGATAGAGCCACTCTCCCGCCATCCACGCCAGCGCCGCCGTGGCCGTCGCGGTATTGGTGACCACGAACGCGCTGGTTGCCAGGGCTCCTGCCGCTACGGCGCTACCGGCGTTGAACCCGAACCATCCGAACCAGAGCATCGAAGCGCCCAAGACGGTCATCGGGAGATTGTGAGGGGCCATGTGTTCCTTACCATACCCCCTTCTCTTTCCGATGACGAGTGCGCAGACGAGCGCCGACACCCCCGAGCTGATGTGCACCACTGTGCCGCCAGCAAAATCCAGCGCGCCGAGATTTCTCACCCACCCGCCGACTCCCCAGACCCAATGAGCCAGGGGGTCATAGATGAACGTGGCCCAGAGGAGCGAAAATACCAGGAAGCTGCTGAATTTCATCCGTTCGGCGAAGGCCCCGGTGATGAGCGCGACGGTGATCACGGCGAACATGGCCTGGAAGATCATATAGGCCTGGTGCGGAATCGTCGCCGCATAGTCGACATTCGGTTGGTCCATGGCGACGCCGGCTAGCCCCACCCATTCCAGCCCGCCGATAATGTGCCCCTTGTCAGGTCCGAAAGCGAGACTGTACCCCCACAACACCCACTGGACGCTGATCAGGCAGAGGATGATGAAGCTCTGCATAATCGTCCCCAGTGTGTTCTTCTCCCGGACCATTCCGCCGTAGAACAGGGCCAGCCCGGGGGCCGTCATGGCCAGCACCAAGGCGGAAGAGGTCAGCACCCACGCCGTATCGCCAGTATCGATCTTGGGGGGAGGAGCCGGAGCGGCCGCTGGCGGTGTTCCTCCCGGCGCCGGTGCACTCGTCGCCGGTGGTGCTTCAGTGGTTGTCTGCGCCATCACGCCATTCGCCACGACACCAAGAATCATCCACGCGACGATGCCCGACACCATCAGCAGGCTTACAATCACTCGCTGTCGTAAGATTGTTTTCATGTCCATCTCCTTTTGCTCGTTGCATAAAAAAAGGGCGCCACTCTTTTCAGACTGGCGCCCTTGCCAGCAATCCCAGAATCAGGGTCTGCGCTGACCCCCTCAGCTTCCCGGAAACGCGACTATGGATTCCCGGAAAGCGTGCTACACCCCTCGCTACTGTGTCTCTCGAATGCGATCTGTCCGATTAGACATCGTAGTACAGGAAGAACTCATAGGGGTGCGGACGAATCCGCACCTGATCGATCTCCTTCTCCCGTTTGTAAGTGATCCAGGTCTCGATCACGTCTTCTGTGAAGACGTTGCCTTTCAAGAGAAAGGCATGATCTTTTTCAAGATTTCGAAGTGACTCCTCGAGGCTAGCCGGCATTTGCTTGATCTTAGCCGCGTCATGCGGTTCGAGATCATACATGTCCTTGTCGACCGGTGGACCTGGATCAATCTTATTCTCGATCCCATCCAGTCCGGCCATCAGCATGGCGGCGAAGGCATAGTAAGGATTGCAGGCCGGGTCTGGGAAGCGAACTTCGATCCGCTTGGCCTTCGGATTCGGGGTATACATAGGAATCCGAATGCCCGCACTCCGGTTCCTACTGGAATAGGCCAAGTTGACGGGTGCCTCGAAGCCGGGCGTCAGCCGTTTGTACGAGTTCGTCGTCGGATTGGTGATCGCAGCCAAGGCCAGCGCATGCTTGAGGACTCCGCCGATGTACCAGAGGCAGAGTTGGGAGGTCCCGGCATATTCTTTGCCGGCAAAGAGCGGCTTCCCTTCCTTCCAGATGCTCTGGTGGGTGTGCATGCCGGAGCCGTTGTCCTGGAACAGCGGCTTGGGCATGAGGGTCACGGTCTTACCGTGGCGCCTGGCCACATTTTTGATGATGTATTTGTACATCATCATCTTGTCGGCCATGTTCGTCAGCGAGTCGTACCGCATGTCGATCTCGGCTTGGCCCGCCGTCGCGACCTCGTGATGCTGCTTCTCCACCATGATGCCCATCTTCTGCATTTCATGGACCATCTCACTGCGGATGTCCAGTTGGGTGTCCATAGGGGGCACCGGGAAATATCCTTCCTTGTGACGGGGCTTGTTGCCGAGATTGAGCCCTTCCTTGCCTGAATTCCAGATGCCTTCGTCTGAATCGATAAAGTAGTACCCGCTGTGACTATCTTGATCGTAGCGAGCGCTGTCGAAAATAAAAAATTCGGCCTCGGGGCCCCAATAGGAGATGTCCCCGATCTTGGTTTGTTTGAGGTACTTTTCGGCCTTCTGGGCCACATTCCGAGGATCCCGGCTGTAATTCTCGCGCGTGACTGGATCCACGACGTTACAGATCATGCTCAGCGTCGGGATGCTTGTGAACGGGTCCATGACGGCAGTGTCGGGGTCCGGGACGACCATCATGTCGCTGTTTTGAATCGCCTGCCACCCCCGAATGGACGATCCGTCGAAGCCGGAACCCTCGGTGAAGACCGTATCCGTCAGTTCTTCAATCGGAATCGTGAAGTGCTGCCAGGTGCCGGGGAAGTCCACGAACTTCAGGTCGACCATGACGACTTTGTTTTTCTTTGCAAAATCTAGTACTTCCTTTGAAGTCATAAACCCCTCCTTTAAGATTGAATCCCCTATGATTTCCGTTGCACATTGGCCCGATGAACGACCGGTCGCGTGGTCTGCGTCTGTCCCAGATATTCTTCAATCCGTGCGGTGATGGTTTCGCTGATCAGTTTGCACCGTCCGGGGTCGTCGATCTTCCCGCCAGCCTGGTCCGTGACATAGAAGACATCCACGACCTGGTCCAAGCGGGTTGAAATCCGGGCCGCGTGCACGGACAGGCCCAGGTCGAAGATCGCCCGCGTGATCACATAAAGCAG
>Ga0066689_10000751_pt1 | contig 10338 bp, 5 predicted proteins | sample GraSoiAngelo_138_FD_65626 | JGI IMG/M metagenome (GOLD analysis project Ga0066689, IMG submission 65626) | Grasslands soil microbial communities from the Angelo Coastal Reserve, California, USA - 14_0929_09_40cm | ecosystem: Environmental > Terrestrial > Soil > Grasslands | place: USA... | reverse complement strand
GTTGCCGATCCTCCTGAACTCAACGAGACGCTGCTGGAACTCAAGCTGAGCCTGGGCCCATTGGGCGTGCAAACTGCGGAGAGAGAAACTGGGCCGGAGAATCCGGCCAAGCTAGCCAAGTTGATCGTAACAGTCCCAGTGCCACCACGCGCTAGGCTGAGCGATAACGGGTTCGCAGAGAGAGAAAAGTCTTGAACATTGACGTTAATCGTGATGGAATGAGTAGATGAGCCGGTCGTCCCAGTAACGGTCACCGCGTATGTTCCCACAGTGCTTGAGCTGACGGTGAGAGTTGAGGAGCCTGATCCTCCTGCACTCAAACTTATCGTACCCGGATTAATGGACGCGGTAAGGCCACTCGGCGTAACGGACGTGGAGAGATTGATCGTACCTGAGAAACCGGCAAGGCTTCTGAGCGTTACCGACGATGTGCCCGAGCTACCTACCTGAATGTTTACGGTGGTTGAGCTAGCGGAGATTGAAAAGTCCCCAACTCCGACTGTTATAGTAATGACGTGAGACAAGGAGCCGCTCGTCGCATTGACAGTAACAGTATAGGTGTTCTGGGTTGACGAAGCGAAGTTGCAGAAGGAGCTAGCGGAGCCTCCGGATGAGAGAGTGACGTTCGCCGGACTACATGAGACGCTCAAGCCGCTAGAGGGAGTAGCGGATTCTGCGAGGCTTACGATGCCTGAGAAGTTTCCTAGGCTTGTTAGATTGATGGTCGATGAGACATTGGAACCTACTGGGAAGGTGACTGTGGGCGGGTTCGCCGCGATACTGAAATCCGACGATGCGATCACGCTAGTATTGATGCTGGCGGAGTGGGATAGCGAGCCGCTCGTCCCAGTGGCCGTGACATTGTAGGTTCCTACCGTACTCGAGCTAACGGTCAAAGTCGAGGCGGCTGTGCCTCCGGATGTGAGGGTTATGCTGGTTGGGTTGAGAGAAGCGGTCGTGCCCGGCGTCGAGACTGATGCTGCGAGGTTGACTGTTCCGGCGAAGCCGTTGAGGCTGGTCAGGGTTACTGTCGACGTCGTGGCTGATCCTGAAGTGACCGTGAGGCTCGAGGGAGCAGAGAGAGCGAAATCGGCTACCTTCACGGTTACCTGGGTAGTCTGAGATGTTGAACCGCTAGTTGCCACGATGGTTACAGTGTACGTGCCGGTCGCGGAGGAACTTATCGTCAGCGTCGATGTTGCCGTTCCGCCGCTGGTTAGCGTGATGCTTGAAGGATTCAGAGACGCGGTGAGACCTGAAGGGGAAACGTTTGTCGAGAGGGAAACAGTTCCCGCGAAACCATTAAGACTCGTCAAAGTGATCGTGGAGGTCGCGGAAGATCCGGCCAGAATTGTCATGGTGGGAGGATTGGCAGAGATGCTGAAGCTGGATGGGTTAGATGGAGGGAGACTGGCAAACTTGATTGTGGAAGGTGAAGAGGTTCCCACGGCATACATCAGATCAATTGTGGGACCGGCCCCGGTTGGCCTAAGGCTCAGTACCTGAGCACTAGTCGCGGAGTCTAGATAGATGACGCTCGGGTTCCAGACTCCGCCAGCGGGCCGCCGGATATAGCCGAGAGGCCCACTCCCACCATCAGTGTTGACGTTCATGAAAAAGATGTAGTAGTCCCCTGTTGTGATCTGGACGGCTATTCCCTGCCAGCCTCGGTTAACTACCGCGAGCGAAGGCGTGTCAACGTGAGTCTTCACATCCAGAGAGTTGAGCGTGAACACCCCATAACTCAGAGTCCCAGTTATCCCGTAGGCGACGACTACCACTGATCGAACAGGGTCCCAGGCAAGGCTGACGAAATCATCATCGGCATCAGAGCAGTTGGTCTCATAAGTGAGATTCTGAGATCCCCAGGACCAGCCGGATCCGTTCCATGTCGCCTTGTTGAGAGCTATGGTTGCAGGAGGCCCGGTGAACCTGTTTGCGAAGAGGTAGATGTTGTTGTTATCTGGTCTCTCTATCATGTTCGGGACAAACCAGGTGATGCTGACCGAGTCCAGCAAGACGGAGTCAGGGGTCGATGAAGAGCCTGCAAGATTGGTCCAGCCGGTTGAGGAGTCCCAGAGTAGACTCTTGACCATCGTCCGGGTGGAGTTCTGCCAAGCCCATGAAGCCAGGATATCCCCGTTGTGGAGGAGAATAGCTGAAGGATATCTGCCTAGACCGGAAGAGTCAAGAATACTGGGCGTTCCGAAAGCGAACCCTGTAATATCGTTCTGAGAGTCTCGCTGTATCACAACTGGAATGTCGCTGATTATTCCAGCAGCAGATCCACCTTTGACGATGATTCGGAGTGATGTCAACGATACAAGAACCGCGGCCGGCCACTCGTAGGCGGAGACGGGGATTGATGATTTGACCGGCGCAGACCAACCTCCCGTCACCGGCCCAGAATTATCGTAGACCAGCCCGATCCTTCCCGAACTGTCAGTATACACGGCAATCATCCTACCTGCAGAATCCTCAATGAGCTTCTGGCCACCGCCCGTAGCCAGAGATGAAGGCCCCACGGCAGCATCAGAGGCGATAACAACAGGCGCAGGCGGTGTCACCGTCACCGTAACCAGCGTCGAGTGCGATAGTGAGCCACTAGTTCCGGTCACCGTAACCGAGTAACTCCCCGGAGTGGCTGAAGAAACGGAGAGGGTTGATGATCCAGATCCCCCTGCAGAAAGAACTACGCCACTAGGAACAAGAGAGGCTGTCAATCCCGAGGGCGAGACCGCGGTCGACATGTTCACCGTGCCCGAGAAACTGTTCTGGCTAGAGAGGTTGATCGTGGATGTGCCAGTAGAGCCTGATTGAATCGTCAGGTTTGAAGAGTTGCTGGAAATGGTAAAATCCGCGGTCGTCCCCGAGCCGACCGTGACATGGGTCGAGGCCGCCCCAGTCGCTCCCTTGGAGTCCATAACAGAAAGTCCTGCGGTATAACTACCTGCGGAAGTGTACGTGTGGGTTGCAGGATTGCCAGTGGCAGCTGCTCCGTCACCGAAGGTCCAGGAGAAAGTGTAGGGCGCGGTTCCACCGGAAGCCGTTCCAGTGAAGCTCACGACCTGCCCGGCCACAGGTGAAGAAGGAGTGTAACTGATACCGACGTTTAGTGATGCCTGGTGTATTCTCCAGCCGGTCAAGGGATGGAGTTCCCATCCGGAGAATGAATGACTCGCCGTGTTCACATTGTTAGGGTCCCAGTAGACAAATCCCTGAAAATCGATCAGTGTAGTGCTTTCAGTGGTCTGGCTGGACAATGCGTTGGGGTCGCAGGCCGTTCCGGCCGCGCAGTACTTTGCGGCTTGCCAGTCGTGGTCGATCTCGAGATGAATTCGGCCGTAACACGTCGAGTCCCCAGCAGAAGTGCAGGAAGTGCCATAGTTGGAGACGACAGCTGGGTCGTAGATGTTGAAGGTAAAATCGTTGAATGTTGCGCCGTACCTTCCGGCTCCGTTGGTAGGATCATAGATTGTTGACGAGTCCTCAAAGACCGCGCCCGATCTTTTGACACCGTCGATCTCGACAAAGACGCCTTGCTGCTTCCCAAGATTATTGGTGATGGTGCAGGCGGGACCTGGAGAATTCCAGCCTGATGGAGTGGGTCCCGGGGTCAGCCACCTCTTCGCATCACCTCCACTGACGGTAGTGGTGATGCCTGGACTGAAAGGACTAGTGTTGAAAGATGTTGTTCCAGTTTGATTCGCAGTGATGTCTGAGATTCTCACTGTCGTCGGTGTGCAATTGACGTTGGAATTCCAAGAGCCAACCAGAGGAGCCTGAGTTGTCGACGGCGATGCAAAGACAGGCAATCCAATCTGGATCAGAGGCGTAAGAAAGAGGGTTAGTACACTTATTGTAGTAATCCTTGAGACTCGACAAGCGCTCAACACACTCTATTCTCCTCTCATCAGTTTTGGAGATCCCGGATGGATCGAGAATCTAGACATTGAAACGCGTGCGGACTTGCACCCATTTAGCCGTTGCTTCCGACGGAAATACAAAGACAGATTTCGCTGTCACACGATACAAGTCACAACATTTGCGGGCGTGTTAGTGAACAATCACGCAATCCGAATTTTGATCAAGACTTTGGCTTGACTAGTCACTCGTCCACTAAACTTCCGGTCAGCATCTGCAGAGATCCTTCATGCTTCTGGACAGCGCTCGCAGCCAGAACGAGCGCGCGACGACGCCGACACAACAGCCAACAATCCAGAAACTCCAAACACACTTCAAGCCCCTGAAAGCCTATCTATTCCAGACCCGCCCCGGAGTGCTTCAAGAAGAGATGCTCTCGATCGGCCGGCTCAAGCTCCATCCCAATCCAGAACGAATCAATCTTCTTTTCAACCAGGCATCACCGATAATCCTCAGTAGTCTCATCAGCCTCGTCATCTTCCACGGCTACCTCCTAATCCAGCAGAGCAACGGCGGCTCTGATCTTGTTAGCGCTGACATTCCGAAGAGCCTGATGCTCCTAAACGGCCAGAACCCATACTCTACCCAACCATGGGCCTCACCGTATCCGCCACTACTGTTACTCACAGTTTCAGGAATCATCCGGGTCACCAGCTTCTTTGCCTCTCAATCCTCCCTCAACCTGATCAGCCAACAGATCAGACTCGCGGGCCTATTTGCAGACGCAGCAGTCGCAGTCATCATCTACTTCGCAATCCGGGCAAGAACCAACAACCCGCTTCATGCACTCATTCCAGCAAGCCTCTTCCTAACTCTTCCCGCGATCAGCACATCCCCGCTCTACTTCTTCCACAGCGACACCTTCGGCTACCCCATTCTAGCACTCGCAACGCTCACACTAGCCCAGCGCCGATACTTTGTCGGGACAACCCTCCTAGCGACAGCGACGATCTTCAAGGTCCACCCCATCCTAGCGCTCCCCCTAGTCATGATCTGGCTGATCCGAACCCGAGGCCTACGTAAGACCCTGCCAAGCATCGCAACCGCTACAATCATCACCACACTCGGCCTAATCCTGCCCCTAGCAATTCCAGGTTACCAACAGTCCACACTAGGATTCAACCTCACCAACCAGGGCAACGGAACGACAATCATACTGATGAGGCTACTCAACACGATCCTGCCCTCAACAGTCCAATTCACACCCACAGAATTTTTCACCAACCAAATCTGGATCGCCACCACGGCCCTCCTCTACACGATAACAGTCGGAACAGTCTGGACGAAAGCACGGAACCTTAGCCTGATCGACGTCGTCCTGCTCGGACTAGTCGCCTGGGTGATCCCGCTAAAAATCGTATACGCGCATTACATCGTCTGGGCCATCATACCCTTCATCATGAGAGGCAGACTCAAACAGACAATCATCACTATCGGACTCCTACAGCTAGCCGACACACTCACCTACTGGTCATCCTCCCCTAGCAACGATCCAATACCAGCGATCATCGTATCCTACGGACCTTTACTGACCAGCCTCATCATTCGAATAATCGGAGCGACCGCACTAGTCTTTGTCCTACACTCGTTGAGAAGGAATCCCACAGTCCTTCTTCAGAAGACCGAGTTAACAACGCAGACTATTCTAGTAACAGGCACCCCATCACGTCAGGGTCGGCCAGTCGCCAGGTAAACAAAACCGGCTTCTTCAGACTCCTTCCGGGTTCTGAGGTTCCTCGTGTCGAAGAGGATCGGATCCGGATTCATCTGAGCCTTCACATCAGAAAGATTGACATGCCGAAAACCAGCATGGTTCGTCGCGATCACAACTGCGTCCGCACCCTTGACAGAGCCAAGGATTGAACTTGCAGAGGCGTACTGAACGCTGCCAACTTTGATCGATTCGACAAACGGATCATAAGCCACCACCTTAATGCCGAATCTTTGGAGGATCTTCAACAAGTCCACGCTTGGACTCCTCCGCGTGTCCTTGACCCCTCCCTTGTACGATAGCCCCCAGAGCGCCACCTTCACCTTCCGCGGATTCTTCTTCAGCTTCCGGAGGGTCTTCAACAATCTCTCGACTGTATGCTTAGGCATTCCATTGTTCAACACCTCCGCGGCCGAAACCATCCGCAGCGGGAAGCCTGCCTTCTTCGCCTTGTAAACCAAATAGAACGGATCCTTCGGAATACAGTGGCCTCCAACCCCGGGACCGGGATAGTGCGGCATGAACCCGAAAGGTTTCGTCGCGGCCGCGTCGATCGCCTCTATGAAATCGACGCCCAGGGTTTCATGCAACACTGCGAGCTCATTGACCAATGCGATGTTCACGTATCGAAACACGTTCTCCAGCATCTTCGTCGCCTCTGCAACCGAAGGGCCACTCACGGCCACGACCTGAGCTTCAAGAATCGAGGTGTAGAACGCAGTACCGAGGCGCGTAGACTCCCCGTCCACCCCACCAACAATCTTCGGAATGCTCCTCACACCAAACGAAGCGTTCCCATAATCGATCCTCTCAGGAGAATAGACTAGAGCGAAATCGGTGCCCGCTCTCTTCCCGCCCCGTTCCACCAGTGGCCGAAAGACCTCCTCAGTAGTGCCAGGATAGCTCGTGCTCTCGACAACTATCATCTTGTAATCAGTCAGTTCTCCGGCGAGACCCCTGGCAACCAACCTTAGAAAAGAGAGATCAGGATCCCCACCCTTCTTCAGAGGAGTAGGAACACAGACAATCACGATGTCAGAACGGGGAACAGCCTCCGACAATTTCGCGTAAGCCTTGATCTTGCCAGAGCCTACTAGGCCCGGAAGCAGACCTTCGCTGTACCTGTCCTCGACATAGCAGACACCCCGATTGATCTTCTCCACTCTACTCTGATCGACATCAACTCCGAGAACATTGAAACCCGCCTGCGCCGACGCGACAGCGAGCGGCACCCCAACATATCCTAAACCAATAACGCACACCGTTGCATTCTTGGAAGAAATCTTGTCTGCGAGAAGCGAGGAGCTTCCTGCCATCTCTTACTTGACCCCCCGTAACCCAATTCGAGCCGCACAGACCCCGGCGAAATAAGTCTCCATGAAAGCACTAGTCTAGTTCCGCGTATTTCTTGCTTCTCCGCACCTTCCCCACGATTAGACTGCGGATTCGGAAGCTACTGCGATGGAGAAGACTTCTCTTCCGGATTAGCTGCGGGATCTTTCTTCTTCTGGGCCGGCATGATCCCTGTTATGACAGTCGTCACATTCGTTGGGACCTGTGCCACTGGCGCAGGAGAAGACTGAAGCACACTTGACCCAGCTGGCTCTTGAGGCCTGGGAACAGGCAGAGACCGTTGAGCCAATACTGCTCCCGGTTGCTCTACCCTCGGACCTGCTGGCGGCTGAGGCCTGAGATCGTGCAACGAATGTTGGGAAAAAGGAGAACCCATCTGTCCCGGCCGGGAACCCGTCACAGGAGCTTGACGGTTAGGAGTCAACTGGTCGAGGACCGAAGCCTTCTGCGCTTCCATGCTAGACGCGGGAACTGTCTTTGGTTGCTCATTGCCTGATCCGAGCATCGAACCGAAGCTCATACGTCTATCAGCCATGTCGGCCTTCAGAGCCGCAACCACCGGATGAAAGTCCATGTTCGGCTTAATGCTCACCTCAGCAGGCCTCGCAATCGCCTCAGCCGACATCTTAACCTTGGGAGCGGAAGAAGTCACATCTAGAGAAACTGCCTCGAACCTCTTCTCTCCATGCCTCCGCCTCATGAACATCAAACTCGACACTGATCCAAACACGAGGAGAGTCCCTAGAATCCCAAACATCAAACCATCCGCCTGGAAAACGCCGTTAACATATTCGCGGAGGTACATGTTGTTCAGATACTCCTCCACGATCCACAGCGATAGAGAGAGAATGACAACCGACTGAACCATGATAACAATCTTAGAAGCAGACCCATGCCCAGCCGTAGAATCTACACTCACGCTCGAAACCAACCAGCGGCTCCCTCGCAACCACCTCACCCAAGCACGGATTCTCTGTTAAGATGAATGAAACCCCCGACAACAATCCTCAGTACCCGTTTCGAAACGACAGCGAGAAGTGAAAGATAGAATCGGGGATTACTCATTAGAGTATCAAGACTCTTTTTATCCCCCGAGCCATAAGGACTGAGAGAAGAGCAGATCCCGATATTCATCTTGACACGTCTGGTTCTTGCTCCGACGCCGAACGATCCCCTCGCCGATAGCGTTGGGGAACTGTAACCGATCCGAATAGGTTGAGAAAGAAATGAGTGCAGTTCACCCCCTAGACCGTAAGAGCCTTGCAAGCGTCCTCGTAGCTCTCTCAATAGCCAGCCTCATAATTCTCTCGTCCGCTGGAAGGACCTCCGCCGCTCCTACCGGCGCTAACTTTGATCATATCGTGAATATCGCAATGGAGAATCGGGATTATGCGAATGTTTTAGGCGACGGCACTCCTAGCGGGTGCCCTTCAGGTACTGCCCCATTCCTCTGCAGCCTACTTCCCTTGAGCTCCACTATTCCTAACTATCACAGCTACTGCATAGGGAGTAGTGATCCTGCCTGTGCAAGTGCTGGGACTCTTGGCAATCCCCCATGTTCCGCCGCCTGCTACACAGCCGTTACTTCCGGGGCTACCTATGGATCGACGGATGGTCTCAGTAAGGGAAGTATCAGCGCCACAAACATTTTCGACAGACTATCTTCCGCTGGACTCTCATGGACAGAATTTTGTGAGAGCGGCTGCCCCAGGGGACCGGACCATTCACCGTGTCTACAGTACGCTGACACCGCGAATAGCCTCAGTTGCGTGACGCTGTCAGGAGCGTTGATCGGTAACTCTCAGGTGCTCGGAAGCACGTCGAACTATGTCTGGATAACTCCGACCGACGGTCACAACATGCACGACAACACAGTTTCCTCCGGCGACAGCTGGCTCAAATCATTTCTAGTCGGCTCAGGCTCGATCATGAACCCAGGATCAGGCTCGCTCTTTTCCTCCGGTCTCTTCACGAACCCCAGCTTCCATACTCTGCTCTGGATCTGGTGGGACGAGTATGATCCCAGCCCTAACATCCAGTATGGCACGATGATCAGTAAGGGATTCATCTCCACATCCAACAACTGGGACGAATATTCCCAGTTGAGAATGATAGAGAACAACTGGGGACTACCCACTCTGTCTCATGATGCCCAGGCTCCCATCATGACAGACATACTCGGCACTGGGGGTCCTCAAGCACTGTCCCCCTCCTTCTTATATATCGGCCTCATTGCTGTAGCAGCCATCAGCATCAGCGTATTTCTTGTAAAGTATCACTCTCGCAATCGTCGACTTTCAGCCATGCTACGAACGAGAAAATCCATAGCACACTAGGCTCCGGAGGGTTGACTCGAGCGGAGAAATGAATAGGTATACACAAGGAGTCTCGGTCAAAGCATATCACTTCCGCGCTTGCCATACGTCTCTTTCTTCCAAATTCGGGGGCCCAGGACTATGGACTCGACAAAGCGAATCGAAACCTGCCCGATAGCCTAATTATTCCCCTTCAAGTATAGATTTCACGGTTATGCCCGGTAGGTAGGATATGACAAGAATCCCTACCGCGGCCGCAGTCGAAACCGCGATGAGAATGTCTGTAGGCTGGACTGTTTGAATTGCAGTCGACCTGAGACTTGCTTAGGATAAGCGTGACGAAGATTGCTCCCAGTGAGGCGGGGATGTAGGCGAGATAGGATAGTCTGAAGGCCTGTTTGGGTTTCACGCTCATGATCGGCATTGTTGAGACAGTCATCCCTGACCTGCTCACCCCCGGCAAGGTGGCTATTCCCTGGGCGATTCCAATAATGACATAGTTCTTGAGCTTCATCTCGCCTAGGCCGATCGCCACCCTTGGCTTTGTCTGCGAGTACCTAATGTAGAATCCGATTCCTATCAGCACGAGCCCGAGCAGGACCATCGGAATCCCAATGTTATATGGTCTGGTAGGGAGAACCTTGTCCGTCAAATAGTACGGTGGGGCTCCAACCAGGCCGGTAACCACAGTTACCACGAGAGGTAGACGACTAGTCTTCGATCATGGAAGAGGGAGTGGATGTCTCTCCGGAAAGCAGACCACTGCCGAGCATACTGAACCGATCTCCATGAAAAGGCCAAACGCGTAAGCCACGGCCAACGGTAGTGAGAAGAGCAGTGTGGAGGCGAAGAGGAACTGGGTCTTGCTACTGATAGGCAACCATTCAGATATTCCCTGGACAAGGCCTAGAAGGATAGCGTACAGTTCATTCATTAAAGCGAGCAACCAGTTTCGCGATTATTGCGTCGGCTCAAGCGTCTCCGGGGATGGACCCGTTCTTAGGCCTTTGGAATCCCACTCCACTCCCCGCCGTG
>Ga0066689_10000734_pt1 | contig 10424 bp, 9 predicted proteins | sample GraSoiAngelo_138_FD_65626 | JGI IMG/M metagenome (GOLD analysis project Ga0066689, IMG submission 65626) | Grasslands soil microbial communities from the Angelo Coastal Reserve, California, USA - 14_0929_09_40cm | ecosystem: Environmental > Terrestrial > Soil > Grasslands | place: USA... | reverse complement strand
TCCTGCAGGCGGACCAACGAGTGGACCAGGTGGCCGAACGAACGGACGGGGCGGCGCGCCGTCACCGATCGGGGCAGGCGATCCCAGATCCACTCGTTCAGGCGCAGGTACGCGCCCACGGGGGATCTTCCCAGGATCTGCAAGCTAGCCATCCGTGCCAGTACCCTTTCGACCATGGGGGCGTTGCTCCGGTTCGACCACGTCGCGGAAGATGCGCACGTATTGTCGGTCCAGCGTCTCCCGGTACTTCTCCACCGTCTGCTTTAGCGACGACTTGAGAATCTGGGAATTCTGCTCGAGCTTTACGAACTGCTGGACTAGCAAGTCGACTTCCAGACCATGGATGCTCTGGCAGTACTCCGCCATGCCCGCTCCCGCCATCAGGGAGGCGATCTTTTCGTGGTAGGAGAGCGCCACGACCGGCTTGTTGAGCATCAAGGCCAGCACGAGGTTGTGGAAGCGCGTGGCCACCACGGCGTCGGTCGCCGCCAGCTGGTCGATGAGCTCTTCGACCGAACCAACCGGCTCCTCCACGATCTGCCGCTCGTCGTACCGAAACGCTCTCTCTTGCAGCTTCTTGACCACGTCCCCTCTGATGCGCGTGTCGTAAGTCGCGTCTCCGATCAGCAGCCGGACGGTGTACTTGCGCTCCAGGAGCCAGGCCAGGAACGTCGTCACCTTCTCCAGGTACTGCTGATACGTGGCCTCGCTGGAGTTCCCCGTGGGATCGTTGCCGTAGTAGTCCATCAAACCGAGGCCAACCACGCGGCCGCCCCCGTTTCGCCTCGACGGCGCGGGGAGCTCGGGCTTCAGGCTGAAAGCCAGATCCGGATACACGAAGTCGTTCTGCGTATCGAACCCGATGCTCGCCAGGTAATGCTTCGAAAAATCGTCGCGGTACGACCGGTAGTCGGCCAACGAGAGCGCCCATTGGACGATCATCCTGCTCAAAGGATGCGCGATGGGCCCGGCGCCGACGCTGACGAACAGCAACTTGGACCTTCGCGCCTTCGCCAGCAGGGACCACTTCAGGATTTCGTAATGCAAATCAAAGGGGCCGATTCCGAAATCCCCCAGCATCCCCGTCCCGGTCATCACCAGCATGCGGGTGCCTTTGAGCGTCCGGAATGCCTCGACCCATCTGGCCAGCTCCCTGGGTAGCCGGACCAGGAGCCGCCGGATGAATTTCGCGACGGCGCCGTTCCCGCCGCGCCGTTCTTCGCCGGCGGGGGCCTTGACGAGGCGATCCGAGATCGGGAAGGCGGGAACCTGGTGGCTCGCCGTCACCTCCCGCGGCGAGGTGCAGATGCAGTTCACCTTCGCGTGCGGCAGGTACTTGTGGACGTTGTGGATGATGGCTTGCAGCGTGTATTCGTTGCCGAGGTTGTGCGTGCCGAAATTTCCGAACAGGCTGATCGTCGTGTGCGCACGGCGTGGCGGCTTCATTGCCTCCATGGTCATGCTGGCGGAGACCGCCGGCAACCCTCTCCGGCGGGGAGGCAGGTCCTCGCCTGAACGACCGACGAAGCACTCGAGGGGGCTCCGGCAGATCATCTGTCGGATAGTAGGCGGCGCTGCGCCGGTCGCTCCACTGAACGCTTGGGGTCCGTGTTCACCGCGCAACCGTGCATACACTCCTGCAGTTATGAGTACGCTCCTAGCAAGCCACCATCCCGTCTTCAGGAGCGAGAGCGATGAGGATCCTTCTCACCGGAAGTCGCGGCTACATCGGAACGGTCATGGGGCCGTTTCTCGCTGGCGCGGGCAACGACGTCGTCGGCGTCGACACCGACCTGTACCGCCGTTCCACTTTCGGTCCGTGGCGCGAGTCGATCAGGACCCTCTGCAAGGACGTGCGCGAGATCCAGGTCCCCGACCTGCGTGGGTTCGATGCGGTGGTCCACCTCGCGGCGCTGTCGAATGATCCGCTGGGCGATCTGAACCCCGGCCTCACCTGCCAGATCAACCACCTCGCCTCGGTGCGGCTGGCCGAACTGGCCAAGGCGGCGGGAGTGCGGAGATTCGCCTTCGCGTCCTCGTGCAGCAACTACGGCGCGGCGGGCGACGCGCCGGTGGACGAGGAGGCGCAACTCAATCCGGTCACCGCTTACGGCGAGTCCAAGGTGCGGGTCGAGCGCGACGTCTCGCGGCTGGCGGACGACTCCTTCTCCCCCACCTTCTTGCGCTGCGCCACGGCCTACGGCGTCTCTCCCCGGCTGCGGTTCGACGTTGTGCTCAACAACCTGGTCGCCTGGGCCTTCACCTCGGGTAAGGTATTCTTGAAGAGCGACGGGTCGCCCTGGCGGCCCATCGTCCACATCGAGGACATCAGCCGCGCCTTCCTCGCCGTTCTCTCCGCGCCGCGTGAGACGGTCCACGCGCAGGCATTCAACGTCGGCAGGAGCGATCAGAACTACCGCATCCGGGAGATCGCCGAGATCGTCAAGGAGACCGTCCCCGGCTGCGAGATCGCCTTTGCTCGCGATGCGGGACCGGACAAGCGAAACTATCGCGCCGACTTCTCCAAGATCGGCCGCCTGCTGCCGTCGTTCGAGCCCCAGTGGGACGCGCGGAAGGGCGCCCGGCAGGTCTACGAAGCATGCAAGACCGTGGGCCTGAAGCTCGAGGACTTCGAGGGTCCGCGGTTCCGGCGTATCGATCAGCTCAAGCAGCTCATGCGGGTGGGAAACCTCGGGCCCGACTTGCGCTGGCTCTCGGAGCCGGTGGCGGCGTGAGCCTGTTCGTCTCGCGAGCCGGGCGCTTCCCGGCGGGAAAGAGACCGTGATCTTCACCGAAACCAGGTTGAAGGGTGCCTTCATCGTCGACGTGGAAAGGCGCGAGGACGAGCGCGGCTTTTTCGCCCGCGCCTTCTGTCAGCGGGAGTTCGCCGAACACGGCCTCAAGCCCGTGATTGCGCAAGCGAACGTCGCGTTCAACAAGAGGAAGGGCACGCTGCGAGGCATGCACTTCCAATATCCGCCGCACGCCGAGACGAAGCTGGTCCGGGCCACCCGCGGGGCGATCCTCGACGTCATCGTGGACCTGCGGCCCGAGAGCGCGACGTTCCTGCAGCACATCGCCCTGGAGCTGAGCGCCGACGGGCACCGGGCCCTGTACGTGCCCGAACGCTTCGCGCACGGGTATCAGGCCCTGGAAGACGCGACCGAGACGAGCTACCAGGTGGGCGAATCCTACGCGCCCGGCAGCGAAGGCGGGCTTTCTCCATTCGATCCGCGCCTGGGGTTGAAGTGGCCTCTGCCGGTCACCGTCATCTCGCCCAAGGACTCCGCCTGGAAGCACCTGGCGGAGGTCGAGCGAGAGGTGAGGCAGAGGATGAGAGCGTGAGGCGATCATGATTCTGGTGGACAAGGCTCTGAAAGCCAGGGAAGAGCAGGGCAAGCCGATCCGCGTCGGCATGATCGGCGCGGGATTCATGGGCCAGGGGCTCACGAACCAGATAGTCCACAGCGTGCCCGGCATGCGGATGTCCGCGATCTACAACCGCAAGCCGGAGCGGGCGCTCGGGGTCTACCGTTACGCGGGCTGCGAGGACGCGAGGTCGGTTTCCAGCCAGGCGAGCCTCGACGAGGCGGTCCGGCGCGGACTTCCCGCCGTGGCCGAAGACCCGTACACGATCTGCCGCTCGCCCGAGATCGACGTCGTCATCGACGTCACCGGCTCCGTCGAATTCGGCGCCCGCGTGATCCTGGAAGCTTTCGCGCACCGGAAGTCCGTGGTGCTGATGAACGCCGAGGTCGACGCGACCATCGGTCCCATCCTGCGCGTCTACGGGCGCAAGCACGGGCAGATCCTCTCCTGCTGCGACGGCGACGAGCCCGGGGTGCAGATGAACCTGGTGCGCTGGGTCAAGGGCATGGGCCTCATCCCGCGCGTCGTCGGGAACGTGAAGGGCCTGCAGGATCCGTATCGCAACCCGACCACCCAGAAGGGCTGGGCCGAGCGCTGGGGCCAGAACGCGGCGATGGTCACCTCGTTCGCCGACGGCTCGAAGATCAGCTTCGAGGAGTCGATCGTCGCCAACGCCACCGGGTTCAAGGTGCGCTCGCGCGGCATGTCGCGCGGGCTCAAGTACGACGGCTCCATCCTGGAGATCCAGAAGCTGTACGACATCGACGAGCTGCGCGCGCTCGGCGGCATCGTGGACTACACGGTGGGCCCGCCGCTCATCAAGGTGTTCGTGCTCGCCGAGCACGAGGACCCGAAGCAGCGGCACTACCTGAACCTCTACAAGATGGGCGAAGGGCCACTTTATCCATTCTGGACCCCGTACCACCTGGTTCACTTCGAGACGCCATTCTCGATCGCGCGCGTCGTCCTCTTCCAGGACGAGCTGGCGCCGCCGCTGGGCGGCCCCATGGTGGAGGTGTGCGCAGTCGCCAAGCGCGATCTCAAGGCCGGCGAGGTGCTCGACGAGTACGGCATGTACACGACCTACGGCGAGGCCGTGAATGCCGAAGAGATGTGCGCAAGCCGCTACCTGCCCGAGGGACTCGTCGAGGGGTGCAAGCTGAAGCGCGACATCCCCAGAGACCAGGTGCTGACCTACGCAGACGTCGAGCTGCCCGAAGGGCGCATCGCCGATGCCCTGCGGGCCGAGCAGTACCGGCACTTCCGCGGCGAGAGCTGGCTGGAGGAGCACCTGAAACAAGGGGCGGGCCGCCGCGCGGCGGCGGGAGTTCAGGAGGTCGTGACGTGAAAGTGGTGATCTTCTGCGGCGGACTCGGGATGCGGCTGCGCGAGTACTCGGAGTCCGTTCCCAAGCCCATGGTGCCGGTCGGTTATCGTCCGATTCTCTGGCACGTGATGCGCTATTACGCTCACTTCGGCCACAAGGAATTCGTGCTCTGTCTCGGCTACAAGGGCGATTCGATCAAGAAATACTTCCTCGAGTACGACGAGACCGTCTCCAACGACTTCATCCTCAGCGGGAACGGCAAGAAGGTGGACCTTCTCGCCAGCGACATCGACGACTGGAAGATCACCTTCGTGGACACTGGCCTCAGCTCGAACATCGGCTCGCGCCTCAAAGCAGTCCAGCCATACTTGAGTGGCGAGGAGATGTTCCTCGCTAACTATAGCGATGGCGTTTCCGACCTCCCGCTGCCCGCGATGGTCGATTTCATGAAGAAGCGGCCAGAATCCGTGGCCTGCTTCGCAGGCGTCGCGCCCTACGCCAGCTACCACCTGGTGAGCCTCGAAGACGACGGAAGGGTGCGGAGCATCCGGCACGTCAAGGACTGTGGGATGCGGATCAACGGCGGCTATTTCGTGCTCCGGCCGGAGATCTTCGAGTGGATGAAGCCAGGCGAGGAGCTCGTGCAGGAGCCCTTCCAGCGCCTCGCCGCCGCGGGCAAGCTGCTCTCCTACAAGTACGACGGGTTCTGGGCGTGCATGGACACGTTCAAGGACAAGCAGCTGCTCGAGGACCTTTACACGCGCGGCCAGGTTCCTTGGGAAGTGTGGAAGAACCATTCGCCGGACGCGGCCCGCTGATCATGCAGAGGGTCCCGCTGTTCGCGGAAGGCGGGCCGCGGCGCTTGCTGGCGCTCGGGGCGCACTGCGACGACATCGAGATCGGCTGCGGCGGGACGTTGCTGCGGTTTCTCGGCGAGCGCTCCGATCTGGAGGTGCGCTGGGTCGTCTTCTGCTCCACCGCCGAGCGGGCACGGGAGGCGCATGCCTCGGCGGCCGCTTTTCTCCAGGGGGCGAGGAAGGCCGAGGTGATGGTGCGCGAGCACCGCGACGGCTATCTGCCGCACTCCGGAGCGGCGGTGAAGGACGAGTTCGAGGCGCTCAAGCGGGAGTACTCGCCCGACTTGATCCTCACGCACTACCGGCACGACCTGCACCAGGACCACCGGCTGGTCTCCGAGCTGACCTGGAACACCTGGCGCAACCACTTGATCCTCGAGTACGAGATCCCGAAGTACGACGGCGACCTCGGGGCGCCGAATTTCTTCTCGCCGCTGGCCGCGGCCGGGCTGGAGAGGAAGATCGCACTCGTGCTCGAGCACTTCCCCACCCAGGCGGTCAAGCCCTGGTTCAACGCGGACCTGTTCCGAGCGCTCGCGCGCATTCGCGGGATGGAATGCGTCGCGCCCGAGGGCTTCGCCGAAGCTTTCTACTGCCGCAAGGCGGTCTTCTAGTGGTCACCGTCGGCCAGCTGGTCCGAGGCAGCGGCGGCAGCGTGCTGCAGCTCTCGATGCGCCGGGTCCACGACCTGGTCGCGTTCTGCTTGCCCTACGAGCTGGAAGACGTCGTCGCCGAGGTGACCGGCGCCGACCGGGTGGAAGTCGCCAACGACCAGCCGCTGGAATTCGCCAGGCGGATGTACAAGCTCGGCCGGCTGGCGACGCGCTCGCGGCGGTTGGCGCGGGCGATGGTGCCCCGGCTCGGCGCGACCGCGCTCACCCGAGACTACGACCTCTTTCTTCCGGTCTTCAACAACGCTTACGAGCTGTTCGCGCTCCACGCGGTGCCCGACTGGCGCCAGCGCTGCCGGGTGGCTGCCTGCTTCATCAGCGAGGTCTGGGACTACGATATCCCGGAGTATCTGCTCGAGCTGCTCGCGGACTTCGATCACATCTTCCTCGCTTCGTACCACCCGACCCAGGACGTGGCGCGGATCGTCGGCCGGCCCTGCACCTACTTGCCGCTCGCGGTCGACGTGCTCCGCTTCGCGCCCTATCCCAGTCCGCCGTGGCGATCCATCGACGTCTGCAACATCGGGAGGCGATCTCCGGTTACGCACGCCGCGCTGCTCCGGCTCGCGCGCGAGGGGCGCATCTTCTATTACTACGACACCGTACGCGCGAGCGGCGAGGGCGGAAGGCAGATGACGTTCAGCGTGGGCAACGCCAGCGAGCACCGACTGCTGCTGGCGAACCTGCTCAAGCGGAGCCGCTACTACGTGGCGAATCGCTCGCGGGTGAACGAGCCCGAGATCGTCGGCGGCAAGGAGGAGATCTCGTCTCGCTTCTACGAAGGCGTGGCGGCAGGGGCGGTACTGCTCGGCGAGCCGCCCGGATCGGACGAGTTCCGCAGGCAGTTCGACTGGCAGGACGCGGTCATTCGCCTGTCCTTCGACTCGCCAGACGCAGGCGAGATCATGGCAGCGATCGACGCCAATCCGCGGAGGATCGAGCGCATCCGCCGCGACAACGTGTGCAACGCGGCGCTGCGCCACGACTGGGTGCACCGGCTGCACGCCCTCTTCGATACGCTGCGGATCCGGCCGACCGAGGCGATGCTCGCGCGCGAGGAACGGCTGCGCTCGCTCGCCGCCCTCGCGCGCGAGGCTCCCGGGGACGCAGCCTGACTGTGAGCCGCTCCGCCGCCGCGCTCAGCAGCCGGCGACGCGCCGGACGTAATCGGACAGCGCCAGCACCGAGGTCAGCCCGGGTGACTCGATCCCGTAGAGGTTCACCAGCCCGGGCACCCCGTGCTCCGCCGGGCCCTGGATCTCGAAGTCGGGCGCAGCGGCGCCGACCGGCGCAATCTTGGCGCGCACGCCGGTGAACCCCGGCGCGAGCGCTCCGTCCGGAAGGCCGGGATAGTACCGCCGGATGGTCTGGTAGAAACTCGCCGCGCGCGATTCATCGAACGAGTATTCGACCCGGTCCGTCCACTGCACGTCCGGGCCGAACCGGACCTGGCCGGCGAGGTCGAGCGTCAGGTGCGTGCCGAGGCCGCCTGGCACCGGGACGGGGTAGACGAGATGCCGGAACGGTGCGCGTCCGGGCATCACGAAATAGTGCCCCTTGGCGAAGTGCTGCGGGGGGACGGAAGCCGGCGGGACGCCCTCGATCCGCCGCGCCACCTCCTGCGCCCACGGGCCTGCGCAGTTCACCACCAGCCGGAAGCGCACGACGAAAGGCTCGCCGGGGCCGGCCACCAGCTCGACGCCTTCCGGGCAGACCCGACCCGAGAGCACCGGCGTCGCCAGCGCGATCTGCGCGCCGGCCGCCTCGGCGTCGCTGCGCAGCGCGGCCATCAGCGCGTGGCTGTCGATGATCCCTGTCGACGGCGACAAGAGCCCGCGCACGCAGGACACCTCCGGCTCGAGCTCGCGCACCTGGGCTCGCGAGAGCAGGACCAGGTCGGTCACGCCGTTCGCCTGGGCGTTTGCCTGGAGCCTTGCAAGCGTGGGGACCTCTTCCTCGGAAGTTGCGACGATCAGCTTACCGGGGCGGGCATGGGGAATGCCCCGCTCAGCGGAGTAGGCGTAGAGCGCTCGCTTCCCCTGGACGCACAGGCGCGCCTTCAGCGAACCCGGCGGATAGTAGATGCCGGCGTGGATCACTTCGGAGTTGCGCGAGCTCGTATGGAAGCCGATGGATCGCTCGGAATCGAGCACGACCACTTCGCGCCCTGCGCGCGCCAGCGCCCGTGCCACTCCGAGCCCCACGACTCCCGCGCCGATGACGGCGACGTCCGCCAGCTCGGTCATGAGAGCAGACCCCGTCCTTTCGCGCCCGCCTCGCGCAGCAAGGAATGAGCGAGGCTAACTTCCCGGCCGCCAGTGCGCGGCCTGCCGCTGCTCGAGTTGCCGGGTGGCAGCGGCCTTGCCACGCAGCAGGCAATCCCACTGGTAGCGTCGCAGGAAGCTTCGGAACTCTGGCTGCTCGTAGCGGGGCGCCCGCCGGAACAGGCTGGAGACGTAACCCCACCACATCGCCAGCCCGCCGACGACGAGCGGAGGGCGCAGCATGCGATAGAGCGCGCTCGCCGTCATGTAGGCGAGCCCGGTGCCGAGGAAGTACTGACCTCGCCCGTGGCGCAGGCGGCCGGTCACGATTCCCTTCTCGCTGGAGCCCATCGGGCGCAGATGGAGGAAGCGCAGCCCAGGATCGTCCCAGCTCCTCGCGATCCAGCCGAGCATGCGGCAGCGGTGGCAGTCGAGGCCGTCCCACATGACCTCGCGGACCACGCCGCCAATCTGCAGGAAGCACTCGACCCGGTAGAACTTGGAGGCGCCGATGGATGTCTCGTCGCCGCAGCCCTCGCTAACCAGGCGGCCGCCGCGCCCGACGTAGTAGGGCTTTCCGCTGCAGGTGCCCAGGCGCGGCTCCGCCTCCATGCGCTGGATGAGCAGCTCGAAATAGCGGGGAGGAAGCTCGAGATCGAGGTCGAGCTTGCACAGGTAGTCGAACTCCGCCGGGTCGATGGTGTCGTAGCCCGCGTAGAAGGCCTCGACGACGCCGGGACCCACGCTTCGCCGTCCGCGATCCTCCCGGCGGACGACGCGGATGAAATCGTAGCGGGCGGCATACTCGGCCAGGATGGCCGGTGTGGCGTCGGTCGACCCGTCGTCGACGATCACCCAGAGCGCGGGGCGTACGCTCTGGGTGGCGACCGAGTCCAGCGTACGGCGGACGACGGCTTCCTCGTTGCGGCACGGCGAGATGAGCAGGTAGCGACGGCCCTGCGCGGGAGCGCTCATCGAACGCTCACCCGGTGTGTGCGGCACCACCAGCCGATCACGTAGACGGCCCAGATTCGCGACCAGTAGAGGCCGGGCGCCCGGGCAAGGAACGCGCTCCACAGCCGGCGAACCGCTCGCGCGTCGAGCCCGGCCGGCTCGCAGAATCCCGGGTCGCCCAGTGCAGCGCTCATCTCTTCCTTCAGCGCGTCTCGAGCCCAGTCGCCGATCGGGAGCACGAAGCCGGACTTGGGCCGGTCGAAGAGCGCGCCGTCCAGGTCACTGAGAGCGAGCTCGCGCAGGATCCGCTTCTGCCCCAGCGGTTCGAAGCGATCTCGCTCGGCCAGCGCCGAAGTGGCCGAGACGACCTCGTGATCGAGGAAGGGGACCCGCACCTCGAGCGAGCTCGCCATGCTCGCAGCGTCGGTGTCGCGCAACAGGCGCTCGCCGAGGAAGCACCACAGCTCGAGCATCGAGATGGCCGGCAACGGCCTTTTACCGGCGATCAACTCGCCCAGCTCCTGCGCAATCTTGGTGGGCAGGCCCATGTGGAGCTCGCCGTTCGCGTCGCGCTTGAGGAGCTGCCGGGCAAAATCGGAGGAGAAGAGCGCGTACGAGACCTGGTACGTGTCGAGCAGCTCGCCGCGCGCGGCGAGCACGTCTCCCAGCTTTCCCCAGCGCGTCTGAGGCGGCAGAGCGGCCCGCAGGCTCGCCGCCCGGGTGACGGCGTCCGCCACCCGGCGCGAGAGTCGGGGAGGGAAAGCGCTCAACCTGCGGCTCCAGCGGGCCGCCCAGGGGACGTCGCGGAAGCTTTGGTACCCGCCGAACAGCTCATCCCCTCCGGTCCCTGCCAAGGCGACGGTGAGGCCGGCTTCCCGCACCGCGCGGCTCACGAAATAGGTGTTGATCCCGTCGAAGGTCGGTTGGTCCAGGCTGGCCAGCGCCTCCGGAAGCTCCCGGCGGAATGTCTCCTGGGTGAGCC
>Ga0066689_10000733_pt1 | contig 10427 bp, 8 predicted proteins | sample GraSoiAngelo_138_FD_65626 | JGI IMG/M metagenome (GOLD analysis project Ga0066689, IMG submission 65626) | Grasslands soil microbial communities from the Angelo Coastal Reserve, California, USA - 14_0929_09_40cm | ecosystem: Environmental > Terrestrial > Soil > Grasslands | place: USA... | reverse complement strand
CACCGAGTGGGGCTATCCCCGCGCCTTCGTCCCCGACACCTGGGTCGACATCTCGGAAACCCTCGAGCAGAAACTCTGCGCCATGGCGTGCTACGAGAGCGAAGTCCGCCCGTATCCTCATCCCCGCTCGCTCGAGGCGCTGCGCAATCGCGCGCGCGCCTGGGGCAATCAATGCTGCCTCGACGCCGCCGAGGTATTCGTGACGGTGCGGCGGAGCCTGCGCGGTGGCCAAACGCCTGTTTGACGTCGTGGTCGCGGCGCTGGGACTGGTCGCCGCCGCCCCGGTCCTGCTCGTGGCCGCGGTGGGGATCCGACTGTCGAGTCGGGGCCCGCTGCTGTACCGCGCCCGGCTCGTCGGCCGGGACGGACGCCTGTTCACCATGTACAAGCTGCGCACCATGCACCTCGATCCCCGGGGCTCCGGGACCGTCATTACCGCCCAGCGGGATCCTCGCGTGTTCGGCTTCGGCCGTCCGCTCCGCCGCCTGAAGATCGACGAGTTGCCGCAGCTCGTGAACGTGCTGCGTGGCGAGATGTCCCTCGTCGGCCCGCGTCCGCAGCACCCGGATATCGTGCGGCGCTACTACAGGTCCGAAGACTGGGAGACGCTCCGCGTCCTCCCCGGACTCGCGAGCCCCGGGAGCCTGTACGACTCCGCCCACGGCGAGCCACTCGTGGGGAGCGCCGATCCCGAGCGGCAGTACGCCGAGCGCCTGTTGCCGCTCGTGCTGGCGCTCGACCGGGTCTATGTGCAGCGCGCGTCCTGGTGGTACGACGCGACGCTCGTCGGCCGCACGCTCTGGATGATCGCGGCGACGCTCGCAGGGCGGCGCACGTTCCCCGATCCGCCTGAGATGGCGGCGGCGCAGGCGCTGCTGCGCCCTGGCGCACCCGATCGGAGCGGCGGGTCGACCAAGCTGTCGCCGGGCCTCACATGAAACCGCCCGACCGGGAAGCCGGCCTCACGCACCGCACGCTCGCTGGTCTCGCGTGGACCGGGGGGGGGAAAGCGGTGTATGCCGTGCTCCGCCTGTTGGTGCTGTTTCTGCTCGCCCGGCTCCTCTCCCCCGCGGATTTCGGCGTGGTCGGCGCAGCGGGCGTTGTGATCGGGTTCTCCTCGATCCTCTCGGAACTCGGCGTGGCGCCGGCGATCGTGCAGCGTCCCGTGCTCGAGCTGCGGCACGAGCAGGCGGCGTTCTCCGCCTCGGTGGGCCTCGGTCTGATCTTGGGCGCGGTGCTCTGGCTGCTCGCCCCGGAGATCGCCACCGGGTTCCGTATCCCCGCGGTCCAGCCAGTCCTCCGCACGTTCGCGTGGACCTTCCCGTTGGGCGGGCTCTCCGTCGTGGGCGGCGCCATGATGCAGCGCGAGCTGCGGTTCAAGTGGCTGGCCATCGTCGAAATCGTGAGCTTCGTCGTGGGCTATGGAGTCGTCGGCGTCACGCTCGCCCTCCTGCGCGCCGGGGTGTGGGCGCTGGTGGCGGCGGAGATGTCGAAGGTGGGACTGTACACCATCATTCTGGTGCTGGCGCGGCCGCAGCGCTTCACCCTCCGGCCAGATCGCCGGGCGCTCGCCGATCTGATGTACTACGGCAGCGGCTTCACCATCTCGAAGATCGCCAACTACCTCGCCCTCCAGCTCGACAACGTGATCGTGGGCCGCTGGCTCGGCGCCGCCGCGTTGGGGTTCTACGGCCGCGCCTACGAGCTCATGGCCGCCGCCCCTGCACTCGTGGGCGAGCCGGTGGACAAGGTGCTCTTCCCCGCCATGGCCGCGCGGCAAGGTGACTTGCGAGCTCTCGCTGCTGCGTATCGACGCGGCGTGGCGACGATGGCGCTCGTCACTCTGCCGCTCAGCGCGGTCCTCCTCGCGCTCGCCCCAGAAGCAATCCCGGCGCTCCTGGGCCCGCAGTGGACACCAGTCATCGTCCCCTTTCAGATCCTGACGCTCGGGATCTTCTTGCGCACCAGCTACCGGATGAGCGACGTAGTAACGCGGGCGACCGGGGCGGTGTACCGCCGAGCCTGGCGACAGACCGTCTATATGCTCTGCGTCATCGCCGGCGCCTGGTTCGGGCTGGCCTGGGGTATCGCGGGCGTGGCCCTCGGGGTGCTGGGCGCGCTCGCCGTCAACTACGTGCTGATGGCCGAGCTGGGAGTGCGGCTTGCTCAGCTCAGCCGGCGCCGCTTCTGGGGCGCGCACGTGAACGCGCTGCTGACGGCGGTGGTCGCCGGCGCCCTCGTGGGCGGCTTGGCGGCGGGGCTGCGCGCCTGGGGCCTCCCGCCGCTCGCGGTGCTCGCCCTGGCGGGGGTGGTGGGGCTCGGCGGCATGCTCCTGCTGGTGCGGGCTGCTCCGCGCGCATTCCTCGGAGCCGACGGGCTCTGGATGCTTCAGCAGGTCCGGCAAGTGGCTGCCAAGTTGGCCGCCAAGCGGCCCGCATCGGCCGCGAGGCACCGGGTCGTCGTTGAGCTGGTCGGACCGGCCGGCGTGGGCAAGAGCACGGTGGCCGACGCGCTCCGAAACCGGGATGACACGCTGCGAGCAAGCATCTGGGGGCTGCCGCTCCGGTTGGTGTCGTGGAGCGTCGTGCCGCTGCTCCCGACCTTTGTTGCGTTGTGCCTCCAGAGTCGCCGCGTGCCGTGGGAGGAGATGAAGCAGATGCTCCGCCTCGCGGCTTTGAAACGCCTGCTGGCGCGGCCCGCGACGTCACGCTATCGGCTCATCGTGCTCGACGAAGGACCCGTGTTTGTCCTCGGCTGGCTGCAAGTCTTTGGCGCCGGACGGTTCGCAGGCAGCGCCTCCTACCAGCGGTGGGCGCGGCGCACGCTGGTTGCGTGGGCAGCCCTCCTCGATGTCGTCGTGCTGCTCGACGCCCCGGATCCCGTCTTGGCCTACCGAATTCGCTCCCGGGCGAAGCCCCATTGGGTGAAGGACCAGAGCGATCAGGAGATCGCGGCCTTCGCGGCGCGCTTCCGGGCCGCGTTCGCGTCGGCGATTTCGGACGTAATCGCGGTCAACGGCACGAAGCACCTCACCATACCCGCTGAGCTGGAGCGCCCCGAAGCCCTGGCGGCCCGGGTCCTCCAGAGCGTCGAAGCACTCCTCACGTGACCGTCACGACGCGTCCCTTCCAGCCGTCGGCGCCGCCGGCCGCCTCCCGCGTGCATTGGGCGATTCGGGGCGCGTTCTACGTGTTCGTGCTCTCCCTTCCCTTCGAGTATCCCCAGCGCTCCATCCCCTGGGAGGTCACCACCATCACGTGTGCCCTGTTCCTGCTCGCGGCTGGGTTTCAGCCGTGGGTTTCCTTCAGACGTTTCCCCAGGGCGCTGTGGGGATTTGTGGGCTACCTCTACGCCTTTCTGGTCTCGTTCGTCGTGAACGGGGGCCTGTACCAGGATAACGTGCTGAAGCTCTTCATCCTCATGGTGCAGGTGCTGCTGCTGCTCTGGGCCGGGTACAACGTGATGTCCGACGATGTGGTCTTTCGCACGGCTCCGGTGATGCTGGCCGTCGCGTGCGTGGCTCGCGCGCTGATACAGGTGCTGGGGATCGCCACGGTTCGTACCGCGGAATGGGGCGGGGGCGTGCGCGTTTCCGCGCTCGGACAAAACGCCAATCAGAGCGCTGTGATCATGACCGACGGGCTGATTGCCCTGATCGGTCTCGGGTACACGATGGGCGGGCGCCGCTGGCGGGTCTTGACCTGGCCCCTCGCCGGGTTGGTCGGGGTCGCGGTCATCCAGAATGGCTCTCGCGGAGCCCTCATCGACCTCGTGCTCGGCGTGATGATGTTCGCACTCGGCGGCTCGGGGTTGAGGGCGCGGCTCAAGAACGCATACCCGGTCCTGGTGGTGCTCGGTCTGGTGATCTGGGGGGCCTACAATTCGGAGGGAATGCGCAATCGGTTCGAGGAGGCCGTCTCCACCGGCTACCTGGCGGGCCGCGAGCAGATCTACCCGGAGGGGCTACAGATGGTCAGCGAGCGGCCGATTCTCGGATACGGTCCGATTGCGAACCAGTACGTGCTGGGCGGGCGGATACCGCAGCAACACTACGACAAGCGCGACATGCACAACCTGTACCTGGAGCTCTTGACCTCCACCGGGATCGTGGGCGCCGTTCCGTTCATGCTGATGCTGCTGCTCGGGGTTCGGAATGCCTGGCGCGGCCGCAGGGGCCCCGCCGGCATGCTGCCGCTCGCGCTGGTGGCCTCCGGGCTGGGGGCCAACATGAGCGGCAACTTCCTCGCCGGGCCGCTGATATGGTTCGAATTCGCCTACGCGTTCGCGAGCGATCGGGAGGGACCGCAATAATGCTGATCACCTTTTCCGGTCTGGATGGCGCGGGTAAGTCCACCCTCATCGCCTGGCTCAAGGAATCCCTGGAGCGCGGGAATCGACGGGTGGCGGTCTTTCACATGAACGATCATGTGGGGGCCTACGCCTACCTGCGCGCGGTGCGCGATCGGTTGTTCGGTGGCCCGCCGCGAGGCTTCGCTGCTCCCGCTGAACCGCACGAGCCTGGCGGACCCCATGGAGCCAAGCCGCCCGCCGTGCGTCCCAGTTTGCGGGAACGCGTCTGGCGCCTCCGCATCGCCATCGTGTGGAACAAACCGCTGCGACGCTTGCTCTACTTATTCGACCTGGTGGTCTTCTGGTTCTACCGCTTGCGCATCGAGAAGACGAGACGGCAGATCCTGATCATGGACCGCTACTTCTACGATACTCTGGTCGACGTCTCGGACGGTCGGCATTGGTTTTGGATCCGGTTGCTGGCGCGGATCACGCCCACGCCCGAGCTGCCGGTGTTCCTGGATATCGGGCCCGAGGAATCGTACAGCCGCAAGGGCGAGTATTCGATCGAGTACCTCCGGGCACGCTGGGTCGCGTACAAAACGGTGTTCCCGTGGGTCCGCTCATCGGTCACGCTTCCCAATCACGACTTGAACGCCGCCAAGGCCGCCTTGCAGCGGGCCGTGATGGAGCGGCTGGGGAGCGGATGACCGTGCTCGACGAACGGGCGCAGGCGGGCCTCGTGCTGCAGCTCCTGCTGGATGGCTTCCCAGCGCCCGACACGCGGATCGACTGGACTACGCTCCTCCCGCTGGTCCGCAACAATGGCGTCTTGATTCGCGTCGCGGAGCGGCTCGCGTCGCTGGGGATCGAGCCACCACTCGCCTTCGCGGAGGCGGTCGCCAAGGAACGCGAGCGCGTGCGGGACGCGTTCGCACTGGTGGAACGGGTCAGCGCCATCTGCCGAGCGCGCGGCATTCCATTCCTGTTCGCGAAGGCATGCCAACACTACCCCGATCTCGGGGACGACCTCGACCTGCTCGTGCTCGCTCCCGCCGCCACCGTGGACGCGCTCCTGGTGCGGCAGCTCCCGGCCACGGCCCAGCCGCGCGATGTCGGCGCCTGGATCGCCGGCACGGTCGCGTTCCGGGTCCGTGGTGTGGCGACGGCGCTCGACGTGCAACACGAGCGTGTCGGCCCGGTTGGGGAGCACCGGGCCTACGCCATCTCGCTCGTGACGCGTCAGCGGCGGATCGTGGTGGAGGGGACCGCGTGCGGAGCGCCCGCACCGGAGGATCAGCTGGTGCTGCAAGGGGTCCAGCGAGTGTCGGGGCGTCGATCCCTCCGGTTGTGCGATGTGGTGTACACCGTGTCGTCGCTGCGACGGGATCGGCTCGACTGGGACTACATCCTCGGTACGGCCCGCCGCATCGGTGTGCTCTCCGGCCTCGGCTGCTACCTGAGCTACGTCGAGCAGATTCACCGCGACGCGTTTTGGACGCCGCTGCTCCCAGCGGTGGCGCGCCGTGCCTTGCCCCTCGAGGGTTGGGGCCGGGTGGACTTCACGCACGGCGCGTACCGCTTCCCCGCGGTCCGTGTCAACGGCAGGATGTACCTGCGACAGCTCGCCGCGGGACTGTGGACCGCGAACTGGGGGGGCACCGCACGGCTGTGTTGCGCACCCGTGGTCGGTGCTGCGACGGCGGTGCGGCACCTCACCGCCGCGTGGGCGCGTTCCGCGGAGTCTTTATGACCACCGCCGGCGCAGCGGATTTTCTGGTGATCGGCGGTGGCATCATCGGCGTCACCATCGGTCTGGAGGTGAAGCGCCGGCATCCGACAGCGGCAGTCACCTTGATCGAGAAGGAACGCGACTGCGGTGTGCATGCCAGCAAGCACAACAGCGGCGTGCTGCACGCGGGGTTTTACCATGCGGCCGATTCGCTGAAGGCCCGATTCACGAAGGAGGGGAACCGCGCATTGACGGCCTATTGCGCCCAGCGCGGTCTGCGTATCAACCGCTGTGGCAAGCTGGTCGTCGCCCGGAATGAGGAGGAGCTTCCCGCCCTGGACGAACTGATGCGCCGGGCGCGCGCCCACGGCGTCGAGCTCGAGCGGCTTAGCGCCGAGGAGGCGCGCATGATCGAGCCTCGGGTGCGCACGCACGAGCGCGCGCTGTTTTCGCCGACCTCCTCCTCGGTGGATCCCGTGGAAGTGATGGACGCGCTCGTGACCGACGCCCGAGCGCAGGGCATCACGATCCAGACCTCCACGGCCTACCTCCGTGCCGAACCGGGCGGCGTACGAACGACGACCGGGCGGCTCGCCGCCGGCTACGTGATCAACGCGGCGGGCCTCCACGCCGATCGAATCGCCCGAGACTACGGTTTCGGTGAGCGCTACCGAATTCTCCCGTTCAAGGGCCTGTACCTCTACGGCAACGGCGTCTGCGTGCCGCCGCGCACCCATGTGTATCCCGCGCCCGATCTCCGGCGGCCGTTCCTCGGGGTCCATTTCACTGTCACCGTCGCTGGGAACGCGAAGATCGGGCCCACCGCCATTCCCGGCCTGTGGCGCGAGCATTACCGCGGGTTCGCAAACTTCAATCTGCGCGAGTGCGCAGAGATCATCGCCTGCCAAGCGGGCTTGTTCGTCTCCAACGACTTCGACTTCAGGTCGCTGGCCTGGAGCGAGCTCCGCAAGTACAGTCGGCGGCGGATCGTTCGGCTCGCCGCCGAGCTCGTGGCGGGTACCCGGTTGGCGGAATATCCCGAGTGGGGCCACGCCGGGATTCGCGCCCAGCTGTTCGACGTCAAGACTCGGATGCTCGAGATGGACTTCCGGTGCGAGGGAGACGACCGCTCCTTCCACGTCCTCAACGCCGTGTCACCCGGCTTCACGTGCGCCATGCCATTCGCGGCGCACGTGAGCGACCAGATCGAGCGGCTCATCGCATGAGCGCCGGCGTCCTGCCACCCCCGCGGGCGACACGGGAGCGCGTGCTCGTCCTGGACGCGCAGACTACCCAGGCGCTCGCGTGCGTCCGCTCGCTCGGCCGCGCCGGTCACGAAGTGTTCGTCGCGAGCGACCGCCGCTGGCCGCTCGCCGGCTGGTCGGCCTACTGCCGCGGCCGGTTTCCGTTGGCGGGTGAAACAGTGGCGGCGTTCGCCGAGCTGCGCGACTGGGCGCGCGACCGCGGTGTGACGATCGTGCTCCCGCTCACCGAACGCGCGTGCCTGCTCTGCAACGCACAGCGATCCGCCTGGGAAGCGCTGGGCATCGTGGTTGGCTGCGGCCAGGACGACATGCTGCTGCGAGCGTTCGACAAAGCGGAAACGCTCCGATACGCCGCCGCCTGCGGCATCTCGATACCGCCGACGCGAGCGCCGACTTCGCTCGCCGAGTGCCGAGCGGCGGCCGAGGCGGTCGGCTACCCGTGTGTCGTCAAGCCGCGCTTCAGCAACGTGTACGACGGCTCCGTGTTCCACACGGGCGGGGACGCCCGCTACGTACGCCACCCGGCCCAACTCGACGCGATCATCGAAGCGAGCCGACAGGGGCCCCGCTGGCCGCTGATTCAGGGATTCGTGCCCGGCCAGGGCAAAGGCGTGTTCACCGTGTGCGACCACGGCCAGCCGGTGGCTTGGTTCGCTCACGAGCGGCTGCGGGACGTCCGGCCATCGGGGTCGGGAAGCAGTCTCCGCCGCGCGATCGCCCTCGACCCCCGGCTGCGCGCGCCCGCCGAGCGGATCTTGTGCGAGATGCAGTGGCACGGGCCGGCCATGGTGGAGTTTCGCGACGACGGCTCCGCCTCCCCCGCCCTGATCGAGGTGAACGGCCGCTTCTGGGGTTCGTTACAGCTCGCCGTGTCGGCGGGGGTGGACTTTCCACACCTGTGGGTTGCCCTGCTCCGCGGCGAGGCCGTGCCGCCTTCCCCCGCTGCCACTGAAGGCGTGACGCTCCGGTGGGTCTGGGGAGACGTGAAGCGGTTTCTGTACATCCTGGCGGGCGCGCCACCGGGGTATCCAGGTCGCTATCCCAGCGTGTTCCAGGGCGTGCGAGAGCTGCTGGGCTCGCAGCCCGCGGGCACCCGCAACGAGGCCTGGAGTCCCGACGATCGGTGGCCGGCTGTGGGAGAGTTCGTGCAGGGGTTCGACGAGCTCTTGACCCGGCTCCTGCGTCGGGCCCGTCCTCCTCTCACCCGGCTGTCGAAGGCCGGGGTGCCATGAGGCCGCTCCGCGTTCTCATGATCACGAGCGCCTGGCCGACCCCCGGGCAACCGCGCTCTACGCACTTCATCAAGCGCCAGGCGGACTTTCTGCGGGCAGCGGGCGTCGAGCTGGATGTGTTCCAGTTCCAGGGTGAGCAGCAGCTCAACCGGTACGCCCGGGCCTGGGTGCGCGCACGCCGTCAGCTGGACCCCGCGCGATACGATTTGGTGCATGCCCAGTTTGGCCAGAGCGGCCTCCTGGCGCTGCCCAAGCGCCTGCCCCTGGTTGTGACCTTCCGGGGCAGCGACCTCTTGGGAATCGTGAGCGATGGCGACGGCCGTTACACGTGGAAGGGGCGCATCTTGCAGCGCCTCTCCCGGTTGGTGGCGCGCCGCGCCGACGCAGTGATCGTCGTGTCGGAGCACATGAAACAGTGGCTGCCCCCGTCGGTCTCCGCGGCCGTCATTCCGTCCGGCCTCGATTTGGAGCTGTTCCGCCCCATGGCGCAAGCGGCGGCGCGGCGCGCCTTGAAGCTGTCGCTCGAGCGTCGCTACGTGCTCTTCGTCGGTAACCCGGCGGTGGCGCGAAAGCGTCATGACCTGGCGCGGCGTGCCGTGGATCTTCTGAACCGGTCCTGCACCGCGGAACTGACCACCGCGTGGGGCGTGCCCCACACCGACATGCCGCTGTACATGAATGCGTGCGACGCGCTCATCTGCACCTCTTCGCAGGAGGGCTCGCCCAACATGGTGAAGGAGGCGCTGGCCTGCGAGCTGCCGGTGGTCTCCGTGCCGGTGGGCGACGTCGCGCTGCGGCTGGGTGGGATCGAGGGGTGCGAGCTGTGCGCCGATGACCGACCCGAGACGCTCGCCGCCGCGCTCGCGCGGGTGCTGCGCCGTGACGCCCGCATCAACAGCCGCGACACCGTCGCCGAGCTGGATGAGCGGAGGTTGGCGCGACAGGTGATAGAGATCTATCACTCCGTGCTCAACGGAGGGCGCTCCCAGCCATGAGCCAGCATCCGTTCGTCTCGATCATCGTTCCGTGTCGCAACGAGGCGCAGCACATCGGCCGTTGCTTGCAGTCGATCCTCGAGACCGAGTATCCGCCGGACCGGTTGGAGGTCCTCGTGGCGGACGGCCGGAGCGACGACGGGACCCGCGAGATCGTCGCCGGGTACGCGGCGCGGTATCCCGCCCTGCGCTTGCTCGATAACCCGAAGCAGATCACGCCGGTCGCCCTGAACCTCGGGGTCCGCGCGGCCCGAGGCGATGTGGTGATGCGGATGGACGCGCACGTGGTGTACCCACGTGACTACGTGATGCGCCTGGTGACGGCGTTGGGCGAGAGCGGCGCCGACTGCGTCGGCGGCGTGATCGAGACCCTCCCGGTCAGCGAAACGGCGATCGCGCGCGCCATCGCGCTCGGGCTGTCCCATCCATTCGGCGTGGGCAATGCCTATTTCCGGATCGGGTCGCGACAGCGTCGCTGGGCGGACGCGGTCTCGTTCGGATGCTACCGCCGCGAAGTGTTCGACCGGATCGGGTTGTTCGACGAAGACCTGGTGCGCAACCAGGACGACGAGTTTGACCTCCGCCTCTTCAAGCACGGCGGGCGAATTCTCCTGGTTCCCGACGTCGTGTGCTCTTACTACGCACGCCAGTCCCTGGGCCAGCTCAGTCGCATGTTCTACCAGTACGGGTACTTCAAGCCCCTCGTCGCGAAGAAGCTCGGCCGGGTCATGACCATGCGCCAGCTCGTGCCGTCGCTGTTCCTGCTGACCCTCGCGGCCACCGGGTTGCTGAGCGTCGTTTGGCCGGCGGCTCGAGTGGCCTTCGTCGGCGTCGTGGGGACGTATGCGGCCGCGGTCCTCGTCTGCTCGGCCCGGGCGGCCCTGCGCCACGGCGCACGGTGCGGCCTCGCCCT
>Ga0066689_10000732_pt1 | contig 10431 bp, 10 predicted proteins | sample GraSoiAngelo_138_FD_65626 | JGI IMG/M metagenome (GOLD analysis project Ga0066689, IMG submission 65626) | Grasslands soil microbial communities from the Angelo Coastal Reserve, California, USA - 14_0929_09_40cm | ecosystem: Environmental > Terrestrial > Soil > Grasslands | place: USA... | reverse complement strand
CGAGATCACAACGGCACTCGACCCGCATCTAGTAGTCGCCTATCAGTTCGGCGCGAGCTTCTTAGCTCCCCACCCGCCCAACGGCGCCGGTATGCCGGAAAGAGCGATACACCTGATGGAATATGGCATCCAGAACAATCCCGATGACTGGAAGCTCTACTACAACCTGGGATTTATCTACTACATGGACAAGAAGGACTACGCCAGCGCCGCAGAAGTTTTCGAGCGGGGCACCAAGGTGGCGAACGCACACCCGTTCATGAAGATTTTGGCTGCCCAGATGGCGCAGCACGCTGGCGACCTGCAAACCGCGCGGATGCTGTGGCTGGCCACATATCAGACAACCCAGGAGAAACAGATCCGCGCCAACGCCGTCGCCCACTTGCGTGCGTTGCAGGTGGATGAGGACGTCATGCACCTTCAGGACGCGGTTACACAATATGGACGAAGAACAGGCCACCTGCCATCCAGCATGTCGTCCCTTGTTGCTGCCGGAATGTTGCGGGGCATCCCTGTTGATCCGGATGGACACCCTTACAAACTAATGCCCGACGGCCGTATCGAAGTTCGTCAGCCTGACGATTTTCCCTTCATCGAAAAAGGCATGCCGCTCGGCTACAAGCCTCCAGCTAAACCGAAGTTCAAGTCCTTGGAGTAGCCGACGCCAACGTGTAGGTGCTCCACCGCAATGCGTTACTTGAACACTGCTGTCCAAAACCCAGCGGATGCGGAAGATCGGCGGCAGGTACCAGTAGTCGGCGCACGCCTTCAGCGAGATCTCAGAAAGCCCGGAAGAAAAGTAGCGTGCTATATCCGGGGGATGCACTCTCCAACCGATCATTTCAAGGGTCAGCCTAGCTTTAACTCCAGGCACGTCAATAGGCAGCCTCTCCCAAATGATTGTCAAAGAGCCTACAATAGCGCCAAGGAGACCTCGCGGGACTAAATTCGCTTGCCTCTAAGATCCTGGATTCCTCCCCTCCATTGTGATTGAGGTAGCCTGAAAGTCCAAACTGTGAAACTGCACTCTCGTCCTTTCAAAATCCTGATCGTTTGGGTGATCACCGCCACCGCCGCGGCAGCCCCGGCGACCGACATACGCGCGATTGCCCAGGCAGTAGATCAGCATTACAACCATTTGCGCACGCTGCAGGCGGAGTTCACGGAAAGCTATCGGGGCGCTGGCGCTGAAAGGGTTGAGACGGGCACACTGTGGCTAAAAAAACCGGGCAAGATGCGGTGGGAATACCGTTCTCCGAGAGAGAAGCTGTTCTTGAGCGACGGCAAGGACGGGTGGTTCTATTTGCCGGGCGATAAGCAGGTGAGGAAGACTCCGGTTCGTAAATTGGACGATTTGCGGTCGCCACTGGCCTTTCTTCTGGGCAAGGCGAGACTGGAGAAGCAATTGCAGGGTCTTTCTCTAGCTCCCGATCAGACACCGCGGGTTCCCGGAAACATGGTGCTGCGGGGCGTGCCCAAAAATCTGGCAGATCGGGTCAGCCAAGTTCTTCTGGAGGTCACTCCTGATAGCCGGATCGTCCGCATCCAAATGGATGAGGTGGATGGCTCGGTGACCGAATATCGCTTTGACCAGCAACAGGAGAACGTGCAGATCGCAGACCAGCAGTTTCACTTCACAATGCCGACCGGGGTAGAGTTGATCGAAGGAGACTTTGGGCAATAGCGTGACGCGAAGACCCACTTTGGGTTGTGAGTGTATATGCCTACAAACAATCGGCTTGCGTTTGCGGCGGTCAGAAACTCCGAGGCGGCGGGGCGTTACCATCGATAGTGCAAACCTCTGCCCGGAACCAGACTTAGGGGTTAATTAGAGAATCTCGAATGTTAGACTGAGGCAGGTGATCGACTAGAGCATGGCGGAATTTCTAGTAAAGATGGCCAACGAGCGCGGCCACTTGCTGCAGCAGATCGAGCACGGGTACTCGGAGTCCGAGGTGCGTGATCGTTTCGTGCAGCAGGGCTTCCTCGTGTATTGGGTCAAGCCGCGAGGAATGTTTGTCGGAGGCAAACTCTCGCTCACCCCTGGGGGGCGGCTGCGGCAGAGTTCTTTTGTAATTTTTAATCAACAGTTCCTGACTCTGATCCGTGCCGGGCTTCCCATAATGACCTCGCTGGACTTGTTGATCAAGCGGCAAAGGGACTCCTATCTCCGCAGCCTGCTGGACAATGTTCGCGACCGGGTGAAAAGCGGCGAGATGCTCTCAGATGCCTTCGCGGCGCAAGGCGCATTTCCCAAGATGTACACCACAACACTGTTGGCGGGCGAAAAAAGTGGCAACATGGACGAGGTACTCAGCCGTTACATATCTTTCCAGCGACTGGCCCTCAGCTTCCGCAAGAAGCTTCTGGTTTCCCTGGTATACCCATCGCTACTGGTTGTTGTGGTCATCTCCATGGTGATCTTCCTAGTCACCTATGTGGTGCCGAAATTCGCGGATTTGTTCCTGAATCTAAACGCGAAACTGCCGACCATTACCGTGTTCATGCTGGCTGTGGGCCTCAACGCTCAGAAGTATGGTCCGGTAGTGTTGGCAGGCCTGATCGTGCTGGCGCTGCTGTTTTGGCGTTGGAAGAAGACCGATCGAGGAGCAGAGCGGATTGATCACTTGATCTTCTCCGTTCCGCTGCTGGGCGATATCCGAACGAAGTATCAGGTCGCGAACTTTTCGCGCATGCTCTCGGTATTGCTGCAAGGAGGGCTGCCGCTGGTTCCAGCCATGGAGACTGCAGGCGCTTCCATGAGCAGCCGTAGAATCCTGAACGGAGTGGGGGAGGCCAGCCACCGTGTGCGCGAGGGCCAGGGATTGGCAAAAAGCCTGGAGGAACAAAAGATCTTCCCTGACATGGCCGTAGAAATGATTGAGGTCGGTGAATCCACCGGAGCACTGCCGGCAATGCTAAGTTCGGTAGCGGAATTTTACGAAGAGGACGTGCAGACGGCGCTGGGGGCGGCTATGGCACTGATCGAGCCGGCGATCCTACTTGTCATGGCGGTATTCGTGGGGGGTGTGTTGATTTCGCTCTATTTGCCGATCTTCACTTTGGGTGCGGGCGGCATTCATTGACTCGAAGAAATGGCTGCGGGTCTGAGGGTGGGCTTGGGACCGGATAATGACAGACAAAGTGGCAATGGCAGAAAAGAAATCATTGTTCGTGAACGGCGGCAACGGCGGCCCTGTGGTTTCCGGAACTCCCGCTGACGAACTGGATCGTGCGCGAGACATTGCGCGCCGCTATCGCTGCGAGTTCGTGGACCTGAACAACTTCCAGCTCCACCACGACCTGTTCAAGAAGATCCCAGTTGACCTGATGTTCCGCTACAACTTCGTCCCGCTGGAAGAAACCTCGGACGGAAAGCTCGCCATCGCGATCGCCGATCCAAGCCAGCTCATGATGATCGACGAGATCAGCTTGTTGCTGGGCAAGCGCATCGTGACCAAGGTTTCCACTCTCACGCAGATCAGCGAGATCCTGAAAAAGACGGAACAGTCGCAGCGCGTGCTGGAGGAAGCCAGCGAAGGCTTCGCTCTGGACGTGATCCACGACGATGAGAGCGTCGCCGACGAGACGATTTCGATCGATAAGCTGACCGCCGCCACGGGCGACATCAGCCCGATCATCCGCCTGGTGGACACTACCATCTTCACCGCCCTGCAGCGGCGGGCCAGCGACATCCACGTCGAAACCCACGATGACTCCGTAGGTATCAAATTCCGCATTGATGGCGTGCTCACGCAGGCCATGCCGCCCATTGGCCGGGAGCACCACTCCACCATCATCTCGCGGATCAAGGTAATGAGCGAACTGGATATTTCCGAGCGGCGCGTGCCGCAGGACGGGCGCTTCCGTGTGAAGTACAACGGGCGTGCCATCGACTTCCGCGTTTCCATCATGCCTTCGATTCATGGTGAAGACGCCGTACTCCGCGTGCTGGACAAAGAATCGATGAGTGAAAAGTTCCGCACCCTGGTGCTCGACGTAGTGGGTTTCGATGAGGAGGACCTGAGAAAGTTCCGGCGGTATATCAAGGAACCCTACGGGATGGTGCTAGTTACCGGGCCAACCGGCAGCGGCAAGACGACGACGCTTTACGCCGCTGTCAACGAAATCAAGACCGACGAGGACAAGATCATCACCATCGAGGACCCGGTCGAATATCAGATCCGCGGCATCACCCAGATTCCAGTTAACGAGAAAAAGGGCCTGACCTTCGCCCGCGGTCTGCGCTCCATCCTGCGGCACGATCCGGACAAGATCATGGTGGGCGAAATCCGCGATACCGAGACAGCCCAGATCGCGATTCAGTCGGCCCTCACTGGTCATCTGGTGTTCACCACGGTGCACGCCAACAACGTGGTGGACGTGATCGGCCGCTTCTTGAATATGGGGGTTGAGCCTTACAACTTCGTTTCGGCGCTGAACTGCATTCTGGCCCAACGGCTGGTACGAGTGATTTGCGATTGCTGCCGTACCACCGTGCATTACTCGCCTGAGGAACTGGAAGCAAGCGGCCTCGATCCAGCTCAGTGGTTGCAAGTGCCATTCTATGAAGGACAGGGGTGTATTGAGTGTGCGGGCACGGGGTTCCGCGGGCGAACCGCCATCCACGAACTGTTGGATCTGAGCGACCGCATTCGGGAGATGATTCTGGCCAAAAAGCCTACATCAGAGATCCGTCGCGCGGCCCGGGAAGAAGGCATGCGATTTCTGCGCGAATCGGCCCTGGACAAGGTGCGAACCGGCGTCACCACGCTCAAAGAGATCAACAAAGTCACGTTCATCGAGGCCACGCGATAGCGCGATGCCGGAATCGCATTCTGTATAGGACCAAATCCTTCGACCCGAGGGGTCGAGGCTCGTCCCTCGCAGCTGGACTCACGATGACGAAAGCGGTGGAAGCGGATGTGCCCTTTTGGCTATTACGTTTCCTGAGCCTTTAGGGTCTTTCATTGATATCATCAGCTTAGATCAGCAAAATCAAGATGAGCAGCAACTCTAAATCTGGAGCCAAGCCGAGGTTGGCTTGCGAGATTTCCGCCGATCGAATCTTGGCGGCCCGCATCTCGGAAAGCGGCGGCAGGGTAAGCACCTGCGCAGCTCACGAACTCTCACCGGGCGTTGTGGTTCCCGACTTGATCGAGAATAATTTGCGGGAGCGCGATGCGGTTCGCCGGGTGATTCAGGACACGTTGTCCAGCATTGCGGATCGCGGGCGCGATGTGATTGCCGTGCTGCCGGACGCGGCTGTCCGCGTAGTGCTTCTGGATTTCGAAACGCTGCCCACCAAACGCGATGAGGCTGAAGCGGTGGTGCGCTTTCGTCTCAAGAAATCGCTTCCCTTCGACGTGGAGAAGGCCAGGGTCAGCTACCATGCGCAACCTTCAGTCACGAACATGAAGGTGGTGGCTGCAGTGGCACTTTCCAGCGTAGTCGAGGACTACGAAGCTGCCTTTCGTGACGCCGGGTACAGCCCGGGCGTCCTGTTGCCTTCTATGCTGGCAGCCTTAGGCGCAGCCGATGCGCAGCGGCCTACGCTAGTGGTCAAGGTGGATGCACGCACTACCAGCATCGCGATTCTGGACCAGGAGCAGCTCTTGCTGTTTCGTACGCTGGAGAACACGCGCGGGGTCACAATTACGGGCGAGCAACTCGCCGAGGAGGTATATCCCTCGGTGGTGTTTTTTCAGGACACGTATCACTTGAACATCGAGCAAATCTTTATTTCAGGACTGCCGCAATTGGGCGGCGCCGCGCCGGTATTGCGCGCACAGACCGGGGCGGAAGTGCGTGAACTTGTCAGTGCCGCGCAATTGGGTTCAAGCGTCGACGACTCCGTCCCGCTCTGGAGAATGGCAGGAGTGGTGGGAGCTTTGGTCTCTTAATTATTATGCGTCTGGATATCAATCTCGCAAGCCAGCCGTACGAAGATGTACGGCAATTCTGGCGCGCTTGGGGAACCGGTTTGGTGCTGCTTGGGCTGCTCACCCTGGTGCTCATTTTTTACGCCATCTCGGGCTGGAGGATTGCGCGCCAGGACCGTCGAGAGATCGCTGCCTATCGTGCCCAGATCGCCGAACGTGATCGTGAAAGGAGAGACGCGGAGGCTTTCCTGAACCGGGCCGAGAACCGCACGACTCGTGACAAATCACAGTTCCTGAACGCGCTGATCGAACGCAAAGCGTTCTCCTGGACCAAGGTCTTCGAAGAACTGGAGCGCGTGATGCCTCCTCGCATACACGTAGTTTCGATTCATCCCGAGATGAACGCAGATAGTCAACTGGAGATCAAGCTGGTGGTGGCGGGTGATTCGCGCGACCGCGCCTTGGATCTGGTGCGACGTATGGAAAGCTCGCAGCATTTCCAGCGGACGGAAATAGACGACGTGCAGCAGCAGCAGGGCGGCCAGACAGGCGACAGCGTGAAGTTTGATATTAGAGCTCTATACGTGCCGGAAACCGCATCGCGGAGCGTACCGTAAATGCCGGAATTGACAAAAACTCGCGGCAAGCTCCAGATCGCCATCGCGGCCTTGCTTGGGGTTGACGTGTTAATCCTGATCTTCGTATTTTCTCCACTCGTCGGGTCAGTCCAGTCGCGCAAGCAGCAAAAGGAAGAACTCTGGAAACAGTTGCAACACAAGAATCGAGAAGTGGCGCCGTTGCGCGGCTTGGATAAGAAAGTAGCCATCGCCGGGCGGCAGATCGAGGAATTTTATAAGGACCGCTTGCCGGCTCAGTACTCCACCATCTCCGATGAATTTGGGAAGTTGGCGGCACAGAACGGAGTAAAGATCCTGCAGGACAAGTACAAGGAAGATGACCCTGAACCGGTTGGCCTGCGGCCGGTGACGATCGAGGCCGATCTCTCCGGCGACTATCTGCAATTGGTAAAATTCATTAATGCTTTGGAGCGTCACAAAATCTTTTTCAATGTGAGCAGTGTGACTTTAGGCGGTGAACAAAATGGTCCGGTCAAGCTGCAGATGAAACTGGAAACTTACTTAAAGTCAGGTGGGTAGTTGAAAATTGGAGCGGAAAATCGAACCAAGCTGATCTGGGCTCTGGTGCTCGGAGCGCTGGCCGTAATCTTTGCTGGAAGGGCGTTGTTCAGCAACTCGAATTCGCCCGCATCGGCGAATACGTCAAACTCGCCCGCGCCGACGCAAGTCACGAAACCGCGGCCATCAGCTCGGCGCAGCTCGGCCAGCGGCAAGACTGCCCGCGTCGCGGCTCCGACACTCGACCCAACGCTGCAGTTGGATCTGCTGAAGCAAAGTGAAGACACAAAGTATGCGGGCTCTGGACGGAACATATTCGTTGCGAAGGCAGAGGAAATTCCGCGGCCGAAGGCACCTGCGAACACCGACACGGCCAAAGCCAACACACCGCCTCCGCCTCCTCCACCTCCGCCCATCCTTCTCAAGTTTTTCGGTTTCGCCAACAAACCGGGTGAACCGAGAAAGATTTTCCTTTCGCAGGGTGAGGATGTGTTCATTGCGGGCGAAGGCGATATCGTGGACCGCCGCTACCGTATCCTGCATATCGGGCCCGGCTCAGTGGAAGTGGAAGACGTCCTTAACAATAATCGGCAGACCATTCCCCTAACCCAGGGATGAAGAAGCCGGGGGAGACTTTTGCCACGTCAACACTCGTGAACCGACACGACATGCAGACACAGCAATCTGCATCGCCAGCACCAAGTATGGCAGCTGTTCGCAATCTCCGGCGCGGCTTTCGTCGTGCGCCCCGTGGCCAACGCGGGTACGTCCTGATCGTCCTCATGCTGTTCGTCGCTCTGCTGGCGATTGCCGCGACAGCAGTGGCGCCCATGATTTCTTTCCAGAGCCGACGCGACCGCGAAGAAGAGATGATTCATCGCGGGGTGCAATACTCACGCGCTATCCGGCGCTACTACAAGAAATTCGGCCGCTACCCGGTTCGCATAGAAGATTTGGAAAGCGCCAACAACCTTCGCTTCCTACGCAAGCGTTATAAAGACCCTGTCAGCGGACAAGACTTCAAGATCCTCCACTTGGGAGAAGTGAAGCTCACGATTGCGCCGGGAATTGCCGGGGCTGCCGCAGTCGGCCCCAATGGGACAATTGGAGGATTGCCGGGTAACGCCGGGCAAGCAGGCGCTGCAGCTGCTGTACCGGCGAGCAACACCGGGCAAGCGGGCGCCGCAGCGGCAGTACCGACGAGTAACACCGGGCAAGCGGGCGTCCTAGTCACAGGAGCGTCGGGAAACGTCGCACAAACAGGCGCCGCAATCGGGGGACCAGCGGGGAACGTCGTGCAGACAGGCGCCCCAGTCGGAGGACTATCGGGCAATGCTGCACAACCGGGTGCGGTGACCGCTGGATCACCAGCTAGCTCAGACAGTGGCAATGGTCAAAATCCAGCGCAGGCGATCGGGCCCGGCGCGTCACCGTCTTCAGATTCGCCTCAGCCGGATAGTGGAACTTCTTCTCCATCCTCGGGAGGCAAGCTCGGCGGCAAAGTTTTTGGCGGCGGACCCATCGTGGGAGTGGTCAGCACCAGCGAAAATGAAACTATCCGCGAATTCAACAAGAAGAACCATTACAACGAATGGCAGTTCATTTATGATCCGTCCACAGACCGTGGTGGCCTGCTGAATACTCCGGCTCAGCCCCCGCTGCAAGGCGCCGTGCCAACAGCACAGCCGGCACAACTGGGTGTTCCGACCGGTGTTGGACCGGGCACCAATCCGGTCACCAATCCTGCCAACCCTGGCCCCGGAGCGCAGCCGCCCGGCAGCAGTCAGCCCAATCAATAACTCAATCCGGCAAAGAAAAAAGGCCTCATCCCAAATGAGGCCCTTTGAATCTCTCGCAACCCGCGGACGCATTACACGTTGAACGAAGAACCGCAGCCGCAGGTGCTCTTCACGTTCGGATTCTCGAACTTGAAGCCTGCACCTTCCAGCGTCTCAATGTAGTCAACGGTGCAGCCGTTGAGGTACATCACCGAGGTAGCATCGACGAAGACCTTCAGGCCTTCCATATCGAAGGTTTTATCCATCATGCCCGCGCTATTCTCAAACGACATGGAATAAGAGAAGCCAGAGCAGCCGCCCCCGACCACCCCCACGCGCAGACCGGCAGGGACTGGACTTTGCTGCGCCATGATTTCCTTCACTTTGGCAATAGCATGGGGGGTGAGGCTGATCGGCGCGCTCTTGGGCTTCACTTCTGGGGTAGTTGTCGTGGCCATTCCTATCTCCTTGAGCCTACAAGCCAGATTATAACAAAGTAAGCACAGTGTCTGCCCTAAAACCTCAAGGCCAAACTTGGGGGGCAGCCCTCTTCGACTGTCCTCCACTTGTCTTAGATGGCTCCCTGCCGGCCTACGTCGCAGGCAAATGCAGATGAATGATACAACACTTGCCAAACGGGTCTATAATCTTGCTGCATAAGGGCCCTTCCCCGGAACCGGTTGCCGGAAGCCAAATACTCCTGCACCGAGTGGGAATACGCGGGACCGGCTCAAGATCAGTGCCGAGGTGCCGTATGATGGTCTGGCTGCTGATTGCGTGGGGTGTTCTGACGGCGATTCTGATTATCCTCCTCATCTACCGCAGCACGCTCACTATGCATGAGGACGATCAGCTTTTCCTAAATGAATCGGACACGCACATGGAACTGGAGCAGGCAGAAGTCCTATCCAAGGTGAATAAGATTGGTCCCTATGTGAAGGTGCTCGGAACCGTTTCGGGGGTCATGATCCTGGTGATCGCCGGCATCTTCATTTATCAGGGACTAAGCAACTCAATTCAGTAATCGTTCAGGCCAGCACAGAAAATTGGCCAGCGGGATCATTTTCGCATCCCTCGTGAGAAAAACTCGTTCGTGCGGATCGGAATGCCTCCTCATAGCGGGAGGCATTTGTGCTGTTTGAATGCTCACCCTATTTGCCCGCCGCCGCTGCTGGAATCCATTTCGTTGTCGGAGATTTCAATGAAGCTGGCTCGCTTGCTGTGCTCCATCTTTCTTTTGTCCGGTTGTGTTTCTGCCTTCGTCTCGTCCTCGCCCGATGATCGGCAAATCAGCGATCCCAAGTCGGTCATGTCAGCACTGAATGCAGCGGCGCGCCCAGTGCCGATCGAAGATCCAGATCGATGCCATTCGCCGCACGTTGGAATGGTTTGACAAATACTCTGAAGAATAGAGCGGATTAGCCAGCGTCCATCAATAGGCGGCAGTTCGGGCGGGACTTACCGACGCGTTATCTTCCGGACATTCAATTTCGGGTAAGATATTGTCGAGAATTGACCTCGGCATCGTTACCGGAGTTTCCGCGTGCATTGCGAAAGTGGCGGAATTGGCAGACGCACCAGACTTAGGATCTGGCGGGGAAACCCGTGGGGGTTCGAGTCCCCCCTTTCGCACCA
>Ga0066689_10000724_pt1 | contig 10485 bp, 7 predicted proteins | sample GraSoiAngelo_138_FD_65626 | JGI IMG/M metagenome (GOLD analysis project Ga0066689, IMG submission 65626) | Grasslands soil microbial communities from the Angelo Coastal Reserve, California, USA - 14_0929_09_40cm | ecosystem: Environmental > Terrestrial > Soil > Grasslands | place: USA... | reverse complement strand
GTTGGAAGCATTACCTGGTTTCAGTCGGACTCATAGCTGTAATCACGTGGATCAATGTCCGCGGCATTCAGATGGTCGGCCAGCTTGCCACCGCGCTTGAGCTATTCATTCTCCTGCCTGTACTCGTGATGATTGTGATAGGTCTGGCTAAGTGGCACCACAATCCGTTTCTGCCTATTATCCCTCCGCACCAACCGCTCAATAAGATCTTCGGCGTGGGGCTGGCGCTCGGAGTGTGGCTCTATTCCGGCTATGAGCAACTCTCGACCGTCGCGGAGGAAGTAGAGAACCCGCAGCGCAGTTTTCCACTGGCGCTAGCACTCGTGGTTCCCATCTCGATCGCAACCTACTTTCTGCCGACCCTCGCTGCATTGGCCGCGCTCGGCAACTGGCAGGAATGGCACACACGATATTTTTCCGATGCGGCGCAACTGATTGGCGGCCATTGGCTGGGTTTTTGGATGACGCTAGCCGCCATGGTCACGAACGTCTCCATTTTGAACGGCACGGTTCTGGCCAGCACGCGCATGCCTTTCGCCATGGCTGAAGACGGGTACCTCCCATCAGTCTTAACGCGACTACATCCTCGATTCGGCACGCCGTGGATCGCCATCATCGTTTCGGCGATGATCTACGGCCTGCTTGCCTTCCAAACGCTTACACAGCTGATCAGCATTTACATCTGGCTACGCATCGCGACTTCGGTGATGACCGTTCTTGCAGGGTGGCGCCTACGGCAGACGAAGCCTGAGGTGACACGTGCATTTGTTATCCCTTGGGGCCGCCTGGGTTTGCTGTACGTGGTGGCCGCACCGGCATTAATCGGCTACGTGGCACTGCGCTACAGCGATCCCTTTGCCATTCGCTGGGGTCCCCCGGCGCTGCTTCTGGGACCCATCGCATATCTTTCTTACTACCTGGTGAAGCGGCTGTCCTCAAATATCGCAACTGACCCGCTGGCTCCGCACTAACTAACCCAATCCAGAAACTTGTACCAGGCTCCCGCCAGTGGCAAGAACCAAGGGTTACCGTTATAGAGACCCAGGGGCGCGCCGGGAAACGGAATGCCGACGAATGGATTTTCGTTCTTGCCCCCGACGATCCACTCCGCCATTTGTTGGCCCTGGTAGGTCGCCATCGCTACTCCATGTCCCGCGTATCCCACAGCGAAATACATTCCGTCGAGTTGCCCGGCGTGCGGCATGATGTCGAAGGCAAAATCCAGCGTCCCGCCCCAGACGTACTCGACTCTCGCGTCGCGCAATTGCGGGTAGACCTGAACCATGCCTCGCCGCAGAATCTCTGCACTCTTACGAATTGTTTGCTCAGTTTCGGGGAAAAATGCGGCGCGCCCGCCGAAGAGCATTCTGCGATCCGGCGTCAGGCGGTAGTAGTAGAGATAATTTTTCGAGTCATAGATCATTCGGTTGCGCGGGCTCAGCTCGCGCGCCGGCGCCTCGGGCAGAACCTCGGTCGCGATGATGTACGAACCAATAGGAATAATCTTCTTCTTCAGCCCGGGCGTTACGCTTCCGGTATAACCGCTGGTACCGACGAAGACATCTCGCGCCCACAGCGAGCCTCGCGAAGTACTCACGCGCCAGCCCCGCGTTCCCTGGCGCGTTTCACGTTCGATCTTCTGCGCGCGCGCGCTCTCGAAAATCGCTGCAGCAGCCCGGTCCGCAGCCCGTGCCAAGCCCGCCACGTATCGCGCAGGGTTCAAGCCTGCGCTGACTTCATCCACCATGCCACCGAAATAAATGTCGGACCCGATCTCGGTGTGCAGCTCACTCTTAGGCACAACGCGCAGGTGGTGGTTGAATTCACGTGCGATCACTTCCACCTGACGGCTGTAATCGTCGAAGTGTTTCTGTTTGCATGCGACCTCGAGGTGTCCACAGCGGGAGAATTGGCAGTCAATTGCTTCCTCGCGCACGATCTGCTCAACGCAATCGATAGAGGCCAAGGAAGCCGCGTACATGAGCTGCGTCCGTTCGCGGCCATACATGGAAATCAGCTTATTCACACCGAGCTTCAGGCCGGTAAGTACCATGCCGCCGTTACGCGAACTGGCGCCCCAGCCGACGGTCTCCGCCTCAAGTACCGCGACTTTAGCGCCGTGCTTGGCTAACGTGCGTGTCGCCGACAGCCCCGTGTACCCGGCGCCGATCACCGCCACGTCCACGCTCTCAGGCAATGGTTGCGTGGCGTCAGCTTTCGGCATTTCTACCGTGGTCAGCCAGAAGTTTCTTTCTTTAAAGGACATGATTATGTAAATTGGCCCTGCCTGGGTCCCAAATAATCTACAAGACCATTGCGTACGCCAACAACCGGGATCGCTACGCTATCCAGGATGTATTTCGTAATTGGCCGAACCCTACGCCACAATGGTCCATGCATGCGTTCTGGCCGGTCTGCGGGTTAGCGAATTGGTGGGGCTGAAATGGGAAGATGTACACAATGATTCCCTAACAGTGGATGAACGCTTCTGCAGTGGTGATTGGGGATGCCCGAAGACAACGGCCAGCGGTGCGACAATCGGCGTCGATGCCATTGTCGTTCAGCGCAGACAAAGAACGGGGGATGCAAGCGAGCTCGTGATGGCCAGGTAAGCGATGTTTTGGAACGAAATGGAACGTGATTGTGATAGCGAAGGGCCGCAAGTGACTGAAAATATGGTGGAGCTAGTCGGGATCGAACCGACGACCTCATCGTTGCGAACGATGGCGTCCGCCGTACTCATCTGACTGATTCGATTCGATTTGTCTCCAATTTCAAGCACTCAAAACCTCGATTTATTGTGACAACAGTGTGACAGGTTTTGATCGCGATGCATTCGCGAACTCCGACAGCTTCTCTATCGCTCGCCGCTGCGCAGCAGGAACACATTGAGCGTAGATGTCCATCGTGGTCGCGATGCGCGAATGCCGCATCTGGCCCTGCACCGATTTCGGGTCGGCTCCCGCCTGAACTAACCAGGTCGCATGGGAGGTTCTGAGGCATCTCCAATTCACAAACGGTAGGCCGAGTTTTCGGGCCGCTGGCTGGATGTGCCGCTTGAGCATGTTTTGGTCATTCATCGGCTTTCCGTCTTTCACGCTCTGAAACACTAAGGCGTCTGGATCGTCTGATTTGACCAGCTTATATTTTCTGATTGCCCGCCCAGCCCGAACTTCCACGGTGAGATTCTTCAGGCGAAGGATGCGGGCAATTACTTCAGGCGAGACTCCGATGGTTGCTGCACTCGCCTGAGTCTTTGGTACCGACCAATCCCCACGGCAAAAACGCTCCTCAATCGTGATTGAGTCAGCGTGAATGCAGCGCCATTTCAATCCGATCAATTCAGACACCCTGAGGCCTGTCCACGCGGCCGCAAAGATCATGGTCGAGTACGGTTCTTGCACGAAGTCCACCAGCAGATTGAACTGCTCGGGCGAGATAAATGGCTTCCGACGCCTGCCCGTCTTGTCCGGCGGCATCTGTAAGCCGTCCATCGGGTTGGTGACCACGAATCCGTACCGAACTGCAGATCGCAGAATCGAAGAGAGTGCGTCCCGTATTTTAAAAATCGAGGGGTAAGCTACTCTCTCGCCTGCGAGCCCTGAAAAGTACCGTTGCAGAGTAAGTGGCGTGAGATGGAGTTGAATCTCGGCTCAAGGTACTTCGCGATTGTGCCTTGATACGAGTCCTGCGTGGTCTTTGCCAGCAGCGGCAGTTCGGTCGGGATGTAGGTTGCGTTCACGTAGGTTGAGAAGTTCACCGCGCTACCTACTGTGATGAGGCCCTGATTCACAGGTCGCAACATCTCAGCGGCAATTTTTCTTACTTCCCGTTCCGGAATGGATGCCGGCGCTAGTTTAATTCGTTTTAATGTTCTGGTACGTACGCTGCCCCTAAATCCATCTTGGCGGATACGCAGGTACCAGCACTTGCCGACACGTTCCGGCTTGGGATCTTGAAACCTTCGCTTTGCCATCGCTTCAAAATCTCCTCGATGGCTCGCGCAGGGGGCTGCTGCCTCGCCAGCAAGCGTATCATGGCTGTCTACTGCCGCCAGGTTCGGAATGTGATCGGGCGACGGCATGGTTTTATTTACGAGGCAGCCTCGCAAGTCTGGCAGGTCGTGGTTCCGTCTTTTTCCCGGTGCAGCGCAAAGGACCCACAGGCAGGGCAGCTCGGCATGGTCCCTGCTTTTGTGGTGTCCACCCCCGCTCTAGGAGGGTTTTGATCGGTTACATCGGTTACAGTGCAGTGTTCATGCGGGTCCGAGGCACTTTTTTTGATCGGTTACATCGCGGTTCTTGTAACCGGTGGAAAAGTCGGTTTCGATCAATGGGTATGCAGGTTGTAACTGTGCCTAACTGCCAACGGCATTAGCCGGTTGTTGAAGCCATTCGGGATCAGCCCGCGTCCCATCCGATTCGAGGAAAAGGTCGCCAAGGGCTACTAGCGGAATCGTTTGAGGACGCATTTGCCCGTTACCTAACTCGCAAGCCCTCTCAATCCAGCCTCGCAGCGGTTACGTTCCTGATGCCATGCTTCTATTGCAACACGGCTTTGTGTCAGTGTTGAGTCAGTGAAAACGGGGAAATCAGTCAGTGAAAGTCAGTGGGAGGTCAGTTACGCGGGGGTTTTTGTCGTTCGGTTGTAATTCGTAATGTAGTCACGAATCCTGGACAGTGAAACACCGAAATACTTGCTGAGCAGCAGAGCCGCGTAGCCGGTCGCCCACTGGTTTGGATGAAGTAACATTTCTCGATCCTCTTTTGACAACTGCTCAGATTCCGCAACCTTCCAAATGAGAAAGTTAGGCGTGTCAGCTTTGATTTCGTCGATGTTCTTGCCGCCCTCCCGCGTCATGTAGCGGACACGTTTTATCTCGTCTTTGAGCTGTACACAGATCTGCCCTCGCTCTACTGCCCTCGGCTGCTTTGTCTTTGATTCGGGTCGTCCTGAGGACATTGCTTCGTCCAAGTCCAGCCCCGAGGACGCCGACTTCGTTGATTTCATCTCGCCCTCGTCGTAAGCAGAAATAATCGGCAGGTAGGCTTGGCTCATCACTTCGTCACGGCCGCCTTGACCTTCGATCAATTTCCGCTCCACGCTTGCAGAGATGAGATCCAAGAGCATCTTCGTCGCGATAGGGTGATCACCTGCATGCAATTGCGCGACGTTTTCTACTGCCCATAGCCACTGCGGCGCAATCCAGCTCGCAGGAGTTTTTCCTTTCTCCAGCACTCCAATAATCCACCAAAGGTACATCGGGCGGAAGATCCAGATAGCTTCGAATGCGTTAGGGAGCCACTCCGAGAGACTGTCGGAAGGAATGCCATACCTAGCTGGCAGCGGTTGCAGATGAACGATAAGCGCTTGCATCACCCTGTTGTGCTGACCTGGCATACCATTGCATAGCCGCTGCCGGATCTCGGGCAACACCTTCACCGTTCTCGTACATGTGGCCAAGGTTGTTCTCGGCAGGAGCGTAACCCCTCCGCGCCGCTTCTCGATACAGATCGAGTGCTCTGCCGAAATTCTGAGGCACACCTGTACCTGTCTCGTATAGGCGTGCGGCATTGAATTGCGCTTCCGGCAGACCGCCAGCCGCTGCTTTCTCAAACCATTTGGCTGCCTCGGCTAAATTGCGCTGTACGCCGGTCCCCTGGTAATACATCATTCCGAGATTGTGTTCTGCGACTGGGTCTGCCTGCTCAGCAGCTTTCGAAAACCATTTGACCGCTTCAGAAAAATCCTGTTTTACAACTTCACCCCTTTCGAAGGCCATGCCCACACGGGTTTGTGCTCGATGATTGCCTTTGCGAGCCTGTTGCATCAACTTCGGCCAGTCGTGAGCGGTTAGGGACTCAAGTTTGCTATCGCTGGCGCCAATCGTGAGGACGGCCATAAACAGAAATGCAATACCCATAAACGGCTGACGCTCATTGCGCATGGGTTCACCTCTGCGGGGAAAAGTAACTCTGAAACGAGGGGGAGGAAAACCTCCGTGAGGAGCGAAGCGGAGTCTGTGCTACCGACGCGAGTACTCAGGAAGGGGAACCGGAGCCGACCGCCACGCCCCCACACAGTCCTCGATGCTGATGTTTCTCGGAGGTAATGTCAACACAAGCCAACACCCCGGAATTAACAGAGGCAGTAACCGCCCTCTACTCGCGCCATTTTGGACACAGCGTCGGGACGAGTTCGCAACTTGCAAATTGTTGACGTAACTCTGACAATGTCGGCGGTGTCAAGGAACCTTTTGGAGCGCACTGTCGCCTGCACTCGGAAGAGCGCGTCATTTTGCTCTAAGGAGATGTGTCCAACCAACCGAGGTCGCTCGCAATAATTTCAGGTCAGGAACTCACTCCGACCCACGCATCTCTTCGGTCTACAATCTCGATCATGATTGCTAGCTCGAACTCCCCTCGAAAGGGAGCGGGATGGCGCCCCCCTGGTTTTTTGCTTGACAAAGCAAACGAACTGACGCTTAATGTCAAGCCAATGTGGGGTATTAAATCGATTCCATATTAGCAGAAAACCCAATATTGTGTCCCGGGAGGATCGTATGCGTGCTCGCATGTGGCTAGGTGTCCTCATTTGCCTCTTCCTTGCTTCACCCGTGGCAGCGCAGAAGTTTACAGGAACAATTCGCGGGGCTGTCACTGATCCCAGTGGTGCTGTGCTACGCGACGCTGAAGTAATTATCACGAACGATGGAACCGGAGAAACGCGTACGGTCAAGACCAATGACCAGGGCGAATACGTAGCACCCGAGTTATTGGCCGGCGTGTACACAGTCACCGTAAAGAAGGCCAATTTCAAAGAAGCGGTCAGTAAGGGAGTTGAGTTGCACGTAGCCAGTACTGCTGTGGCCAACGCGGTGTTGCAGGTGGGCAGCACAAATGAGCAGGTCATGGTTGAGGCCAACGCTGTTCAGGTGGAAACCTCGACCGGCGTTGTGGGCAATGTGGTCGAAGGCAATGAGGTTCGCGAATTGCCGCTCAACGGCCGTAGTTTTGTACAGTTGACCCAGCTGATGCCGGGTGTTTCCCCACAAGCAAACTTTAGCAGTAAGAATAAGGGTCTGATGGCCGGTGTGGACTTCTCCGTGAATGGCAACAGTACCACCGGCAATCTCTTCCTGGTGGACGGTGTCAATGACAATGACATCGGATCGAATCGGACCATTCTGGTATACCCGTCAGTTGATGCGATCCAGGAATTCAAGATGCTGCGCAACAGCTATGGTCCCGAATATGGCCAAGCTATGGGCGCGGTCGTCAATATCATCACGCGTGGTGGAACGAACCAATTCCATGGAGGCGCGTTCTATTTCGGGCGCAACGACAAGCTGAACGCGACCGATTACTTCAACAACCTGCACGGGGTCCCGAAGGATGTGCTGCGCCGCAACGATTTTGGTTACAACCTGGGCGGGCCGATCGTCAAGGACAAGCTTTTCTTCTTCTGGTCGCAAGAGTGGAACCGGGAGCTTCGCGGGGCGCAGCGTTCCGCCAACGTACCGACGGCCGCGGAGAAGACCGGAGACTTCTCCACTCTTCGCGTCGCCAGCGACGGGAGTCCATGTGAGAACGCGCCCACAGATCCCGTGACTGGCAAGGTTTACACCAGCGTGCCCGGGATCCCCTCCCCCGCCGGCACGGCAATCGTGCAAATCTTCCCGGACCCGAACCTTTCCCCAAGTCAGGTCACCCCGGCCGACTGTGTGAATTGGGCAACATCGTTAACCGCCCCCATCTACTGGCGGCAGGAAAGCATCCGGATGGACTACCGGCTGGGAAGCGGTTGGAGCTTGTTTGGCCGTTACACTCAGGATCACTGGTCCCAGCCATTCCCCAGCACCTTGGGCTTCTGGGGCGACGATCCGTACCCATCGGTGGAATCAAGCTGGATCCAGCCCGGATACCAGGCGACGATCAAGCTGACGAAGCTGTTTGGCAGCACGGCGGTGAATGATTTCCAAATATCGTACGCTGCCAACCGGATCAAAGCCGACCGCGCCGGCACCAACCCGGGGCTCAATGATCAGATCGGTAAGGTATTCACTCCCGACTTTCCTTTATCCGACAAACAATCAGGTGCCAATATGGGTTACCCCGTATTCTGGGGCGGATTAGGAAATGGGGCTGACTCGGCCGACCTGTGGACCCAGGCTCCATGGCACAACAATGAAGCGCTTTACATCTTGAAGGATGATTTTTCAAAAGTCGTTGGCGCGCACACCTTCAAGGTTGGTTTCCTTGCCAGCAACAATCAGAAGAACGAGCTGGTAAACGGAACATCCGAAGAGAATACCCAGTTCGGGGGTGTGGTCGGTCTGGACGACACCCGGTCGGACGCCGCGGACAGCAGTCTCAATGGGACCTTTGACGCCCTCTGGGCTGGCAGGGTGTGGAGCGCCAGTGAATCCCAGACAAACCCTTTCTCCGAAACGCGTTGGCATGACATCGAGTTTTACTATGGGGATAACTGGAAGGTCAGCCGCCGCGTGACTCTTGATTATGGCTTCCGCTGGTCGTTTCTGCGACAGGGTTACCATGCCAAGGATAAGATCTCTACCTTCGAACCGAGTGCCTATGATCCGGCGTTGGGCTCGGACCCGTGTAACGGGCTTTTGGTGGTTCCGGGGACCCACTTCTGCCAGGATGCGGGGTTCCTGGGTGGCATTCCTGGGCCCAATCGCGCCCTTAAAGAAAACAACAATCATGCCATCGCACCGCGCATCGGCATCGCCTGGGATGTGAGGGGCGACGGCAGGACAGCGATCCGCGCCGGCGTTGGCCAGTTCTTCCAGCGTGAACGCTTGAATCACACGTTGAACATGGCCAACAACTCTCCATTTTCGCTGTTCGCCCCCGATTTCCGCCGCACTCTGGACACTCCGGTTGCGCAGGCCGCCACCGGTGCTCCAAACTATGGCATAGATCCCAGCGCGAACCTGCCCAACACCTGGCAGTGGAATTTGACGGCGGAACGAGAAATCGTGCGGAACACCAAGCTAGAGATTGCCTACGTCGGCAACAGGGGACTTCACATCCTTCGATATAACGACGCCAATGCGGTTCCTGCCAGCCTCCGCTTGCAGCACGCCTTGTCCAACGACAACGCCGATCGGCCTTTCGGCGCCGGGGATTTCGGGTTCATTCCCTTTGGCGAATGGAAAGGAAGCTCGAATTATCACGCACTGCAAGCCCTGTTCCGCACGCGCATTAAGGGGCTGGACGCCCAGTTCGCCTATACCTTCTCTAAGTCACTAAGCGACGCGGACATCGTTAGCAGTGGATCTTCTGGTCAGACCGAGAATTTGGAAGATCCGACGAATCCGCGTAGGAACTACGGGCCTAGTTTAATTAATCGGCCGCATACGTTTGTAGCCAACATTGTCTACAACACGCCGGAGCTTAACGGCAGTAACTCCTTCCTCAGACATGCTCTGGGCTCATGGGAATTGGCCACAATCCTTGATTACGCTAGTGGCACCCCGTTAACAGTGTTCGCTAATCAACCCGACATAAGCGGTGCTCCCGGCGGATTAACCGGAACTGGAATAGATCAGGGAGAAACCCGTCCCAACAGGGTACCTGGCCAGCCCTGCCGGGCGCCGTCAGGTTCTCCCAAGTTCCAGTGGCTGAATCCCGCCGCCTGGACACTCGATGGTTTCCAGTTGGCGACATTCGGCACAGCGTCTGTAGGCGAGTGTGCCGGACCCGGATTAGCCAATACAGACTTCTCTCTCTACAAGAACTTCAAGCTCACGGAACGGGTGACACTGCAGTTCCGCATGGAGTTCTTCAACCTGTTCAACAAGGTGCAGTTCCGCGGGAACTCGCCAGACGTAGACCCAGAGAATGGAGGAATCTCCAGCAATCTGGCAGACTCTGGGGTTGCCTGCGTTGCCAGCAACGTCGGCGATCCTACCAGCCCATGCTTCGGCCGTGCGATCAACATAGTGGCATGGGATTTTGCAACCAACGGTCACCAAACGTTTGGCCAGGCTTCGGGCGACCGCGGTCCACGCGAAATCCAGTACGCTCTGAAAATAACATTCTGAGTGTCTCCTTCAACGGGTGAGGCTTGACTTTGCTCACGCCTCACCCTTTATCCTTTCTCTTTATGGGGCCCTCTAGCAGTTTCCGTCCCAGCATCGTGCGATCCGGTACTGGGACTGCTTCACTCCGCCTCTCTCTATCTGTGGTTTTCCTGATCTTTGGCAGCTCCGCCGCGCAGACCCCGAAACCTAAGACGCCAGAAGGCGCACAGAAGCAGGAAGACGCATTACAGAAACATTTGGACGCCGCCCGCACTTTCCAGATCGGGGGCGACCAGGAACATGCGGCGACCGAATACAAGAAATTCTTGGCGGAAGTGCTACGCCGCGTCGCCATTCTGCGTGCCCGCTTGGGCGAATATGAGCAAGCGGAAAAGCTGTTCCAGGCGGCGCTGGGTGTGGCGCCGGAGAATCCTGAC
>Ga0066689_10000709_pt1 | contig 10533 bp, 10 predicted proteins | sample GraSoiAngelo_138_FD_65626 | JGI IMG/M metagenome (GOLD analysis project Ga0066689, IMG submission 65626) | Grasslands soil microbial communities from the Angelo Coastal Reserve, California, USA - 14_0929_09_40cm | ecosystem: Environmental > Terrestrial > Soil > Grasslands | place: USA... | reverse complement strand
CGAATGACGGTGCGCTATGAGACCGACGGCCCGATCGCGATTGTTACGATCGACCGGCTGGACGTCGCCAACGCGGTTGACGCGGAGACGGCGGAGCGGCTGATCGAGGCGTTCGAGAAGTTCGACGCAAACCCGGACCTATCGGTCGCGCTTCTCACGGGCGCCGGCGGAAAATTCTCGGCAGGGGGCGACCTCAGGGCGATGATGGAGGGCCGGGGCATCACCGTCCGCCCGGACGGGCCGGGGCCGCTCGGCCCGACGCGCATGATGCTGTCGAAGCCGGTGATCGCCGCTGTCGAGGGCCACGCGGTCGCAGGCGGCTTGGAACTGGCGCTTTGGTGTGACTTGCGCGTGGCCGCCCGTGATGCCGTCTTCGGCGTCTTTTGTCGCCGCTGGGGCATCCCGCTCTGCGACGGCGGCACCGTCCGCCTGCCCCGCCTCGTCGGCCAGAGCCAGGCCATCGACATGATCCTTACCGGTCGCGGCGTCGGCGGGGAGGAGGCGGCACGCATGGGCCTCGTCAACCGGCTGTGCGAGCCGGGCGAGGCCCTCGAGACAGCGCGACGCCTTGCCCTCACGCTCGCCCGGCTGCCGCAGGCGTGTCTTCGCTCCGACCGCAGGTCCGTGTACGAACAGTGGGAGACGGACCTCGCGACGGCGCTCCGGCGCGAGAGCGAGCTAGGCCTCGAAGTGATCGGCTCAGGCGAAGTCGCCAGAGGGCTCACGCACTGGCGCAGCGGCGCGTGGAGCTTCTCTGACTTCGTCGAAGGTTAAGGAGATCGTAGGGGTCTACTCACTGACGCGGGCGCGGGCTCACGTCCGGAGTCGGCGTGGCGCTCGCATCCGGACTGGGCGAGGCCTGAGACGTGGGCGAGCGGCTGGTTTCGGGCGTTGAGGTTGCTGGCGCAGGCGTAACCTCCGGCGTAACGGCCGGAGTAGCGGCCGGTGTTGTTGCGGGAGTCACCTCGGGCGTGGGTTCCGCGCCCCCGCCGGACGGTTTGCAGGCGCCCGGCTTAGAAGGGTTTTGGCCCTCACGCATGAAGTCCGTCGAATCGCCGCATTTCACGGGCTTGACGTCGGGCGGCCGGTCGAACTGACGTGCCGGCACTTTGAGCATCGCGTGCGCCTCTAGCATGAAGCGCTTCCAGATTGGGCCGGTATTCGAGGAACTGAAGGTGTCGGGCGACATCGGCGTGCCATCGGCGTTGCCCACCCAGACGCCCGCGGCGAGGTCTCGGCTATAGCCGACAACGACTCCGTCCCTGAACTTCTCGCTGGTCCCCGTCTTGACTCCGGCGGGCCGGTCGATCGTGAGGTTCGACCACTTCGCCCCGTCCTTCGAGAGAATATCGGTGAGCATGTAGGCGTACGCCGGCTCGACGGCCTTCCGCTCCTCGGGCTTGGTGTACTCATAGAGCACCTGGGAGGCATCCTCGATCTTGAGTACGGAGACGGGATCGAGCTGGCGAAAGCCGTCCGGCACGCCTTCGGACGTGGGGCGACCTCGCATCATGCCATTGTTGGCGAGCGCGCTAAAGGCATAAGTCATGTCGACGAGCTTGACCTCGCATGAGCCGAGGGTAACCGCCGGGCCGCAGTTGTCCTCCCGCAGGTCTGTGATGCCGAGCTGGTGAGCGGTCGCCCGCATGTCGTCAACACCAACTTCTATCACCGTCCGGGCGGCCGCTGTGTTGACAGACTCCGAAAGGGCCTTGCGGACGGTGATCTTACCAAGGTACTTCGAGTTCCAGTTGTTGACCTGCGTGGACGGGTCTCCCGAAACGAGCGTCAGCGGCTCGTCCTGCACGTAGGTGGACGTCGTCCAGCCTTTCTGGAACGCCGTCAGGTAAGTGAACACTTTCATCGCCGAGCCGTGCGATTGTTGCGATGACGCTATATCCACCTGCCCGCTGATGTCGTCTCGGAAGTAATTGCGACTGCCAACGTAGGTGAGGATCTGACCGGTCTCCGGATGGATGGCAACAAGCGAACCGTTGTGCCCGCCCGATTTCTCTTCGCTCTTGGCCAGCTCTTCTTCGACCACACGCTCGCCGAGAGCCTGGAGATTGAGGTCGAGCGTCGTTGTTATCTTCAAGCCGCCGCGGCCGACGACGCTGTCGCAGGAAATGTCTTTTGGGGGCTTGAATAGACCAGCGGCGCACATCTTGGCCACCTGGTCCTCGACGAAGAACACGAAGTGGGGCGCCTTCACGTCGAACTGGGTACCGACGTAGTTCAATGGCTGGGCCTTCGCCGCGTCGAACTCCTCCGGCTTGACGCTCACGATCTCCTTGATCTCGCCGGCGTGGTCGCGCATCAAGTCGAGGACCTGGAGTTGACGCGCCTTTGCCCTGTCCCTATTTTCGACGACCGCGGGGCTGTATTCGCCAGGCGCCTGCGGCAGGCCGGCCAACAGCGCGGCCTCCGCCAGGGTCAGGTCTTCGGCGCTCTTGCCGAAATACACGCGGGCGGCCGCCTCGGCGCCGTACGCCGAATGGCCGTAGTAAACCTGGTTGAGGTACCACTCGAGGATCTGGCGGTCGCTGTAGCGTCGTTTGAGCTCTAGCGCGATCGCTGTTTCCTTCAGCTTGCGAGAAAGGTTGCGGTCGGAGCGCTCCGCGGGGTCGACATAGACGTTTCGGGCTAGCTGCTGCGTAATCGAACTGCCTCCACTCCCCGAGAAGAACCCCGGCCCGAACGGCGTGAGATTTTCAAAGGCCGCCCTCGCGAGGCCCCGGAAATTGACGCCCGGGTTGCCGAAAAAGCTCGGGTCTTCAGTCGCAACCGTGGCTGCCACCAGGAACGCCGACATGCGATCGAGGGAGACAGGGTTTCGGACGCCCTGCAACGGATCGGTGAACTGGAACAGCTCTGTGTTTCCAGACCGGTCGTAGGCCGTGCTCGAGCCAGCGCCCGTCGCTGCGATCGCTTCGTTCGGCGGCTCGAGGCCGCGAGTGTACGACCAATACACCAGGAAGAACGAGGCCACGAAAGCGAGGAGGAAGAAGCCCGCTATGTGGGCAGCATCGTGCAGAAGAGCCCGGCCGCTGAAGGGCGAACGGCCGCCCCTGCCGTGGACGCTGACGCCTCTTCCTTCTTCGCCGCTCCAGGCGCCGCTTATATCGTCCGCGAGCGATTCCCGCAAGCGCTCGATGGGAGGTCTCGGCTGCATATCGCTATCTCGTTACAGAACGAAGGTTAGGCATAGAAGGATTGCAGCGACGCAAAGAAAACGGTCGCAAGTGTTATGTCCCAATCAACGACTCCTGAAAGTGCATAACGAGAAAAAGGCATGAACGTAGCGGGTAGCGGCAGGTTCACGCGTTCGCGACGCCCGACTTGCTTCGCGCTAGGTCTTCGGTGACGCGCGCCGGCGAACGGTCGACCCGATAACGAGCCCGGCCGCGATCAGGACGAGGTTCTTGATGATGAACTCGCCAGTGACGGTGAGAAGGAGCGGGTTGCCGTCCTGGAAGGAGCGGCCGGGGAGGATGATCAGGCTGAGGAAGGTGCCCGCCATCTGCAGCCAGAAGAGCAGCAGCGTAAAGCGCAGCGCGACCGGAATTAGAAGGCCAACGCCGATGATGATCTCCCAGACGCCGATGATAATGAAGAAGGTGTCTGCCGGCAGAAAATAGATCGTGTCTTTCACGAGGTCTTCGACCGGACTGCGGCCGGTCACCTTCAAAGTCCCGAACCAGATGAAGACAACGGCCAGCGCGATGCGCAGCGCGGTGATCCCGTAGCGCTCCAGAAACGTGGTAACGGCGCTGTCGATGGTATCGAGCGGGCGCCGTAGTCGTGCGGGCAGGCTATCCTCGATACGGCGTTCGAGGTCCAGGTGGGGCGAGGTCATGACATTCACCTCCGTATCCATGGTATAGGAAGCGGCTGGCAGGATGTAGGACGGGGCGGACGATGTTGTGAGCGCAGGCGAGCGGGTGTAGAATCGCGGCGCAAAGAGGAGGTCCAGTGATGGCAGACGAGGTGGAGATCGGGCGCGTCAACGACTACTTCGCGCATATCAACGTCGCCGGGATCGACCTGACTGCGCCGCTCAAGGTGGGCGACCGCGTGCGCATCAAGGGCCACACGACGGACATGGAGCTCGTCGTCGAGAGCCTGCAGGTCGAGCACGAGTCAGTGGAGGAGGCAAAGGTCGGCGACAAGATAGGCGTGAAGGTAAGCGACCGCGTGCGCGGCGGCGATCGCGTCTATCGGGTAGATTAGAACAGGCGGCGGCGCGGGCCGAACGGGCTGCGGCGGAGGAACCGCGAGAGCGCGAACGTCACAACCGATACGGCCAGGGCGAAAACGAACGCCGCCCAGAAGCCGTCGATCTCGAAGTTCACATTGAACCAATCGCAGACCTCCTCCACGAGCACGACAACGAGCGCGTTCACGATGAGAATGAAGAGCCCGAGCGTGATCAGCTGGAGCGGACATGTTAGGAAGATCAGGATCGGCCGTACGATGGCCCGAACGATCACGAAGATCGCGGGCGCGACGAGATAGCCCTCGGTCCCTTGGAGGAAGATCGGTGTCCCATCCCAGATCCCGTTCACGAACCATTCGGCAAGGACGAAGGCGAGGATCGTCATTCCCCAGCGGACAAGGATGCGCACGATCCACGGGACGTTTCCCTGGTCCCAAGGCGGTTCGGTCTCTTCGATGTAGCGGATGAAGACGACGCGATCGAGCATGCGCTTGCAATTGCCGTGTACTTGCGGGGTATTGTAGCAGGTACCACTTGTCCACCCCGGCCGGACTGATACGTCAAGGAGCCACATGGACGCACACAAAGCGATCGTGACTAAGCGCGACACGCGGGCCTATACGGACCAGCCGATCCCGGACGTCGTGCTTCAGCGCGTCCTTCAGGCCGGGCGGATGGCGGGGAGTAGCAAGAACACCCAGCCGGTTCGCCTCGTCGTGATACGCGACCGCGAGTGGCTGAAGGAGGTCGCGGAGTGCGGGAAGTTCTCGCAACCCCTGCTCGGGGCGCAGGCGGGCATCGCCGTCTGCTGCGCGCCCGACGGCAGCGACTTCGACGCCGGGCGCGCCGCGCAGAACATCATGGTCGCCGCGTGGAACCAAGGCATCGCCACCTGCCCGACCTCTGTGCACGACCAGCCGTGCATCATCGAGAAGCTTCGGCTGCCGCAGGACGAGGTGGGCGAGGTGAGCGGGCGGAAGGGATGGCGCGTGGTCGTAATCATCGCGCTCGGGTATCCGGAGCCGTCGGTGCCGATGTCGATGGGGAGAAAGCGGCTGCCCGTGGAGGACTACGTGATGTGGGAGAAGTGGGGCGGAATGGAACAAGGAGTCAGGAGCAAGGAACAAGGCGGCTAGGATGGCCACGCCAGCGCGGTTGATCCCCCTTCGCGTCCTTGTCGGCGGCACGCTATTCGTGCACGGCTTCGCGCGGCTGTTCGGCGGGCCGGACCGCAAGGTGCCCGAAAGCGCGCTGAAGTACCTGGGACAAGAGTACCAGGAGTGGATTGAGGGCGGCGGCATCGACCGCTTCACTGAACGGCTCGCTGAGATCGGCGTTCCCAACCCGCGCGCCTTCGCCTACGCGCTCGCCGGCACCGAGTGCTTCGGCGGCGCGCTCTTCGCGCTCGGGGTACAGACGCGGCTGACCGGCCTGGCGGTCGCAGCGGAACTCGGCGCCTCGATCTATCGCACGTATTGGGGCCACGGCATGGTCGGGGGAGGCGGCTGGGAGCTGCCGATGTTGCTGATGATCGGGGCGCTAACGGTAGTTCTCGGCGAGGAAGACGCGCGTAAGGATGAACCGGCGTGAAATACGGCCCGTCTTAGGGTGCGGCTCCATCGTCGCGGTCTGAAGACCCCGACCTACATTTCCGTCGTGCTGTAGAATAGCGCCCACCTGCGGGTAGCAAGCCGCCGAGATTCTTCGCTTCTGCCACCGGATGATGTGCACTGTCAGGTGCGTGGAGGCAAGCGAGCGGCTGGACTCAGACGCTCGCTCAGAATGACAGTTGGGAGGCCGCCTATGACTACTGTTGAACAACGAATCGCAGGGCCGGAGCGGGCCGGCGGACAGGGCCTCGACCACCACCAGGAGGAGTCCGGCAACCGGGCGATCGTCGCCCTTCTGAACGACCCGGTGCGCAGCGATCAGGTGGACCTCGCAATGACGTACCGTCGTGACGCCGGCGATGGCGCCCCGCTGCTTCGACAGGCTCAGCACGAACGGATTGGGATACCTCAGGATGAGTTGGAGGAGTCGCACACTGGCTGGTACGAAGTCTGGTCGAAGCGAGGCATGATGCGCTTCGTCCGCTCTCTCGCTCCGGCGGGCGGATACGGGTACCGCGTGATCGATCAGGTCGGCGACAACCCGATCGCCGACCAGGACCCGACGGCGCTTTCGACGAAGGCGGAAGAGCTGGAGGCGGCCGCACGGTCGGGCTTCTCCGCGACCGACCCGGCGAAGGCGTTTATCGAGCCGGCGCAAATGTCCTATCCGCTAGGGTACGAACGCATCGCGCAACTCTTCGACAGCCCCAACGCGCCCGATATTGTGATCAGCCCGAAGTCGTACGCGTTCGGAAGGCAGCCTGGGCAGCACGGCGCCCTCGATGTCGTCCAATCCCGCGCGCCACTCGTCTTTTCGGGGCCCGGCGTCGTCTCCGGCGAAACGGACGTCATCTGCTCGCACGTCGACGTTACACCAACGCTGGCGAAGCTGCTCGGCTTACCACTGATCGACGGGAAGGACTCGAGCGGCCGCACTTCGAGCGAGCGCGGAGTGCCGGCGGATGTCTATCTCAAGCGACAGGACGGGCGGGTGATCGAGGAGGTGCTTTCGGGGAAAGGAGAAATGGGAAATGAGGAAGGAGACGGCGGACGGCCCGAGCGGGTCTACATACTCCTGCTGGACGGGCTGAGCAATACCGAGCTGAAGGAGCGGCTCGAACACGACCGTGAATCGATCCCGAACCTCGCGAGGATCATCGAGCGAGGTGTCATGTTCCGGTACGGCGTCTTCGCCACCTTCCCGACCATCACCTGGCCGAGCCACAACGCGCTGGGCAGCGGGGCCTGGTGCGGGCACCACGATATCGTGAACCCGACCTACTACCTGCGGGAAACCCGGCAGGTGGTGACGCCGCAGGGCAGCATCTGGGAGACCGGAAAGTACCTCTCGGACGAAGTCGAGACGCTGTACGAAGCGCTGCACCGGGAATACGGGAAATGGGACGCCTCGACCGGCAAAGGTATAATCACGGCTTCGCTGAACGAGCCGTGCGGCCGGGGCGCGCTGCACGCAACACTCGAACGGCGGCTGCTCGTCGACGGCGAGAGGCTGGGGGAAGTGGCGCGCGAAAACCGCGGCGACACGAACCCGCGCTGGAAGGAGGAGGGCCAGGAGCAGGTGTACCGCTATTCCGCCACAGACATCCAGGCGCTCTCGCAATCGCTGATGCTCTTCGACGGCGATAGTCAGCCCCCGCCGATGTTTACCTTCCACGAGTTCTCGCTTACCGATGCAGTTGGCCATGACTACGGACCGCACCACAAGGCGATGCTCGACGCGCTCGTCGAAACGGACAAGCGCATCGGCAAGATCCTCTCGGTGCTCGACCGGCGGGGGCTGTTCGAATCGACGCTCTTAGTAATCAGCGCGGACCATGGGATGGCCCAGACAGATGTCGAGCTGGCCGCCGACCCGGCGCAGGCTGTCCTCGACGCCGGTATCAAAGCAGTCGTCACGTCACCGTTGATATACCTTGTCGATATGGACGTGACAGTCGAAACGTCGGCAGACGGCCGGACAGCGAACGTTACCGTCCTTGAGAACGACGCCGACGCCTCCGGCGAGAAGCCGCCGGTGGCCGGGGCTGACGTCCATGTGATCGGCGCGCATTCCCGCGTCCTTGCCGACTCGAAGACCGATGCCTTCGGGGTGGCCGGCCTACCCCTGCCGGTGGGCGAGGAGCCGGACTCACTAATCGTCCGCGTGGAACACGAGCGGTTCAACACGCGGCATCTGCGCGTGAATGGCGCGAACGTCGCGGAGGACCCGCGAACAGTCTTATTTGGGGGCTAAGCAACCGGGCGGGCGAGCTACGTCGGCTCCAAGATCAGCTGCCGGCAGGCATCATCGCCGCCATGCGCTTCTGCATTTCTTCCGGCGAGACGTCCTCAACGTGCGTGTGAATCCACCAGCTAATACCGAAAGCGTTCACGCCGGCGCGCCGGTCTCCGTAGAACTGGTCCTCCGGCTCCATCTCCGTGGTCCCGCCGGCGTCGAGCGCCTTCCGGTAAGTCGAGTCGCAGTCGTTGACGTATAGGACGAGGGCGGCGGAACGAGCGGGGTTCTCGGGTCCGGCGTCGGCGAGCATGACGATGTCGTCGCCGATCCGCATCTCGGCGTGCCCGATTGTCCCGCCGGGCCCCGGCATGCTCATGAGCTCTTGGGCGCCGAACGTCTGCTTCGCAAAGTCGAGTAGACCGGATGCGCCGTTTACCACCAAGTAGGGCGTGACGCTGCCGTATTCCGCAGGGATGGGATTTACTGCCATCTATCTTCTCCTCCTCTTTGGATTCGGCTCTCGGTGAGCCTTCAGGCGGGGTGCTATGATACCACCCGCTTGCAAAGCGGAGGCAAGCCGGTTCTGTCGCACCTCCGACTGACACCGTCACGAGGAAGGTATCCATGACACAGCAACAAAAGGAGATTTCAGCGGCGTTCAGGTTCGAATCGGAATACGTCGACGTGCTCGGCTCGCGGATGGACTATGTCGAAGAGGGCGACGGGGACCCGATCCTCTTCCTGCACGGGAACCCGACTTCCTCTTACCTCTGGCGGAATGTCATCCCGCACGTCTCACCCATCGGCCGCTGCATCGCCCCCGACCTGATCGGCGTGGGGAAGTCCGACAAGCCCGACCTCGATTACGGCTTCTTCGACCACTTCCGCTACGTCGACGCCTTCATCGAGGCGCTCGGACTGCGGGACATCACGTTGGTGATTCACGACTGGGGCTCGGCACTCGGCTTCCACTATGCGCGGCGGCACGAGAGCAACGTGAAGGGCATCGCCTTCATTGGAGGCGATCGTCTGGCCGGTGACCTGGGACGAGTGGCCGGAGCAGGCGCGCCAGATGTTCAAGGCGTTCCGGACGCCGGGCGTCGGCGAGCAGATGATCATGGAGCAGAGCATGTTCGTCGAGGCCGTGCTGCCCGGCGCGGTCCTGCGCAAACTCTCGCCCGAGGAGATGGACCGCTACCGCGAGCCTTACCCAACGCCGGAGAGCCGAAAGCCGCTCTGGCGCTGGCCGAACGAGATCCCGATCGAAGGCCAGCCCGCCGATGTCCACGACGCCGTTCAGGCCTACGGCGAATCGCTGGGGCGCTCGCAGACGCCGAAGCTACTGCTGTACGCTCAGCCCGGCGCCATCCTCCGCAACCTGGTCGGCTGGTGTCAGCAGAATATCGCCAACCTGAAGACGGGCGAACTCGGCCCCGGCGTCCACTTCTTGCAGGAGGACGACCCGCACGGCATCGGCGAGGCGATCGCCACCTGGATGCGAGAAGAAACGCTTGTAGAGAACGGATAGGCGAGTAGCTGAGCTGCTCGCAAGCGACCCACCGGTGAACGCCAAACATGAAGCGCAATCTCTACGAACTACCGCCGGATTTGCCGGTCCCCATCGATGACGGCGCGTGCGAGCACCTCCCCGGCGTGGAGATGCCGGTGGTCTCGCTTCCCTCGACGCTTGGCGCAACAGTCAACCTCGCCGAGGCATCGTGTAGCGGCAGGACCGTGTTCTTCTTCTATCCACGCTCGGGGCGACCGGACGAGCCGCCGATTCCCGGCTGGGATGATATCCCCGGCGCCCGCGGCTGCACCCCGCAGTCTTGCGCCTTTCGCGACCACCACGGCGAGTTCGAGGCGCTCAGCGTCCGCGTATTCGGAGTGAGCGCACAGGACACCGAATACCAGCGCGAGTTCGCGGAACGGACGAAGCTGCCTTACCCGTTGCTAAGCGATTCGGACTTCGTGCTTACCGAGGCGCTAGGGTTGCCGACGTTCGAGGCGGGGGGCATGAGGCTCATCAGGCGCCTAACCTTGGTAACGTCGGACGGGCGGATCGGGAACGTATTCTACCCGGTGTTCCCGCCGGACAAGAACGCGGAAGAGGTGCTTGCCTATTTGCGGACGCGCACGAATGCCTGACCTCACGCCTAGTCCCGCTTGTCCACTGTAAAATGTGCGTATGGAGGAGTTCGTCTGGGTCTCGCTTGCCGTTATTGGCGCGGGCCTGCTCCTGCTCATCGCCGTCGCCGCCTTCATGTGGTGGCGAATCCAGCGCTCCGACGAGAAGAAGCTCGCGAAGCGGATCGCGAAGCTGCCGTTTCTCGACAAGGTCTCGCTGGCCGGTTCGCTGATCAGCGACGACCGAATTCCCATCGCCCCGAGGATCATCGCGCTGGCACTGGTGCTCTACATCGCCTCGCCGATCGACCTGCTGCCGGACTTCATCCCTGTGATCGGCT
>Ga0066689_10000705_pt1 | contig 10538 bp, 7 predicted proteins | sample GraSoiAngelo_138_FD_65626 | JGI IMG/M metagenome (GOLD analysis project Ga0066689, IMG submission 65626) | Grasslands soil microbial communities from the Angelo Coastal Reserve, California, USA - 14_0929_09_40cm | ecosystem: Environmental > Terrestrial > Soil > Grasslands | place: USA... | reverse complement strand
ATAGCCCCAGCAGCGAGATCAAACGCATGGTCTGGCACCAGTCCGCTGTCGGCGACCATGCCCTCGCACCCGCCGCGCCGGGCCGGCGCTTGACCGCATATCTGTGGGCTTTTGGGGTGAATGGGTTCGCGGCTATCGACGCTCTGTCTCTGGCGGTAAGGAACATTGCGCTCCGCGGACTGGAGCCTAGCTAGTGATAGAGGAGGCTCCCGTTCGCGACATCCCAGGCCCTGGTTCCAGCCCACGACTCCAGATGCTGTCTGTGAGCAGACGGAACCATTCGTTCAGGCTTATCCACCGCCAAAGCGCCCAGGAGTGGTTAGCGTGCGAAGCCTGATGCTCATACCAGAGCTGCTCTAGCTTTGGTCGGTCGTAGCCCTCTAACTCTGTGATCGGTCCATTAAAAACTAGCTCATGTGCCCAGCTCTTCAGGCCATCGCGCAGCCACCGGTCCAACGGGGCGGCATAACCCACCTTGTCGGCGCGCCAAACGACGTCGGGCGGGACAAGTCCATCTGCTGCTCGCCTTAGGATCAGTTTTTGCCAGCCGTCGCCCACTAGCGCACGGTCGGGGAGGCAATTGACGAAGTCGACCAGCTCGTGATCCAGAAACGGCAGCCGGGTTTCACGAGAAAAGGCCATCGCATTGCGATCCGCATACCTGAGCAATTGGGGCAAAGAATCGTATAGGAGAGCCTTTGCGCGAGCCTTGCGGAACCGCCCGCCTCGGGCGGCCGGCGGAAGATATGGGAGGTCGATCTCCGATAGCCCGGAAACGCGACGTAGCGATCGTCTCAATAGTTGCGCGGCCCCTAGCGCCACTTTCGGGTTGAATCGGCGTTTGGCATCGGGGTACTGGTGACCGGCGCGGGCAAGCCGCCGCGAAAATGTCACCGTCTCCGTGAATGCCCGTGTCCACTGCCGTTGGTCGACTAGGTCCATTTGGTGGTGCGGGAAGTAGGACTGGTAGCCACCAAGGAGCTCGTCCGCGCCCTGGCCGTCAAGAACGACTGTTGTCAAGTTCTCGCTCGCCAGGCGCATTACGCACCACTGCAGGTAGATGGATGCACTCGGGAAGGGCTCCTCCTGGTAGTAGTGCAGCGCGCGGGACTCTTCAATGAGTCGCGATGGATCGGGGGTCACTCCGTAGCCGTTGACCCCCGTCGCTTTGACGACCATATCGATGAAAGGGCCTTCGGAAAGTGCCGGATCGTCGTCAAAGCGACCCGAGAACGTGTTCTGCGAGACTATGCCGCGCTGGTCCCGTATTCGGGCGACCAACCCAACGATCATGGAGGAGTCGAGGCCTCCGGAAAGGCTGCTTCCCACCGAAACGTCAGAGCGCAGTCGCATGGAAACGCTTCTCTCCACAATTTCGCGAAACCGAGCGACCGCATCGACCTCGTGATAAGTGTCGTCACGCGCACTGAAATCCGGCTTCCAGTAGCGCCAAGAGCGTTGGATCCGTCCGTTCTGATCTATCGCCAGGGCGTGGGCAGGCGGAAGGCGACGAACTCCGCGAAACATGGTCAGCTCGTCGCTTTCGTCGTAGCCGCCGGCGATATACCTGGCGGTGGCGGTCTCGTCTGGCGAAGCGGAGAGCTGTGGGTGTGCGAACAGCGCTTTCATCTCAGACGCCAGCACGATTCCACCGCCAGGCAGCGTCGCGTAGAACAGAGGCTTCTCGCCAAAACGGTCACGCGCCACCAGTAGCCGCCGGGTGTTCGCGTCCCACAGGGCGAAAGCGAACATCCCGTTAAGCCGCGGCAGGCAGCCCATCCCCCACTCGGCGTAGGCCGCCAGCAGTACTTCGGTGTCGCTCTCTGTTTCGAACACGTGTCCGCGCGCCCGAAGCTCTTCGCGCAGCTCGATGTAGTTGTAGACCTCGCCGTTGTAGACGATGACAAGCTTGCCGTCGCGTGAGAACATCGGTTGGGCGGCGGCCGCGCTGAGGTCGATGATTGCTAGGCGCCGATGACCTAGGGCGATCGCGCCGCTGTCAGGGGAGCTCCATGAGCGTGCCCCGTCGGGCCCACGATGAGCGAGGCGATCGCGCATGCGGTCGAGCACGCTCGAATCGATTTTTTCGCCCGCAACCACGACGATCCCACACATTTGGCGTCAGGTCCTCCTGCCTATGCCGAAAAATCTCTTGATGGCGGCTCGGTTCCCACCTCTGAGCAGGCGGCGCCGAGCGACTGGCGGCAGCACTCGCGCGACCTCCCGCACCACGTCGGAGAGGCGAATCCTAATCAGCCGGAAGAAATGAAGCTCTCCTTCTTGCCAAAGAGGCCCCAACTCAGCGACGAAGATGTCCGCCTTGGTCGTCGTGGATTGTGAATCACCGATGATCGGATCAAGGGCTTCCAGAACCTCGTCAAACTTGGCGTCGTAGTCGTTCGCGGCACTCACCTCCAGCAGCTCGGCGCTGTCCTCTGCCGATAGGTTGGAACGCGAAGTGGCTGCGAACGCCTCCAAGAAGCCATTTTGAGAAGAAGTCACGAGCAGTCCCCGAGCGACTCCCAGGAGAGATCGCATGAGTGTTGAGACAACAGGAAGACCTGTGGCGCACATCTCGAGCGCCTTGAGCGGCCAGCCGGCCTCAACAAGCAAAGGTTCCTGTTTATAGGGGATGATTCCGACGTCGGCCGCAGCGTAGACATCCGGGAGGCGATCGGGATCGATTGCTCCAGGAGCCAGCACGTTGTCACGACGCAGCGCCCGTTTCCAGAGCCCGGTGTCTTCGCCGAGGTCGGCGACGCGCCCGTACATCGCGAAGAGGACGTCAGGGTGGCTCGCCGCGAGCTGGTCGATCAGGTTGAAATCTAAACGCTCGTTGATGTTTCCAGCATAGATAGCTATCCGGCGGTATCCGCTCGCTGCTGAAAGCAACTCTGTATCGGGTTTGCCTCGGATGTAAGCGTTGAAGTCGCAGCCGTTAGTGACAGTCGCGATTCTGGCCTCCGGGACTCGGGCACGGATACTGTCGGCGACTCCCGCGCTCACCGCTACGGTGAGATCGCTCAGCTTCAGTGCCGACCGCATCTGCACGAGGAAGAAGGGATCCAGCCGGGTGTATAGAAAATGCGCTTCGCTTGCGTGGTAGACGCGAGCGACTGCCGGAATGCGGGCACATAGGCCAGCTAGGTTCGGATTGTATTGCCAGAGCAACGGGCGGTGGAAGTCGTGCTCGGCCATGTCCTTGAGGACCTGCGCGACCTGGACCTGAACGGTGTAGGCGATGTCTTCCTGGTAGCCCGCCGATCGAATCCGGAAAACTCGTGAGTTTGGAATCCGCGGTTCAGGCTGTGACATAGCCGATCGGAAGGCGAGCGTCGGTTGAACCAAGACAACCGGCAGTCGCTTGGCCCACCGGACGGCGAAATGCCAGCGGTTGCCGCGAGGCTCGTTCTCCCAGCCGGGGAACATTAGGAAATAGACGCAGTCAGGCCTGCCAGGGACTTCTGACGCCGCGGCGTGCCCGCCCGGCTTCGTCATCTTGACTCGTGGCACGGAAATCGTCCAGGAAGTCTAGGCGACTGACGGGAGCCGCCGTCGGGGAGTCTAATACCTGGCGAACAATTAGGAAGCTGTCCGAAAGACCATAAACGGCTCCCTAGACTAGACCCTGCTCCAAAATGAAATTTCTGACGGTGGTCGGCGCACGCCCTCAGTTCGTGAAGGCCTCGCCGCTCAGTCGCGAGCTCCGGAAGCATCACCACGAAGTACTCGTCCATACCGGGCAGCACTACGACCACGGGATGTCGGCGGTGTTCTTCACCGAACTGGAGATCGCCGAGCCCGACCATAACCTGGGCATCGGCAGCGGCCCACACGGCGCCCAGACCGGCGCAATGCTCGCGGCCCTCGAAGAGGTGATACTCGCAGAGCGGCCCGATGCGGTGGTCGTCTATGGCGATACCAACTCGACATTTGCCGGGGCGCTCGCAGCGGCCAAGCTCAACCTGCCGGTCGCGCATGTCGAGGCTGGGCTGCGGAGCTTCAATCGCGGGATGCCAGAGGAGCTCAACCGCTTGGTCGCCGATCACGTTTCGACTTGGCTCTTCGCACCGTCACAGGGCGCCGCCGACCAGCTGGCGGCCGAAGGCATCACGGGCGGGGTGCACGTCGTCGGCGACATCATGATGGATGCGCTTCGCCTCCATTCCCGCCGTGCGGTCCTGCCCCCGTCCTTGGGGCTGACGTCCGGGAAGTACGCCCTGGCCACGGTGCATCGCGCCGAGAACACAGACGAACCAGAGCGCTTGAGGGGGATCCTCCGCGCACTGGGGGCTCTCGGGCTGCCTGTGATCCTTCCGCTCCACCCTCGGACACAGAAGATGATTGCCGAGTTCGGTTTCACCACCGCGGATTCGATTCGACTTGTGGAGCCTGTAGGCTACCTCGAGATGCTCGCGCTCGAGGCTTCGGCAGCCATCATCCTCACCGACTCCGGCGGCGTCCAGAAGGAGGCGTACCACTTCGGCGTCCCATGCCTGACGCTGCGTGACGAGACGGAGTGGACAGAGACGCTTGAATTTGGATGGAATCGCTTGTGCGGCGCCGACCCCGAGCGGATCGCTGCTGCAGCACTGCAGTTGCCAACGCAGGAAACTCCGCGCCCTGCCCTTTACGGGGACGGCCATGCAGCGGAGAGGATCGTCGCGGCTCTCGGCGGAGTGAAACCGGCTCTGACTCGGGTGACCTGAGTCGTGTGTGGCATAGCCGGGGTGATCGACCTGTCGCGGCGGCCGATACCGGGCCTCACGAAGCGGTTGGAGCTCATGAACGAGATCCAGGCCCACCGGGGACCTGATGGGCATGCCACGTGGGCGCATGGCCGGGGCGCGGTCGGCTTTGCGCACCGCCGTCTGACGATCATCGACCTTGCCACCGGAGACCAACCTATGCGGGACGAGGCGGGTAACTGGATCTCGTACAACGGTGAGATCTACAACTACATCGAACTCCGCGCGGAATTGGGTGATCCCCGGTTTCGGACCACATCCGACACAGAGGTGGCGCTGCGTGCATACGAGAGGTGGGGCGCCGATTGCGTCCAACACTTCAGGGGAATGTTTGCCTTTTCCATCTGGGACGAGGCGAAGCAGACGCTCTTCTGTGCCCGCGATCGATTCGGGATCAAGCCTTTTTATTACACCGAGATGGATGGAATCCTCTATTTCGCCAGCGAGATCAAGGCGCTCATTCCCTTTCTGCCGGAGGTCGAGACGGACCCCCAAGCGCTCAAGGACTACTTGTGCTTCCAGTTCTGCCTGGAAGGCAAGACTCTCTTCAAGGGAGTTCGGGAGCTCCTTCCCGGTCATACGCTCACCGTGCGCAACGGACACATTGAAGTCAGCCGCTACTGGGAGGTGTACTACAGACCGGACTTCGGCCATCAATCAGCGTTTTTCGAGCATGAAATCCAGGACCTCATGGGGGAATCCGTGGCGCTCCACCTGCGCTCGGACGTGCCAGTGGGCGCGTACGTGAGTGGCGGTCTGGACTCCAGCATCATCGCGTCATTGGCTGCCGAGACCCAAGGCCCAGACTTCCTGGGCTTCACCGGTCGCTTCGGAACGGACCCTGCCTACGACGAGAGCGCGTATGCGCGCGAGCTGGCGGAGTGGAAAGGCTTTCAGGTGCTCGACGTCGATATCACGGCCCGCGATTTCGTCGAGACCATCAAGAAGGTCATTTACCACCTCGACTATCCGGTGGCGGGCCCAGGTTCGTTCCCTCAGTTCGTGGTCTCCGAGCTGGCCAGCAAGCACCGCAAGGTCCTGCTTGGAGGCCAGGGTGGCGACGAGATCTTTGGCGGCTACACCCGCTACCTCGTTGCCTATTTCGAGCAGTGCATCAAGGGGGCGATTGAGGGCACGATGCACTCCGGCAAGTTCGTCGTCACGTACGAGTCGATCATTCCCAACCTCGTCGCACTTCGGAATTACAAACCGATGCTTCAGGAGTTCTGGCGCGACGGCCTTTTCGAAAATCTCGACCGCCGCTACTTCCGCCTCATCAATCGCGCTCCAAGTCTGGGCGACGAGATCAATTGGTCCGCTCTCGGTCAATACGACCCCTGGGAGAGCTTCCAGGCGATCTTCAATGGCGCCAACGTCGGCAAGGAGTCGTACTTCGACTCTATGACTCACTTTGACTTCAAGACGCTCCTGCCGGCACTGCTGCAGGTGGAGGACCGTGTGAGCATGGCTCACGGACTGGAGTCACGAGTTCCGTTTCTCGACCATCGAATCGTCGAGCTGGCGGCCACCATCCCCTCAGACGTCAAGTTCGAAAACGGGAACATGAAGCATGTCCTCAGAACGGCGATGCGCGGCAAGTTGCCGGAGCGCATCGTCGACCGCCAGGACAAGATGGGTTTCCCAGTCCCGCTCCAGGAGTGGCTCACGACCCCGGGCCCGGTTCGCGACTATGTGCACGATGTCTTTTCGTCCCAGGCGGCCCGTTCCCGGGAGCTGATCGACAACCGCCGCGTCCTGCAGGGTCTCGAGTCGGAGGTCAGATTCGGCCGCAAGGCATGGGGTCTTCTGAGCCTGGAGCTCTGGCAGCAAGCGTTCCATGACCAGGCTCACGAGTTCCGAAGTCGGATCACGACCCCGACCCAGGAAGTGATTCAGTGAAGGTTCTGGTCACCGGTGGAGCCGGCTTCCTGGGCTCCAACCTGGCAGACCGCCTACTCGCCAGAGGGGACGAGGTGGTCGTGATCGACAACTTCGAAACGGCGCGGCGCGACAACCTCTCTCCTCACGACCGCCTCACACTGATCGAAGGATCGATCGCAGACACCGACCTTGTCGGCCGCAGCTTCGATGAGCACGCGCCCGAGGTGGTCGTCCATGCAGCCGCGTCATACAAGGACCCCGACAACTGGTACGGTGACGCACTCACCAACGTTGTGGGAACCGTGAACGTGGTGCGTGCGGCCGAGAGGCACAAGGTTCGCCGGCTGATCTACTTCCAGACCGCGCTTGGATATGGCCTTCGCCCTCTCGAGCAGCCAATCACGTTGAGCCACCCAATGCAGCCGGGGGGATCGAGCTACGCCATCAGCAAGACGGCAGCAGAGGAGTACATCTTCCTAAGCAATCTCGACTTCATCTCATTCCGGTTGGCCAACGCCTACGGGCCGCGCAACATCAGTGGTCCCCTGCCGACCTTCTTCCAGAGACTCACTACGGGAAAGCCGTGCTTTGTCATGGACACGAGACGCGACTTCATCTACGTCAGCGACCTTGTCGACGTGGTCGCAGCTGCCGTGGATGGCAGGGGGCGGCGTGGTCCTTATCACATCTCTTCGGGTCGCGACTTCTCGATCCAGGAACTCTTTGACGCCACCGTGAAGGCGCTGGGCATCCATCTAGATCACGATGTCGAAGTCAGGCCTCGCAACCCGGACGACGTGGCCACCATTCTGCTTGATCCGTCTCAGACAGAGGACGACTTCGACTGGCGAGTCGGAACTCCGCTCGACGTGGGCGTGTCGGCGACAGTCGACTATTACCGCACCCATGGAATCGACCAGACCTACACCCATCTCAGGTCGCTGGGGGGCAAGGACTGAGCCAGGCCGTTATGACCGACTCTCGGCTGCGCGGCGCAAGGGTTCTGGTCGTGGGCGGGGCCGGCTTCATCGGCTCCAACCTCGTGCGCCGGCTGCTGACGGAGCAGGTCGGTGAGGTAGTCATCGTCGACAACCTCTTGTCTGCAGAGCGAGAAAACGTCGCTGCGGACAAACGGGTGCAGTTGATCAGCGAGTCGATTGCTGACCAGAAGGTTCTTAAAGCCCTGTCCGACGATTTCGATTTCGTCTGGCATCTCGCCACTTACCACGGCAACCAGAGCTCGATCGCGAATCCCCTCGAGGATCACGACAACAACCTGATCACCACGCTACGGCTGCTGGAGCGAGTTCGGAACTTCAACCGGCTCAAGCGCTTCGTCTACGCGGCGTCCGGCTGCGTCCTTGCGCCCCATACCTTCGATGACGCGACGCCCGTGGAGGAAGAGGGGATGGTTTCGTTTGATCTGGACAGTCCGTACCAGATCTCGAAGATCGTCGGGGAGTTCTACAGCGTCTATTACCACCGCTTGCATGGCGTGCCGACAGTTCGGGCGCGGTTCCAGAACGTCTACGGGCCCGGCGAAATCCTCGGCGCCGGGCGCTGGCGAGGCACACCGGCGACGGTCTGGCGGAACGTGATGCCGACTTTCGTCTACCGCGCTATCAAAGGCATGCCCCTTCAGGTGGACAACGGCGGGGTTGCAAGCCGAGACTTTATCTTTGTTGCGGACATCGTCGAGGGGCTCATCCGCTGCGCTCTCGCCGGCGAAGCTGGCGACGTCTACAACCTGGCCAGCGGACGGGAAACGACGATCCTCGAGCTTGCCGAGACCGTCAACCTCTTGACAGGAAACCCAGCTCCGATTGATTTTCAGCCACAGCGCGGGTGGGATCGGGCAGGTCGCCGGGTCGGGAGTACTCGTAAGGCGCAGCAAGAGTTGGGATTTGAGGCTGAGACTCGTCTTGAAGATGGCCTCCGGCGGACAGTCGCTTGGACTAACGCGAATCTTGACCTAATCGAGCGCTCGATGGCCAAGCACGGCGACCGCTTGCAGATCGCGTGACCGGCGCTCGGGCTCTCGTCCTCTACGCCCGTAGCGTCCCGGCCGGTCTGCATCGCTCGGTGGCCGACACCGTCGTGACCCGGCTGCGTCTCAGCGAAGGGAGTGTGCCGAAATTTGCTCGGCGCAACCGTTATGTCAGCTTCTGGCTCGAGGACTACAGCTCGATGTCCTACATGGGTGACTGGCGCGACGCTTTTCAAACGTCGCCGGGGCTCGACGCCGATCTGTGCAACATCAGCGACTTGCTCGACTTTCCACGTGCGTTGCGCCGAATTCGCGAATACGAGGTCGTCGTTGTCCTGCATTCGGCGGCGGGCGACAATCTGGAGCCAATACGACGCGCGACAGCTTCGCTGCAGCAGCGCCGCGGCCCACTCGCGATCTTCTTCGGCAACGAATACAGTCGCATGCCCGAAAAGATCGGCTTCGCCCGAGATGTAGGCGCCGAGTTCATCGCGAGCCAGCTGCCGATCGAGTCGGCGCGTTGGCTCTATGCGGAGTGCCCGGCCGCAAGGATTTTGCCCGCGCCGGCCGCACTCAATCCAGCCGTATTCCGAGCGACTGGCGGTCGCCGTCCGATTGACGTCGGCTTCCGCGGAGCTCTGTACGCCGACCCCTTCGCGCTCGGCGACGAGGAACGAACGGAACTGCTCCGATACTTCGAGGATCGGGCCGCGTCATTAGGCCTTGTCACCGACATCAAGTTCGAGCGCCACCCTTCGGCTAAATGGGCAGCGTTCTTAAACCGATGCAAGGGCACCATCGGCGCAGAGTCCGGGACCTACTTCCTCGAACGTGACGATTCAACGCGGAAGAACGTTGTCGCCTACGTCAGTGAACACAGGAAGGCGACCTTCGGGGAGGTCTTCGAGCATTTCTTTGCCCAATATCCAAACCCGGTCTCAGGCAAGGCGATCTCCTCGCGCCATTTCGAGCCGATTGGTACAAAGACCTGCCAAATCCTGCTCGCGGGGGATTACAACGGCATCCTTCAGCCCGACCGGCACTACATATCTTTGAAGAAGGACTACTCCAACATCGATGAGGTGGTGCGGCGGTTTCGGGACGATGACTATCGCGCCGACCTGGTTGGCAGGGCCCTCGAGCATGTGCTCTCCGAGCACACGTACGCCCATCGCGTCACCCGCGTGCTGCAAGAGATACTTGGGCGATGAAGCGTCCGATTGCCGATCGCGACTCGGTTCGGGCCTTCTGGGAGGCGAACCCGGTTGCCGCGGCATCGATTGACGCGCCGCTTGGCAGCCCCGAGTTCTTCGCCGCATACGACCGCCAGCGCCAGCGCAACGAGAGTGTCGAGTTCTCCCGCCGCCTGCATGAGTTCGATCGCTTCAAAGGCAAGAAGGTCCTCGACGTCGGATGCGGGAACGGATATGTGCTCAGTCGCTACGCTGCCGCGGGTGGGGAAGTCTACGGAGTCGACATCACCAGCAAGGCGATCGAACTCACCGAGAAGCGCTTTCAGCTCGCTAGCCTGCGGGGCGAATTCCGGATTGCTGAGGCGGAGGACCTCCCGTTTGCCGATCAGACCTTTGACTGCGTCACATGCATGGGTGTGCTCCACCACGTCCCGGACACGGAGCGCTCACTGGCCGAGATCCGACGAGTCCTCAAGCCAGGCGGGCAGTTGATCATGATGGTCTATCACCGCAATTCGGTGCTATACCGATTTCGGTTCCCGTTGGACAGTTTGCTGACGAGAAAGCCGATTCAGCAGCTAGTCAACGAGGTCGACGGAATCGGAAACCAGAAGGGAGACGTCTACTCCAGAGGGGAGCTCAGGAGCCTGCTCGCCGACTTCGAGTCCGTGACGGTGGAAGTCGGCCTGTTGCAACCGTGGATGGTCATGCGGCGCGGGCATCGATTCA
>Ga0066689_10000704_pt1 | contig 10539 bp, 11 predicted proteins | sample GraSoiAngelo_138_FD_65626 | JGI IMG/M metagenome (GOLD analysis project Ga0066689, IMG submission 65626) | Grasslands soil microbial communities from the Angelo Coastal Reserve, California, USA - 14_0929_09_40cm | ecosystem: Environmental > Terrestrial > Soil > Grasslands | place: USA... | reverse complement strand
GAGACTGCCCTCCGCGAATCGGGCGCCCGCATCGCGGGCGGGCTCGATGAGCGCGACTTCGACCCGTGGGGTGATCGCCTGATCGCGGTCGTCCCGGGCTGGTCATGAACGCATCCCGTTGTGATCGTCCCGCTGGCGCTCGCCGCCTCCGTCGCGGCGCGCTCGCGGTTGCGTTCTAGTCGTTCGCACTCGGCGGCGCGCCGTCTGGCGCGCCGCCCCGCGACGACCGTTAAAGATGTAGCCGTACCATCCCGCGCGGCGATGGAGATCGGCGACACCCTCGACGTGCGAACGCGCGCTGCTTGGCGCGCCTGGCTTCGGCGCAACCACGCGCGCAAGAAAGAGATCTGGCTCGTCCTCCACACGAAGGCGAGTGGGCGGCCTTCCATCGCCTATAACGACGCGGTCGACGAGGCGCTCTGCTTCGGCTGGATCGACAGCATCGTGAAGAAGGTCGGCGCGCAGTCCCGCGCGCAGCGGTTCACGCCCCGGCGCAAGGGGTCGCCGGTCTCGGAGATGAACAAGGCGCGTGCCCGCCGTCTCGTCCGCGAGCGCCGCATGACATCGGCCGGCCGGGCAGCGCTCGGATCGGCCCTACGGCGTGAGCGCCTCGTCGTCGCGCCGGACGTCCAGCGAGCGCTCCGCGCCGAGCCGGGTGCCTGGACGCGCTTCGCGCGGCTTCCCGCGGCCTACAAACGGATCCGGCTCGGCTTCATCGAAGGAGCGCGCGGCCGGCGCGAGACATTCTCGACGCGCCTCCGTTACTTCGTCCGGATGACGGCGCAGGGAAAGCGGTTCGGGATGGTGCGAAGCTGATGCGCGCCCGTTTCGGAGCTTGCGTGCCCAACAGGATCGCCAGCGCGACGAAACCAGCGAGGTCGGTCACGCGGCTAGTGTGAGTTCGACGTGGTCCATTCGCGGATCCAGCCCATTCATACCGGGCATTACACCATGCCCTCCGACGGCGATCGCTTTCCGGGTGAACGGGTCGTCGTCACGGCGTTCGTGATCGAGCATCCGCGCGGCGTCTTCCTCTTCGATACCGGTTTCTCGCCTGAGCCAAGGAAGATGGTCGACCTTTACAGGCCCGTGTACATGCGACCGATCGACGAGGCCCTTCGCGCCGCGGGCCATGGAATCACCGACGTGAAGCTCATCGCGAACTGCCACTTCCACGCCGACCATGCCGGCGGCAACCGCCACTTTGCGCGGACTCCGATCTTTGTTCAGAAGCGCGAGCTCGCCCACGCGCGACAAGAGAACGACTACACGCATCTCCCGCACGTGGCGGACTTCCCCGGCGCTTCGCTCGAGGAGGTCGATGGAGAGGCCGAGCCATGGCCCGGGATCCGCATCGTCCCGACGCGGGGACACTCGCCCGGCCATCAGTCGCTCGTCGTAGACACGAAGCAAGGCCGCGTGGTGCTGGCGGGGCAGGCGTTGAATTTTTCGTCGGACTACGCGCGCCACCAGTACTCGCACGAGCTCGCGCTCGCCGGCGAACCGCACGCGTCGTACCCGGATTGGATCGCGCGATTCCACGAGCTCGATCCGGTCCGCGTGCACTTCGCTCACGATCGTGCGATCTGGGAACGGGACGTCGCCGAGTCGATCCGATGAAGGTTGCCGATCCGGCGATCGAGGTCCTGGCGGCCGAGCGATTCCGTGCGGCGATCCCCGAGCTCGCGGAGCTCCTCGTCGATGCAGTGGAAACTGGCGCATCGGTCGGTTTCCTGCCCCCGCTCACCGCGGCCGACGCGGAGCGCTGGTGGGGGACGCTGACCGACGACGTGTCGACGGGGCGTGTGCTCGTCCTGCTGCTGCGCGTCGACGGTCGCACGCTAGGGACCGCGCAGCTCCGACTCGCGCAGCTACCCAACGCGCGGCATCGGGCCGAGGTCGCGAAGGTGCTCGTCCATACCTCCGCGAGGCGTCGCGGTTACGGCCGAATGCTCATGGCTGCGATCGAGGCCGCCGCACGAAACGCCGGCCGACATCTGCTCGTCCTCGACACGCTGAGTGGCAGCGACGCCGAAGGGCTTTACGCGCGCCTCGGGTGGACCCGCGTTGCCGAGATCCCGCAGTACGCAGAAGTCCCGCACGGTCGCTTCGCGGCGACGACCGTCTACTACAAGGACCTCAAGGGTCAAAACCCGTAGATTGGCGCGGAAATGAGTGGTTCTGAGACCCTCCAACCTGGCTTACCGCTCCTCTTCTATGCCGACGGCTATCGCTTCCCGGACGTCTACCACGCGACCCGGTTCCTCGCGCCCGATCCGGTCATCGCCCTCGAGGGTATCGAGGAGCTGGTGCTCGTTGTCAGCTCGCTCGAGGAAGGCCGGGCGCGGAAGGAGTCGCGGGCCACGACGGTGGTGAACATGAACGAGTTCGGCGCCCAGGAGCTTTCGGCACGGGGCATCTCGGGCACCGAGTTCTGGGCGACGCTCATGAAACGCTTCCTCGACGCACGCAGCATCCGGAGGGTCTCGGTCCCGCCGTACTTCCCGCTCGCTGAGGCCGATCGTTTGCGCGAGATGGGCGTCGAGCTTGTCGTGGCGAACGATCTGCGCGAGCGCCGGCGCGTGAAGCGGCCCGACGAGATCGACGCGATCGAAGCCGCACAGCGCGCGACCGAGGCTGCCTGGCGTGAAGGTGTCGATGCCATCCGCCGCGCAAAGATGCGACCCGACAAAACGCTGGAGCTCGATGGGGCTGTCTTCACGGCCGAGCGGCTACGGGCGATCGTCGAGGCCGCGCTGCTCGCCCGCGGCTACGCCTCGGACGGCGCGATCTGCGCGCCCGGCGCGCAGGCCGCCGATCCGCACCAGATCGGCACCGGCCCGCTTCACGCGGGCGAGCCCATCGTCATGGACATCTTCCCGCAGCACAAACAGACGCGTTACTGGGCCGACATGACACGGACCGTGTCGAAGGGCGAGCCACCTGCCGCGATCCGGAAGATCTACGACGTCGTGATGCGCGCGCAGGACGCCGGTATCAGGGCGCTGCGTCCAGGGGTGACCGGCCGCGAAGTTCACGAGCTCGTGGAGGACATCATCTGGGAGGCCGGCTACGACACGCTCCGGCCTGGTCAGAAGAAGGATCCGGCCGATCCGACGCCGCGCGGATTCATTCATTCGACCGGCCACGGTGTCGGCCTCGAGATCCACGAAGCACCGGCGATCGCGCGATCGGGCACGAAACCGCTCCTCGTCGGCGATGTCGTGACCATCGAGCCCGGTGTGTACGACCCGGTCATCGGCGGCGTCCGTCTCGAGGACATGCTCGTCATCACCGAGACCGGCGCGCGAAATCTGACACAGGCGCCGCGCGAGCTCGTCGTCTAGCTGGAAGCTCTCCTCTTCGGCGTCGTGGCCGCGGTCATCTGGGGGTTCGCCGATTACGCCGCCGGGATCTGCGCGCGACAGGTCGGCGCGGTCCGCACAGCGTTCGCGATGCAGTCGACCGGCTTGGTCTCGTTCGCGATCGTCATTTGGCTCGTTGGCCTCTGGCCCGCGTTCGCGCCGGGCTTGGTTCCGTTCGCGATCGCGCTCGGCTTCCTCGGCTTGATCGCGGTAGCCGCGCTCTATCGCGGGCTCGCTCTGGGCCCCGTGGCGGTTGTCGCTCCGGTCGTCGCCTCATACGTCGTCATCACCGTGGTCCTCGTCGTGATCTTCCTGGGCGAGCGTCTCACGCCGGCTCAGATCCTCGCGGCAGCGCTCGTCTTCGTCGGGGTCGTGCTGACGTCGACCGACGCGCGCGAGCTGCGCTCCACGCTCGGCCGGCCTGTGCCTGGTGTGCGGATCGGCCTGATCGCGACCCTCACCTTCGGGGTTTGGGGCGCGATCTTCGCGATCGCGACCCGGCAGTACTCGTGGATCCCCACGATTCTTCTGCTACGTGCGACGAGCTTTGTATTCGTTGGGGGGTTTATCGTCTCGCGCGGGATCGATCTCCGAGTGTTTCGCGCGCGCCCCGCGCTCGCGCTCGGAACGACCGTCGGCGTTCTCGACACGCTCGCCAACGTCTTTTTCGCGAAGGGCATCGAGTCGGGGTACGCGTCGCTCGCGGCCACCGGCACTGGGATGTACCCCATCGTTCCGGCGCTCCTCGGGATGATCGCTCTCGGCGAGCGTCTCGCGCCGAATCAGCTTGTCGGGATCGTCGTCCTGGTGGTCGGTCTCGCGACGCTCGGCGCGGTCAGCTAAGCGGCGCGCATCGAGAGCATCTCGGGCGAGGCGCTGGAGCGCGCGACTTTCGTCCGCAGATACGCGACCGCGGCATCGAGCTGCGGGTCGCCCTGCGCGCCGGTCGGCTGGTCGACGACCTGATCGGGAACGATCCCCTTGCCTGGCCCGTTGAGGTCGGCTCCGGTCTTGGCGTCCTGGATCTTGGTGATGGTGACGAGAAGGAGGCCACCGTCAGGGAGATCGCGCGGCTGTCCCGTGCCTACGCATCCCGCGGTTTGCGTCCCCATGACAAGTCCCGCGCCGTTCGCGCGGATTCCCGCCGCGATGATCTCCGCGCCGGAGGCCGAGTGCTTGTCCACGAGGACGACGAGCGGCTTCGGGCTGTCGATGTAGAAGCGTCGGTTCACGTCGAGCGGTGTGCGATTCCCGTCACGTCCGGTCTGGTACACGAGGGTGCCCTGCCGGACGAAGATGCTCGCGATGTCGACGGCTGCCGAAAGATCCCCGCCCGGGTCGCCGCGAAGATCGAGGACCAGCCCGCCGGCCCCATTCGCGTTGAGTCGCTTCACCGCGCTCGAGACCTCGTCAGCAACCGCGCCGACGAGCTGCGGCACCTCGATCCGGCCGATGTTCCCGTCGATGAGGGTGTCGGTCTCGAGTGGGACCGAGAAACGCGCTCGATTCAGCGTGAAAGAGAGCGTTTCCTGGCCACGGAGGATGCCCACGGTGACCGCGCTGCCCTCCGGTCCTTTGACCTTGTTTGCGACCTCTTCGGTCTGAAGATTGGTTACATCGACCCCGTCGACGGTCACGATCTTGTCGCCGTTCCGTATCCCGGCGCGCTGCGCGGGCGTGCCCGGGATCACCCTGACCACCTCGATGGGAGCATCGGGGCTGGGCTTGTTGATGGTCACGCCGATGCCGGAAACAGGCGGCTGGGGCTGGTTAAAGTTGCGGGCCCGGGTCGGGTCGAGGTAGTAGGTATGGCACTCGTTCATGGACTTGGCCATCCCGTCGACAGCCGCGCGCTCGAGGAGCGTCTTGTCGGCGTTGGGGGTCGTCGCAACGATGGCGTCGACCCGGTCCGAGAACTTGGCAAAGTCGGACCAGGTGCTGCCGGTGAGATTCAATCCCGCCGAGGGAAGGGTGCTGTCGCTCGCCCCCTCTCTCTTCGCCTCGGTCACGACACCGCCCAAAGCCCCGGTCAACAGTGTCTGTGACGTGGGCTTGTCGACATGACGCTCGATGAGCACCTGGTACGCGGCCTCGGCGGTTTTGTACGCGGTGTTTGATGGCAGGAGCTCGCGCTGTAGCTCGGCCGGAACGAGCGAACACGCGGCCGCAACGAAGGCGACGAGGGGCAGGAGCGTGCGCAGGCGGATCAACGAGTACCTATCGAGAAGTCTACGGGTCGCCTGCGTCAGCAGTTCAGGCGACTTCGCTCGTTAAGAGCTTTCTTAAGCGACCGAGCGCTCGGAACTGAAGCGCGCGGATCGCGCCCTCATTCTTGCCGAGCACCTGCGCAACCTGGCGGCTCGACATGTTTTCCACGAAACGGAGGACGATGACTTCTTGCTGCTCCACGGTGAGGTGCTTCACCGCGCCGCGTAGCGCGTCGACCGCTTCGCCGTGGACCGCACGCTCGTGCGCCGTGGGTCCGTCTTCGGCGACGCCGTATGCGTTGTCGAGGTCGACCATCGGCCGTTCGCGGCGGCGACGGTCGGTGACCGCGTTGCGCGCGATCGTGTACAGCCACGCGAGGAACGACTTGCCCTGCCAGCGATAGCGATGAATGTTCGCGAAGGCTCGCGTGAACACTTCGCTCGCGAGGTCCTCGGCATCGGAGGGCTCGCGCACGCGATAGAGCAGGTAGCGATACACCGAGTCGACGTGGCGGTCGTAGAGCTCCGCGAACGCCACTCGATCGCCTGCCTTGGCCCGGGCGATGACGTCCGGAACCGGTCCTGCGACCTCAAGCGGAAGTGCCGTGACCTTGGCGACGCCTGACCTCAAGCCGTCGTCCCTTCCCTTCCTCACGTGCGCCTCGGGACCATATCGGCCCGGCGCCCTGTTCGCCAATGGCCCATCGGTACCAAAACCGTCCCAGGGACCAATGACTCGAGCAACATGGGCTTCGCGCGAAGCGCTCAGGCTTACCGCTCGCTTGTTCGATAGCCAGACGTGTGGCTCAGCAGTACTTCTTCTTCGCGAAGGCGAGCCAGCCCTCGTAGAACTGTGCGGGAGCGACGTTCAGCACCTTGGGATAATTCACCTGCGGATCGACCGTCTCCTTGTACGCCGCCATGAGTTCCCAGTACACGTCCTTCTTGAATGTCGCGTAGAGGTACTCGACCATCGTGTTGGCGTACGCGTAGAACTGGCCGATCCTCTCCGGTGCGACATTCGGATCGGCATTCGGACCGTCCACCATCTGCTTGAAGCTGGGCGTTGCGGCGCGACAGATGGCATCGACTTTCGCGCCCTGCGTGCGGGACTCGCCGATGAAGTCAGGCCAACCCTCGACGAGCCACCAGTCCATGCGTGCGTTGATCCCGGCTATGGTCTGCTCCTGCAGCCAATGCAGGCCCTCGTGCTTCAGTACCGCGCGCTGGTAGTCGGACGGACCGACGAAGTCCGCGCCGACCCAGTACTTGTAAAAGCGCAGGAATGGATCGCCGGTCGGAGCGCTGAACGAGGATCCCGCCACGCTGCATGCGGCGGTCAGCCCCGCGGACTCGCGCGTCGGAAAAAGGCGAAGCGCGAAGGGCCGCGTGGGCGCTCTCACGGCGAGGTTCAAAAGAAAGGTCCGCGCGTCGGCGCCGGCGCGTCCGAACGCATCAATGATGTCGTCATCGATCCCCCAGTACGACAGGTCGACGTCGCTCACGGTCTTCGTCTTTTCGCCGCCGAGCTCGCTCTCCTTCGGCTCCGTCAGCAGCCAACCGCTTCCCGCGTTCTTGAAATAGACACGCGCGAATCCGATGCCCTGGTCGTCGACGTACGCGCGGACATATGTCCCCGCATACACCTCGACCTTGCCAACGACGGGCGCCGTTGAGTTCGCGCCCTGTCGCGCCGCCACGTCGAACGACTCCTGCTGGCAGCGTCGTAACGCCGGTCGCGTCATGTCGATGGTGGCCTGGAAGCCCTGCAAATCCTTGCCCACCAGGGCGGCCTGGCGCTTCTGCAGCAAGGCGCTGATCTCCGACTTCGTGCTCTCGTTGATCACGACGGCCGCCGTGGTCGGTGAGCCCTGCGACGCGGAGGGCGCGGTGCAGCCGCCGATCAGGATCGAGAGCGAAATGACCGCGATCCGGCGGAGGATCAGCCGCCTCCGGCGAGCTTTTGCTTGAGGATCTCGATCGCTTTGCCGACGGCGGTGGCATCGTCGGCGCGCACGTCTGGGGGAATTCCGACGTTGTTGTACTTCGCTCCGGTCACCCCGCCGACGAACTCTTGCACCGCGACGTGAAGCGAAGCGCCGCCGGGCAGCGGGTTGGGGGCCTCCGCGCCCAAGCAGCCGAGGGTCTTCTCGCCGACGATCGTGGCGCGCTTGTTCTCCTTCAGCGCGAGCGCGAACACCTCGGAAGCGGAAGCGCTCCTCCCGTTCACGATCACCACCATCGGAAGCTGATAGTCGGCCGTGAGTCGCAGATCCTTGTTGGCCGTCGCCGTTCCGGCGTTCCCGGTCTTCCCGACCTGGGTGATGGTCGGCTCGCCGTTCAGGAACATGCTCGTCATGTCGATCGCGGAGCCGCCGAGGTTCCCGCGGAGATCGATGAGCCAGGCCTTGGCGCCCTGACCGAGCGCCTTCGCGAGCATCGCCCGCAGGGCCGCATCGATCTTGTACGTCCCGCCGAACGTGAAGTCCCGCCAGGTGAGGTACGCGATGCCACCGGACAGGATCTTGCCCGTGAGGCCAGCCTCGTCAGGACCGCCGAGCGACGTGCCCTCCGCCGGGATCATCGCGCTCGTACCCGTCAACGTCGCTGTGGAAGAGCTGATCACGCCGGCGGAGGCGCTGAGGTACTGCGTGTGACAGTCCGGGCTTGCCTTGATCATCGCGCCGATCGCGGCATCCGCGAGGCGTTCCGCCGAGTACTGACCCCCGGCGAGCTGTACTCCGAGCGCGAGCTGATTTACCGCTTCGGCGAACAGCTTCAAGTCGCTCAGCTGGGTCTCGTCCGTGTCCTGGAAGGACGGTGTTCGCACCTCGACCTTGCTGCCCTGCGCTCGGGCTTCGACGCGTGCGGCCTCGAGCGCCGCCTCGAGCGCCCTCTTGCTCGTGATGTGGTGGACGTCCTCATCCACGAACGCGCTGTATGCGATATCGAGTGTGGAGCGCTTGATGTCCGCGGTCCGCGTCGGCGTCTGTGTTGCGCTCGAGGGACCACCCGAGCAGGCCGAGAGGCAGAGCGTCGCGGTGACGAGGAGCATGAGCGCGCGGCGCATCAGCCCAAGGATAGGGTCGCTAGTCGGCGGGACTGGTCACTTTCGCGGGCGCGTGCTGTGCGCGCCATTCTGCGGGCGATGCACAGAAGCCCTCGTAGTCGATGTAATCGGTGATGGTCGGGTGCTCGCCGCAGACCGGGCATTCCGGGTCGCGGCGCAGTCGGACCTCTCGGAAGCTGCCCTCGAGCGCGTCGTAGAGAAGGTAGCGACCGACGAGAGGCTCGCCGATCCCGAGCAGCAGTTTGATTGCTTCGGTCGCTTGGATCGTTCCGATCACTCCGGGCAAGACACCGAGAACGCCGGCCTCCGCGCACGAAGGCGCGAGCTCCGGGGGAGGGGGCTCGGGGAAGAGGCAGCGGTAGCACGGGCCCTCGAACGGCTTGAAGACCGTGACCTGACCCTCGAAGCGGAAGATGGATCCGTGCACGACCGGCACGCGGTGCTTCACCGACGCGTCGTTGAGGAGATATCGGGTGGGGAAGTTGTCGGCGCCGTCGATCACGACGTCGTAGCCGTCGATGATCCGATCGATGTTCGCGGCGGAGAGGCGCTCCTCGTAGGGGACGATCTTCACGTCGGGGTTCAGCGCCTCAAGGGTTCGCTTCGCGGACGACACCTTCGACTCGCCGATGCGATCCGTCGTGTGAAGGATCTGCCGCTGCAGGTTGGTGAGATCGACGACGTCGGAATCCACAATGCCGAGCGTGCCCACCCCGGCCGAGGCCAGGTAGTACGCGGCCGGCGATCCGAGACCGCCCGCGCCGATGAGCAGCACTTTGCTGTCGAGGAGCTTCTGCTGACCTGCTTCACCGACCTCCGGGATGAGCAGGTGCCGCGAGTAGCGCTGGGCCTGCTCCGGTGTGAAGCTCGCGGGCGTGGTCCAGGGCTTGCCGGAATCCTTCCAGCGATTGAACCCTCCAGCCATCGAGATCACGTTCCTGTAGCCAAGCTTTTGCAGGATGTCCGCCGCCATCGCCGAGCGGACGCCGCCGGCGCAATACACGACAGTCGTCTTCTCTTTGTCCGGAAGGCGGTCCTCGGCCCACTGCTCCACGTAACTCTTCGGCACGTGGACCGCGCCCACAATGTGGCCCGCGTTCCACTCGTCCTTCTCGCGAACGTCGCCGAGCTGGATGTCGCCCGAGCGGATCAGCTCCTGAACCTGCTCGGGCGTGGCCTCATGGATGCGCTTCTTGATGTCGGCGAAGTAGTCGCGATACGTCGGCATTCGAGCCCCCTCGTGCTCAATGCTAAACCGACTCGGACGCTCGGAAATTCCCGGTATGCTCCGATTTTCCGATGGAAACGCTCACTTTCGACCTTATCCAGTTCCTGTACCACCTGGCCCTCGCGGTCCTTATCGGCGGCTCGCTGGTGCTCGGCACGGCCGTTGCGCCCGCCCTCTTCTCGTCAGGACGCTCGCGAGCCGACGCCGGCACGTTGTTCGGAAGCGTGCTCGCTCGTTTCGACGGCCTCGCAATCTTCTCCGTGGTCGTCCTCGTCATCACCAGCGTCCTGAAGGCCATCGGCTTCGAGGTCACCGGCACACCCGAGACGCGGCTCGTGGTGCGCTGGATCGCGCTGGTCTTCCTGGGGCTCGCGACGCTCTACTCGAGCGCTTGGGCGAATCCCGTCGCCCGCCAGATTCGTGCCGCTACGGCCGGCTTCGATGAACTGCCGACGACCTCGCTCGCGCGCGCCGAGTTCACTCGGCTTCACGAGCGGTCGCGGCGGGCGATGTCAGTTGCGGTGATCTTTGGTCTGGTCGCTCTCTTTCTCGGCTAGGGCGTCCTCGTCCCCGAGGCGTCGCGCGATCTCTGCGAGCAGATCGGCGTCGCTCACATCCGCGAGCGCGGCACCGGTCTCTTCATCGGCCACGACCTCGTCATCCGAGCCG
>Ga0066689_10000699_pt1 | contig 10565 bp, 10 predicted proteins | sample GraSoiAngelo_138_FD_65626 | JGI IMG/M metagenome (GOLD analysis project Ga0066689, IMG submission 65626) | Grasslands soil microbial communities from the Angelo Coastal Reserve, California, USA - 14_0929_09_40cm | ecosystem: Environmental > Terrestrial > Soil > Grasslands | place: USA... | reverse complement strand
CGGAGTGGGCGCGGATGATGATCGTGACGGTAGCCGGCGCGTGCGGTGTGCCCGCGATCGACGGTATGACGCTCGACTTTCCCGTGGGCCGTCCGGAGCTGGACGCACAAGCCAATCGGAAATTCGTTCTGGACCGCATGGCCACGAACTTCAACGACGCGCTTCACTCGATCGACCTTGGCATGTCCGGTCGCTGGGTCGGTCACCCACTTCAGCTGGTTGCGACGCTGCTCGCGTTTCGATCCTTTTTTGGTGAGGACTCCATCCGGGAACATGTGGCGACGCTTGAGGAGTTCTCGCGCGCCATCGCCAACGACCTGGGAGCCGTCGCCGCCTCTTCGGGCCAGCTCCTGGACATCGGCACCGATCGGCACGTGCGCCAACTGCTGCGGCGCGCGACGGCCTGGGGTCTGCTCTCCGCCGATCGCGCGCACGAGCTTCATCTGATCACCGACTTGGAGCGACGCGCCTACACCACATGACGGAAGCCGGACCGCTCGCCAACGTGAAGGTGCTCGACGCCGCCTCGTTCATGGCCGCACCGATGACCGCGATGTGGCTCGCCGACTTTGGCGCCGACGTGATCAAGATCGAGCACCCGAAGGGCGACATGATGCGCTCTTGGGGCAGCTCCAAAGACGGGGTGCCGCTGTTCTGGAAGGTTGTCGGTCGCAACAAGAAGTCGATGACTCTTGACCTTCATCAACCAAAGGGCCAGGAGATTCTGAAATCGATGGCCGCGAGGACCGATGTCCTTGTCGAGAATTTTCGGCCCGGCACGCTGGCGCGCTGGGACCTGGACTACGAGTCGCTGAGGCGGGTCAATCCGCGACTCGTGATGCTCAGCATCTCGGCCTTTGGACAAACGGGGCCGTACAGCCGGCGGGCCGGCTTTGGAACTCTGGCTGAGGCGATGAGCGGATTCGCGCACATGACCGGCAGCCCGGATGGACCGCCGACGCTGCCAGGATTCGGGCTCGCCGACGGGATCACCGGCCTGTGCGGCGCCTACGCCATCATGGTCGCGCTCCACGAACGCGACACGGTGAGCGGGCAAGGCCAGGCCATCGACCTTGCGATCTACGAGCCGTTGATGACGGTCCTCGGACACCCCTTCATCGAGTTCGACCAGCTCGGCGTCATCGCAGAACGGCTCGGATCCAGACTGACCTTTGCATCTCCTCGCAACACTTACCGCAGCCGCGACGGACGGTGGCTCGCCATGTCTTGCAGCGCGCAGAGCGTTTTCGCACGCGCGTGTCACGCGATCGGCCGGCCAGAATTGATCACGGATCCGCGGTTCGTCGACAACCCGGCTCGAACGGTCAACCACAAAGCCATCGACGACATCTTTGCGGAGTGGATTGGCAACCGAGATGCGGATGAAGTACTCTCGACATTGAACGGGGCCGGAGCGGCGGTGGCGCCCATCTACGACATGCGCGACATCTTCGCCGACCCACATTTCGCGGCGCGCGAGAACATCGCAACCCTGGCCGATGACGAGCTCGGCAAAGTGCGCATGCAAAACGTGGTCTCGAAGCTGTCGCGCACGCCTGGCCGGATCAAGCACGCGGGGCCACGTCTCGGCGAGCACACCGCGCAGGTCCTGCATGAATGGCTTGGGCTCGGCAGGCGCGAGCTGGACGAGCTTCGAGCCGCCGGCGTCATCTGAGGTTTCACATGCGGTCGCTCAGCTTGCCGGGCCGAAGTCTGGCCGGCCGCCCGACTTCGGTCCTGGTGATGGCCACTGGCCTGCTGGCGGCCACCGCGGCCTATCAGACGGTTCCAGGAGTCCTGGGTCCGCTGCTGGAGACCGACCTCGGCATCAACCAGGCCGCATTGGGATTGCTCTCGGCGGCCCTCATCGGCGGCATGGCTATCGGATTGCTCCCCGGCGGGGTGTTGAGCGACCGCTTCAGCGAACGCACGATCATGACTATCGGTGTCGGCGGCGGCGGACTGGCAATGTTCGCCGCGTCTTTCTCGACCAGCTTCCCGGTGCTTGCCGTCCTCTTCTTCGTCGCGAGCATCGGCGCGGCGTTCGCGGCGACGGGCGGACCCAAGACGATCATCCGCTGGTTCGCGCCGAACCGCCGCGGGACCGCTCTAGGCATCCGGCAGACTGGCGTGCCGCTTGGCGGCGTGGTGGCCTCGGTTTTGCTCCCCGCGATCGCAGTCGCCGGTGACTGGCGCCTCGCCACCCGATGCGTCGCCATCGCCGCGGTGTTGGTCGCCATCCTGTTCTGGGCGCTCTATCGAGACCGTGATGGCGAGCCGCTGGTGGAAAGCGGAATCGACCAACCGTCGATCTATCGCAGCCGCCGCTTCGTGGCCGCGACAGGTTGTGCGCTCACGTTGCAGGCGGCCCAGGCGTGCACCCTCACGTATCTCACGGTCGACTTGCACCAGACATTGGGCCTGCCCGCAGCCACTGCCGCTCTGTTTCTCGCCGTCGCCCTGATCGGCGCGGTCGTAGGCCGGGTCGGCTGGGGAACGGTCGGCGACCTGATCGGAAATCGGCGGGCGCTAACTTCTGTCAGTGCGCTAGCCGCCGTCTGCTGCTGCCTCATGTCCCTGGTCGATTCGACGAGCAGCCTGGTCGCAGTCGCTCTCGTCTGCCTGGTTCTCGGCTTGGCCGCAATGAGCTGGAACGCCGTCTACATCAGCCTGGTCACTACGATGGCACCTCGACGGTCGATCGGGTCGGCGCTGGGTACCGGCCTCAGCATCGTCTTGCTTGGATTCTCCGTGGCTCCTCTGTTCGGGCGTGTGGCAGATGTTGCCCATTCCTTTCGTCCGGCCTGGGTTGCGCTCGCGCTCTTGGTCACCGTTGGCGTCGCTCTTTCTTTCGTCGCACGCACACCAAAACCGGAGCCGGCAGTGGTGTGATGGAACGCGGGCTAGCGCCGACGAAGGACTCCGCCGACACGGTGGTGGTTGGCGCTGGGGTGGTCGGCGGCGCCATCGCCCACCTCCTCGCCAAGGCCGGCCAGCGCGTGGTCATCCTCGAAGGCGACTCGGTCGGCTCGGGCTCGAGTGGTCACGGACATGGAGTCGTAAGCCTGATCGGCAAGGACTTCCGCCCCGGCCCGCACTTTGAGCTTGGCTGTATCGGCGCCGAGATCTACCCGAATTACGTCGCCGAACTCATCGAGGACAGCGGCCTCGACCCGATGTACCACCGGCTGCCAAGCCTCGCTCTGGCGATCATCGATGAGGAGGAGCGCATCTTCCGCGAACAGTTCGAGTTGCACAAGGATCGCCTCGAGCTGCGTTGGATCGACGGCGACGAGTGCCGCATGCTCGAACCACGAATCACTGAGGACGCCCGCGGCGCGGTCTTGTACGAGCACGGTCAGGTGGACGGGTACCGACTGAGCCTCGCGACCGCCCGCGCAGTCGAACAGCTTGGAGGCCGGCTCGAGATGCGCAAGCTCGTCGGTCTAATGAGCGAGGGCGACCGCGTTGTCGGCGTTCAGCATGCCGGCGGCCAGATCGCTTGCCAGACCGTGGTGCTGGCGATGGGCGCCTGGGTCCGGGAAGCAGAAGCTTGGATCGGGTGGCCGATCCCCGTTCGGCCGTTGCACGGAGAGGTCCTCAACGTGAGGCTACCCGGACCTAGAGTCCGTGCGTTCATCCTGACCGCCCGCCACGGACCGATCCTTCAGCGAAAGGACGGAATCCTGCTTGTCGGAAGTCTGGGTGGTGTGACTATGAGCGGGATGGACGTCGATGCCAAGCACGTCTTCGATCCACATGACACGAGCCCGCCGGTGTTCGACCTCGCTGCACACGAAGAGAACGGCAAATTCATGATCGAACGCGCTCTTCGTGTGATGCCGGCGCTGGAGGAGGCTGACCTGGTAGCGCACTTAGCCGGCGTTCGCCCTCTGTCCGCCGACCGGATGCCGATCATCGGACCGGTTCCATCGATGCGGGGAGTCATCATTGCGACTGGCCATGGCACTAAGGGCATTCATCTGGCGCCCATCACAGGTCGGATGGTCGCGGAGATGATCCTAAATGGGCGCGACCTTGCCGGCGTTCCGACCGACGCGTTCTCGCCCAGCCGCTTTCAACCTGCCGTAGGGATAGGGGCTTAACAGATGGCTGACCGGTGATCGGTGATCCCGTATCAAAGGACGCGCGCGGGAGGTCCGCACAAACTCGCCTTATCGCTACTCGCGTCAGGCTCAGTGGATGCCGTCATATATGAGGACGCGCACAAGGCATAGGGGTGAGTCGGAGGGTGCTACTACATGACCTCGCCGGCTTGCCGCGACGCTTTGACCAGAGTGACCTCGGTTGGACCGTTCGTCGCGTCCGGCATGGTTCCTGCTCACCCTTTCAGATGCCCCAGGGTTGTGGCGTCGTAGAGACTTAGCGCTGAGCCAAGGCCTTCACGATTACCACCCCTATCACGATCCACAAAGCAGGGAAACCTAAACCCGTGGCGCCCAGTAAGTCTGCCATCACCCGCACAAGGACATTCGACGGTGCCGAGCGCTACAACGGGACACCTTTCACTGACCGCGGATTTCAGAACATTCCAGCTCTGGCTCACCTGAACCCATGGCTCGACAGCCTGCTAAATGCCGCTTACGGCCTAGTGCCAGATGTGTCCAGGAATCTCAGCTAGCCATTCTCGGCTCTTCAACCACGCCGATTGTTGGGCGCTCATCTACACGATGTGGCTAGCGACCAGCCAGAGGAGCGCAGCCGCGGCCGATGTCGAACATCGCGCTCCAACTTCGAGATCTGAGACAGTGCCGCGAGCGCCTTTCCACATCATTAGTGACGCTCTGTAGCTGCTTGCTTCGCCGCCAGCTAACAGCGATTGGCGGAACTAGGCCCCGCCGGCGCTCCGAATAATCTCGACTCCATGCCGGGCAGCTATGTCATCGAGGACTCGGTCGCTGGGAGGGCCAGATGGAAACTCCGCCAACTCTTCGAAGTAGCTCGCCATGTCGGCGGCTGGGGTGAAACAGAAGAGAATCCGGCCCTCGTCGGGTCCTATGTTCACGTAGGTGTGAGCAACGCCCTCCGGCACGAAAAGAAACGTCCCCGTTGGTGCGATAACAGCCTCCGATCCGATTTTGAACCTGAACTGGCCATCGAGGACGTATAGCGTCTCCGCACAATCGTGGTGGACATGCAGCGGGGGGCCTGAGCCTGGCGGTGCCGCTTGCTCGAAGGCTTCCAGAAGTTTTCCAGTTTGGAGTCCATCGGCCTTCATGAGGGTCGCCGCGCCAGCGGCGCCTCTCACGGCACGTCCTTCGGCAGGCTGGATCACAACGCAACCGTCGGAAGTAATCATGTCTGCCTCCTAGGTGTAGTTCCCACCTCTGTCCGGGCTTGATCCGCCCGCAGTGTCGCGAGGCAGATTAGCGCGGCGAACGCACAAAGGATGCCAACGAGCAAGAATGGAACCGCGAAACCTGCCGTGTCCGCGAGGGCCGATAGGGCGACCGCGCCGATCGCTCCACCTGCCGCCCAGGCCGCGTTCGTGACCGCCACCGCAACGGCCTGACTTGAGGGCTCAGCCTCGGCGGCGTCGCTGACTATTGCAGCCGTCGGCGTCCACAATCCCGACGCTGCCGAGCCAGCGATAACGGTCGCGGTTGCCAGAAATACCAGAGAACCGATACCAGGTAGAAAAGGCAAAATCGCAGCCGCCAACGTGAAGCCGACCGTTACCGGGACCAGTCGGCCGACCCTGTCGGCGATCCGTCCCAGGACGACGTTCCAGAACGAAGCCAACAGGTAGCTTGCGACAAAGATGGCGGCAATCGCTGCCGGCGGCCCAAGCCGCCGCGAGACCAGCAGCGGGACCAGGCTTGCAAGGGTGCCGTTGATCACCCCAATCACAGCAATGAGGGCGTTCCCCAGTGCGGCGCGCCGGATCCTGAGGAGGCCGAGGAGCGCTCGAAAAGAGCTTCCGTGCTCCCCAGTTGACTGCTGTGGTACGAGTGTAAGCGCCGCCATCGCGGCCAGCACCACCGCGATCCCGCTGAAGACGATTCCGCGCCCGATCCAGGTCGCTGCGGAGCCGATCACCGGTCCGACGACCATGCCGATCAGTGCCGCTCCAACTGCGCCCCCAATAACGGTTGCGCGGCGTGCTGGCGCTTGACTGATCAACCAGGCCAGCGCGGCGGCCCAGGCGACTGCGCCCCCGATGCCCTGAATCAGCCTGGCCACGTCCAGGACCAAAGGCTCGGTGCTCCAGGCGAACGCTAATGTCGCCAGTATCAGCAGTCCGAGACCAATGGTTGTCGTCACTCGGACGCCAAGGCGGTTGACCATCGCGATAGCCGGGATCGCCGCAACCATGACGCCGCCGGGGTAGGCAGCCACGAGAACGCCAACCTGGGTCGTCGTCATATGCGTCTGCCTCACCAGCTCAGGAACAAGAGGCGGCACTACGGCGTAAAAAGCGGACTCCGCGAGGAAGACGCCCGCTACGAATACGCCGAGCCGCCGGGTGGTCACGATTCGAGCGGCCAGCCCGAGCCCCGACCTACGAGATGTTTCGCTGGTCACGCTTGCGGCCGCGGGACTGCGCTTTGGCAAGACCGAGAATCTCTCGCGTCCGCGGCTCGGTTGGCGACTCGAACATGGTTGCCGTCCGCCCTTCCTCAAGAACGCGACCCCTGTCCATCGTGATCACGCGGTCAGCGCAGTCGCGCGCAAAGTCAAGCTCGTGCGTGACGACGACCATCGTCATTCCCTGGAGGGCAAGGTCGGCCATGATGTCCAGCACCTCCCCGACCATCTCCCAATCGAGCGCTGATGTCGGCTCGTCGAAGAGGATCACGTCGGGCGACATTGCAAGAGCCCGCGCAATGGCGACTCTTTGCTGTTGCCCACCTGACAGCGTCCTCGGTCGCGCACTTGCAAAGGGCTTCAATCCGACCCTGTCGAGCAGCATCAAAGCTCGTTCGTCGGCCTGCTTCTTCGTGAGTCGTAGGACCCGTCGGGGTCCTAGGCTCACGTTATCGCTCGCGGTCAGGTGCGGGAACAGCTCGAACTGCTGGAAGACCATAGAAACGTGGCTGCGGTACTTTGTCAGGTTAATCCGCGGCTTTGCGCTGGATGGCCAATCACCAATCAAATCGCCGTGAAAGTACATCTGCCCGCGGGTGGGCTGGACCAGCAGATTCAGGCACCGCAATAGAGTGGTCTTCCCTGATCCGCTTGGCCCGACAATGCAAACGGTTTCACCACGCCGGATCGAAAAATCGATGTCTTCAAGAACCGAGGTGGCGCCGAAGCTCTTATGGAGTCCCTTGACCGCGAGCACCTCTTCGCCGGTCATCGGTCAGTCCGCCGCGACCATCCGGTTGACAAGCCGTCCGAGATTGCCGACCTCGACGACGACTTCGTCTCCAGGCTTGAGCCATGGATGGTCAGGTCGTCCGTCGGCCACGCCTTCAGGCGTGCCGGTAAAGATGATGTCGCCCGCCTCGAGAGTGAGGTGACGGCTGATGAAGCTCACCAGCTCGGGCACGCTAAAAACCATATCGCCGACGACTGACGATTGCCGTATCTCGCCGTTCACGCTGCACTTGATCGTCATGCGCCCGAGATCGCCGGCTTCGTCGCAGCTCACGATATACGGTCCGATCGGCGCGAAGTGATCCAGCGACTTGCCCAGCAGCCACTGGCTGCTCTGGGACTGAAGGTCGCGGGCGCTTAGGTCGTTGCCGTTGCAATAACCCCAGACGTGGCTGATCGCTTCGGCTTCCGAGACCTTGTGCGTCTTTCGGCCGATGACTACGACAAGCTCGGCCTCGTAGTCGTATTGGGCTGATACGGCTGGCAAGGGAATGTCCTCGCCAGAAGCGGCCGGCGTGTTTGCAAGCTTGGCGAACACGATCGGCCGTTCCGGCACCGGCGAGTTCGACTCCGCGGCGTGGCGACGATAGTTGAGCCCGATGCATATCACTTTGCCTGGTCGCGGAACGCACGGCGCCAGCCGGACTTCGGATAGCTCGACTACGCTCCCGCCCGGATTCGGCTTCGAGCCTCTGAACAGATCGTCCACTGTGATCCCGGCGTCGCGGATCTCATCGCCGTGACGGACCGCCAACCGGGGGCCGTCGCTGCTTGCGTAATGCAACAGAATCACAAGTTCCTCCTCGAAATGTCATCGGACATGGGCGATCACTCCATCCGCAAATCGACGCATCTGACCGATCAGATGATCGATGTCGTGGTAGATGAACTTGAGCTCAAATGCGTCGCAGCCGGCGTGCATGTAACGCGCGACCTCATCGCGGATGCCGTCGACCGTGCCGACCAGCGACGTCGCCCAAGCCTGGGCGAGAAAATCTGGTTGCTCCTCTTTCAGCTCAGCATGCGCGGGCACTCCTGAATAGTGCTCGTAGAGCGTAATCAGAGTCTTCGCAGCCTGCCGCCTGGCTTCATCTGTCGTGTCGCTAACGAGGACTTCGATCTCGGTCGCGATTGTCATCTCGGATGGCGCCCGGTTTCGCTGTACGAGCTTGACATTCAAACCATCGATGGCCGCCGGAAGGCGGTCGGGCGGAATCGCGGAGGTGATCCAACCGGTGGCGTAATCGGCGACCATGTCCAGCGATTTGTCGGTCGAACCTCCGATCCAGATCCGCGGGTACGGCTTCTGCATTGGTTTGGGAAAGATCGTCGCCGATGGAAACTTGATGAACTCACCCTCGAAAGTGGGCGCGTCTTCTGTCCAGATTTGGCGCATCGCCTCGAACGTTTCCCGTGTGCGCTGGATCTTTTCTCGCCGCGGAATGCCCAGGACCTCGAAGTCTTCGTTCAGGGTGCTCTTGCCCGAACCCTGTCCGATGCCGAGCTCCAGCCGGCCGTTGCTCAGCACATCGATGCAAGCAAGCTGCTTAGCGGTCACCAGCGCGTTGCGATAGGGCAAAACCAAGATCGCGGTCCCGAGGCGAATTCGATTGGTTGCGCCAGCGATGAAGGCGAGATTTGTGATCGATTCGAAAAAGATTGGCGGGTAGTCGTCGCCGGCGGCTTCGACCGCTTCGCGTGATCCGCACGAGAGGTGGACGCGATCAAGAGTCTTACTCCAGATGATGTAGTCATGGACCCAGACGGAGTCATAGCCCAGGCTCTCTGCTTCGCGCGCCACCCGGACCATTGCGGCGGGACTTGCGAGAACGCCGGCACATGGTAGGCGGACTCCGAACAGTGCGGCCGGCATCAGACCCGAGTCCGCATCTGGACTCGCTTTTCGAGGCTTCTCACGGCTCTTGTTAATGGCACGGTCGCGATGATGTAAAGGCCCATGATCGCGACTGCCGCGGGCGCCACGTGTCCGGTTGTCTCCATGTAGTTCCGACCCCCGTAAAGGATTTCCGGTGCGCCGACCGCGGAAGCGAGCGTCGCCGACTTCATCAAACCTACGAACGAATTCAGCAGCGGCGGGACGACAAATGGGATCGTCTGCGGGATGATCACGTACCTAGCAACTTGCAGTGGTTTCAAACCAAGACTGAGACCGGCGTCTCTCTGCTTGGGGGCGACTGTCAGGAACCCCGCTCTGTAGTACTCGGCGGTGAAGACTGCGTCGGAGATCCCAAGCCCGACGATGGCCGCGGTCAAGGAGTCCAGGTTGATGCCTAGTGTGCCGAGACCGAAGAACACGATGTAGAGAACGACAAGCTGCGGCACGGCCCGAACGACTTCAACGGAGATCGACGCCGGCAGCGTGATAAGTGGCTTGCGAGTATCGCGCATTACCGCAAGGACGAGGCCTAGAGCGGCAGACACCACCCATGCGCCGACGCTGATCTCGAGCGTGACCAAGACGCCCGGCAGGATGTAGGGGAGGATGCTCTGGACTGCGTCCATGCCTAGCCAGCCCGCGCTTCGGCCTGAATGCTGAGCCGCTGAAGCGTCTTTTCCTGATCCGTTCGTGCTTGTAGTCCGAGCCGTCGCGCAACCAGGACCTCGATACGCCTCGACACCTGGGAAAGCGGCAGAATTAGTGCCACGTAGAGAAGAGCCACCAGCAAGTAGATGCGAGTGGGCTCAAATGTTTCGGCGATCAGTTGGTTGGCCACCAGCGTGATTTCGCTGACAGCGATCAGGGAGACCAGCGAGCTGTCCTTGATGATTGCAATGGCCATGTTCAACGTGATCGGTATGGCTGCGGGAAGGGCTTGTGGGAGGATCACGTGCCGGACGGTTGCGAGCCATCCAAGGCCGAGGCTGGACGCCGCATCCCACTGGGGTCTCCGGATCGCCTCCAATGCGCTCCGATAGAGTTCGGCCAGATATGCCGATTCGATCGCCGTAAGCACCGCTACCGCCGTCCCGAGCGGCTCGATGCCCAGGTGGTGCAGGGTGGCGCCTAAACCGTAGTAAACCGAGATTGCCAGGGCGAGGATAGGGATGCTTCTGAAAGTGTCCACGTAAGCACTTGCCAGACCCCGTACGGGTCGCCATGGACTGACGCTCATCATCGCGAGCAATGCGGCAACGAGGATCGACAAGACGAGCGTCATGGCTGACACTTGGATGGTGACTACGAAGCCACCACCCAGTATCCC
>Ga0066689_10000694_pt1 | contig 10591 bp, 11 predicted proteins | sample GraSoiAngelo_138_FD_65626 | JGI IMG/M metagenome (GOLD analysis project Ga0066689, IMG submission 65626) | Grasslands soil microbial communities from the Angelo Coastal Reserve, California, USA - 14_0929_09_40cm | ecosystem: Environmental > Terrestrial > Soil > Grasslands | place: USA... | reverse complement strand
GCTTTTCCCTGAACGCATTTGAGCCCCGCTTCGATGACGCTCCACTTTGAGCTGTCGATTACGATGGGAATTCGCGCGATCTCCGGTTCGCTGCCGATCAAGTTCAGGAAGCGGGTCATTGCCGCTTCGGAATCGATCATCCCTTCGTCCATATTCACGTCGAGCATGTTTGCGCCGCCCTGGGCCTGCTGACGAGCTACCGCTACTGCCCCATCGAAATCGCCTGCCAAAATCAGCTTCGAAAACTTTGGCGACCCTGTGATGTTGGTCCGCTCGCCGATCACAGCGAAGCCGAATTCCGGCGTTATGTTTAACGGTTCGAGCCCGGAAAGTCGCAGAGTCATGTTTAGCTGATTGTCGTTTCGACAACGCGGGGCGAAAATTGATGCACCAGCTTTGCCAGTGCGCGGATGTGATCGGGTGTCGTGCCGCAACAGCCGCCCACCGTATTGAGCCAGCCGTTCTCTACCCACTTCGCGACCTTCGGTGCAAATGTCTCAGCTGTTTCCGGAAAACCGGTCGGCGAAAGCGCATCCGGCAGACCGGCGTTCGGATACGCGCTCATGTAGTAGGGCGAAATGCGCGCCAGCTCTTCCACAAACGGTTCCATTTCATCTGGGCCCAGCGAGCAATTCAAACCAAGGATAAGCGGTTGCGCGTGGGCGAGTGATATAAGTGATGCTTCAACCGTTTGTCCGCTCAAGTTGCGACCGGACTTGTCGATCACAGTGCCCGAGATCATCAATGGCACGCTGCGTCCGGTTTCTTCCAATGCATCCGTGATCGCGAACAACGCAGCCTTTCCGTTCAGCGTATCGAAAATGGTTTCCACCATGAGAAGATCGACGCCGCCTTCTAGCAGCGCTTTCGCTTCATCGAAATAAGTTTGGCGAAGTTGATCGAACGAGACCGCGCGAAAGGCGGGATCGTTTACGTCAGGCGAAATGGAACCGGCAACAGGAAGAGGTCCCATTGATCCGCCAACAAATCTCTGCTGCCCGGTTTCATTCGCCACTCGATCCGCGACGCGGCGCGCGATCTCAGCCGCGTCAAGATTGATTTCATGGACTAGCGCGCGAAGATCGACATCGTCCACCACACGTTGAAAAAATTCCTGATCTTTGCGACCGCGTGTCGGTTCGCCTTGAAACAGGAAATCGTGCAAGCCGATGGTTGTTCCGCTGAAGGTATTGGTCTCGATGACGTCGGCGCCCGCGTTCAGATAGGCCGCGTGAATCTCCTCGACGACGTGCGGCCGTGTCAAATTGAGTAGTTCCAGACTTCCCTTCAGGTCTTTGCCTTTCCAATCGCTGAACCGTTTTCCTCTATAATCCGCTTCAGATAGCTTATAGCGCTGGATCATTGTGCCCATCGCGCCATCGAGTACGACGATGCGTTCGCGCAAGAGCGCTTCCAGAGGATGAAGACCGTTTGTCGTCATGACTGCCGCAAACTAAAGAGGTGTTTGCCTCGTTGTTCAAGCAACAAATTGACGCATCATGATACGTAGATGTGTCTCAGAATTCGTGCACATACTCCTGCTCGTGATCGTAATCGAGCAACATCGTCGTTTTTGAGTTACGTGATCTCACAATGACGAAATCCGAATCCCGAATGACGAAGGAATGACCAAGAGGGAGAGATGCAAACAGGAAGCGCCGGTCTCCAGTCCGCCGAGGCGACCTGCCCGCTGTGCCGAGGCTAAGCTGCTACGTGAGATCGCCTCTCCTGGTGCGAAACGTTTGTAAAAACGAATCGCCTTGCGTCGCGAGCGACTCCTCGAGTTTTTTCGTGCAATCACAATCGCAACAGGCCCACGGTTCTGTTCCGTTCTCATGTCGGCAATTGCGCCGAGAGTGCGCGTCCTTCACACTGAGCAACTCGAAATACTCTTCCCAGTACGGCCGTTCTTCCGCGAGCGGCTGATCGCAAAAACAGGTCTCAACCCACGTTGCGACATCCTGATCGTTTACCCGCGCTTGTTCCATGTTGCGAAGGTATTCGTCGCCGGCAATGGAACCTTTCCCGAGCGTAGCATCATCAATTGCGCGAACCAGATGAGGTTCTCTGCCAGATTTCACGCGTGCTTTTACGAGGTAACGCATGCCTAAAAGGATAGCACGTTGTTTGTTTGGCGCGCGATGGGTTATGCTGGCCGCCGTGTCGGCTGTCAAACATTTAAACGAAAAGCACGACTAAAGTCCTAGGCAGAACATGACTGACTATTGTATAAATTAATAGAAGGCGAATCACTCCGACGATGCACATTTCAAACGATCTTGGAATGCCGATATGAAGAACCCCGCAAAGACGCGAATCCTGGTCTTGGACGAGCAACCGATGATTCGCTACGGGATCAGTGTTTATCTCAATTCGCAGCCAAACATGATTGTCTGCGGCGAAGCAGACAGCATACCGGATGCGCGGAGCAAGATCAGTGAATATAAGCCTGATTTGCTGTTGACGGCATTACGGCTGGGCATCGGCGACAGTTTGGAATTTATCAAAGCGCTCAAAGTGCAAGCGCCTGGGCTGCTGATCCTGATGTACGCCGCGTTTACGGAAAGTATTTTTGCCGAGTGGGCACTGCGCGCGGGCGCGAATGGCTACCTGATGAAGACGGCAGCCAAGGAAGAATTACCGACCGCGATCCGCGCTGTTTTGCGTGGCCAGATTTATGTCGGCCGGGATTTAGGCATGCACACGTTCCAAGAATCGTCGGGAACGTCGGAGCAAGACCGTGTTTCAGGAAATTTGCCCGTTATCGACAACCTGTCTGCCCGGGAGACGCATGTTTTTCTGTTGATCGGTTCAGGGCGGGACACAAAGAAGGTTGCCCACTCGTTGAGGCTCAGGGCGAAAACGATCGAAACTCACTGCGAAAAGATTAAACGCAAACTTGGCCTGAATTCCGGTCGGCAGTTAGTTGAGCACGCCATTAAATTCGTGGATGAAAATTCCTTGCTCAAAAGGGCGAGATCTCGGTAGGCAGGAAAAAGAAGATTGTTCCTTTGCCAGGTGAAGCAAGACAGTGGCATCCCCGTGAAATTCCAGATTAGGGATCGCGACGGTACCCTAATCACGATTGACGAGTTATCACCGAGGAGGTGAAAATCCTCCCGGCGCTTTCTCTTTCTAGATTGAAACCGCGGATCATACCGCCGGTGTTGTAGAGGCGTTTGTGTCAAACGCCTATGTCGGTGCTTGACACACGCATCGCTACGGCACGTAAAGCCGTGCCTTCCCCAGGGCTGATTTCTTCGTATTTATTCGTGTTGATTCTTGGTTACTGAAATTAGATGAATCACGCCGTGGAAGCGATCCGGCTTTTCAAGTCACTCAATCGCATTCAACGCCACACGTTCGTCGCCTGTTTCCTCGGATGGGCGCTGGACGCGTTCGATTTTTTTCTGCTCACGTTCGTGATCGTGCCGATGGCGCACGATTTCGGCACGAGCATCGCTGATCTCAGTTACGCCATCACGCTTACCCTGGCGATGCGACCGGTCGGGGCGTTCATCTTTGGTTTGCTCGGCGATCGGTTTGGGCGGCGCATGCCTCTCATGATCGACATCATTTTTTATTCGTTGATGGAATTGCTCACTGCGTTCTCGCCGAATTTCACAACGTTGCTGATTTTCCGCGCGCTTTATGGAATCGGCATGGGCGGCGAATGGGGCTTGGGCGCATCGCTGGCGATGGAAGCTTTGCCGACGGAAGCGCGCGGGTTATTTTCGGGAATTTTACAGCAGGGTTACGCATTTGGTTACCTGCTGGCGGCGGTCGCGTATTGGGTCGTGTTTCCGTTCTTCGGCTGGCGCGGCCTGTTCGTTGCAGGCGCGCTCCCGGCATTTCTTGTGTTGTACATCCGGACGCGCGTGCCTGAATCGCCAGTCTGGTTGCGTCAGCAGCACGCCATGGCGGATTTTTGGACGCAGTTGCTGATCGTGCTCAAACGCCATTGGGCGCTTTTTCTCTATGTCATTTTGCTAATGACAGCGTTCAACGCGATGTCGCATGGGACACAGGACATGTACCAGACTTTTCTCGGCGAACAACGCCATTACGGGGTCACACAGAAGGCAGCCACAGGAATCATTTACGCTGTTGGGGCCATTTGCGGTGGAACGGTGGTCGGCCATTTGTCCCAAAAGTGGGGCCGTCGTCGCTCGATCGTTTTGACTGCTGCCTTTGGGATCGTGCTGATTCCTCTGTGGGTTTTTTCACCGGGCTTCACGCTTCTTGTGATCGGCGGATTCGCCATGCAATTCATGGTGCAGGGCGCCTGGGGCATCGTGCCAGTGCATCTAAATGAGCTCTCACCAAATGCCGTGCGCGGCACTTTCCCCGGGTTTGCGTATCAGCTCGGAAACTTATTTGCCGCTAATACAGCCGTTGTGGAAGCGCGATTAGCGGATCATTTCCGTGGTGCAAGCGCGCAGCCGGATTACGCAAAAGCGCTGGCTGTCTTCACGTTCGTGATTTTCTTGATATTGATGTTGCTCGCCGCGATTGGGCCCGAAAAGCGCGGGAAAGAATTTTAGCGATGTCCCCCTACTGGCGCGAGTTCGGTGCTGCCGGTGGAAGTATTCGGCTGTGGCGGTTGTGCGGCCACCTGAGTAGAACCGTGATAAGCGCCAGCGCCGTAGCGCTGCTCTACAATCGCCTCCGCGATTCTATCGGCGAGTAGTTCGCGATATTCCGAATCGCGCGCCAGATTGCCTTCGTTGCGATTACTCAAATATCCGCATTCCACCAACACGGCCGGACACGTCGCGTTGCGCAGGACGCGAAAGTTTGCCGTGTGGACGCCGCCATTTGCGGAGTGGGGGATCGACATCAGCTTTTCCTGAATCCGGTTCGCCAGATCGAATGATGCACTGGAATGATAGTACGTCTCGAATCCGCGAATGCCGCGCCGGCGTGAGTCATTGAAGTGTATGCTGACGAAAACTGCGTTCTTCTGCGCATTCTCAATGTTCACGCGCTCATCGAGAGGGATAAAAACATCCGAGGAGCGAGTCATCACTGTTTTTAATTCTGACTCACGCAGGTTGCGATTGAGACGCTCAGCAACATCGAGGGTAACCAGCTTCTCCGGCGGGCCATAGCGGCGATATGCGCCGCTGTCTTTGCCGCCGTGTCCAGCGTCCACGACAACAGTTTTAAACGTCTTGGTCGTATCTTTGACTGCAGCATGCCGCGTACTTGCGCAGGCAGGCAGCAAAGCGACGAGGCCAATCGTAACGATGCGATTTACGGAACGCGACATTTTGATCCAATAGCAAAAACCACGCGATCTACACAAAAGTTTCTCCCCAAGCCGAAGTGAGACCATGACATTGCGTCAAACGTTCATTTTGTTCCTTCGATTGCATGGAAAATCACTTGTGATTTGCGCCGTTACGTTTAATGCCTTACCACCTTTATGATGATCCGATTTGCAATTGTTCCATTGCTTTTGGCACTGAATTTTTCCATGTGCAAAAAGCACGAAACCGTTTCCCAGAACGCGCAGGCGGACGCTTCATCGCCCGCGCCGGCTGCGGTCGCCACGCCGGAGATAGCGGCATCTCCCAAGATCAAGAAGCCGGTTGTCGATCAAACGGCGCAAACAATTATTTTTTGTTACCATCGTTTAGTTGACAAGGTCCGCTATCCTGGAACTGAGATCACGCCCGCGGCGTTTGAAGCGCAAATGAAGCAGTTAAAGGACCGTGGCATCACGGTCATTTCGATGCAGGATTTGCTGGCGTGGAAGCGGGGCGAAAAGAACATCCCGCCACGGTGCGCAGTTGTAACCTTCGATGACGGGTGGAAATCGCAATACGAAGTCGCGTGGCCGATTATGAAGAAGTTCGGGTATCCGTTCACGATGTTCATCTACACGGAAGGCGTCGCCGGCGGCAGTCTGGGCGGTGGACAAGCGATCACGTGGGAACAGCTCGCTGATATGCGCGACAATGGCGTCGATATTGAAGCGCACACCGCGACGCATCAGGACTTGCGCGAAGGGCATGCCATCACCCTGGTCGGTGCGGGCGTGAAGCGAACCAGGACAAGACTCACCGGGCCGCAGTACGAGCAATGGGTACGAAACGAAGTGGTCGGTTCCAAGGAACTGCTCGAGCAGCGACTCGGCATAAAAGTGAATTGTTTTGCTGTTCCATTTGGGAGTTACAACGAGCACGTCAAAGAACTTGCGCGAAATGCCGGATACGAAGCGATGTTCACCGTTTACGGTCAGCCCATTACCTTTACTTCGGCGCTGGATTCACTGGGTCGCTACGCGATTGAAGCGAATAAGCCCAAGGTGTTTGAAGATGCTGTCAAGATGATCGGCGCATCAACCAGCGGGGGCGCGCCGGTGGCTGAGATTGGGGCAAAAGATCTCGCCACGCAACCAGCAGACGGCGAAACAGTGCGCAGTGCACTTCCACTCATCAAAGCCAATCTTACTGGCATCGGCCAGATTGATCCTGGCACTGTGCAAATGCGCGTGAGCGGTCTCGGCGTCGTTCCGGCCAGCTACGATCCAAAGACGGGCACGATATCGTACCAGGTGACGCAAAAGCTGCGCGAGAAATCCTGCAGCGTATTTGTCACGGCGAAATCGCAAGGCAAGAAGGTCGAAGCGCATTGGACCTTCGGGATTGAAGAAGGAGCGGGCGGCCCCACGAAGTCGCCGACGCCACCGCCGAAAAAATAATCGCGCGATTAGAAGGCGGAACGCGTTGTCCTCAGCGCGTTGATGACCGAATGCGTCTTCGGCATCGATAATTAAATATCGTCTTCGGAGAAGCCGATCCACCTTATAAACGACTATGTTTCCACAACTCAGCGAAAAGCTTCAGGAAGTTTTCAAGGAACTGCGCGGCCATGGCACGCTCAGTGAAGCGAATATTGAATCCGCCTTGCGACAAGTGCGTCTGGCGTTGCTTGAAGCAGATGTAGATTTTCAGGTCGCCAAAAGATTCATCACGCAAGTCAAAGAGAAGGCGCTCGGGGAAACTGTTCTTCGCAGCATCACGCCAGGTCAGCAGGTCGTAAAAATTTTTCATGATGAATTGAGTGCTTTACTCGGCGGCGATGCCGCGCCTCTTCGCATTGAAGACCGGACTCGCATTTTGATTGTTGGACTCAACGGATCCGGCAAGACGACTTCTTCGGCAAAGCTGGCGCGTTTGTTGCAAAAGCAGGGCAAGTCGCCGCGGCTCGTCGCACTGGATTTACAACGGCCAGCAGCGATCCACCAACTGGCGACGCTAGGCAAAGAAATCGATGTGCCCGTTTTCACACCCGGTCCCGGCGAAGGAGATGTGCAACGCGCTGCTGCCGCTGCCTTGCAGGATGAAAAACCAACTGACATCGATATCTTTGATACAGCAGGCCGGCAGGAACTCGACGAATCTTTGATTCAGGAGCTGAAGGAGCTCAAAGATTTCTTGGAGCCACAGGAAATTCTCCTTGTTGTGGATGCGGCGACCGGACAGCAGGCGGTAAGCGTAGCAACCCATTTCAATGACGCGTTGGCAATTACCGGCATCGTTTTGACCAAACTCGATGGCGACGCGCGAGGCGGCGCGGCATTGTCGATGCGCGAAGTGACTGGTCGGCCGATCAAATTCGCAGGAACTGGCGAAAAGCTTGATCAGTTTGAAGTGTTTGTTCCCGAGCGGCTCGCGGGACGGATCCTTGGGATGGGCGACGTCATTGGTCTAGTCGAAAAAGCTGCCGAAGCCGTAGAAGCCGAAGACGCTGCTCGGCTCGAGCGCAAGCTGCGGACCGCTTCGTTCGATTTCAACGACTTCCTGGCGCAGTTCAAGATGATGCGAAGGATGGGGCCCCTGGAGAATGTTCTTGGCATGTTGCCCGGCATGAGTAATATGCAGGGCCTTTCGATTGACGAGAAGCAGCTTAAGCGCACGGAAGCGATCGTGCTTTCGATGACGAAGAAAGAGCGGACGCATCCCGACATCCTCAATGCGCGGCGGCGTCAACGCATCGCGCGCGGCAGCGGCTGCACGGTCACGGAGGTAAACGACTTGCTGCGGCGCTTTGATCAGATGCGGAAGATGATGAAAAGCGCGGGCAAAATGAAAAACATGTTAAAACAGTTACAAAAGTTACATCGTTAAATGGTTCGCTTGCGACTCGTTTGACTTTGTCACCGTTTTAACGTTGTACCTTGTTTAACATTTTAAACTTTTTAGATCATGCCAGTTTCCATCAGATTACGCAGAGAAGGCGCAAAAAATCGCCCGTATTACAAAGTGGTAGTGGCGGACAGCTGCAGCCCGCGCGACGGCAAATTTATCGAGATTATCGGCACGTACGATCCGAAGATATCAGGTCACAATAGTTCGTTGAATGTTGAACGGGCGGAATACTGGATCGGCAAGGGCGCCCAGCCGTCTGACACTGTGCGCAGCTTGATAAAGAAAAACAAAAAAAGGGCAACAGCAGCCGAGTCGTCGTCACAATCGGAGCCAGAGCCCACGAAATCGACCCGGGACGAAGTTATACCTCCGTCGTCTCCGGTTGAATCGCAAAGCTGACACACATCCATTGGCGTGCGCTGGGGCCGTAGAGTGCGCCGTCCTCAGCGCAGATCCAGAGATGCAATCCGCTGAGGACAGCGGACGCTACAGCATTTATCGGCTCTGAAAATTCGTGTGTATTCGTGTCCATTCGTGGTTAGTTTTTTGAGGCATGAGGGAGTTTCTCGAGTTTGTCATTCGGCAGTTGATTGAATTTCCTGACGATATGGTGCTGACGGAAATTCCAAGCGGCAGAACGACTGTCTTTAAATTGCAACTTCGACACGGGGATGTTGGCCGTGTGATTGGCCGAGGCGGCCAAACCATTCAAGCAATTCGCGCGTTGCTCGCCAGCTCTGCGGCGCGCCACGGCCAGCGCGCCATCCTCGAGATTGTAGAGTAATTGTAGGGCGTCTGTGTCAGACGCCTCGGCGTTTGTTCAATTCGGCGTTGGACGTTGGGCGCGTGCCACGCCGTAGCATTTGCGGAGGCGGGTTGGGCGTTGGACGTTTCTCCCTTAAATGAGAATCGACATCGTCACACTTTTTCCTGAAATCTGCCGAGCGCCTTTGAGCGAGAGCATCTTGAAGCGCGCTCAGGAAAAAGGAATCGTCGCCCTTCACATTCATAACCTGCGCGATTGGACGACGGACAAACATCACATTGTGGATGACGCGCCGTTTGGGGGAGGACAAGGGATGGTGATGAAACCGGAGCCGATTTTTGCGGCTGTGGAAGATCTGAAACGGCAAATGCCCAACGCCGAACGCTCAACGTCCAATGCCCAATCAAACATCAAACTTCAAAGACCAAAAGTTATCCTGATGTCGCCGGCGGGCCGCCGTTTGGATCAAGAAATGGCGAGGCAGCTTTCGCGGGAATCGCATCTCATCGTTCTCTGCGGCCATTACGAGGGAGTCGATCACCGCGTGATCGAACATCTTATCGATCTTGAGATTTCGATTGGCGATTATGTGCTCACAAACGGCGCTATCGCTGCAGTTGTTCTAGTTGATGCAATTGTTCGTTTGGTGCCAGGCGCGCTTGGTCACGAGCAATCCGCCTCCGATGATAGCTTCAGCGGCGGCCTCCTCGAAGCGCCGCACTACACGCGACCGGCCGAGTTTCTCGGCTGGAAAGTCCCGGAAGTCTTGCTCTCGGGAAATCACGCGGAGATCGCAGAGTGGCGCAGAGAACAAGCTATCAAGCGCACAAGCCAGAATCGCCCGGATTTGTTGGGTAGGGGCGATTGACCTCAATCGCCCGCGGGCGGTTCAGGTGAACCGCCCCTACCTGACCCGGCCGAGGATTACGCTCGCGTTGATGCCGCCGAAACCGAATGAATTGCTCATGACATAATTCAACTCCGCGGCACGACCATGATTCGGCACAATATCGAGATCGCATGCCGGATCGGGATTTTCATAGTTAATCGTCGGTGGAATCCATTGCCGATCCAAGGCAAGTGCGCAAATCGCTGCCTCGATGGCGCCGGTGGCGCCCAGTGGATGCGCGTAATAGCCTTTCGTTCCGCTGACTGCGATTCGCTGTGCATGTTCGCCAAAGACTTGTTTGATCGACGTCGTTTCCGTGCTGTCGTTGAGCTGAGTCGAGCTAGCGTGTGCGTTGACGTAATCGATCTGTTCGGGCGTCAATTGTGCGTCCGCGAGTGCTTCGCGCATCGCACGAATGCAGGATTCGCCATCCGGCAGGGGCGAGGTCATGTGGAACGCGTCATTGTTTAAGCTGTAGCCGAGCACTTCCGCATACATGCGAGCCCCACGTGCTCGCGCGTGTTCAAGTTCCTCGACGATCAGCGAAGCGCCGCCTTCGCCCATGACAAATCCATCGCGCAACAGGTCGAATGGACGACAAGCCAGCGTTGGATCGCCCGCCCATCTGCTCATCGTCTTAATGATGTCGAATGCGCCGATGGTAATTGCGGTCAGTGGCGCTTCGGCACCTCCGGCGACGATCACATCCGCAAAATCGTCTCGAATGTAACGGAGCGCTTCGCCAACGGACACGGTGCCACTGGCGCAACTGTTTGA
>Ga0066689_10000678_pt1 | contig 10678 bp, 5 predicted proteins | sample GraSoiAngelo_138_FD_65626 | JGI IMG/M metagenome (GOLD analysis project Ga0066689, IMG submission 65626) | Grasslands soil microbial communities from the Angelo Coastal Reserve, California, USA - 14_0929_09_40cm | ecosystem: Environmental > Terrestrial > Soil > Grasslands | place: USA... | reverse complement strand
TTGTGCCGAATCCGCTGCACGTGTTTGTTCACCGTCTGCGCGCTGATCCCCAGCGTTGCCGCAATCTCTTTGTCCGCCCGTCCGCTTGACAGCAGGTGCAGGACCGTCAGCTCACGGAAGGTCAGTCCGTAGGCTTCTCCCCCTCCCAGCCGCTGCTCGACTCTGCTCTCCAGCTCTTCCCTGGCCCGCTGAATCTCCTCTTCCGCTCGTTTGTGCTCCGTTAGATCTCGCACGTGACCCGTAAAGATAGTCGTCTCGCCCATCTCGATCGGCACGATCGCAAGTTCCACCGGAAACTCACTTTCATCCGCGCGCCTCCCTGTCATCTCCATCCGCTTTCCAAGCACCGGCCCCTCGCCGGTCGTGAGGTAGCGCTGCATACCGCGCCGGTGCTTGGCGCGCAGCGAGGGCGGTACGATGAGGTCGTCCAGCCGCTCGCCAATGGCTTCGTCGGCCCGGCGGCCAAACATCGCCTCGGCCGCCGGATTGAATTCGAGGATATTGCTCTCATCGTCGATCGTGATGATCGCGTCCAATGCCGTCTCTAAGATCGCCGCCTTGCGCCGCTCGCTCGCCTCCAGCGCCCGTTCCGCCTCCATCCGGTCGGTTATGTCGCGCGAGTTGATCAACCCATACGCGCAGCCTTCCTCGGTGATCACCTTGCCGGAGCCTTCCAGGTAGCGCCAGCGGCCGTCCTTATGCTGCGCCTGGAAGACAAGCAATTTGTGCGGCATCGTCGATTCCGACGATTGTGTCTGGAGGAGACCCCGCGCGATCGCATCGCCTACGGTTCGCCTGTCGTCGGGGTGAATGATCCGCCAGATGTTTGTGCCTACAAGCTCGTCCGGCGTATAGCCTAACGTCCTTCGCACCGACGGACTCTGGTATCGGACCTCACCGCTGGGCTCAATGACGGTGATAAGGTCTGGTGCGTTCTCGATCAGGTGGCGGAAGTGCTCCTCGCTGCGCCGCAGCGCCTCCTCCACCGTCCGCCGCTCGCTGACGTCTCGAACGACACCGATAAGCGCTCGCGGGTTCCCGTCTCGGTCCGTGATGGCCGACGCACTTAACTCGACTGGCACTCGCCCCCCATCGGAACGCAATAGCGAGTACTCAACGTTCCTGATCGGGCCTTCGCTGAATATGCGTAGCAGGTCACGCGAGGCGCGGTCGATGTCTTCCGCCGCCACGAAGTCCCAGGCGGAGCGGCCGATCATCTCGTCCGCCCCCTGCAGGCCGTGCAGCGTGGCCGCCTGCTGGTTGCAAAGGATTATTTTGCCCTCGACCGTCGTGACGGTAATCGCGTCGGGCGACGTGTCGACGATGCTACGGTAGAGAGCCGCCGCCCATTCGAACGGCGATTCGCCCGGCAGAGCCGACGGGGGCGGCCCACGGTGTTCGATGGCGCCCGGCTGCGCGGACCCATCCACGCCCGGCGCACCGGTCTGCAAGCCGGCTCTTGTCGTCTCCGCTCCGGGCCGGCGCCCGGCACCTTCAACTACGCTCATTGGACAGCCCCGGTAAGGCAGAGGCGCATTGGGTGAGCAGAGTCGGCAAGGCTCCGCAAGCCGTCCAGACGCGCCCCGGATCGAACGGCGCACCCTCGTTTTGCAGGCGGATTATAGCACGTGCGCGGCCAAAACAAGCGGCCCAATTTAACTAGAAGCGCGCGACCCTTAGCGGGTGAGCGTTGTAGCGGCCGGTTGGAACTCGTCCACGACCGCGATAGCGTACGGCGCCTGCTCGCGGCAGGCGTCGCATTTTATGCACTTAAGCTGGTCGATTCGGTATGTTCCATTGTCGCGGACGACGGCGTTTGTGGGACAGATCGCCTCCGCCGCCGGAAGGCGGTCCGAATAATGAACTACCTCATAGCGCACCAGACCACGGCATACCTTGGCCGGGCAGCGCTTTCGCTCGACGTGTTCCAGCAGCTCGTCCTCGAAGAAGCGAAACATCGACATGACCGCCGTGGGCGCCCCCTGACCGTGGAAGCAGTTCGCGTTCTGCGCGATGCTACCTAAGAGCTTGATCAGCTCCAGGTCGGCCAGCCGCCCGCGCCCGCTGCTGATCCGGCGCAAGATCTCCAGCATCCGCCGCGTCCCGGCAAAGCAGGTAGTGCACCGCCCGCACGACTCGTCCTCCGCGAACCACTCGAAGTAGATGCAGAGATCGACGATGCAGTTGGTGTCGTCCAGTATGACGAGTCCGCCGGAGCCCATTAGCACCCCGCGCTCGCGATAGGGGTCCGGCTCCAGCGGGATGTCCACGTCGCTCGCGGGTACGACTCCCGAGAGCGGGCCCCCGGGCTGGACCGCCTTTAGCTTCCGGCCTTCCGGCGGGCCTCCGCCCATGCGCATGACGACGTCGCTCGTCGATGTGCCCAGCGGCACCTCGACGATGCCCACCCGCTGGACCTGGCCGGAAAGCGAGAACATCTTCGTGCCCTTGTGCTTCTCGGAGCCCATCTCCGCCCACCAGTCGGCTCCGTGGCGCATGATCAGCGGGACGTTCGTGTAAGATTCGACGTTATTGATGTTCGACGGCATCGCGAAGACGCCGGCCTGAGCGGGGAACGGCGGCTTGATCTTCGGCATCCCGCGCCGGTCCTCGAGCGATGACAGCAGCCCGGTCTCGTCCCCGCAGACATAGCTCCCCGCCCCGCGGACGACCTCCAGCTCGAAAGAGAAGTTGCTTCCCAGGATGTTTTCGCCCACTAGTCCCCGCTCGCGGGCTTGCTGCACGGCCAGCTCCATCCTCTCGACGGGCAGCGGGTACTCGTCCCGGATGTAGATGTAGCCCTGCTGCGCATCGGTTGCGTAACCGGCGATGACCATCCCTTCCACCAGCAACTGCGGGTCGCTCTCCATCAGGTTGCGGTTGACGAACGAGCCCGGGTCGCCCTCGTCTGCATTGCAGATCAGGTACTTCGGCTGCCGCTTGGCGTTGTACAGAAATTCCCACTTCAATCCGGTCGAGAACGCGGCGCCGCCGCGACCCCACAGCCCCGACTTCTTGACCTCGTCGATGACGTTCACGGGCTTCATCTGCAGCGCGCGGACTAACCCCTCGTAACCGCCCCGCGCGACGTAGTGATCGATGTTTTCGGGGTCGGTCACGCCGCAATTCGCCATCAACCGGCGCACCTGTCCAAGGACGAACTCAAGCGAGTTGAGAGCTGGTAGACCGCCCGATTCCCTGTCGCCAATCACAGCCAGCGCGTACTCCCGCGCGATGCCGCCCGCGGCTACGGCCTCTAGAAGGGAGGCCACTTTGTCAGCCGTTACGCTCTGATACAGCACGCCCGGCGCATTAGGCCGGACCACCTCGACAAGCGGTTCGACGTAGCACAGACCCAGACAGCCGGTGACCATGAAGTCGGCATCGAGCCCGCGCGCCTCGACCTCCCTCCTGAGCGCCGAAAGCGTCTCCTCGGCCCCGACGACCCGAGAGCAAGTGGCCACCCCGACCTTTATCAGAGTGCGGGCCGGCCGCGCCGCGCGCGCCCAGGCGTCGTCCGCGCGGTGCCACATCTCCTCGTACCTCGGCAGCGTCATTCGGCCTCCACCGGTTCGGCCAGCTCGGGGGATGCCTCGTCGGCAGCCGGGCGCGCCCCATCCTCCGGTGGCGCTCGTCGGTCATCGCCTGTGAGCCGCCTCGCCCACTCTATCGACTCGCTCACGGTGAGGGGGCCAATGTAGCGTCCGTGGTGCCGGACAAGCGGGGCGAGGTGGCAGGTGCCGTCACACTGCACCAGCCGGAGGCCGAACCTACCGTCGGCGCTCGTCCGGTTCATCTCGCACTCAAAGGTCGCTTCGAGCGCGCGCCGGATGTTCAGCGACCCCTTCAGCAGACAGGCCGGCCCGCTGCACCAGTCGACCGTCGTCTCGGCGGCCGGCGCCATCCGCAGCTCGGAATAGAAATCGATGGTCCCGAAAATGATCGCCGGCGTGGTCCGGAACTTCCCGGCGAGGAGCGGCACGGCTTCGCGGGGCACATAGCCAAACTCGTGCTGAATGCGGTGAAACGCCTTCAAAAGGTCGACTCGGTCCGGCGACAGGTCCTCGATCAACTCACTGAGGCGGGCAAGCAGCTCGGTGCTGCCCGCTACCGGCTCTACCGGCGTCAACCGCGAGTTATGACTGGCCTGCGAGAACATTGTGCCAACCGTCACATAGCATACAGGAGGCACATCGTAGCATCGAACATCCGCGCTCTAGCGCAAAGCGAAGTCCGTGAACGGGAAGCGCCGGATGTGACCAGCCAGGCCATCGGTCACGTAGACGAATCCTTGCTTCGCATCGAACGCGACTCCTTCGGGCGAAAACAGCGGCACGTCCACCACCTTCTCGAGCCGCGCCGTCACGTGGCCGCCGCCGCTGATGAGCAGCAGCCGGGCATGCGGAGCATCGGTGCCGATCAGGCGGCCGTCGGGCAGCGCCTCAATGCGCGGCTTGTTGCGCAGGCTGCGCTCGCTCCAGTCCTCGATCGGCCAGGCCGCCAGGAACCTCCCCGAAGCATCAAATTTCTGGATGCGAGCGTTCCCTGCTTCGGCCACATATATCGAGCCGTCTGGCCCGACTGCGATCCCCGTCGGGTCCTGAAATTCGCCCGCTTCCTTGCCACGCCGCCCGAAATCGCCGATGTGTACCCCGTCAGGAGTATATCTGCGGATGCGGTTCGTACCTGTGTCGGCGACGAGGATATTGCCCTGGTGGTCAACCACGATCCCGCGCGGCGCCCAGAACCTGTCTGGCGCGGGGTTGATGAGGTCGCGCGTCGGCTGCCCCCACGCCAGGATTGGCGTCAGATCCGGCGCGAATTTTTGGATGCGGTGGTTCCAGGTGTCGGCAACGTATACATTGCCTGCCGCGTCCACCGCGACATCGGAAGGCTGGTTGAACTGCCCGGGTGCTGTACCCGCAGTGCCAACCGCCGCCAAAGATCCGCCACGCGGATCGAATTTCTGGATCCGCGAGTTGCCGCTATCGACGACGTAGACATCGCCCGCTGCGTCCAGCGCCAGGCCAAGCGGCAAGTCCATCTGACCCGGCTGGGCGCCGAGCCGGCCGATGATATAGCGCCCCTCAATGTCCCCCGCCGGCCTTGTCGAGGCCTCGCCTCGTCCCACGGGCGTAGATGATGATGGCCCGGGATCAACCGCCTCGAATTCCAGCGGCACGAACAGCCGACCTTCCCCTCCGCCCTGCGGCAATATGTCGCGATGAAACCAGAAGGCCCACCAGTGATCCCAGGTGTCGCTGTTTCCCAGGCTCGAAGCGAAATCGCCTATGCCTTCGGCCAGGTCTTTTTTCTCGCCGATGCCCCGGTAGTCTTCCGGGAACGCCCAGCGCAATGTGTACGGCTGCGCCGGTTGATAAGCGTCGATGTACGCGCTGGAGTACGTCTCGTTCGGCGACGCGACGAGCACTACAGAATCCGCTTCGGGCCGGAAGTCGGCCCCCATCTCGTCGAAGGTCACGTTGTAGTCCCGGAAGTACCAGCCCCATGGCCAGGGATCCGTTCGGTCCACCTGTACCCGCAGGCCATTTCCCCGGCCTGAGGCTTCGGCGATGCGGTCGACGCGCTCCACGACGTCCGGCACGTCGGGCGATGTCTGGTTGTAAAACAGGAACTCGCGCGGGACATCGCCGTGGTCGTATGTTGCCAATATCGTCGTCCGCATGCTGAGCAGGGCGAGCAGAGCGATTGGGACAGCCACCGCGCTTGCTGTCGTGCGCCCCAGCGTGAAGCGACGCTGTCGCGCGACGCCGTCTGTCCTTCGAGTCGCGACCAGCCACGAGAAAAAGCGACCCCCGCTGTAAGCCGCCAAGATCACGAGCGGCACGGTTGTATGCACCGTCAGCCAGGGCATCTTCTCGCCCACGAGCGAGTAGGCGACGAGGCTGGCGGCAGTCCAGAACACCAGGAAGCGCTCGAACACCTCGCCTCTGACCGCGAGAAAGAGCGTGACCGCCGCCACAACCAGCGCGAGGCACTCCGCGATAACAATTGCCGTGCCGCCGGTGAAGCTCTCGGCGCCGAACGCGAACAACAGAGCGCAAACTGTAATAATCGTCAGAAGCCACGGGCCTGGACCGCCTCGCAGGCAGTAGTGGAGAAGAGCCGGCCCCGCGAACACTAGCGCGAGGTATTCGTACGCCGGCCAGAACATCAAGTAGTAGAATTCGGGCTGGTCGCCCCGCTGCGCTGCGTGCTGCCCGATCCAGTAGTCGAGAGACTGCCAGATGCCGCCGCCAAACCCATTGATATCGGTGAGAAATGCCGTGAACAGCAGGGTGTACGGCGCCCAGAAACAAAGAGCCACCGTCAGCCACGCTCGCTGGTCCCAGACCAGTCCCACGATTGCGCTCGCTCCTACAAGCGCAATCACCACGGGGACCGCGAGCATTCGTTCGTCCGCGCCCGGATTGATCCCCAGTCCGGCGGCTTCCAGCGGGACCTTGACAGCGGCCGCGAACTGCGGCCCGGCCAGCGTGCCCATGATGACTAGGACATCCACTGCTGGATGCCGCTCGTCGAGGCCCAGCCGTCTGCGGATCCCACCGATGAACGGCCACAGAGCTGCGATCAACCACGCGAACGGAGCGTACCCCAGGAAGACTGCCCCGCGTGCGATTCCCCCTCTCCCGCGCGACTGATCCGCGAATTCGAATGCCACCCACAGGTTGAGGAAGATCAGCATAATGGCCGCGAAGACGAACGTCGTCTCTTTCGTGGCAAAGCTCAGTGCCAGCAGAACCGCCGAGATGTACAGGTAGTGCGGCTTCTTCTCGTCGATGTACCGCCAGATGCAGATGATGATGCCCAGCGAGAACACGGCCGCGTAGATGTCCTCGCGCGCGAAGCGACTGTAATACAGCAGCGCCGGCGAGAACGCGATTAGAGCCGACGCCAGCAACGCCCCCAGCCGGCCGAGGCGGCCGCGGAAGGCCAAAGGCAGCAACGCGAGGACACCGCCGAACAGCGCCGGAAGAATGCGCGCGGAGGTATCCGAGGCGCCGCCGGTCAGGAAGAACGTCAGGGCCATCCCGAAGAACTGGAAGGGCCCGTGCAGCACGGGCGCGTAGTCGTAACCACGGCCTTGCAGAATCTGGTAGGCGTTGTAAGCGTGGAGGCTCTCGTCATGGTGCATCGCCCGCGATCCGAGGTCCCACAGCCGAAATCCGAAGGCGCACATGATTAGCACCCCATATGCCGCCGCTTCCCACGTCAACCGCAAGCGCAGGCTCAGCGTGCCGGACGCATCACGCGTCCTTGCGCCCGTCGCTCCTAATGGGAGCGGCCGCGCGAGTTCACTCATCCTTCAACCCCATCGGCCTAGATTGGCATGTCTGTTGGTTTGTCGGGTGGCCAGCTTGTCCCGGTTCTCCTAAATCGTCCTAACGAATATACGTACGTCCACAGCACTCACGTCCGAATACGGTTCCCGGTATAACAGCCAGCGCCACAGCCTGCGTGGCGCCAGCACTTCGCCCGGGTACCAACCTTCGGCCACTCGCCAGACCTCGTCTCTCGCTACGAACCCCGCCGGGTTTGCATCCGGCCTCGAGACCACCGCCGAAGCCCGGTCCGTCGGCCCGCCGAACACTACCGGCGAGTCCCGCAGCGTCCACCCGAGCTCGTCGCTCAGGTCTGCGTCGACAACAATCGTTCCGCCGCGCTCGCGCGCCAGCTTGTCGACCGTCGCCCGCAGTTGGGCCGCGCGCGGCGTGAGCCGAAGATCGACCGCGAACTCCGCGCCGTTTGAGAACGCGACACCAAGCGTCGAATGGACGACGAACACCGTCGCTCCCAGCGCGACGACGACGGCCAGCACTGGTATCGCCCCGGCCCGCGCCCTCGCAAGCACGATCACCACCAGCGCCAAGCCGATGGCCACCGACGCGATCAAGGTCAGCCGCTCGGCCCCATCCGCGCTGCCCGAGGACCACTCGGTCATTAGCACAGCAGCAGCGCCTGCCGCCGCAGCGATGGCCACGCCGGCCAGCCACAAGCGGCCCGCCGCGGCCCAGTCTGCCCGCCCAGTAAGCTCCTCCGCGAACCGTCCCGTCAGCAGAGCGAGCGGTAGCAGGAGTATCAGCAGCTGTCCTGCCTCTCGGCGAGTGGTGAGCGCTAAGACGAGCGATGCCGCCACTGTCCAGAGCAGAAGGAATCGCTGGAAGGCCGTACTTTCCCTGCGCTGCCGCAGGAACCGCATCGCAACGAAGACAAACCCGGCAGTTCCACCGAGCAAAACCGGCCAGTCATAGGCTAACAACAGCGCAAAGTGGTACTCGGGAGGCCGCGAGTCCCGCGGCGTGTCAAACATCTCCCAGAACAGTTTCAGCCCGGGAAGGTCCAGCCGCTCTAGCGAGGTACCGAATCGCGTAATTCCGAACTGAATCGCTGCTGCGAGGACGATCAGCGCTGTCACCCACTGCAACGGGCTTCGCCGGAACGCCCGCCACGCCTGCCTGACTTCAGCGTTCGAGAAGAACACGCCTTCGAACACGACGAACACGACCACGGCCAGCGCTACGAGCGTCGCTACCGCATCCGTAAGCGCTGCCAGCGCCAGCCCAACGATGAGCGGAAAGGCGATCGCCGATCGCGGGTTCTGCAGGTAGCCGAACAGCGATACGACGATCAGAATGGCTACAAATGACCCAAGGCTGAACGCCATTACTGAGCGCGAATACAGAACGAACAGAGGTGAGAAGGCGAGGAGCGCGCCGGCAACGAGCGCCCCAATTCGCCCCACGTACGGTCTCGCCAACCACAGCAATCCAACCAGGGCAACACCAGCCAGCGCCGGCAGGAGCCGCGCAAGCAGCTCGGTCTCACCGAAGACGCGGAACAGGTACGAGGTCGCCGCTTCGGCGAGATCGCCCCGCCATGTTTGCGGCACGTCACCTCCGGCCACGCGCGTGGCGTCGAAGGCGCGCTGCCCTTCGTCCACAGTAAGGGGCGGCGATCCGATGTGTACGAGCCGTAGCGCGCCCGACGCCGTGACAAGACCCGCCCAGAACAGAGCTTCTACGCTGACAGTAAGCCCGCGCGCAACCTCCGCTTTGGGCGCTTCGGCGTGCACAACCGTCGCCGCGGCCGTACTTCTTATGTCACGGCCGGGCGCGTCTTGCACGCTGTCTTGCACACTGTCAGTCTAGCGGAACCTCGGCCACGGGTCTTGCGCGGACGAGGTCCCGTTCGAGGAGGTCATCATTCGCGCGCAACCGCGCCATCTCACTGATAAATCGACGCCCGGAGCCTTTGGATCTGTCAGTTTTCTTCAGCCCAGCGCCCGCCGCAAGCGAGTGCTAATTCAAGGCCCCGCAGGCCCGGGATCTGGAGGTGTCCCGCAGTCTTCTTCACTTTCGGCGAGCGCAAGCGAGCCCGATTCATCTCTCCCCAAGAAGCGAGGAAAGCACGTCTACGAGGCGAACAGCACGTCTACGAGGCGAACAGCACGTCTACGAGGCGAACAGCGCCTCTACGAACTCACGCGGCTCGAACGGCGCCAGGTCCTGCGGCCGCTCGCCCGTCCCCACGAAGCGCACAGGCACCTGGAGCTGGTCGCACACCGAGAAGATCACGCCGCCCTTCGCCGTGCCGTCGAGCTTCGCCAACACGACGCCGGTCACGCCGACCGCCTCGGTGAAGTACGTCGCCTGGTGCATCGCGTTTTGGCCTGTGGTCGCATCGAGCACGAGGAGGACCTCATGCGGCGCTTCCGGGTACTTGCGCTGGATGATGCGGTTCACCTTCATCAGCTCTTCCATCAGGTGCGCTTTCGTGTGCAGCCTCCCCGCGGTGTCGATGATCACAACGTCGGCACCGCGGCTCTCGGCCGCCGAGAGCGCGTCGAAGACCACCGCGCCCGGGTCCGCGCCCTGCTTATGCGCGACCACATCGACGCCGGTCCGCTGGCCCCACTCCTTAAGCTGGTCGATCGCCGCCGCTCGGAAAGTGTCGGCCGCAGCCAGGACGAGCTTCTTGCCCTGCGATCTATAAACGTGCGCCAGCTTCCCGATACTAGTCGTCTTCCCCGTACCGTTCACTCCGACTACCAGGATGATCGCCGGCTTCGGCAAGGTCTCGCGTTGTCCGTTCGAATGCCAGATTTGGCCCCGGCCCGTGTCCACCTCCAGCGTCTCGATCAGGTCTTCCTTGAGCACGCCCAAGGCTTGCTCCGGGTCCCGGATCGACTCTCGCTTGACTCGCTCGCGGAGGTCATCGATGACCTTCATGGTGGTCGTCACCCCCGTATCCGCAGCCACGAGCGTTTCTTCCAGTTCCTCCCAGAGCTCCTCGTTCAACCCACGCCGGAACATCCCGCCGATACGGCTGAACCACGTCCGCCGTGTGCGCTCGACTGCCTGGTCGACGGCCGTGGCGGCATCAAGCGTCTCCATTTCAGACACCGGCGCGATCTCGTCGATTTCGGCTTCCGGCTGGCCCGTTTCTCCGTCGGTACCGGCCGGCTCCTCGTCCTTCTTTCGCCTGAATAATCTAACCATTACGGTCGATGATATTGGCAGCGGGCCAAGCCCGGCAACTGCTTGCCTACCTCCTCTTCTCTAAACGCTCCAGCAGCAGGTTCGGCAAATCCCGCAAGAAACGGCTGCGCGGATATACTCGCTCGACCCCCGCGCGCTCGCCAGCACGCCGCAGCTCC
>Ga0066689_10000667_pt1 | contig 10713 bp, 9 predicted proteins | sample GraSoiAngelo_138_FD_65626 | JGI IMG/M metagenome (GOLD analysis project Ga0066689, IMG submission 65626) | Grasslands soil microbial communities from the Angelo Coastal Reserve, California, USA - 14_0929_09_40cm | ecosystem: Environmental > Terrestrial > Soil > Grasslands | place: USA... | reverse complement strand
GTATGGGATACGTTTTACAGTTGGCGACCCATTTGGAAGCGCTCGCGTTTTATAAAGTCCAGCCGAGGCCGTCTGGCATTTCTCTTGATTTCCAAGATCTACCGTCAGATGTACGCAGACACCGGCATTGCTACCGATAGCGCCCGGGTATCGCGGTCGGCACGTTGGGTGCGAATCATGGCGAAGCCGTGCCGGCATCTATTTGCCGCGCAACCCCTGCCTAACTTGAAAGTCCCAGATGTAGATCAATCGGCAGTGAATTAGATCAAACTAGATTTTCGGAGCTTCTCCCTGGCGGGAACCGATTTGCTTGGGCAGTTCTCTGACTGCGAATCCGGCCAAGGCAGACATAATGGAGCCGGCAATGGTGAGGAAGAGTGTACTGGCGTAGCGCTCCAGCCATCCAGCAGCAGTTACAGTTTCGGACGTGACACCAGTGGCTCCCTGCCACGAGAGTGCAATACCGGCACGCCGGGCGGATACAGACAGAGTGCGTTCACTGTTGCGGGAAAAATCGCCGCTGATGGTGTCGTCGCGCGCAACGCCGTCGTCGGAGGTCACCTGGACACGAATCAAGTGCTTGCCTGAGGTGAGCGGCAAATTCTGCGAAAGAGTGCCTTGCACGGAATCTGGAATGAGGCCAAGTCTTTTCTTCATAGAGCCGGTAAGTTTGCCGGAGTAGGCAATCTCACCATCCAGCCAAACCGCAATGCGGGCGCTGCGAAAGGAATGCTGAACCTTGAGATGGAGGCTGGAGGTCTTGTCGGCCAAGAACAAATGCAGCCCCATCAACGTGGCTGCCACTGTGAACAGCACGAGCATCACCCAGGCAGTGATCGGAACGCGTGCGGCACGTTGCCGGGTCTTCTGCCAGACGCGGAAGGCGGTGGCTTGCGGCGTTGCGACACCAGGGTGGGTGTTGGGAACTTCGTCCATGGGAAGGTCTATTTTCGCGCGTTCGGGGAGTAGGACTCCAGTTACCAAGGTGTAGGAAGAGTCAAACGGCAAGAACCTGGTTGAAAGAGACGTCTTTACCCTGGCTGCTCGCGGGAGGAATTTGGGCTCTCATGCCGCCACTGCCCAAAAGGCCTACAATCCAATAGTTAGCAGAAGGCCTTGTCGAATCTTGGCCAGGCTTTCTGACGGCTTTCGAACCAAACCCAGGGCCTAGAAGTGACATCCAACCAACAGGCCACGTCCTTAACAACCTGGCCGGGATCTGCGGAGGAATTATGCGGAAACTTGGAATTGCGATTGGAATCATCATTGTTCTGGTCATCGTGGCGGCTGTGGCCGTGCTGGCGCTGGTGGACGTGAACAAGTATCACGGGGTGGTACAAAGCCAACTCGAGCAGCGGCTGAACCGGAAAGTGACGCTGGGCGAGATGCACCTCGGTATTTTTCCGCCGCGGTTCCAAGTCCAGAACCTGGCCATTGCGGATGATCCGAAATTCAGCACTGGAAGTTTTGTACAGGCGCAACAAGTGGATGTGTCGGTAAAGCTGATGCCACTGTTCCACCACTCGGTGGAGATCAATTCGTTGGACCTACAACGACCAACAGTTGAGCTGGTGCAAAATGCACAAGGCGTGTGGAATTTTGCGTCGCTGGGAAAGCCGACGGAATCGACCACGGGGGGAGCTAATCCAAATCCACCCGCGCGGCCGGCGGGAACGAATCAGCCTGCGAGCGGAGCGCCCCAGGGTAGTACATCCGGATCGAGCAGTTCCGGAAATGAATTCTCGCTGGGCAAACTGACCATTAGCGATGGACAAGTCGCGCTCACCGACCAGGCGAAAAGAAGTCCACGAGCGGTTTACGATCATATTAATTTGACGCTTACGGATTTTGCGCCTAATAAGCCTTTTTCCATTGATGCGGCAGTGCATTTGCCCGGTTCCGGAGCGGAGCAAATTCATCTCCAGGGCGAAGGGGGACCGATAGCAACGAACAATTTTGGCATTACCCCGTTTCGCGGCACGCTGGATTTGAAGGGAGTTGGCATTGCTGATCTGCAAAAATTTCTTCAGACCGGGGCGTTGGCCAACACCGACGGCAGCTTGTCCGGCAAGACCGACATCAATAGTGAAAATGGAAAGATTGCAGCCAAGGGACAGATGACAATACAGAGTCCGCGAGTACGCGGGCTTGACGTGGGTTATCCGATTACGGCGGACTACGATCTAAGTGATGACGTTAACAGTGATTTACTGCGGATCAACAAAACCACGCTGAAGCTGGGGGAGACACCGTTGTTCGTCAATGGGACGGTGAACCTGAAGCCGACGCCGGCGCAACTGGATGTCAATTTAAAGGCAAATGATGTTTCCATTGCGGAAGCAGCACGCCTGGCGGCAGCCGCCGGGGTGGCGTTCTCTCCAGGCACCACGGTTAACGGACGGGTGAATGCTGATATCACGGCGCGCGGTGCGGCGGATAAACCTGCCCTAACTGGGACCATTGCCGGCCGTGATGTTCAGGTAACAGGGAAAGATATTCCGCAGCCGGTACAGGTTAAGGCGATCAATCTGGCGTTGACACCGAACGAAATTCGCTCTAACGACTTCAATGTGACATCGGGTGGAACGAACATCGCGGCGAGATTTGCGCTGCGGCAATACACCTCGAAGTCTCCGCTGGTGGATGCGGCGGTGCAGGCGCCGAAAGCGGCCCTGCCCGAGGTTCTGGCTATGGCCAAGGCGTGGGGGGTAACCGGGCTGGACAAAATCAGTGGTGCAGGAACACTAAGCCTGGATATGCATGCTGCGGGACCATTGCAAACCATTGGCTCGAACGAAATCCTGAGAGCATTGAATGGCAATTTGAACACCAACTTCATGAATGTGCGTTTGGCGGGTACGGACATCAGTCACGAACTGGCTTCGATTGCAAAATTCATCAGACCGGGTGGGGACAAAGATCAGGGGTTCACCAACATTCTAAAAATGACGGGTAATGTCCTGGTGAGAAATGGGGTAGCCCAGACCAACGATCTGCAGGCGCTGCTTGATCTGGGAAATGTCGGGGTGGCGGGAACTGCGGACCTGGTGACCCAGGCGCTTAATCTGCGCGTGACCGCGGTGCTTTCGAAAGCTGCCAGCCAGCAAGTGGGCGGAACGGGAATTGGCGGATACATGAACACGGCTCTCTCCAACAACCAGGGCGAGATCGTGATTCCGGCGATCGTTACCGGTACTTTTCAGCATCCCATTTTCCAGCCCGATGTACAGAAGATCGCTCAGATGAGGTTGAAGGGATTGTTGCCGAGCGCCGACAACCCTAACGGCGCCGTTACCGGAATGCTGGGAAATCTGTTGGGACAAAAGACAGGAAATCAAAACCCACAACAAAAACAGCAACAGCAACAGAATCCAGGACAAAATGCAGTGCAGCAAGTGCTGGGTCTTTTCGGGGGCAAGAAGCAACAGCAGCAACAGCAGCAACAGCCGCAGCAGCAGCCGCCACAGAAGTAGCGTGAGGTCCGGAATTCGGGCTGCTAGTTGAAGTTCCGGCGCTAGCTTCTGGCATGAAGCCAGAAGCTAGCCGGCCCGGTATTGCATTTTCGTAGCCAGCGGACCGTGGTCTGCGACTCAAGTTTTTCTCTTCTTCATTCTGCGATTCAAAACTTCCGTCGGTATGTTCTAATAGCGAGTCTTTCCTGAAAGTTCACAACGTGTGAGGTGGTCTTGATCCGATTTCTTCGAGGCCGAATCTACATTTTGATTTTGACTGTCGTACCTCTTCTAGTCGCGGGATCTCTCATCGCTCAAACTGCTCCTCCCTCGGACCTGGATGCCTGGGTCGCGCGATCGATGAAGACGTTTGACGTGCCCGGGCTTTCGGTTGCGATCGTCAAGGATGGAAAGGTGGTGCTCACCAAAGGCTACGGCGTGCGCAAGCTGGGAGAACCGTCGTCCGTTGATGAGCGCACGATGTTTGGAATCGGTTCGAATACCAAGGCGTTTACCACCGCGGCCCTGGCTATGCTGGTGGATGAGGGCAAGATCTCGTGGGATGATCCGGTTTACCAGCGCTTGCCCGATTTCCAGATGTATGACCCCTACGTTTCACACGAAATGACCATCCGCGATTTGCTCACGCACCGTAGCGGGATGGGACTGGGCGAAGGCGACTTGCTGATATGGCCGCACAGCACGTATACACGCGATGAGATTATTCACCGGCTTCGGTATATGAAGCCCGTGTCGAGCTTTCGCAGTCGTTACGCGTACGACAATCTGATGTACGTGGCGGCGGGACAGATCATTCCGGCGCTGACCGGGAAATCCTGGGATGACTTTATCCGCGCGCGGATTTTTGGGCCGCTGGGAATGAGTTCATCCAACCTAAGTAATGCCGCCTTCAAAGCAGGCGACGATTACGCGTGGCCACACTCCAAGGTGGAAGGTAGGCTGCAGGCCATCGAGTTTGAGAACCTAGATAACGCTGCCCCTGCCGGCGCGATCAATTCCTGCGTGGCCGATATGGCTAGGTGGGCGTTGGTACAACTGAACCGGGGAAAGTTGGTTGACAAGGAATGGCGGCTGTTCAGCGAGCGGCAGTCGCGCGAAATGTGGTCGCCACAAACCATTTTGCCGATCGGCGAGGGAGAGCCGTCACTCGCGGCGTTGAAACCAAATTTCGCCGATTACGGTCTGGGCTGGGGATTGCGCGATTATCACGGCCGCAAGGTGGTAGGGCATACTGGCGGCGTGGCGGGATTTGTGTCACGGGTCATGCTGGTGCCGCAAGAAAACCTTGGGGTTATTGTGCTCACCAATGCGGAGGAGGGTGGGGCGTTCGACTCGATTCTGTACCACATTCTCGACCAGTATTTTAGTTTGCCGGTAACTGACTGGATTGCCGCTTTTAAGGCGGCCAAGGATCACGAAGAAAAAGACGCGGCGGAAGTGGAGCGGAAGCAGGCTGGTTCGCGGGCAACGGATTCCAAGCCGTCGCTTCCACTGGAGAAATACGCAGGCGCGTATAGCGATGCGTGGTATGGGCCGGTGAATATCAGCGTGGAGAATGGCAGGCTCGTGCTCCGCTTCAGTCATACTCCGCAACTGACGGGCGAACTGGAGCATTGGCAGTACGATACGTTTAAAACTCACTGGCGCGACCGTACGGTTGCGGACGCCTTTGTGACCTTCGCGCTACAGCCGAATGGCAATATTGATCATTTCAAAATGGTGCCGGTTTCTCCGCTGGCAGATTTCAGCTTTGATTACCAGGATTTGTATTTGACGCCAGTGGCGGGCTCGACAAAATAGCATCCGCTGAAGCTAAGCACCGAGGATGCGAAGGTTTTCGCTAAGCAAGCAGCGAAGTTCTTTTCCCGCTGTGGCGGGTACAATAATGACGAACCGAGGACCAGGCATGTCTGTCACCCGCAGTGTTCGTCGTGAAACCGCGTCGGCGGAGATTCCTGCCGTCCCTCTGACCACTGAAGGCTATAGCGTACTGCATCAGATGATGCGGGTGCGTTGGTCTGCCTGGAGAGCTTTAGGTGACAACGAACGGCGCGAGATTGCCGCGGAGGCGGCCGCCCTGCTGGCGAAGATGGAACAGAATTCCGCGGGGCAGTCGGCGCTTTTTTCGCTGCTTGGCCACAAGGGCGATCTAATGCTGGTGCATTTTCGGGAGTCGTTTGACCTGCTGAATCAGGCGGAGTTGCAGTTGGCGCAATTGCGACTGCACGATTTTCTCGAATCGACGACTTCGTATCTGTCGATGATTGAGCTGGGCTTGTATGAGTCAACGATCAAGGCTTATCGGGCTCTGGCGGATCGCGGCGTGGAGCTTTATTCGGAGGAGTGGAAACGGGAGATCGGCGATACGGTAGCGCGGCAGAAAGAAGCGATGCACCCACGGCTCTTCCCTGCCATGCCATCGCATCGGTATATCACTTTTTATCCCATGGACCGCAGACGGGGCGAGGAGAAGAACTGGTACACGCTTCCCATTGAGGAGCGACAGCGGCAGATGAACGAGCACGGGATGGTAGGGCGACGCTATGCGGGCGAAGTGAAACAGATCATTACCGGTTCGATTGGATTCGATGATTGGGAGTGGGGGGTGGATCTGTTCGCCGACGATCCGCTGGTATTTAAGAAGTTGATATACGAAATGCGCTTTGACGAAGTCAGCGCGGTGTATGCGTTGTTCGGACATTTCTATGTGGGAGTACGGTGTCCGGCAACGGAGTTGGGGAAGCTGCTGAGCGGTGAAGTGCCGGCGAAAGCGGCATCCAGGCCGTAAAGCTAATGCTAGCGTTTGCGAGTCGCTTTCGGCCGTGGAAACTTGAACTCGTGTTGGGACATATTCACGCGGCGTCCGCGGAAGGTGACTCCCTCGGCTTCCAGACGCAGGCGCTGTTCGAAAGCGGAGTCTCCCCGCAGTTTGATTTCACCGCCCACGCCCAGGACGCGATGCCAGGGCAATCCCATTGACGTGTGCAGGGCCCGCACGACTTGGCGGGCCGCGCCGGGATAGCCTGCGGCGCGCGCGACGGCACCGTAGGTGGAGACCTTCCCGCGTGGGATTTTTCGGATAGCGGCGACGATTCGTTCACGCATTGGGGATTATTCTATTCAACCTCGACTACAGGGCGATCCATCCAGCCCGAATCAACCACAACGAACCTATCGAAACCAGAAGCCACAGCAATACTCCCTGCAAAAGCGGGCGGTGGCCGACCTGTTTCAGGGTGGCGATGGAAATCCCGCTGCCAATCAGGAATAGAGTAACGGTGAGTCCGATGCGAGCGGCGTGGGCGAGCACGCGATAAGCTGGTGCGCCGGCTGGAAAGTATGTGTTGCACATTGCAGCCAGGCAGAAGAATGCGATGAACCAGGGCCATTGGATATTTGCCTTGGCGCGCATCGCGATGGCCGTCGCTAGCGATAAAGGAACGATCCACAAAGCGCGGGCGAGTTTCACGGTGGTGCCAACCGCCAGGGCCAGGGGGCCGTATTTTGCGGCGGCGCCGACGACCGAGCTGGTGTCATGGATGGCGAGCGCGGCCCATAATCCAAACTGTGTTTGGGTGAGTTTGAAAGCCGCTCCGATGGCGGGGAAAATCAGCAGCGCGATGGAGTTAAGGACGAATACGGTGCCGAGCGAGACCGCCATTTCTTCGTAGGTGGCGTGGCAGATGGGACCGACAGCGGCGATCGCGCTGCCTCCACAGATCGCGGTGCCGGTTGAAATCAGGAAGGCCGAAGTCCTCTGCATCCCTAAAAAGACGCCCAAGGCCATGCCGACGAGCATGGAAAAACTGATGCTCAGCATGGTGTAAACAAATCCGCTGCGTCCGGCGCTTACTACCTGGTGGAGATTCATCCCGAAACCCAAGCCGACCACGGAAGCCTGCAGCAGATACTTCGATAGAGTTCTGGAGGCGGTACCGAAAGGATTGGATAGCAGTAGGCCAAGGGCCAATCCAATAGCCAGCGCCGCGGGTGGGGAGACAAATCCGCTCGCGGCTATGACCAAGCCGAGGACAAAAAGAAGTTTGCGAATCATGAGGGAGAGAATTGGGGCGCGAAGCGGGAGTCGCGCCCTTCGAAGACCAATCTATGCGGCAGCACCCCTTCGGAAGGACTGGACGGCCTGCTCTTCGTTGTCGTAGACCTCAAAAATCGTGACCAGTTTGGTGACCTGAAGGAGATCTCCGACGCGGGGAGTAAGACTGGCCAGCTTGATCTTGCCTCCATTGGTCTGGGCACTGGTGTAAAGGGCTACCAGGGTGCCAAGTCCTCCCGAGTCTATATAGCTGACGCCAGATAAATTGAGCACGATGTTTTTGTTCTCATTGATCAATTTCTTGACGGTGTCGCGCAGATTTGCCGATTCCTCGCCGAACACGATCCGGCCATTGCAATCTACAATCAAGACACCATCGATGGTGCGGGTACTAATTCTGAGTTGCACGGAAACCTCCTGGGGCCTAGGCAAACAGGGCCACTGCAGCCCACAAAGCCTATCGCTTCGGCGGTTGTGGTGCAAGCAGTTTGTAGTCAGTTTGGCGGATTGACGACGCCCGGCTTATGGCAGGGGAGGGGCAAGCCGTCGCAAGGGCGGGCTAGAAGAGCCCTCCTTCTCCGTACCGGCGGCCTAAGGGTAAAACGGCGTCCGGTCGAAAAGGTCGTGTGGCTTAAACATAAAGCCCGTCCACATGACCAGCGCAACGCCATGCCAGTAACCATTCACAATCTCGCCGTCCTCATCGCGGGGATGATGGTGAATTGACCCCTTGTACCACAGGACAACGTCAGTATCGGCGACCGGTTCAGGGGGCGTGATGTAGGACAGCAGATCTCTTGCGCTCATTTCCGTCCAGTTATAGTGGGTGACCCAGAAATCCTGCTGGGTGAACGCCTCCAGATGGCGGGATAAACCTCCGGTAGGCAATGGAATAAGCTGGTACTCAGCCTGGTCGCCTTTGCCGTTTTTTAGGAATTTGTCGCTGACATTCAGAGAGTTGAAGGCATGGGGATCCCATGGCAGCCCCGCCTCAACAGTGAACACCGGCTCCACGTCGGTGGCAGAGGGACCAGGCAGAGATTCTATGTGGGTACCCAGGGCTACGGAATCGTTCGGCCAGCCATTGAGATCAACATCCAACCGCCAGATGGGGTTGTGCATGTGCGTTTCCCAGGGGTCGCTGGGAGAGTTGGAGGAAGTTGCCCCCACCCGGCCGATGACTACGCCATCATCGCGGAAGGTCCATTCAATCACATAGTTGTACCAGGCTGCGGCGAGTGCCGACCACAATATTAGTTCCTCGCCGCGACGGACATCATTGTCAGACTTCCACGCCAGTCCCCGGTCATGCACCTGTTTGCACACATTTCCGCCAAAGACAGTGCCCCCAACCGCAGCGGGACAGTCCTGCGCACCTACGGGCGTCAGAGGGAACATATACTCCACATCGTAGTAACGGGGCGAGCCAGTGTGATAAGGAACGAAAATCTCCGGGAGCCGAGCATCCCAGAGGAGGAAAAGCCAATTCGAGGTGGGCGACTTGCGGAAATAAGCCCAACGGATCAGCAAGCCGTTTCCCGGAACTGTATCCCAGCAGAGGCGCCAGTGGGTAACCTCGGGACCGGCGGTGGGAAAGCTTTGGTCGACGAGATTGGCGCCCGAACAGGGCATCCACGGAGGCGGCGTTTGGGCGGAGGCCAACAAAGAGAGGACAATCTCAGCGAGTAGCAGGAAGAAGACTTGGCGGGCGCAGGAGGATTTCATTGCTGTTTCTTCCTTTCCACGTAGACTCGCTTAGCCGTCAAGTCGGCGACGATCATGGGACCACTAAGAAAATCCCGACCATGACGAAACGCCAACTGGAGACATCGGTGCTTGAAACAAGGGTCATGTTCATCGCTAGACCGGACCCTCAGCCCAGTGACTGAGTTCTCCATGGGGGTGGCTGTACCGGTCAGAGACATGGATTGCACTTGATAACTCTTCGCCGTTGGACCGAGTATTTTCAATACTTCCTCATTGCGTAAAGCCAGCTGAAAAGCGTCAGCGAGATCCTCCCTCGTCATGGGAACCTGGCTACCGTCCAGACGTATCACTTGCTCCACGGCGGCACTCGCAAGATTGACGAGGGCCCGAGCACCGACTTCCCCTTGGGGTTGGAACAGCACGACTTCGGCGTGACGCACGGGTCGGGCCGACTCAGTCGCGGACTCGGGCTTTAGAGCCACGACTTGGACCAGGACGAGCCGCACGTTGGCCTCACCAACGAGGTCCCGGACTCTCCTATCGGACCGCGCCAGCCGTTCCGCTACTGCTTTGTCCTCCTTATCGAGAGGGTTGAGAGGAAGGGCTTTTTGTTCTGGGCGGGGCTGCTGCTGGTTGGGTACCGATTGAGCTGAGCCAAAAACGAAACCGAAAAGGGCCAAACTCAGGATGACCAAAGCTCGAAGAGTAAATGCGGTCCTACAAGAGGGAGAAATAAGATATCGCAAGAAGGTCACGCGGCACCTCCTATCACGTACTCATCTATACGGGCGCAGATCCCCACATGGGAGTTTACGCTTCTCTGGCAGAATGAGTGACTGCGTTTTCGATGCCTTCGCGCTTGCAACTGATCTTCCTTACACTCACGAGGTGTTAGGCAGATTCAGCTATCCATCTACGTCTTGATGGTGAGGCAGTTATCGTGTGACGGACAATTTTCTTTGACCTCGGTGATCGTTCATCCAGCGATTCCCCTATCCGGTGAGATAGTTGGATTATCCGTTTAGATAGCTTGGGGACATCTTCGCTGACTCACATTTCAAAAATTGCCGCGGGCTTATATCTGTTGAGAAATCAAAGATTGCTAACGAAGGAGAATTCCGGACGGCGATTTTAGCGGGGCGGCATCACGTATAATCGAGTGTCAACCCCATGAGCTACCAAGTCCTGGCGCGCAAGTACCGTCCCCAGAAATTCTCCGAGGTGATCGGGCAAGAACACGTCACCCGCACGCTCAAGAACGCCATTGAGCAGGGGCGCACCGCCCATGGATACATTTTCAGCGGGCACCGGGGCATCGGAAAGACTACCGTGGCGCGCATTCTGGCGATGGCGCTGAACTGCCGGTCTACGGACCATCCGGTGCCGGAGCCTTGCGGGATATGCGATTCGTGTACCGAGATTCGAGCCGGGAATGCCGTAGATGTGATCGAGATTGACGCCGCTACCAACCGCGGCATT
>Ga0066689_10000651_pt1 | contig 10787 bp, 5 predicted proteins | sample GraSoiAngelo_138_FD_65626 | JGI IMG/M metagenome (GOLD analysis project Ga0066689, IMG submission 65626) | Grasslands soil microbial communities from the Angelo Coastal Reserve, California, USA - 14_0929_09_40cm | ecosystem: Environmental > Terrestrial > Soil > Grasslands | place: USA... | reverse complement strand
AGTGGAACGGTCGCGCCCATAGCCAGCATGCTCGCAATGAACGGAGCATTAGAACTACCCGTGCCTGAGCCCATAACATCAACATAATTCTGGTTCTCCATAGCAACAACCACAACGTTGTCGAAGTAGGTTCCGGTCGCTGCATGTGCCCGCGGCAGAATAGGGACAGCGATTATTCCAAGGATCAGCAGAACGACTAGTAATCGTGCTCTCAAGCTCAAGGTCCTCCTCGCTTGAACCTTGCAGCCTGGCGGTGCCGATGCAGATCTAGGGATACGAGTATTGTTTTCATTCTCAACTTTCTTTCACGTCCTCGGCGGGATCAGGATGACCCCGAGCCGAACGGTCTGCTCGCTTTGCCGACGCAGAACCAGACTCTTTGTTGTGAGCGAGTTCCTCGGCAAGAGACTATAGCGCGCATTTTCAGTATAGGCGCTACCGAACTTCTTGTTTGGTATCGGAGTTCATGTGCCCAGTTACCACTGGAGTCTTGCGTGGACCTGAGGGGGAAGTGCTCTCGATGCTTCGAACACTGAGCAGACTAGTCTTGATCCTCTATCTTTGAAAGAGAGGAGGGTTCGCGGGACCAGTAGAGGATTAGCGACCTTGCTTGGTTCATCGTTTTGTTGGTAAGTTTCAGTTTCGCTGCGCTCTGATTGTGCGGAGGGTAAACGAGCAACATAGACGGCTCATGTATTGGGCTGATCCGGTGCCTCCGGTGAAGACATCGCATAAATCCTGGTCCTCGATGAGAATTGTCACAAATGGTCGAACAGCGCACTAGCCGGTCGATCCAGGGCAGTATTATGCGCAAGAGAGCGATTGTTCGAGACCGCCGGTGGAGCCGCCATTAGTGGACCCAAGCAGGATGCTGCAAATCAGGACAGCTCTGGTTACCCTGTCGACCCCGGCTTCGACAATCTAACTGCCTCAATTTCCCATCCGTCGCTTTGTTCGTTCCAGACTCGTTCGAGCTTTGATTGTAAGAATGGCGATCATACTGACTAGTCCAAGAAGTCCTCCGACGACGAGGAGACTGATGTTGGTGGAGATCGTCGGGAATGTTCCGCATAGTGTACAGCTTCCATTCGAACCTCCGCCTGAACCCCCGTTTCCTCCATTAGACCCTCCTGGCGGGTCCTGGTTTACCTGAATCCCCACGGGTTTGCTCGTGGGTGCGGAGGGATAGCTGCTATCCGTGGCGGTGAAGACTATCGTGTAGGACCCTGTCTGGCTCGCGCCGGGCTTCCATGAGAAGACCCCGGTTGCCTGATTGAATGATGCGCCCGCTGGTAGCCCTGTTGTTGAGAAGCTGACGGCATCGCCTATGTTCACTGATGCGGCAATGGTAAAGTTGATCCATGTTCCAGCAATGACTGTCTGGTTTCCTGGAACAGCTAAGGCGAGTGGGACCAGCGCCTGTACGTTGACTATTACGCTTGTTGCGACGCTTGCTTGCGGCGAGGCCGAATCGGTAACCATCACCTTAGCGCTATAGGATCCCGCGATGGAATAGGCATGGGTTGTAACGATTCCGGTTCCAGCCGCACCATCACCAAACGCTATGACGTAAGTGTATGGCGACGTTCCGCCTGCCGCCGACGCAGTGAACGTTACTGTCTGGCCAACCTGGGGTGAGGATGAGGAAACCTGTAAGGTTGCGGAGAGAGGCGGAGTCGCGACTACTGTCAAAGACTGAGAGCTAGTGGCAGTTTGCGTTGGTGCAGACGAGTCTGTCGCCGTCTCCTTCACCGTAAATGATTGAGCGCTAGTGAAAGTATGAGTGACCGAGGTTCCTGTTCCCGATGTTCCGTCACCGAAATTCCAAGTGACCGAGTATGGAGGGGTTCCTCCACTAGTTGTTGCCGTAAACGTCACAGGCGTATTTACCATCGGACTGGCAGGCAGGAATGTGAAGCTGGTCGAGGGTGGAGGTGGCGCCGAGATGGTTATTGTCTGGGAACTGACAGTGTTCTGGGAGGGCGAAGAAGAGTCAGTCGCCGTCTCAGTCACGGTGAATGATTGAGCGCTCGAGTAAGTATGAGTGACGGAGGTCCCTGTCCCTGTAGTCCCTCCGCCAAAATTCCATTTTATCGTGTAGGGAGTCGTTCCCCCTGTTGTGATCGCCGTGAAGGTCACGGGAGAGTCCACGACAGGGCTTGATGGGAGAAATGTGAAGCTGGTTGACAGTGGAGGTGGAGCTGTGACGGTTACTCCCATGGAACTCGTCGCAGTCTGTGATGGAGATGACGAGTCCATCGCCGTGTCGGTTACAGTGAAAGATTGCGCCGTGGTGTACGTGTGGGTCGCTGTAGCTCCAGTGCCTGTTGCTCCATCACCGAAACTCCAGCTTATAGCGTATGGAGCGGTTCCCCCGATCGTGGTGGCCGTGAACGTTACCGGCGAGTTGATGATCGGAGTCGAGGGGAGAAATGTGAAGCTAGTTGTTGGCGGAGGCGGGGGTGCGCCGGGTCCGGGCATAGGAATAGATTGCCCCCAGACTGTCATGGCTCCCGTTGCCAATCCGCTCCCGTCCCAGTCTCCGGCTTCCCAGAGCCCGTACGCGCCTTTGATATTGTCCAGACCTTGTATCACCGCTACAACGTAGGCTAACGATTCCGCCGAGTACTGACAGCTGCAGTTCGTATCTATTGCATCCGGGGGAGAAGGTCCGCCTCCCGCCGGGTCGGCTCCGAACTCTGAGACTATCGCCGGAGCGTTCTTGAACGCTTCAAGCGACTGCACCGCAAGCGGAACGTTGGCCGCGTAGGCCTGCGCGTCCGAAACACTCCAGGCAGGATGGTATTGATAGAAGTAGTAGTCGTGGAAGTCGTAGGCTACCTGGTTAAGAGGGTCCGTTACCGTTGGAAAGGCCGAGAGAAAAGTGCTGTCGTTTGGCGCGCCGAACTGACTATAGCTTATGCTAACGATAATCCAGTGGTTGTCGCCTAGGTTGCGATCCTGGTTTGTCCAGTCCTGGTAGAAGGTTGAGAGTTGCGAGGCTGAGTTGCTAGGCTCGTTCCTGGGCTGCCAGATTATCATCGGCTCGTTCTTGTAGGCGGTGATTATCGGGGACCAGAAGGAGAGCCAGGCGGCCTCGTCGGTTATACCGTACTCATGGTCGTCCATGATGAGCCAGATATTGTCTTGTTTCGCCATGGAGAGGAGATTATCGAAAGCAGGCTGGTTGAATGTGCTTACCCCGAGTACGGGGTCTACTAGGCTGATTCGTGCGGCGTTATAGCCTCTCTGCTGGAGAAGTGTGAAAGTGGCTTGAAGGTCCGTTGTTGATTCAGTTGGGAGTATTCCATCCCAGGCTCGAACATACGGGAACGTTCCGGTCGCTGCATGTGCTTGAGGCAGAATAGGGACGGCGATTATTCCGATGATGAGCAGAACGACTAGTAAGCGTGCTCTCAAGCTCAAGGTCCCCCCAGTCTGAACCTTGCAGCTTGGCGGTGCCAATGCGGACATAGTGATACGAGTCTTGTTTTCATTCTCAACTTTCTTTCACGTCCTCGGGCGGGATCAGGATGGCCCGAGCCGAGCGTCCTCCTCGATTTGCCGACGCAGAACCAGACTCTCTGTTGTAACCCGGTTCCTCGGCAAGAAACTAGAGCGCGCATTTTCGGTATACGCGATACCGAACTCCGTGTCTAGTATCCCAGTTCAAGTGTCCAGTTACCACTGCAGTGTCGTGTGGATTCGAGGCTCTCAGACTCGCTGCCGAACCGGCACCATTGTGGTTAGGGCATCTCCCGAAGCTCCGCTCTTCAAAGGAGATACGATGACCACCGGCCTCTGGAATGGTCTAACTAGAGATTAATCCAGTCCATCTTTCGCCGTAAAGCCCATTTCATAAGGAGCGGTCGGCGCATTATGGAAGGCTATGATCGACCAAGTCCCGTCTCGACGGTCAATTTCGTAAGCGATGTTTTGTTTTTTCCAGGCTGGCTCGAGCCCTCAATGTGAGAATGGCGAATGAGCTCGCCAGTCCAAGAAGCCCGCCCATGACGAGGAGCAATATTGTAGGGGAGACCGTTGGAATTATTCCACATATTGCGCAGCTTCCGTTAGAGCTTCCACCCGAGCCCCCGTTTCCTCCATTAGACCCTCCAGAGGCTGCTTGGTTTATGGGGAAGTGGTAGGTCAAGGTGTTCGTGCAATTAGCTGCGATATTGATGTCTTCTGCTGTTGCATTACTATAAACCGTAGCGGTCTGGTTGGTTATGACGAGATTTCGCACCTGGTCGGAATACGGACAGTCAGCGCTGGCGTGAGTGAATGACAGCGTGTTCGTCCCAGTAACCACGAATCTTGTAATGTCATAACTGAACGAAACCCAGGTGGCACCATTCGCGGTCGTGAGCACCGACGGGACAATAGCGACCGACGCACTGTTCATGGTGATTGTCTCTTCATTTGCACCATCAAAGTCAAACCCTTGGAAAGAAAGCGTGTAAGTAGCGGTGGACTGGGAAGACGTGGCTGCGACGGTTACAGTCTTGGAACTAGTCGCCGTCTGTGATGGAGATGACGAGTCAGTCGCGGTTTCGGCCACCGTTAATGATTTAGCACTCAGGAAGGTGTGAAGGATGGAAGCTCCTGTTCCCGTGGATCCATCCCCAAAGTTCCAACTGATCGTGTAGGGCGATTTTCCGCCCGTTGTCGTCGCTGTAAAGGTGACTGGCAGGTTCACGATGGGTGTTGACGGTGATGATGTGAAGCTAGTTGCTAGAGCGGGAGGTGTCGAGGATCCGAAGATCTCGGTCATTGGAGCCGCGGCGGCATCGTCGGTGGCTAGGGTGGGAAGAGCCCAATTGTTCTCTATCAGACGCAGAGTAGAATATTCGTCGTAGTTGTTGCTGGCGGAAATGTAGCCAGCTTTCACCTGAGCTCCATTAAAGCCAATCTCTAAGTTAGGTGATGGGTCATACTCATCCCACCATAGCCAAAGCAATACTCTGTGGCTTGAGTGAAATAGACTTGCTGAGAGTAAGGAACCTGCGCTTGGATTTGCAAATGTTCCAGACCCGACCAAGAAGCTTTGGAGGTATGCATCTCCTGACTGAATGCTGTTATCATGCATGTTGTGACTATCTGTTGGAGTAAACCAGAGAAATGAAGAGGGCGAAGCAGAGTTAGCCGCATTAAAGAAGTCAGTGGTAGAAACACTGCTGCCTGCGAACGTGTTAGGAAGAAGTGCACCAGAAGAATCATAGAAAGGAAAATGATCCGGTCCACGAGGACAACCAGATTCACAGTAAGCTTGCCATGTGCTACCTGCGCTAACTATACTATCTGTCAAGGTTGGATGAGTAATACAACAATATCCATCAGAAACTCCTTGTGTAGAACCCGAAACTAAAGCAACATAGCAAGCTGCCGAACAGCCACTAATAGTATCGCCGCTAAACGCTCCGGCCCCGTAGCTGTGATAGTTTGGAATCGTGCTACCATATTGCAATATGCTCGCTATGAAAGGAGCATTGGTGCTTCCGGTCCCGCTGCCCATGACATTTGCATAATTCTGGTTCTCCATGGCAACAATGACCAGGTTGTCGAAGTTGGTTCCGGTCGCTGCGTGCGCTTGAGGCAGAACAGGGACGGCGATTATTCCGATGATGAGCATAACAACTAGTAAGCGGGCTCTCAAGCTGAAGGTCCTCCGAGTTTGGACCTTGCGGCCTGGTGCTGCCTGTGCGGATCTACCGATACCTTTCTTGTTTTCATTCTCAACTTTCTTTCACGTCCTCGGGCGGGATCAGGATGACCCCGAGCCGAACGGTCTGCTCGCTTTGCCGACTGTGGGAACCAGACTCTTTGTTGTGATCGAGTTCCTCGGCAAGAAACTATAGGGCGCATTTTCAGTATAGGCACTACCGAACTTCGTGTCTGAGATCCGAGTTCACATGCCCAGTCACCACTCCAGTCTTGCGTGGACTCGAAGCAGAAATGAGACGTCCACTGGCTTCTGGAATGGTCTAACTAGACACTAATCCAGTCTAGTTTCAACATAGAAAACATGGGGCTTCCACTAGAGGGCTCGTAGGGATGATGAAAGACATGTTGACACGGGTCCCAATAGACCCGTTTAAGAGTTCAGAGTAAGAAGGCTGTTCTAGCCTGAAATGTTTCTTGGGGAGCTTGTAGAGAGCCTCATGCTCAAACGGAGACAACTCACCCTCAACCAAGACCTCAGCAACAGGGTTACTAACGACGCTCGGACTTGAACTGTCCAACATAAGAAACTCACTCTGTTATCCTGTCGTATGGGTCTATGGCTTTCTCTCAGAAGACGATTTGGAGAAGGCTTTCCGAGCATCGTATACGATCCAGGCAAGGCCGACGATCAAAGCGAATATGATGAGGGGCCAGAACCCCACCGGAATCGAGTTGTTATTTCCAAAACCCGCTAAAGTAATCACGGAAACCAAGAGGCCGATACCAAAGCCGACCATCATTCCTCCAGATACGCCTTTGATGAATTCTCCTATTGGAGATTGCAAAACTATCCGCCACACTTTCACTATTGACTGCTAACACGCTAAATAGCGTTGTCTCACAAACCCTTCTTGGTTACCTGTCATTTCCGAGAAGCCTCACAAACATCCGTCGGCCCGGAACTTGCAGGGGATGGTTCGTGCCAGAACCGCTAGCCCTCGACATGCTAGACATTAATCCAGTCCATCCTTCAGCATAAGAACATGGGCTTCCCACTACAAGGTCTACGAGTAATCGACCTAACCCAAGACTTTGCCGGCCCCTTCTGCACCATGATACTCTCTGATCTAGGAGCGGAGGTGATCAAGATCGAGAAACCGGGAACGGGTGATGAGACCCGGGCCTGGGGTCCACCATTCGTAAATGGGATTAGCTACTATTTTCTGAGCCTCAACCGGGGAAAGAAAAGCGTCGTACTCGACCTGAAGACAAGAGAAGGACAGGGGATCGTCCGGAAACTGGTTGTGGATGCTGATATTTTCGTCGAGAGTTCTCGTCCTGGACAGATGGCCGGGTTCAACCTCGACTATCCGAAATTACGGAAAATAAACAAGGCATTGGTCTATGCTTCTATCTCCGGCTTCGGCCAGACAGGACCCTACCGGGACAGGCTGGGTTATGATCTTATCGCGTTCGCGATGAGCGGAATAATGGCTACAACCGGGGAAGCGGGGCGACCGCCTATCAGGATTAGCGTTCCAGTCGCCGACATCGCCGCCGGACACTATGCATCCACTGCAATACTCGCCGCCCTTTCTAGAAGACTGGTAACCGGAAGAGGAGATTACATCGACCTATCACTTCACGACTCGATCGTATCATGGCTCACGTATCTAGCCAGCTACTATTTCGCCACCGGCAAGGAACCCCAACGGCTAGGCTCGGCGCACCCAAGCATCGTCCCATACCAGGCGTTCGGATGCAAGGACAAGGATCTAGTTGTCGCGATCGGAAACGACAACCAGTGGACGAATTTCTGCCGAGCCACAGGTCAGGAAAGATTGCTTTCGGATAATAGATTCTCCACCAATCCGTCGAGGGTCAGAAATAGACGATTTCTAATTCCCGTTCTTGAGCGAATGTTTCGCTGGAGAAAGGCCAAGGAGTGGCACAGGATTCTTGTTCAGGCTAAAGTCCCGGCCGCACCGGTCTTTAGCATTCGAGACGTGGCGCGAGATCCTCAAGTTCGCAATAGAAGAATGATTGTGAGGTCGAAAGAAGACCCTCCAAGTCTAGGGTCCCCGATGAGATTCCACAAGACAAAACCCAAGAAAACAACACCCGCCCCACAACTAGGACAACACACCAGAGAGATCCTAGCTGAGCTATAGATTATCCCTCTCAGGGAGTCAAGAGACTCGCAAAACAAGCAGTGCCCTAGGATAATCTAATGCCGGCCCTGCCCAGTCTACTTTTTTTTGTAGACAAAGGCTGGGGATGTGGTGCTTTTCGTCGTGTTTCTGGATCGTCTTCGACAAGTGCTGTGAGGGTTTTGTTAGTTATTGATACTGTCAGGCGTTGAATTGGTAGGTTATTGATTGTGTGCAGCTCAGTGGGCGTTCTGTCGGATCGCTGAAGATGATATTGCCCGCTGCATCTGTGATCTGAACGTTCTTTGTATTATCTGCTACGCCACAGTCCCAGTTAGCATGTGTGAAGACCAACGTGTTAGCTCCATGCACGACGAGCGATGTCATATCCACATTGAATGATACATAGACTCCTGCGTTTTGCGGGCTGTCAACCGCCGGTAGCTGGGTCAATTGATGGCCGTTAAGCGTCAGAGTCTCCTCCAGACCGCCATCATAGTCGAAGCCCTGTAAGGTTAGAGTGTACTTCGGAGCGAGCACTGTCAAAGTGAAAGTGGCGGGCGTGGTCGTGGCTCCTAATGGACTGCCCGTTACCTGTACTTGGTACGTGCCTGTAGGTGTTGAAGAGGTAGTGCTAACTGTTGACGTGATGGAAGCGGTCGGGGTCACCGTTGCTGGATTGAACGAACACGAAGCGCCAGTTGGGAGCGTTGACGTAACGCAGGACAAGGTTACAGACTGTGATGTTCCGCCTGTCAACGTAGCGGTGACAGTGTTTCTTCCTGAACTGGCCTGTTGCACAGTGATGCCTCCAGAGCTAGACAGTGAATAGTCAAAGGCTGGGGCCGAAGTGATAAAAGCGTACGACTGGAAGTTTACATCAAGCTCGGTGAACTGGAACCCTTCGATACCTATTTCGACACCGGAAAGCTGGCAGGGCGTATTTGTGGGAATGCTCCAGGCTGCTAGGTCTTGCTGGCACTGATTCGCAACGTTAGCGGAGAGAGTGTAGGTTTGACCGATGGCAACAGCGCCAAGGCTTACCCTGTCATATCCGAACGAGTCTCCAGCATCGTAACTCGCAGTTGTTCCCACGACGCTGAATACTCCATTAATGTTCTCGACCCTCGATTGAGTATCTAGGCACTGGTGCGTATGACCCTGCGAGGTCACTGGACCATTTGGCAAGTAATAGTATAATGCGATGGCAATGTGATAACGATACGTGCCATACGGTTGGAAAACGGTCGGCATGAAAGTGGTATTCACTACAGTTAGACCGGTTAGTAGTACGCCGTTGGCTGGCGCCTGGCATGGACTCCAGGGAAAAGTACCCTTCTGAGAAGTAGCATAATAGTAACTACTGTCACTGCCTACCCCCTGGCTCAATTGACGGGTTTGAAGCACACCGTTAACAATGTTAGCATAACTACCTGAGAGTCCGTTCGTGTTTCCACAGTTCCATCCCTGCGGGAGGGAAGTGCAAGTGCCAAAATTACCGTTTGAACTAGTCACTGTGTAGGGTACGTTGATCTGATGGGATAGGCTTCCACTCGTTCCTGTAACTGTGACCGTGTACGATTGTGCTGTTGTTCCCGTGCATGAAAGCGTGGAGCTGCCACTACCACCGGACACTGAAGCCATGCTCTGACAGGTTAGTCCGGTTGTTGGGGTAATGCTCGTGGTGAAGGATACCGTTCCTGTGAATCCACCGCTGGGCGTTACGGTTATCGTGGATGTTCCAGCCTGATTAAGCTGAGTTGTCACACTTGTCGGACTGGAGGACAGACTGAAGTTTGGTGATGGTGGATTTGTGAAGAATTCTGACATGACTGGTGCAGAACAATCATACCCCGTCACCAAACACGATAGGCTCCAGTTCTGATCGATCGTGGCCGTATAGGCCCTGTGGGAGTATGCAGTCGCGCCTACAAAATGAGTCTTGGCAACCGGACCGGACCAGGAGGCGTAAATATAATCCGGAGTGCTCGATGTATTTTCACATGGGGTAGGCCCGCAGCCCGCGTTGCCCTCATCATAGACGATGAACAATGCCGCTCTCTTGGTTGTGAATAGGGTGCTTGTGAGTATCTTCGGAACAAGTTTACTCAAGTAGGTGTCGCCAAAGGCAGCTCCGGGATCATGTCCATTATCACAGTCATTGGGTGTTAGCCAGATATAGTTTGGAGCGCTCGCTGTCAAACTGCTAGTGAATGCCGTATCAGAGGCGGTGGGCGATGAGGGACATGTTGAAGACGTAAGCCCGGAGGCCGTTGTTAGGAAGTTTGCGCATCGGGCCGTAGTGTCCATGTCGGAAAAGGTTTTGAAGCCAAAATGGTCTGCATTACGCGGTAGACCTATTCCATTACCTGGGTTGAAACTGCATGTTCCCGAGCCTGTTGCATCTTCTGCCCAGGCTGCCCAGGTCAGTCCCGCGCCTTCTAACCGGTCAACAATGTTGGGGTCGGTGCTTGGGATTCCCCAGCAACAGTATCCATCCCCAGTATGGCCATAGTCGTAGCCACCGACCATTGTGATGTAGTTTCCCTCGCTGTTGTGACTCGTCGCTGTGTAGCCGCCGGTCGAGCATATAGAATCCGATTGACAGTTGCCCGCTATGGAATAGTTCGCCGACAAACGAGTCTCGTAAGAACCCGCACCGTTAGCACAACTGCCGGGAGGTCCGGCACTGGTGACGATGTCGCAGTATCCATTGTTCTCCATCAGAATCGTAACCACGTTGTCAAAGTATGATCCTGTAGGAGGCGCGTGCACTCGACTAACAGGAAGAAGAGCAAAGGCTCCAACAGTTGACAGAATTACGAAAACTGATACGGACACTATTCTTTGAGCGGCTCGTAGTTTCAAGCGACGACATTAACAGTACGTATGATCTGAACTCTTAAGCGGGCCAGTAACTATGTTAGGTGTTATGCCTTCGCTCAATCTCGACTGGCAATAGAAGAGTTTGCT
>Ga0066689_10000643_pt1 | contig 10829 bp, 10 predicted proteins | sample GraSoiAngelo_138_FD_65626 | JGI IMG/M metagenome (GOLD analysis project Ga0066689, IMG submission 65626) | Grasslands soil microbial communities from the Angelo Coastal Reserve, California, USA - 14_0929_09_40cm | ecosystem: Environmental > Terrestrial > Soil > Grasslands | place: USA... | reverse complement strand
CTCACAACACGACGGTGCGATAGTTTTAATTCTCGGCGACTCGCTGGGGTTGTGCGGGTTTGGCAAACGGCTGGACGAACATTTTCGCCGACTTCCGGGAGTCAAAGCGGTTTACACTTTCATGGCGTGCGGGACGCAACCGTTGAGCTGGCTCAAGGAGCGACCATACGCGAATGTGAAAACGCGCTGCGGATTCTGGAGTATCGAATCAGGACCGTATTCGCCCCAGTTCAGGGAACTGAAAGACGTTTACGGAATGCGGCGCGGATCGGTGCCAACAGCCCATCCGGTGCCGAAGCTCGAGGAGCTGATCGCGAACATCGGCCCAGATGTGCTGGTGATGCAGACCGGCGGGAACCTGTTCGATTTGTTTCCCGATCACAAAACCGTACGGCCAGACCGCGATGCGGCGGCGTTGCGAGAGTACATTTTTCCGTTTGTGGTGAAAGCGATCAGTCCGCCGTCGCTGTTAAAGAAAATTTACTGGATCGCATCGCCGACTTCAGGTCGGGTTTCAAAAGCCGTGCAGGATTTCGTGGTCGATCAAGTGCGCGCGCAATTTGGCGCAGCGGCAATGGTCATCGACAGCCGGGCGCTCATTTCCTACCCGTACCGGCATATGGAGCCGGACCACGAGCATTTCGTCGGAGAAGATATGGACCGGTGGGCCGACAATGTGTTCGGGATCCTCAGCGGCGACTTGGCCGCAAAACCGCTCGCATCGTTGAAGCCGCTGAGCGAAGCTTTTCCGCAGATTGCTGAGGCAAATCCACCCGGCCCTGTGGCGTCGGCCGATGCCTCTGACGAGAGGGTGGTGAACCTGAGCGCGCGATTAGTGTTTAAATCAAAGCCAATGAGCGTAGAAGAATCTCTGCCGTACCAGGAATCTTTGGTCGGTTATGTGTACGACGTGCGAAGAGTTCTCAGCGGTCGATACAACGAGAGCCAGGTGCTGGTGATGCATCCGGCCTACATCGGGTTACGAAAACAATCGCTGCGCAAGTACAAGATTGGCAAGCCATACAGATTAAAATTGCACCAGCTGGAAGGTACGCCGTGGAACACGGTCAAACGCAAAGACGATTCCGGTCTAATCAATTTGGAGCCTTACATCCAAGTAGAAGATGAAAACAAATATCCCGGCACGAGCCGCTCGAATTGATTGGTCGGCACTGGCGCGCGCATTGCTCAAGCCGCTGGCGCTTGTGCTTGCTCTCGTGCTCGTGGTATTCGTCGTTGCAGCCCCCAGTGAGAAAAAGCGCGCCGCTCCAGCCGTGCCGATGATGAACAAGGTCTTGATGATTGGCGATTCGCTAAGCGTGGCAAAATTTGGCGACGTCATACGGGATTTTCTCGTCTCAACGTGCGGCACGAGAAATGTCGCCGTGTTCGCGTCGTGCGGATCGTCACCGGAAAACTGGCTGCGTTCCGAGCCGACGTTTTTCACAAAGTGCGGCTATCGCGAACAAACTCCGGCTCGCTCTGTGGTGTTGGATCAGCGCCTCTATCTCGCGACGCCGAAAATCGAGAGTCTCGTAGCGACCTATCGGCCTGACACAGTCATCGTGCAATTGGGAACAAACTGGATGGATCGGTTGACCACCAGCGATACACCGCAAAAAGAAGCGGAGCTAAGCGACATCCTGGACAGATTCCTCGCGGCCGCGCGCGGGCGGCGGGCAGTCCGAATCCTTTGGATCATGCCGCCGGATTCGTCGCATTTTTCCAAACGCGTGCAATCGACAGTAAAGAATCTTATCAGCGCAGCAGCACGCAGGGACGGCTTTGAGGCGATTCCTTCACGCACTCATTACGTGCCGGGAAAAACCGGGCGAGACGGCGTTCATTATAATCCCGAGGCATCCGAGGAATGGGCGAGGGAGGTGATCGTGAGAATAAAGCGCAAATTGCTGCAGAGCGAAATTTACGCCGGGCGGTAAATCACGTCCTCGCCTACTTCCGTCCCGGGGGCAGCAACTGTGGAGCTTGGGGACGGCCTCAGATTGCGCTGCAAACGATATACTGGATGCAACGCAAACGGACAAAATGGACAGGCGCATGGGTTGGAATTTGAACAGCACCGAACGTGCAACGCTCAACTGGACGCGTCCAATCCCTGCCTTCTCAAAGGCGCGTGCGCGGTTCAGTCGCACTCCTGCTGCATTACTTGACGAACCGCGTATACTTTTTGGCCCAACCCTGTTTATGCCTCGGCTCAAGAAGCGACTGATCTTTGCGGCAGCTGTCGTACTTTTGATCTTGTTTTGGGCGATAGCAGTTGGTCCCGAACCGCCTGCACGCATCTCGATTTCGCCCGAGGAATTGGTTCGGGCAGTCACCATTCAACGCGATTCGCTCATCGATTTATACTTGATCGAACACGTCGACCCCAACGGACGCGATGCCCAGGGCCGCACACCGCTCTTGATCACGATGTCTCAACAAGATTGGAAAACGGCGCAACGGCTTCTGGCCGCAGGCGCACGGGTTGATATTGCCGATAAAAACGATTTTACGCCGTTAATGGCAGCAGCGATGCACGGCAATCTGGACATGTTCAAACTTATCATGGCTCGCTCAGACAATATTCATCCCGAAGTTCCCTGCGCCGATGGCCGGGATCTTTTGGGATTGGCCCTCGATGGCGGCAATCCAGAGATCATCAACACGGTAATCGAGCGCTTGCCGCAAACATCGAAGTGGACAACGAGCGGGCGGCACGCGCTGAACGCGGCCTTGGTTGCCCAAAACAAAAGCCAAATCCGCGCGCTCCTGAGCAAACATTCAGCGCCTCCTACGCCCGAAGGCAAAAGCGTTTCGTTTCTTGCGTATGCCATCGCGGGAAACAACTCCTCCCTTTTTACCACTCTTCTGGCCTGCGGAGCGGATCCCAACACCGTTCTGCCGCCGCAGTGTGATAAGGATTTTCTGGCGATGCTCTCTTCGAAATCGATGCGCAGCTACGTAGAAGAAGACAGGAACCTCAACCTGTTAATGCTGGCTGCCGGCCTTGGGCAGGATGACTATCTGCGCGCTCTGCTCGAAGCAGGAGCCAACCGAAACCGGTGGACGAGCCGGTACAAGATGTCTGCGTTGGATGTTGCCGCAGAGACAGGTCACTGGCGCGCCGCACAGCTTCTTCTCGGCGGCGGACCATCCCCTGATCGTTTGCGGCTCGAAATTTCACTCGCTTTGCAACGGGTCGCGCTCGTTAAAGACGGCGTGCCGGTGTATCGCACGCAGTGTTCAACTGGCCGACCAGGTTATTCGACGAAGAGAGGCGAATTTGTGATCACCAACAAGGAACGATATCATCGTTCCACCATCTACCACGTGGACATGCCGTATTTCATGCGACTGAGCTGTCTCGATTTTGGAATGCACGCCGGCTACGTGCCGAATTATCCGGCATCACACGGCTGCATCAGGTTGCCCGAGGATGCCGCCCGCAAATTTTTCTCTGAGATTCCTGTCGGCACGCTGGTGACCGTGCAATAAGGCGACAAGCGATTGGCAGCCGGCGATTCCGGAGTCGCAGAGACGCGCCTCTGATTTCTTTTGAATCCAAACCGCGCCTTCGGGCATCTTGATGGAAATCCATGGCAACAAATAATATCGGAGCACCGTTGTCTCTGATGACCGACCAGTCTTCGACTCCAAAAATCTCGCGCGCGACATAGCTGGGCCTCTTCCTCTCACTATTCGCCATCGTCGTGATTCGCTATGCGTTCGTCTTCTTTGTACCCGAAATCACGTTGATGTCGGCAATTCTGAAAGAAACGCTGATCTGGGCAAGCGCAGCGGCTCTTCTTGTCATTATCCGGCGTGGCGAAGGTTTGTCGTTTAAGTCGATTGGCCTTGGCACATGTCGCTCGTGGAAATCAATCGCCTGGGGATTCCTGATCGCGGCCGTGTCCGCCGCAGTAGTCGGGGGTCTGGCTTATCTCACCGGGTACGGCAACGGGCCGGGATCTGCAGCGTTCGAGAAACGACCGCTGTGGTTAATTACACTCATCGTTATCCGCGCCGGAGTAGTGGAAGAATTATTTTACCGCGGTTATGCCATCGAGCGGTTGCGGATGATTGGTCTCGGACCGTTTTGGTCGGTAACGATTCCACTGGTTATTTTTTCGCTTGGCCATTGGTCAGGAGGCGCGGCAAATATTCTGATCGCGCTTGCAGCGGGTATAATCTTAACGGGATTCTATTTGTGGCGTCGTGATTTGGTAGCCAACATGATCGGCCACGGTTTGGTGGACTTTGTTGCCAACGTGCTACCTCAATTGTTTTCCTAGCCGAGCCAAATTCTAGTCCCGCTTTTTAAAAACTTTCAGAGCCGCTGGGTAACGCCTAAGCGTTCGTAGTTTACAACTGGATTCTAAGGAATGAGACCATTGCTCTTGTTCGCTCCAGGCGCAGGAGCGCCTTCGTCGCATCCCTGGATGCAAAGTTGGAAGAAGATTTTGTCCGAGATAGGCGAGGTCGGGACTTTCGATTACGGCTACATGCGCGAAGGCCGGAAAAGGCCTGATCCCTTGCCACAACTGATTGCTGCCCATCGAGAAGCATTGAATCGGGCGCGAGAGCGATATCGCCCTGAACGAACAATTCTCGTCGGCAAGAGCATGGGTGGTCGCATCGGATGTCATGTGTCACTCGAAGAAAAGCTGGCTGGATTAATTTGTCTCGGGTACCCGCTGTGTGCGATGGGTGACCGAGCAAAACTTCGCGACCAGGTTTTGCGCGCTTTGACGACGCCCATCCTTTTTGTCCAAGGCTCGCGCGACTCGCTCTGTCCATTGGATCTTTTGGAGCGCGTTCGAGCCGAAATGAAAGCGCCAAATTTTTTGCATGTCGTTGAGACCGGAGACCATTCGTTGCGCGTTTCTAAACGCCAGCTACAGGGGAGCAACCAAACGCAGGAAGATGTCGATCAACGAGTCTTCCAATCGATTGCCGAATTCATCGCTGGATTGCCCGACAAAACGAATCGTTAAGGTCGCGGCACCAGCGGAGTGCAACATTCCAATTCGAGTGTATACAGCCGGTCGACCTGTAGTTGACGAAGAGAGCCGGTGGCCCGAAATTTTTCATGATATGACAACCAATTTTGAACGGGCTATGGGAACGGAGTTTTTGTTCGGCGAAGCGCACTCAGAGCACGCCCCGCATAATGAGACGGCAACAGAGGTCGCCGATGCGGCCTTCCTAGACGAATACTCGCGCGCGGTTGTAAGCGCGGTCGAGCGCGTCGCGCCTGCGGTGGTTAACATCGCGGTCCAACAACAAAGTAAGAACCAGCCGCGCGAAATCGCGGGAAATGGCTCGGGCTTCGTGATTACTCCGGACGGTTTCATCTTGACCAACAGCCACGTCGTTCACGGCGCAACTCGCATCGTGGTCAATCTTTCGGGCGGAGGCGATTACCCCGCACAGCTCATCGGCGACGATCCGGAAACCGATCTGGCAGTGATTCGGATCGACGCGCCACAACTGGTTCACGTGCGCCTGGCGGATTCTGAAAGCTTGCGAGTGGGGCAACTCGCAATCGCGATTGGGAATCCGTTCGGTTTCCAGGCGAGCGTCACCGCGGGCGTGATCAGCGCGCTCGGCCGCTCGATGTATTCGCAATCAGGCCGCTTGATCGACAACATCATTCAGACCGACGCAGCGTTGAATCCGGGCAACTCCGGCGGACCGCTCGTCAACTCCGCGGGAGAAGTCATTGGCGTGAACACGGCAATGATTCGCCCGGCACAAGGAATTTGCTTTGCCATTGCGAGCAACACAGCCAGGCTGGTCGCCGGCTGGCTGATCCGCGACGGGAGGATCCGGCGCAGCTACATCGGTGTCGCCGGGCAAAATGTGCCGCTGCATCGGCGCGTGATTCGATTTTATGATTTGCCGCTCGAAACAGGCGTGCTTGTGGTCTCAATCGAGAAAAACAGCCCGGCCGAACGCGCTGGATTGCGCGAAGGCGATCTGATTGTGGTGTTCAACAGTCAGCCTGTCGCAAGTGTGCACGACTTGCACAAAGTGCTCGTCGGAGAACAAATTGGCGTTAGCGCCACGCTCACAGTTATCCGGCACACAGAGAAGTTGGAGTTGCCGATTTTGCCCGCTGAATCGCGGACAGAAAAGTAGCGCGAGCCTCTGGCTTGCGAAATCCCAGCGCAACCGAGACGGTTGCGCTACTTTCGGCGATGAAAATTCTGGTCATTGGCAGCGGCGGACGCGAACACGCGCTTGCGTGGAAACTGCGGCAATCTCCGCATGCCGAGCGGATTTTCTGTGCACCGGGAAACGCAGGCACTGCCGAGATTGGCGAGAATGTCACGATTCCTGCGAATGATCTGAGGGCCCTGGTTCGGTTCGCGAAGGAAAATCGTATCGATTTGACTGTAGTAGGTCCCGACGATCCGCTTGCCGCAGGGATTGTAGATTTGTTTGCCGCCGAAAAATTGCGCGCGTTTGGTCCGACCAAATCGGCAGCCCGCATCGAGGCGTCGAAAATTTTCGCAAAAGAATTGATGCGCGCGCAGAAAATTCCCACAGCGGAAGCGAATACATTTTCGGATAGCAATGAAGCGGTTCGTTACTGCGAGCGAGCGAAATTTCCTGTCGTGATCAAAGCGGACGGTCTCGCGCTCGGGAAAGGCGTAACCATTGCTAGCGACCCTACTACAGCGCGATCGACCATCGATGAGATGATGAACCAAGGACGTTTCGCCGACGCAGGCCTGCGCATCGTGATCGAGGAATTTTTGAGCGGCACGGAATGCTCGCTGCACGCGCTGGTGGACGGAAGAAATTATCTTTTGCTGGAATCGGCGCGCGATCACAAGCGCGCGCTGGACGGCGACAACGGGCCGAACACGGGCGGCATGGGCGCCTTCAGTCCGGCCGATAATTGGAACAGCAAATTACAAGCTCAGTTCGAGAAGCAAATTATGCGACCACTACTGCGCGGCCTGCTGCAAGGGGGAATCAATTTTCGCGGACTTCTTTATCCAGGGTTGATAATTACCAGCGGAGGCCTCCGTGTGCTGGAGTTTAATTGCCGTTTCGGCGATCCGGAGACGCAGGCGCTCTTGCCGCGCATGAAATCGGATCTTCTGCCGCTGTTGGAAGCAACGATTGATGGAACAATCGATAGGTGCGCGATTGAATGGGATTCGCGCGCTGCCGTCACAGTCGTGTTGGCGTCTGCCGGGTATCCTGGTAAATACGAAACTGGAAAACCGATCTCGGGTCTTGAAGACGCAGCAAAGCTCGAAGACATCCACATTTTTCACGCGGGAACCAGGCGCGTGAATGGCCAAATCGAGACGGCTGGCGGGCGTGTCCTCGCAATCACCGCGCTCGGGTCAACTATCGAACACGCCCGGGGACGTGCATACGATGCCGCCGCGCGAATTCATTTCGAGAATTGTCACTATCGACGCGACATTGCTCTGGGGGCTGCTGCGGCTAACATCCGGGAATTATCGTGATCTTCCGATTCTTGCAGGCCACGTTTGCTATCTGCCTCGCTGGTGCGAATCTCGCCGCGCAATCGGCGCCACCAAGATCACCTGCGCAAGGTTCATCGGGCACGCCACCACAAGCCGCGGCGAAGTTGCCTGGAGTTCCGGCGGGTTCGCCATCGGCTACACCCACTACAGAAGAGTTGGTCAATTCGTTGGGCCCGGCCGATCTTCAAGCCGCCATCACACTGCTGAAGAATAATTTCGCAGATCTGGATGCAATTACTGATACCGAATTGAATCGGGCAATGGTTGAGGGGCTGCTCGTGCGCCTGCCGCGTGGTGCGATGCTTCTAGCCGCCAAGGAGAACACGCCGGTCGCCGCGCCAAACGCCTTTTACAGCGAGCTTATCGCAGGGCACGTCGCGTACGTCCGTGTCGGGTCGTTGAACAGTGGCAATCTTCAGGCTTTGGACAAGAGTCTCAGCGGTTTCGCGGTGAAAAAGGTCAACGCGCTGATCCTTGATCTTCGCGCCAGCGAGGCGACGGGTGATTTGGCGCAGGCCGCGGAATTTGCAAAGCGGTTTTGTCCCAGAGGCAAGGCTATATTTACTTTGCGCAAACCCGCCGGGCGCCAGGATCGTATTTTCAATTCAGATCGTGACCCGGCGTTTCGCGGTCTGATCATGGTGCTCGCCGATGGCGACACGGCCGGCACAGCCGAAGCGATCGCGGTTGCACTTCGTTTTCACAACAAGGCTCTGGTTATCGGTCAACCAACAGCCGGTCGCGCGGCCGACTACTCTGATTTCCCATTACCGAACGGCAAAATTTTGCGTGTTGCCGTCGCTGAAATGATTGCGCCCGACGGCCGCTCACTATTTCCAGAGGGAGTGAAGCCAGATTTGCCTGTCGAGATGTCAACCGTGGACAAGCGACAGATTTTTCAATTGAGCGGCGAGAAAGGAATGGCGCAGTTTGTTTATGAAGCGGGGCGGCCGCATATGAATGAAGCGGCGCTGTTGGCCGGAATGAACCCCGAAGTAGAAGCGGCAGAAGCAGCGCAGCAGCGGCGTGGCCGGGCCGCGGAAAAGCAGCCGCCGCACGATCCAGTTCTACAACGAGCACTGGATGTGATCACCTCCCTGGAGGTGTATCAAAAGCGATAGCGCAGTGCCTGTTCTACGGCTTCGTCTCACGAATCTTGTCCAACAGCTCAAGCTTTTTCACAATGGACGAGCGGTTGTACTGAGTTGACGAGAATCCTCAATTTGGCTCAGAATGACAGCGGTGTGACGCCGCTCGAAGAACGAATCGGTTACAAATTTCGTAATTCACTATTGCTCGCGGAAGCGCTGACGCATCCGAGCCTGAGTCATGAGGCGCAACGGCATCATTTTGATTACCAGCGGCTGGAATTTTTGGGAGACGCTGTTCTTCAGCTCGTCATTACCGAATATCTGTTTCGCAATTTTCACATCGAAGCAGAAGGACAATTAACCAAATTGCGTTCGCGCCTGGTTTCGCGCGAAGCATTGAAGATGCGTGCCGCTACGCTCGATCTTGGGCGCTATATCTTGATGGGACGCGGCGAAGAAGCCAGCGGCGGCCGGGAACGAACATCGACATTGGCCGATGCGTTCGAAGCGCTCATCGGCGCATTGTACCTGGATGGCGGGCTCAACGTCGCCAGAGAGTTCATTTTGACACAGACGAGCGCCGATCTCGAAGAACTGGCGGAAAAGCCGGTGGACGTCAATCCTAAGGGCGATCTTCAGGAGCTGTTACAAAGCATTTCGCCACACAGTCCAATTTATGAATTGATTTCCCAGAGCGGCCCCGAACATGAAAAGACATTCGTCTCACAAGTCGTTTGGGAGGGAACTATTCTTGGCAAGGGTACCGGCCGCAGCAAGAAACAGGCGGAAACCGCGGCTGCGCTCGAAGCGTTGCAGTTGAAGCGCTGGGAGAAAAAGCGCGAAGAAGAAAACGCGTGACATTCATCTGGGAGAGACGGATCGCCAAATAGTCCGTGCAACGTTCTGGCGCTGCGCGTGAGCGCATCCCACCGATTCAAATGGAATGTCTGAGAGCGTCGAGTTGTTTCCTCGTTTTCGACCTCCATTGAAAATGTCGCGAGATTGACTCGGTCACAAATTTTTTGGCTCGCCTGATCGCCTCTTCGAGCGCCAGGCCGCAGGCGAGGCCAGCCGTAATTGCCGCTGAGTACGTACAGCCCGTGCCGTGAGTTGCCACCCCGCGGACAAATGGCGCTGAAAACTCTTCTATGTTTCCCCCCCAAAAAAGTAGATCGACGGCGTGTCCGCCCGCGAGATGACCGCCTTTGAGGAGAATCGCAGTTCGGAATCGTCTCTCCAGCTCTTTGCTCGCCCGACGCATGGATTGCCGGTCCTTGATTTCCGTCCCGAGCAATCTCTCGGCTTCATGGAGGTTCGGAGTGATCAAGGTCGCAAGTGGGAACAATTCCTTCTCGTAGACTTGAATCGCTGCGGGGTCGAGAAGAGGATCGCCGCTTGTCGCGACAATGACAGGATCGACCACAATCGGAATGCGCCGGTCAAATGTTTCATCCAAACGCCGCATTGCCTCGGCAACAGCAGAAATGATCGGCCCAGAGCAAAGGAGACCAGTCTTGATCGCGCCGATCTGGAAATTTTTTACGAGCACTTCGATCTGGTCGCGAACCATTCGCGCGCTGACCTGCTCAATGCGCGAAACTTTACCCGGAATTTCAGCGACGACGCACGTCACGGCAGTCAGTCCATACACACCAAGAGCTGAAAAGGTTTTCAGGTCCGCCTGAATGCCAGCGCCGGCGCTGCTGTCCGAGCCTGCGATGGTTAACGCAACGGGAACTGTAGCGGCGCTCTGCGAGCGCCGACTGTTCTGTTTGCCCATTGGATTCGGCCCCGAAAGCGTTCGGGGCCGCTACAGGATTATGCGCCGTTCCCGTCGTTGCCGATCGCTTCGACCGGGCAGCCTTCCATGGCTTCCTTGCAGAGTCCCTCTTCTTCCGGGGTCTCCGGCTGTTTATAGACGTAGGAATGACCGCCGTCATCGTTCCGTTTGAAATTGGCAGGCGCGGTTTCCCGGCACAAATCGCAGTCGATGCATTGATCATCGACGTAAAATTTGCCCGGTACGTTTTCGGCGTATTTGTTTGCGGCATCGGCCATGGGTTTTCCCTAAAAAGTGAAGGGGAAACGTTAGGAAGAAACGCTCCTTACGCAATCAATTTGGCCGCTGATCAGCCTGCGCGCAACCTTGGCAAGCCCCGCTAAATCGTTGAAACGTCCAACCCGAAAGCCCATCATCGCTCGATTCTTTACTGTAACCAACCTG
>Ga0066689_10000637_pt1 | contig 10856 bp, 15 predicted proteins | sample GraSoiAngelo_138_FD_65626 | JGI IMG/M metagenome (GOLD analysis project Ga0066689, IMG submission 65626) | Grasslands soil microbial communities from the Angelo Coastal Reserve, California, USA - 14_0929_09_40cm | ecosystem: Environmental > Terrestrial > Soil > Grasslands | place: USA... | reverse complement strand
CACCGGCTGGAACTATCATTAGCGGGTTTTGTCCGCCGGTCACGGTTATGTAGCCGAAGGGTGCGGTGAGTGTTAGACTGACGTTTCCGGTGTAGCCATTCATGCTTGTTACGGTGATTGTTGTTGTGTTGGTGGCTCCGTTTGTAGTGGTGATGCTGTTGGGCATGCTTGTTATTGTGAAGTCTTGGCTGGAGGCTACTTGAACGGTGAGCATGGACGAGGAGTAGCTGGTCTTTCCGTGGCTGCTAGAGACTCCGATGACCACGACGGTGTAGCTTCCGGGCGTGTCGGGGGCTGTGACGGACAGTGTTGATTTTGCGATGCTGTTGCTGGGGACGCTTACGCTTGTTGGGCTGATCGACGCCGTGAATGTTGTGCTGGGGAAGTATAGTGAGAGTGTGACGGTTCCCGAGAAGCTGTTGATGCTTGTGACTGTGATTGCGGAGGTTGATGATGCCGCTTGGACGGTCCACATCGTGGAGGGATTCAACATGATGAGGAATGATCCGGGGTCCTTGTTGGCCGAGTTCGCGTAGGAGTTGGCTAACACGCCGCCGGTTACGGTTCCTCCCGCGGCTGTTAGTATCATGAGGAGGGTCTTGAGATGGATGAGACTGGTGTATACCATGGTTCCCGCATTCTCCTACAGGCTGCTAGGCTGACTGCGGGCTTACGGGTCATGTAACTGCTCAATGGTTGGAGCCGGCGCAGTGTGGCCGGTTGGCATTGGTCTCCATGTGCCGCACTGGCCGGATCGACGGATACGGACGATAATCGTAGAAATGGGTCTAGACGGTCCGCTAAAGATAGTATCGGTACGTCCCTTTCAGCAAATGGGCGTTGCGCAGATTGTGAAGAGTTTCTGGAGTATTCAGATGCCCCCGGGGGGGTCGAGAAAAGATGGCAGAAAAAGAATGGTTAGCAAGAAAAGAAAAGATTGCAAAGAAGAGCAAGATTTCTTGGATCCTCTGGATTCGCCGGTTCTGTGACGCGAAGACAGATGCTATACCTTTTTTTCAGGATTTTAGCAGGTTCAGCTCAATTCTCGGCCTCGGGCTAGATATCGGGTCCTTGTAGAACCTAGCATCTGTTTGATGGTTTGAAGCCACAGAAATCTCCTAGGCCGTTTCTAAGGGGTTTTCAAGGGGGCTAACAGGCACCTACTTGTCGGGATTACTCTCTAACACATCTCCTTCGGGACACCACTAGCGGGTCCCATGCAGAGCTTAGAATAACGAATCTTCTCCCAGCAATGCCGGGAACCCACCTATCACGAGATCCGATACCGGTCCGACAACACGTTTGTCGGTAAAGTACTGGTCTGTCAGGATTGTGGAGAGAAAATTCTCCAGCTGTTAGGGTCAGGGACGTAGTGCCAGGAATGTTGAACCGGATAGCAGACACGTGGCTACTGGACCTGCGAGAGCCTCGAGAAGAGAGCCGCCACAGACCCGTTGGGACCATCGAAGCAGAAGGGTCCCTCCCGAACGGAGTGTCATACACAAGCCCGGGATCCCGCGATTTCCTGAATGTGGAAAACCCGCCGATCCTCGGGAGCAGACTAATCACACAGAAAATGTAGTGACCTCTTCCTCGGGCCTACTCCTGCAAACGCGAGATAGGCAGCGGCTGGGATTCCAAGGCACCCGAGACCAAGGACCGGTACGGAGGAGCGTTTGAGCTTCCGCCGGCCCTCGTGATCGATGGAGACGCCGCCTGCATACCCCGCGTCATGGGGATCTGCATGGACCAGTACAACGAGGTCACTCTCAGCATCCAAATAGACATCGTCTAAACGCTAATCCACAATTGATTGAAGAGTAACTTACGCGAATCGTACAGTTTTCAGAACACTCGGTTCTAATCCGTGGCATTAAGAGCCGCGTTAGCAATATTGGTGATGAGCAGTGTTTGTTTTTGGCGGGTGAAGGGTCCCGTTGGCGGGTTTTCGTCTACGCCGTGGTCCCAGCTCTTGCGCTTCTCGCAGCATGGCTATCCGGCTTCATCGAAACATCCTCCTTGGAGTACGGTTTTCCTCTTCCTTGGAAAACCCTAGTCCTAGGAACGGAGGGGTGTCCCCGAGGCCCGTTGTTGATCGCCTGTATGGTTCGCCTGTGGCCACAGTATGACTGGCCCTTCTTCGTTCTTGACACTGCGTTCTACTTGACCTTGAGCTACGCATTGGTTGTCGCAGGTCGTAGAACCATAGCGAAATCAGTTTCTTGGAGGACCCTACATCTTCCAATCCGGGGCTGAATGGGAAGTGTCTGATCACAGCTCGTTCTCCTTGGAATCTCGCTAAGTGCGCTCCACACCTTTTACTGGCGGCTCGAGCTCAGGTACAGGATCTATGGAAGGAAGTGAGAGAAAATCGCACATTTCGTAGTGATTGAGGAGCAGGGTCCGCAATGGGACGACAAATGCTCGATGCGAGATCAGAAAGGTTGGACTGAACATGCCGTGTTCATGGATGCCCTCGTCAACGAGCGCTTTGTCGTATTGGGCGGTCCCCTAGGAAACTACTCCAAACATAGGGCGTTGCTGATCATCAGTGCGGCCAACGAACAAGTCCTCCGCACGCGGCTCGGCGAAGATCCTTGGATGCGCACTGGAGTGCTCCGCACCATCGAAATCTATCCTTGGGAGATTCTCCTCGGGAAGCTACCGTGAGTCGGCAAACTGGCGGTGTTCTCCCCTGTCCACGATAATAGGCAGAGAGCGGCAATCTTTTAGTGTGTCAAACATCATGACTGACTGTCGTTAGAGTCTTGTCGTTCGATCACTCCTCACTGCCACGAGATTATCCCCGCCATTATCTTCCCGCAAAGGTGGACCTCGCTGATACTGTCCAGTTGAAAAGTCTCTTTGACCAGCTCGAGGAGAAACCCACCAGGTCGCGGGGCGAGCTTGAGAAATGGCTCGAACACGAGTCTGAACTCCTCTCTGCAGTCACCGAGGAGCAGTATCTACGCTATATTCGAATGACGTGTCAGACTGACGATCCCGTCCGGGAGAAGGCTCACCTCGACTTCATCGAGCACGTGGAGCCTGAAGTGAAGCTGCGATCCTTCCAGCTTGACCGGAAATACCTGGCGTCGCCTGGCCGGAAGGAGTTGGAGCCGGACCGGTTTTCTGTTCTCGACCGTCGAAAGGAGAATGGCGTCTCAATCTTTCGCGAAGAGAACGTCGTTTTGGAGAAGGAGGACGCGAAGCTTGGCCAGAAGTATCAGAAGATCACCGGAGCAATGAGCGTCTTCTACAACGGTGAGGAGCGGACGATGCAACAGATGAACAAGTTCCTGGAAGAACCGGACCGAGCGGTCCGAGAGAAAACCTGGCTCCTCTCTGAAGAGCGGCGTTTCAAAGACCACCAAGCCCTGAACCAGATCTACGATGAGTTGTTAGAAACCCGGGCTAGGATCTCCAAGAACGCCGGCTTCGACAACTATCGGGATTACATGTTTCGAAAACTCTACCGGTTCGACTATACGCCCGAGGATTGCGTCCGGTTTCACGAAGCCGTCGAAAAACACATCGTCCCGCTCGCGCGAGAACTAGACGAAGAGAGGAAACGAAAACTCGGGGTCGAAGTTCTTCGTCCTTGGGATATGCAAGTGGACCCTGACAGTCTACCTCCATTACGACCGTTCAAGGACAGCCATGACCTTCTGGAAAAGTCGGCAACTGTCTTTGACAAGCTACATCAGGAGCTCGGGAAGAACTTCCGCCGCATGACCCGGCTCAATCTGTTAGACTTGGACAGCAGGAAGGGAAAGGCGCCCGGAGGCTACAACTATGAGCTGACGGAGGTCCGGTTGCCGTTCATCTTCATGAACAGCGTCGGCCGAGAGGGCGACATGCGAACACTACTCCACGAATCAGGCCACGCATTCCACGTATTCGCAACCAGAGACCGCAACCTCCACTTCCAGCTACGAGGCGAAAACATTCCTTCAGAGTTCGCCGAGGTCGCGTCGCAGGCGATGGAGCTTCTCGCGGGAGAGCACTTGGAAGGCGTCTTCTACAACCATGCAGACGCTGTCCGCTCGAAACGCGAGCATTTGACAAGCCTGGTAAGACTGCTACCTTGGGTCGCGACTATCGACGCGTTTCAGCACTGGGTCTACACACACCCTGGACATTCAGTCGCCGACCGGGAAAACTACTGGGTCAAGCTGAAGGAACGCTTCGGCGGAGGCGACAGCTGGGAAGACTATGAGCAATACTGGAGGTCCCGGTGGCAGCGACAGCTACACCTGTACCTCTACCCTTTCTACTACATTGAATACGGTATCTCGCTGCTCGGAGCGTTTGGTGTCTGGTACAATTTCAGGAAAGATGCCGCAAAGGGTGTCAAAGCATACCTGGACGCTCTGAGCTTGGGAGGGTCCAAGCCGTTGCCGATGCTTTTCCAAGCAGCCGGTGTTCCATTCGATTTCGGTCCTAAAACCATTGAGCCCTATGCCCGCGAACTCCGCAAGATACTAATCCCGAACTAGGCACCCCCACATCGAGAAACGATCCTCACTTCGTCCCCTCCATCTCACTCTTCATCCTAGCTAGCAGCTCAACGGCTTGGGAGGCATACTGTCCAATCCACCTGTCGAAGATCTTCTTTATCGGAACAGCGTTGAGGTAGTTCCACCGCAGTCTCCCTTCTCTCTTGACGATAATTAGGTCAGCCTTCTCAAGCACCCGGAGATGCTGCATGACCGTGCAACGGTCAAGGCCTTTGAAGCGCGCGCACAATTCTCCCGTCGTCCGGGGCTGCTCTTTCAGCAGATCCAACATGTCGCGTCTTCGATGATCCGCTAGTGCCTTGAATACAAGCTCCTGTCCGGCGTCTTTCCTCATTGCTGATATGTTATAAAACTATAACATATAAATACGCCCCTGTCCTGCCGACTCGGCAGGTAGCTAGGCAATCATGAAATTCAGGTTCCAGGTTCATACCAAGATTGGAAAGCCGATAGGCGAGGTATTCGACGGTGTACGCAACCCGGCCAAGTTGAGCAAATACTTCACGACTGGCGGAGCGAGCGGACCTCTGAAAGAGGGAGCGACTGTAAACTGGAGTTTCAAAGAGCCTGCTGTCGCCCCGTTCCCTGTCCATGTGATGAAGGTCGTTGAAAACAAACTCATAGTCTTCGAATGGGAAGCTATGGAAGATCTCAAGACGCGAGTGGAGATGGTCTTCGAATCCTTGGGACCATCGTCAACTCTTGTCAAGATCTCCGAGGGCGTCTGGCGAGAGAACCAGAAAGATCTCGAAAATTCGTACGGAAACTGCGAAGGATGGACGGAGATGCTGTGCTGCTTGAAGGCATATCTCGAACACGGAATCAACCTTAGAGAAGGAGCCTACTAAGCAACACCGACCTATGGAACTATGGACGGAGGCCGTCCAGTCCGTCTCTGTCAAGCGGCGATGGAGAGCGGTTTGCTGGTCCACCACTGGGCCTTCTTCATTTAAACGGATTCCTAGGAGAATGGTCAAGATCACGGGACGCTTGGAGGAGGGCATTGGAGGTGAGAGATGAAAAATGTCCCAGCAAGAAATGCAACCGGCAACCTCGCGGAGATTCTCACTACGTTCAATGCTACTCCTAGTGCTGCTAGTGGGCTTCGGCGCAGGTGCCACCGCCTACGTTCTCGGCTCCGCCTTTGCAACCACCAACGGCTCTGCGACAATCGGAACGTCTCAACAGAGCACCGCCACTACAGCGGGCACGACTACCACGGCTCATAATTGCACCCTGACCTCAAGCTAGAGCACAAGTGCTGGACTTCTTCAAACTCCCCTTTTTCCTTGAGCCTGAAAGATCATGCTTCAAGTCTGCCAAATTATTTCTTCCAGACCTCGCCGCCTGTATAGGGGTCGAGAAAGTTCAGCTGCATGTCCAGGACCTGCTGGTAGACTCTTCCCGCGTCGGTCCGGCCGTAATATGTGACCCTCCCATCCATCGTCGCCGTCACGAGAGTCGTTCGCGTCAGTATCCCGGCGGGTCCCAGTAGCCGGTCGAAGGCCCTATCGTCGCCGCCGAACGGTCCATTGAGCAGCGTGCTCTTTGGACACTTGTCGGCAAAGACCTCTATCATCTTCATGACTGTCAGTCTCTTCTCTGCCTCCTTCCTGGAGTCTGGGGATAGCGGCAACGGCTATCGGCCGAGTTTTTCCGCTAGAGCTTGGAGTCTGGCGTATCTCTCGCGTAGTTTTAGTAGGTTGTAGATGGAGACTACCGAGAGGGCGAATAGGACGAAGGTCAGTGCGGCCTCGAACAGATTTTGGACAAGACCTGGCCCCGGTCCCATTCTGAACGGGATTAGCCCTTCGAGGATTATCCTGACAAGCGAGGCCACCGCAAGAAAGAGGGCGAAGACTGCAATCAGAGCTTGTGTCGTGATAACACTCAGGATGTCCGAGGCCATTCGTTGAGTGTCCGCCCTAAGCGCGGCGAGCAGTTCCTTCAGGAGTGGATCTTCAACAGAAGACATGGGTTATGCTCTGTCTCCCTACGAAGGGACCATCTTCGGTCGTGGGTTTTTGAGGATTTAAGCAGATTCCTAGGAGAATAGCCATCTCCACCCGGCCTAGTCCGTACTGTCGAGAAAAATGTCTCAGACAGAAACTCAACCAACAGTCAAACGAGGAATTGCAACGCGCTCTGTCGTACTGCTCCTAGTGATAGTCGGTCTTGGCGCAGGCGCCGCAGCATACGCCTTCGCCACCACTTCGGCACTGACCCCAAATCAATCGCAGAACAATCTCACAACATACAATGGACAGTGGCTCGGCTGGAGGGGACCCGGGCCACTAGTCTGGCATGACCGCAACGGGACCTTCACGTCCTTCAGAGCCGCGAGCACCATCGCCAATGTCAGCGTCACCAGCTTCAGTGTCGTCGACAGCAGCCACCTATCTCTGACCCTCTCCTACACAGGCACAGGAAGCACACCCGCGGCGACGATAGTCGTTGTTGCGCCAGGACTCAGCGGAAGCAACACGGTCTCGGCGGGATGGACCAGCCCAGCAACGGTCAGCGTAAGCCTCGTTGGCTCTGGCAGCCTCTCGTCCAGTACGACGTGCGTACGAGTGCTGATAGTGCCTCTCACGGGAGCCTAGAGAACTCTTGGTCCCCGTCGAAAACTCCCATCTTTTCTTCATAGATCTTCGCGATCCATCCTACAGGCTCAACGGTCCAAGTCATCACGACGAGTAAGCCTGGGCGGAGGCCTGGCTGAAGTTCGGACCTAGGCTGGGAAGCTGGACACGAAGCTATTCATGCACTGTCTTGACCCTGCTCCAACCGGGTCCTTCATGCTTCAATCCTGGTATGCCGAAGCTCCATGAGACCTTCGGAGCAATACGAAGATACTTCCCTGAACCAAATTGTCCCTTGTGATCGGTGACCTCTGCAGTACCGTAGACCTTGATCGCCCGTGGTTTCCACGGGTCTACGGATTCTAGGTCGTCAATTGTCAGAGCGACTCGTTTGTTCCCGTTCTTGACATTGTGGTATTTCCAGGTCTTTAGGAAAATGTCTTGGCTGTGACTGCCCACCCAGAAGTATTTCCCGTCGAACTCGAAGCCGACAGGGACCACGTCTGGCTGACCTTTTCTGGATACGGTTGCAATTCTTGCCAAACGTTGAGATTTCAAGTATCGAACTTCAGCTTCAGAGAACATATGGCATCCTCGACTATTCCAAGGATTCTCTTCACTAATATATTGATTGAGTCTATGGCCTATTCTGATTTCTGAAATCCCGTGGCAAAGGCCCACTCTCTTGCTTGAGCACTAACTTTCTGATCATTTGCGCGTAGTCTTAGAAATAGGATGATGAAATTCGCATGCACATGTCCCAGTCTCATATCTGACTTGAACCATGCAAGCATCTCACCGTGTTTTGCGACAACATGGCCACGTTTTACGAAGCCCTTCCTATTAGCTAGTCTCCAGAAATCTTCCAGAGTTTTCCCGCTCTTCGCTTCAATGTTTTCCGCATACGCTTTGAATGTAGGTCTTGCCATGTTCCCGCATCGCCAAGCGCTACTTCCTTTCAAGACTCCGCTGAAGATAGCTCATTCGGACCTCTTCCCGATGACTCTGCCCAATCTTGCAAGAGTCTTGTTCAGAGGTGCTTCCCACTTTACACATCTCCAACGAAACAGAACAGAATCGGACTTATGGCCGCTTTCTCAATGAGAGCCTTCTCCATAGCTTTGAGAGAGCGAGCGAAACCGATTTCCGTTTCGACAGATGGGATCCGCAGGCCCATGAAAATGTCCCAGAAAATGTAAGGCTCCCAGGAAAAGTGCCTTTCCCGAAATAGTTTTCTCAGCGGCTCATGCATCTCTTTGAATCGATTCAAGCGTTCCTTTCTGCCGTGACCGTGCCAATCTTTCATAATCCGATTGACCGACACCTGGATATTGTCAGAAAGCCGTTTGTAGGATGCAAACCATCCCGCCTGTTCCAGGACCCTACGAATGTGATAGAACCAGGTCGCGGACCGGCGTTCAAATCGATCATACGCGTATTCGATACAAATTATGCGGCCTCGGGATGTGAGCAGATGTTTGACTTTGTCTACCGCCTTGTTGGGTCGAGGAATATGATGTAAGACTCGATTGAAAATCACGAGATCATACAATTTCCCTAAATTATTCCAAGACGAGAAGTCTGACACTTGGTATTCTAGAGTTCCTCGGTTGGACTTGTAAGCGTCAGACTTCATCACTCGTCTTGCTGTCTTGACCACTTTCTCATCTACGTCGATCCCTAATACGTCATGACCTTTGCGAGCGAGTTCGAGGCTGAGGAAACCTTGACCGCAGCCCACTTCGAGAATCCTCACTTTGCGGCCAGGGACAAATGCGTTAGCTAGGCGATACATCTCTCCATAGGTCAAGTCTGCGAGGTAGGGTTGCCTCCATGGGCTGCTCTCCATGGTGGGCCAGACTTTCAAGCGACGAAGGTCTGGTGTAAAGTCTCTCGGAGGTTCGCCCATGTGGCCTAGGACTGTGTAGCCGCTAATATGCGCGAACGCCTTCTCACGGTAACCCTAGTTTAGGGCATCATTGTATAGAGCATCGAGAGTCGAAAAGGTCTCTTCGGGCGTGGAAGGATTGACTGGCAGGATCTCTTCGGTTATGGACCTTTCAAGAATCTGTCTTATACAGTATCGGAGCTTCGTGGGCGTCAGGTTCGATTCCACGTCCCACATCGGATGATCCATGTTCACGTAGACCGTCCGGACACCGCTCTTGTCCGTCTCGACGTACGCTTGGCCCCGGTCTCCACCGTGAGCAACATCGAACGCCAGGATCTGGTCCTTGAGATGGATTACGCTTCGAGTAGCTTCCCGATCGTGCTTCTTTCCTCTCCGGCGTTTCCTTTCTCCGAGAACAATTTCCTTCCGTGTCTTGCCAGGTACCGCGTTTATCTTCGGAACTGTCTTTGCCTTCACCATTGCCTTCGAGAGAATCTGTATGTTTCGTTTGAAACTTCGTCGAAGCCTTTCGGCGATCTCGTGATTAAGATACTGGATGCTTCTGAGCTCTCTTCGACTGGCTGATTGTCTCAGAGACTTGTAGACCTTGTTCCTCACGAATCCTCGTAATGCCTTCTCGAAGACTCTCCACTGTGGACTGTCATGTTCGAAATCGTTTCCTCCGGGAAGTCGTCGTAGGAAGTCGGCGTTGACCCAGCCCTGGATTCGGGACAGGCCATGGGTCCGGTACTGGTCTAGACCGAAGAACTGGTGTTGGAGACAGGTGATGTGTTTCTGTTGAACGCTTATTCCTGCCTCTGATATTCCGGCTCGGACCTTCGATATCGGCATTATCATGATCTCGCCCGTTATCCTTCCGTATTCTGTTGCAATGTTGACCGGAAGCAGCGTCGACCCTCTCAACTCCTCAGGCTTCACCTGCTCTCCATTGACAGTGACCTCGAAGGGTCCGTATCCTCGAAGCGCAAGAACGTTGGCCCGGGCCAGCAGAGCTCTCCGGACATCTGCAGGATCAGGTTTCTTGATGAGTGAACGAATGCGAATTCTCAAACCATCATGATTCAGAGGCGCTTGGACGAGTCGAAGCGGTCTCCAAGTCGACTGGTCTATAGCGTCCCAGTATTTGTCGATGAGGTTCTCCGTCAGAGTAATCGTGCGATCAAAACGGCCTCTGTGAACCTGAAGCTCCAACTCCTTACCAACAGTAAGCCAGGCAAGACTACCCATACCGTACGATTCACGTATCGGACGCTTGTACTTGGGCGAGAAGCCCTCGTCAGTCAACTTCCCTTTGGTGAGAAACTCTCGCAACCCTACGAGGTCCATGCCGTTCCCCCATTCCTCATACTCGATGGTGGACCCGTTCTCTGGAATGCGAATCTCGACCTTGGTCGACTCGCCCCACATCCACGAGTTGACGACGAGCTCCACGAAGAACTGAGCAGCGTCAGCATACTGGCGTCCGAGGGTTTTGATGATGCTCTTGTGAGTGTAGACCCTCAATTCCTCGTCTACCATAGAATGGACAGTTCTAGCCGGATGGGAGGGTCTCCTCGGGGCCAATGCTCGGTTCTATTGTCGCATGGAATCTCGGCCGAATAATGGAATGATGTAACCCCTCTATGCCAGCCGAAGGAATCATGTAACGACCGAGAGGATCGTGCCTCTTTCACCGAAACGATTGCGGCCATTCCGATCAGCTTGACAATAATCTACTTGCTGCTCCGGCCCTAAACAAGCTAGCGGGAATCACTCTCTTCCTGAGACGATAAAACGCCAAGCAGAAGGCTACCGTGAAGATTCCCGAAGGAGCAAGAGTTAGGAGTATGCTGATGGGGCCTG
>Ga0066689_10000634_pt1 | contig 10871 bp, 10 predicted proteins | sample GraSoiAngelo_138_FD_65626 | JGI IMG/M metagenome (GOLD analysis project Ga0066689, IMG submission 65626) | Grasslands soil microbial communities from the Angelo Coastal Reserve, California, USA - 14_0929_09_40cm | ecosystem: Environmental > Terrestrial > Soil > Grasslands | place: USA... | reverse complement strand
GCCACGCCGGCCTGGATGCCGTGGGAGGTGAGGTGCGCGGGGATGGCGAAGCGGCGCTCCGCCCTCAGGTCGTCGACCTGCACGAGCGTCTTCTTCAGAAACGTGTAGCCCGCGAAGGAATCGGTCGAGGCCTGGATCGTCAGGGCGCCGATCGTGCCCGGCTGCCAGCCCAGGCCCGCTTCGAGCCGCAGGCAGCCGCCGGCAACGTCGAAGAGGAACAGGCCGACGAGGTCGGCGCCGAGTGCATCGCGCGTCACGCGCATCGTCCGGTCTCGAATTTCGTCCTCGTCCGTGATCTGAAGGAGATGCTGCGCGAAGTCGTGGAGCTGCTCGTCGTGGCGCGCTCGCCGCCCCAGCGCGTCGAACGAGCGTCCGTTCTCGATGGCGACCGACGCCTGCGTGCCGAAGGCCGAGAGCAGCTCGACGTCGCCGGGGGTGAAGTCGTGCTGACGAAGATAGAAGACCGACAGCGCTCCGTACACCTCGCCGGTCTGGCCGGCGAGCGGGATGGCCAGGACCGACCGCAGCCCTTCGCCCCGCATCCGGGTGACCACGTCGCGAGGGAAGGGCACGGCCGCATCGTCTTCGAGCAGCGAGGTGAAGACCGCACGCCGCTCGGCGACGGAGACGCCCGAGGCGCCCTGACCCAGCGGCAGCGCCAGGCCCGACACGAGCGTGTCGCTGATGGCGCCGGCGCGGCTCATCGCGATGAGCACGCGGTCGCGCGCGTCGTAGCGAAAGAGGATCGCGCCGTCGGCCCCGGAGACCTCCAGCGCCTTGGTCGCGATCGTGTCGGCGATCTGTCGGAGGTCGAGGCTGCGGACCAACGCCTGCCCCGCGCGGTGCAGGACGTCGAGGTCACGCTGCCGTGCCCGCGCTTCCCGGTAGAGCCAGACCTGCTCGCGCAGCAGGCCCACGAAGATGACGCCGACGCCGATCGGCCGTGCGAACCCGAGGAGATACCACGGAATGCTGTAGCGGAACGGGTGGAGCAGGAAGCCCAGCAGGCCGAGGTTCCAGATGAAGGCGGCGAGGAGAAAGTAGCCGCCGAAGGGATCACGCGCGGCGTAGCGGCGCAGACCGCCCGACAGCGCCCAGAGGCCCGCGGTGAAGAGCACGAAGTACCCGGCGCCGAGCCCGAACGGCGTGAAGCGCCCGCCCGCCACGGGTGGCAGGACCGGACGCACCTGCAACACGGCGACCATCAGCACGCCGCTCAGAACGACGATCCCGGCGCCGATGGCGAGCCGGCCGCGGCCTGTCAGCGGGAAGCTGCGCTCGCCACAGTGCGCGGCCAGGCCGATGCCGATCAGGCCGGCGAAGTAGCTCAGAAAACAGAAGTACGGCGCGATGCCCGGATTGACGCCGGGATTCGCCGGATAGTCGGGCTGGGCGAACACGTGCGCGAGCGCCAGCAGGGCGGTCAGCCACAGGGTCGTGCCCATGCCCGCGGACCGCGCGTCCTGGCGCAGCCGGTGACGCTCGAGACACAGGTAGGCGATCCCGACGGCCACCAGCGCGAACGGCACGTCGAAGATCGGCACGGCGTATGGCGTGGGAAAGCGCGGCATCATCGCGCCCCAGCCGAACCAGACGAGGCTCTCGTAGAGCACGCCGGCGGCCACGCAGAGCAGCACGACGAAGACGCGTCGACTGGACACCATCGTCAGTTCCTTTCCTCGGCGTGCCCGCGCTTCGTGAGCTCGGCGACGATCGCGGCGCTCAGTCGGCGCGGCAGCCAGGATTGTCTGGCGGCCACCATGCGCACGGCCTTGGGGAGATCGCGCGACAGATCACGCTCGGCCAGGTGACCCCATGCGCCCCGGCGCACGGCCTCCAGGAGCAGCGCGGTCGATGGGCGCCGGCGGCCGAGCAAGACCACGCCCGTCCCGGGGCTGAGGCGCTTGAGCGCCGGCAGTATCCCCAGGGCTCGACGCGGGGAGCGCACGGCATCGAGCAGCAGCACGCTCGGTCGATGGCGGCGAAGCGCCCGATGAGCCCCGGTGAGTGAGGCGCCCCGGCTGGCGATGCGCTGCTCGGCGAGGATCGTCTGGCATCGCAGACGCAACGCAGCGTCCGCAAGAACGACGATTGACAGGTTGGCTTCGCTGGTCTTGGGGGCGTCGGCTCGTGTCACGGCATAGCTTCATCCCATGACGCGACGGCCGTGAACAATTGGACCTGGGTCTATCCGACCTTGGTCCGAGGCCCGGCGGCGCGGCCGACGGCGACCGCCAGCTCGAGCCGTGTGGAGAGCCCGAGCTTCCTGAAGATGCTGGTCAGGTGGGTCTTGACGGTCTTGACGGAGATGGCCAGGCGTCGCGCGATATCCTTGTTGCTGGCTCCGGCGGCCACGAAGCCGACGAGCTCGCGCTCGCGCGGCGTCAGCTGCTCGCCGCCGCTGACGGCGGGCGCGGCGGCGGTGCGCAGTGCGAGCTCCTCGATCAGGCGCACCATGACGCGCCGGCCGACCCAGATCTCGCCCGCCTCGACGAGCTGGACGGCTCGTCGCAGGAGGTCCGTGGACGTGTCGCGCGGACAGAAGCCTGCGGCGCCGGCCTTCAGGGCCTGGACCGCGACGCCGTCGTCGTCGGTGCTGGCCAGCACGATCGTTTTCGCCAGGCCGCTCAGCGCCGCGACGACCGCCAGACCTTTCGCATCCGGGCTCGGTCCGAGATCGAAGAGGATGACGGAGGGCAGCGAGGCGGCGATCTGCCTCGGCAGATCGTCGCCGGCCGCAATGGTCGAGATCGGCCGCGAGCCATTGCCCGAGCGAAGGCTCTGGAGCAAGCGACGGCAGTAGGAAGCGTCGACGCCGGCGATCGCGACCGAGCCAGGGGCCCGAGATGCTGTTCTCACGCTCATCGGACCTTGGTCGGAGCAACCCGGATGCCATATTGGAACCGCGCGAAAAGCCGGAGGTTCTCTGGGCGCGGTCCCCACGCCGGAAAGCTTTAGGCCACGACCTCACCGCTGCCCCGGTCGACCCTCATCCACCCGCTCTGGTCCGGGCGATGCGGTCAGCCGGCGACGATGCGGTTCTTCTGGACCCCGAGCCCGGTGATCCCCATCTCGACGAGGTCGCCCGGCTGCAGATAGCGCGGCGGCTTCATGCCGTGGGCGACGCCGGCGGGTGTGCCCGTCGAGATCAGGTCGCCCGCGCGCAGCGACATGAACTGGCTCACGTAGGCGACCAGCGTCCGCACGCCGAAGATCATGTCCTTGGTGTGGCCGCGCTGGCGCGACTCGCCGTTGACGGTGGTCCACACCTCGAGCGACTGCGGGTCGCCGACCTCGTCGGCGGTGACGAGCCAGGGCCCGATCGGTGCGAAGGTGTCGGCGCTCTTGCCCTTGGTGGTGGTGCCGGCCCGCTCCATCTGGAACGCGCGCTCGGAGACGTCGTCCACGATCGTGTAGCCGGCGACGTGCTTCATCGCGTCGCCCTCGCTCACGTTGCGCGCGTCGCGGCCGATCACCGCCGCCAGCTCGACCTCGTAGTCGAGCTTGAGCGCGCCGGGCGGCCGCACGATCGAGTCGTAGGCTCCGACGATGGCGCTGTTGGCCTTGATGAAGAGCGTCGGCTCGTCCGGCGCCGGGCGGCCGACTTCCCGCGCGTGGTCGCTGTAGTTGAGGCCGATGCAGACGATCTTGCCGATGCCGACCAGCGGACAGCCGAGCCGCGGCCGCCCGCGCACGACGGGCAGCCGCTCGACCTTCACCGCGCGCAGGCGTTTGAGCCCGGCAGATGAGAGGACGTCCGGCGTGATCTCCTTCACCACGCGCGAGAGATCGCGCAGACCGCCGCTCGCGTCGATCACGCCGGGCTTCTCGGCGCCGATGCGCCCGTAGCGCACGAGCTTCATACCGCCACCGGCGGGCGGCGCCGCCCGATGCCCGTCGCCTGCTCGAAGGCGTGGGCGAGCTGGAGCACGCCCCACTCGTCTTGATGGCGGCCGACGATCTGCACCCCGACGGGCAGACCGTCGGGCGTGAAGCCGCCGGGCACGGAGATGGCCGGCAGCCCCGTGACCGTGATGTCGGAGCACGCGCGCATCCAGTCGATGTAGGTCGGCAGCTGCACACGCTCGATCTCGGTGACGTAGGGCTGGGTGACGTCGAAGGGCGGCACCTGCGTCGCGGGCAGCACGAGGAACTCGTGGCGCTCCATGAACTGCCGCACGCGGTGGTAGAGCGCGGTGCGCTTGACCTCCGCCTCGCCCAGCTCGCGCGCGGTGAGCTTGAGCCCCTGCTCGGTGTTCCAGATGACCGTGTCCTTGATCTGGTGCCGGTGCTCGGCCAGCAGCGGCCCGAACCTCATCACGAAGGAGAGCGCGCGGAGCGCCTGGAAGATCTCGCGCGCATCACTGAGGTCGGGCTCGCCGTCCTCCACCACGCATCCGAGCGTCTCGAAGGCCTTGCGCTGCGGCTCGAGCGCCGCCGTCACCCGCCGGTCGATCGGCAGGCCACCGAGGTCGCGGCTCCACGCCACGCGCACGCCGCGGAAGTCGCGCTCGAGCGGGCGGCGAAACATCTCGCCCGGCTGGGTGATCGCGATCGGTGAGCGCGGATCGGGCCCGGCCATCGCGCTCAGCAGCAGGGCCGCGTCCGCGACCGTGCGCGCCATCGGCCCCTGCACGCTCAGCGACGACCATGCGGCCTCGCGCGGCCACGCGGGCACGCGCCCGGGCGCGGTGCGCAGGCCGACGACATTGCAAAAGGCGGCGGGGTTGCGCAGCGAGCCGCCCGTGTCGCTGCCGTCGGCGATGGGCACCATGCCGCACGCGAGCGCGACGGCCGCGCCCCCGCTGCTCCCGCCGCAGGTCTTCGTGACGTCGTACGGGTTCAGCGTGCGGCCGAAGACCTCGTTGAAGGTCTGCGAGCCCGCGCCGAACTCCGGCGTGTTGGTCTTGCCGAGCGTGACGGCGCCGGCGGCGCGCAGCCGCTCGATGATCAGCCCGTCGACGGTCGGCACGTGGTCGCGGTAGATCGGCGAGCCGAGCGTCGTGCGGATGCCCTTCGTCGGGACCAGGTCCTTGTGGGCGATCGGCAGGCCGAAGAGCGGCCCCGGCGCGTCGCCGCGCGCCAGCGCCGTGTCCTTCCCCGCCGCGTCGTCCAGCGCGCGCTCGGCCGTGAGGGTGACGATCGCGTTCACCCTCGGGTTCACGCGCTCGATCTGCGCCAGGTGCGCGCGCACGACCTCGGTGACGGACACCTGGCGTCGACGGATGCGGTCGGCCAATTCGACGGCGGTCAGAAAACAGAGATCGCTCATGGCGCTCGACGTTACGCCGGGGTGACGGTCGTGGTCAACCGCCGCTCAAACGCGAGGCGATCGCGCCGTCGTTGCCCTTTCTGACGGCGCAGGCCTCCTCCGGACTGCTTTTCTGACGCGCACGACTGCTTCCCCCGCGCGCAGCACCGCTCGTAACTCGCCGTGGCACAACGTCGCGGTGCTCCGCCGCGCGCATGTGGCACGGAGCCTGCTACGTCACGCGACGGGCGGCGGCGCGCCGGCCGCCCACAGAGAGCGCTGTGGCTTTCGTCACGGCGCTTTCTGCGCGTTCGGCGCATGAACCCTCAGAGGAGGAGAGCTTCGTGAGTGAAATCCTGACGCTGATCTTCGGCACGGCGCCGGTCATCCTGGCGCTCACGGCGCCCGACGGCTGCCGGCAGCTCGTGGACGAAGCGTGCCTGGACGTCGCGCAGCGGCTGCCGCTCGCGTACGACCTGGTGATCCATGGCTGCTGAGGCGAAGGGCCGGGCCATGACGCGGATGCTGATCGCGATCTTCGAGGGGGACGAAGGCCGCGGCCTCGTGCAGGTGACGCGGCTGATCGGGCTCGGGCGTCTTCAGAATGCCGCCGTGCGCGTCGCGTACTTCCATTCGATCCCGCGCGACCGCACCGACCGCCACGACCGCATCGTGTCGGACCGTTTCCGCGAGATGCTCCGCATCGAGGAGGCGATGCGGGAGGCGGTGACGGGCGTGCTGCGCGCGGCGGGCCGCGCGCCCGTCGAGTGTGTGGTCCGCTTCGGCACGCCCGTGGTCGAGGTGGAGCGCGAGGCGGAGGCGTTCGCGGCGGATGCCGTCGCGTTCGCCCCGGGCCCGGGTCTCCGGGCGCGGTGGCGCGCGTGGCGGGTCCGCCGGCGCTTCGCGGCCTCCCCCGTGCGGCTGCTCGTGCTCGAGGGCGCCGGCGGCGCGCGCTTGCCGGCGGAGGTCGCCATGCGTCCCGCTTGACGCGACCGGCGGCTTCGCCCATCCTCTCGTCGGCGACGTGACGCGTCGCCGACGAAAGGAGCGGGCGCATGCGTGGAGTGCGAACGGTCGCGGTCACGGCCGTGGTGGCGATGGCGCTGGCGGCGCCGTCGAGCTGGGCCCAGCCCAAGAAGCTCGTGTTCTGGACGCACTGGGAGCAGAACCCCGAGTTCAACAAGTTCTACGAGACCCGCGGCAAGGACTTCGGCCAGAAAACCGGCTACGAGGTGCAGGTCGTCACGGTCCCGTATCAAGGCTATGAAGCCAAGTATCTTGCCGCCCTCATGGGCAAGAGCGGCGCGCCCGACATCTTCATGGGCATGACGCACCACTGGTGCGGCCAGTACGACTTCTGCGACAAGATGCCGGCGGATCTCGCCAGGACGTGGGACGAGAACCTGCCGAAGTACATGCTCAACGTCGGCAAGTGGAAGGGTACGCGCTACGGCATCCCGATCGAGCACGGCAACTTCCAGCAGATGTACATCGACACCGAGCTCTTCAAGAAGGCCGGCCTCGATCCCGACAAGCCTCCGAAGACCCTCGACGACTGGCTGGCCGCCATGAAGAAGCTGACCGTGCTGGACGCCAAGGGCGAGCCGACCCAGGTCGGCTTCGCGCTCCGCCACAAGGGCCATCCCGTCGGCATCACCGACAAGTTCCTGCCGTTCGCCCACGCCTTCGGCGCGCGCATGCTGTCGCCCAACCTCGAGAAGGCCACCGGCTTCGCCAACAGCGCGGAGATGGTCGCGGCGCTCCAGTTCTATTCCGATCTCGTGAACAAGCACAAGGTCGCGTCGACCGCGTTCCCGACGCCGGAGGACGCCTTCGGCCAGAAGCGCGCGGCCACGATCTTCCGCGAGTCGTGGTTCTTCGGCTGGGTGAAGAAGAACGCGCCCGACGTCGCCTTCAAGGTATACGCCCTGCCGTGCGGCAAGACGTGCCCGGGCGCGGGCAACCTGTTCCCGTGGACCAACATGGTCGCCAAGAGCAGCCCCCACAAGCAGGCGGCGTGGGACTTCATGAAGTTCATCAGCAACGCCAAGGACGATCTGGACCAGCACCAGGCGCAGGGGATCCTGCCCGTGTGGACGGCGAACCTCGACTCCGCGTACGTGAAGAGCCGCCCCGACTACCAGTCCACGCAGGAGATGCTCAGGCAGCCGGTGCCGCCGGAGTACTACCACCCGAAGTCGAACGAGCTGGCGACGGCGTTCGGCGAGGCGGTGGTGGCCGCGCTCTACGGCAAGGGGCAACCCAAGCCGCTGCTGGACGAAGCAGCAGCGAAGATGGACCGCATACTCAGGGATTGAGAAGGTGGGGGGCGCCGCGCTCGTACATGGACCGCCAGCGGCGGGCGGGACTGCTGTTCGTCCTGCCCGCCGTCGTCTATTTCGGCGGCGTCTTCCTCGTCCCGCTCGTCGAGTCGGTGATCGGCTCGTTCTACCGCACGGTGCCCGGCGGCCTCAGCCAGTTCGTCGGCACGCGGCTCTACGTGAAGGTGCTGACCGATCCCACCTTCTGGCAGGCCGTCGGCAACACCCTGAGCCTGCTCGTGATGTCGGTGCCGGTGACGGTGGTGGTGGCCCTCGCGGTCGCGCTCGGCCTGCACCGGCTGCGGAGCCTCGAGGCGCGCAGCGCGTGGGCCGCCATGTACTTCCTGCCGTTTTCCGTCTCGCTGGTGGCGGCGGCGCTGGTGTGGCAGTGGATCTACGACCCGGTGTACGGCGTGCTCAATCACGCCCTGGCCGGGCTCGGGGTGCCGCCGCTCAAGTGGCTCCAGAGCCTCGACCTCGTCCGCCCGTCGCTGGCGGCGGTGAACGTCTGGGCGCGGCTCGGCTTCGACACGATGATCTTCCTGGCCGCGCTCCAGGCCATCCCCGCGGAGTATTACGAAGCGGCCGCCATCGACGGCGCCAGCGCGTGGCAGGCCCTGCGGCGGATCACGCTGCCGCTGCTCAATCCGCAGATCGTGATGGTGGCGATCCTCGAGCTGATCTTCAACTTCAAGATCTTCGACACCGTGTACGCGACGACGCAAGGCGGGCCCGCGGGCGCCAGCCAGACGGTGATCATGCTGCTGTACGACACCGCCTTCAAGTACTTCCGGCTCGGCGACGCCTCGGTCATGGCGGTGTTCGTGTTCGTCTCGCTGCTGCTCGTCACGCTGCTGCAGTGGCGGCTCTTCCGCCGCCAGGTCGAGTATTGAAGACGGCCCGGTTCGGCTGGCTGACGGCGGCGCTGGTGGCGGCGGGCGCGCTCGGCGTGGTGTTTCCGTTGTTCTGGATGGCCGTGACGTCGCTCAAGACGGTGCCGGAGATCCAGCGGCTGCCGCTCCAGGTGTTCCCCGACCGCTGGAGCAACCTCGACAACTACCGCGAGGTCTTTCAGCGTCAGCCGTTCGGCCGCTTCCTCCTCAACAGCGCGCTGGTCGCCTCGGTGGCCGCGCTGTCGAGCGCGGTCGTGTCGTCGCTGGCCGGCTACGGCTTTGCGAAGTTCCGCTTCCCCGGCCACGCCGTCTTCTTCTTCGGCATCGTGGGGATCCTCATGGTGCCGTTCCAGTCCGTGGTGGTGCCGCTCTATCTCTGGATCAACCGGCTCGGGCTGCTCGACACGTATCCGGGGATCCTCGCCCCCGACCTCGTCAGCGTGTTCGGCGTGTTCCTCATGCGTCAGGCCATCGAGGTGGTGCCGAGCGACTACGTCGACGCCGCGCGCATCGACGGCGCGAGCGAGTTCGGGATCTTCTGGCGCGTGATCCTGCCCGCCGTGAAGCCGGCCATCGCCACCCTCGTCATCGTGAAGTTCATGTGGACGTGGAACGAGCTGTTCTGGCCGCTCGTCGTCGTGAACTCGCCGACGATGAAAGTGGTGACGCTCGGGCTGGTGAGCTTCACCAACATGTACTTCATCGAGTACAACCTCGTGACGGCCGCCGCCGTCGTGAGCGTGCTGCCGATCCTCGCCGTCTTCCTCGCCTGCCAGAAGTGGATCGTGCGCGGCGTGGTCATGAGCGGGTTGAAGGGCTGAGCGGCCGGCCTTGCGCCGGCGCCGCGCGGCCGCTAGTCTGCCGATGCGATGGTGGACCGACTGACGGTGGTCATGGCGGCGTTCGCCCTGGTCGGCGCCGTCTTCGTCGTGACGGCCCTCGTCGCCGTCCGCCGGCGACGCCTCGTCGGCACCGCGACCGCGATGCTGCTCGGGCTGCTCTGCCTGGCCCTCGCGGCGCTCGCCGGATCGGTGAGCCTGGCCACGCGCGGCTACCAGGCGCTGACCCGCGAGGTCGTTGCCGCGAAGGTCATGACCCGCATGACGGGCCCGCAGCAGTTCGTCGCGACGTTCATCTTCCCCGACGGGCGGCGGGCGAGCTTCGACCTCACCGGCGACGGTCTGTACGTGGACGCGCACGTCGTGAAGTGGCACCCGCTCGCCAACCTCGTCGGACTCCACACGGCGTACCAGCTGGACCGCGTCGGCGGCCGCTACGACCGGCTGCAGGACGAGCAGACGCGCCCGCGGCGCGTCTTTCCGCTCTCGCCACCGAACCCCGTGGACATGTTCCAGCTCGCGCGGTTCCTGGCGCGGTTCGGTCCGGTGGTCGACGCGGAATACGGCTCGGCGACCTTCGTGTCGGCGCGCCAGCCCACCGAGCTCGAGCTCCGGGTGTCGACCTCCGGCCTCTTGTTCCGCCGCCTCGACGCCGCCAGCGAGTCACGGTGACGGCCCGGCGCCAGGCCGCGCTCGCCTTCATCTTCGTCACCGTCCTGCTCGACATGCTCGCGCTCGGGCTCATCGCGCCGGTGCTGGCGCCCCTCGTGGTGAGCTTCTACGGCGGCGACACCGCGCGCGCCGCCGAGATCTACGGCGTGGCGTTCACGCTGTTCGCGGCGATGCAGTTCGTCGCCTCGCCGGTGCTGGGCGCGCTGTCCGACCGCTTCGGCCGCCGCCCGATCGTGCTGCTGTCGAACCTGGGGCTGGGGCTGGACTACGTGCTGATGGCGCTGGCGCCGAACGTCGGCTGGCTCCTCGTCGGGCGCGTGCTGTCAGGCGTGACCTCCGCCAGCATCACGGCTGCCGGCGCGTACGTCGCCGACGTCACGCCCGAGGAGCGGCGCGCGGCGGGGTTCGGGATGATCGGCGCCGCGTTTGGCCTCGGCTTCGTGCTCGGGCCCGCGCTGGGCGGCTTGCTCGGCTCGCTCGGCCCGCGCGTGCCGTTCTGGGTGGCCGCCGCGCTCAGCCTCGTCAACGCGGCCTACGGGTTCTTCGTGCTCCCGGAGTCGCTGCCGCCCGAGCGTCGCGCCGGCTTCGCGTGGCGCCGTGCGAATCCCGTCGGCGCGCTTGTCATCTTGAGAGGGCGCCCGGTATTGCGCGGCCTCGCCTCGATGATGTTCCTGCGCCACGTCGCTCACGCGGCGCTGCCGAGCACGTTCGTGCTCTACGCGACGTATCGCTACGGGTGGGACCAGCGCGCGGTGGGACTGGCGCTCGCCGGTGTCGGCGTCGGCTCGCTGATCGTGCAGGGCGCGGTGGTGGCGCCGTTCGTCCGTCGCTTCGGCGACGTCGCCACGCTGCTCTGGGGGCTCGGCTTCGGCGCGGTCGGCTTCGCCGTCTACGG
>Ga0066689_10000621_pt1 | contig 10928 bp, 10 predicted proteins | sample GraSoiAngelo_138_FD_65626 | JGI IMG/M metagenome (GOLD analysis project Ga0066689, IMG submission 65626) | Grasslands soil microbial communities from the Angelo Coastal Reserve, California, USA - 14_0929_09_40cm | ecosystem: Environmental > Terrestrial > Soil > Grasslands | place: USA... | reverse complement strand
GCGAGAAGCGCAAACGCGATGACCGCACGCGTCACCTGGAAATCATACCGCACAGCGCGCGAGCCGGTACACCACCATTTCCGGCCCGCCGGAGACCTCGTTCCGCTCGAGCCGCACCCGGTAGACGGGCGTCAGGAGGTCGCGCCGGGCGGTGATCTCCGGAAACCAGGCCGGAAAGACGATGACGAAGTCCGGGCAGCGCTCGGCCACGAACCTGAGCACGCCCGCCTCCCCTTCCCGGCGGTAGGGCCGGATCTCCGGCGTCACGAGACCCATGAGGTCCAGCACCCGGCGCCGTGAAAAGTAGGCGATGGCGCCGACGTCGTTGACGGCCAGCGTGGCCGAGCGCGGCAGGTTCGCGTCCACCCAGCGGCCGAGATGGACCTGCATCGCGTTGATGTTCTGCACGCCCCACGCGTAGCGATCGGCCGCCGGGGCCAGCGCCACGAGCGCCACGGCGAGATACAGGACGCGCGCGAGCGATGCTGCGAGCGCGCTGTTGCGAACCGAAACTCGGTTGCGCGCCGAACCGGTGTCGCGCGCCGGGGGGGTTTGGGGGGCCATTTCGGGGCCCCCCATCTCTTTCAGGGAGCTTGCAACAGCCTCACGCCAGGGGCCGAATACCACGGCAAGCAGCAGCAGCGCCACCGGCAGCAGATGAATCGAGTACCGGCCTTCCTGGAATCCCGGCCCGCGATAGGGCGCGAGCACCGCCATGGCGAGCGGATGCGCGAGCAGCACGAGGCCCACGATGCCGAGCGCGCGGCCGCCCCGCCGCCTGTTCGGCGGGGAACTCCCCGAGGGTTCCTCGCTGCCCCTCCAGGCGAGCGCGATCGCCGGCAGCGCCAGCGGCAGCAGCGGGTGCGCCGACGTGAGCCACACGAGCCACTCGACGCCGAACGCGAGCGGGCGATCGAGCCACGTCACCCGCGCCGGCTCGCGCAGGCCCAGGAGTCGGCCCAGCAGGCCGCCCTCGACCTTGGCGGCGGCCGTCGAGGGAACCGGCGTGCCGGTCGTGGCCCAGCAGAAGACCGCGAACGGCAGGAGCGCCAGGACGACGACCACGGCGAAGAGCGCCAGCCGCTTCGGCGTCGGGCGCCGTGCGAGCGCCAGGAACGGCAGCAGCACGATGGCCTCCGGACGGGCCAGCGTCGCGAGCCCGCCGGCGACCGCGGTCAGCACGAGGCGATCGCGCGCCAGCGCCAGCAGCGCCGCCGCCACGAGGAGCGCGGCGAGCGTCACCTCCATGCCCGACAGAGCGCCCCACGCGAACGGCCCGCTCCAGAGCAGCGCGATCGCCGCCACGAGTGCTGTCGGCGGCGACGCGCCCCAGGCCAGCGCCGCGCGGCGCAGCACCAGCGCGGTCGCCAGCGCGCAGGCGACGCCCAGGGTCTTGACCATCACGAGCGAGGCGCCGGCCACGCGCGCGCCCGCCGCCAGGAGCAGCGTCCAGAGCGGCGCGGTGGAGCCCGCCACCGGGACGCCGGGGTTGTAGGCGAAACCCGCGCCCTCGGCGATGTTGCGCGCGAAGTGGAGGTGGATCCAGGAGTCGTCGAGCGGGAAGCCGGCGGATCCGGCGATCAGCCGCTCGCGCAGCAGCAGCACCGCCAGCGGCAGCGCGGCGGCCAGGAGGACGAGGAGATCGTCGCGACGGTCAGCGGTCACGCACGAGCGTGTAGCCCGCGTAGGCGACCGGGCGGCGGTCGATCGGCAGCGTGTAGAGGAAGCGGCCGTACGGCAACTCGATCTCGACGAGTCCGGCGGGCCGCGCGACCGAAGGCGCCCAGTGGTCCACGAACCACACGAGCCGGCGCGTACGCGCGGGCAGGCGGATGTCGCTGTCGGGCCACGGCAGCATGTCCGACGCGAGCTGCGGCGCGTAGTAGCCGGGCGGCAGCTCGCCGACCCGCAGCTCGAAGATCGAGTACTCCGGCAGGTAGAACATCGCGTGGCGCAGCCACGGGTACGAGCGCGTGTTGCCGAGCTCGGTGATGACGACCGTCTCGTCCGGCGGGTAGAGACCGCGGATGGCCTCGACGAAGGTGCGCACGACCTCCTCGTGCTCGCGCAGGGCCGCCGCCGTGCGGCTGAAGATCCAGTCGAACGCCTCGTGCTCGGCCGTGAGCCGCCACGCCGGCCTCGGCGTGTCGAAGTCGCGCGGCAGTGGGCGCGCGTTGACGAAGAACGCGCCATTGACCAGCACGACCAGCACGACCGCGGCCGCCGTCAGCGCGGGCCCCAGCGCGCGCCGGCGCGCCAGCGCGGCGGCCTCGGCGAAGGCGGTGATGAGCACGCGAGCCAGCAGCACCACCAGCGCCGGCAGGAACGTCAGCACGTAGCCCGCCTGGCCGAAGTGCACGAGCGTGTAGACGAGGACGGGCGGCGCGATCCAGGCGAGCAGCAGCCACTCGCGGCGGCCCCAGCCGTGGCGACGCGCGTACCACGGCACGAGCAGGACGGCGAGAGCCAGCGGACCGAGCGCGACGAGCACCGACTCCAGCAGGTAGCGCGACATGCGCAGCGTCGTCTCGAACGGCCCGGCCACGATGGACGTCGGCCGCACGACCGAGTCGGCGAGCTGCGCGGAGGCCGCGAGGTACCGGCCGAGCCCGCCGGTGAGCGCCACCATCGGCACGAACCAGAGCAGCGTCAGCACGCCAAGGATCGCCACGCCGACGGGCACCGTGCGGGCGCGGCGGACGCCGAGCACGCAGGCCACGAGCCACATCGGCAGGAGCAGCAGCAGCAGCGACTGCCGCATTCCGGCGGCCAGCGCCAGGTAGGCGGCGGCGAGCCACGCGTCGGCTTCGCCGCCGTCGAGCGCCCGAAACGCGAAATACGCCACGCTCGACGCGAAGAGCGCCTCGCCGGCGTAGGTGAGCCCCACCGAGCCGTAGAACCAGAACAGCGGGCTGACGGCGAGCACGCTGGCCGCCGCCAGCGCCGTCGCGCGATCGTAGACGGCGCGGGCGAGCAGGTACACGACGCACGTCGTGAGCCCGCTGAAGGCCACCGCGAGCAGCACGTAGGCCGCGGTGGGGTCGTGGAGCCACGCGTTCACGACGCGACCCAGGCCGACATAGAGGATGTAGCCGGGCGGATGGGGCTGGTGCTTGACGACGTCGTATTCGCGCAGCGCCAGCGCGAACTGCACGCCGTCCCAGTTGTAGAGCATGCGCGCCCGATACGGCAGCCGTGAGAGCACGGTGAGCAGCCCAAGCGCGCCGGCAAGCACATAGTCCCAGCGGTTGGCCCGGTCTCGCATCGCGGCTGTGGAGTATACCTGCGCGCAAGTTCGAGCGGCGGCTTAGCCGCCGCAATCCCGATCTGGGGGGAGCAACTGTCTCCTGTGTCAAGCACCAGCCGCGGGCTGCCAGGCGACCCGTCGGTGCATCATCGCGTTGAGAATCGTCAGCAGCTTGCGCATGCAGGCCACCAGGGCGACTTTCCGAGGCTTACCCGCGGCGCTGAGGCGCTCGAAGAATGCGCGGATCACGGGATTGCAGCGGATCGCGGCCAGCGTGGCCATGTACAGCGTCGTGCGAACCGGGGCCCGTCCGCCCCAGATGTGGCGCGTGCCACGCTGCTGGCCACTGTCCCAGTTCAATGGCGCGACGCCCACCAGGGCGGCGATCCGGCGGCGATTGAGCTGCCCGAGTTCGGGCAAGTCGGCCAGTAGCGTCGTCGCCAAGACTGGACCGACCCCGGGCGTCGTACGCAGCAGGTTCTCGCTCTCACGCCAGACCGGACTCGTGCGGATCAGCGTCTGTAACTCCGACTCGACGTCGCGCAATTGCCGGCGTAGCCATTCCACATGCTGCTGGATGTGCTGTCGCACCTCCCGCGTGCTGACGGCCAGCCGCTGTTCTTCCGCCACGAGCATCTCCAGTAACTGGCGGCGGCGCGCGAGCCAGCCGTGCAGGGCTTGCGTCTGCTCATCGGGCAGCGTGCGCGGCTCGGGGCGCAGCGCCTCGGCAAAGTGCGCCAAGACGTCGGCGTCGATGCGGTCCGTTTTGGCCAGCTTGCCGGCCGCCCGTGCGAAGTCCCGGACTTGCCGCGGATTGACGACGACTACCGGCAGCTGGGCGGCGGTCAGCGCCGCGACGAGAGCCATCTCATACCCGCCCGTAGCCTCGACGACGATTAGCGCCACGGGCCCCGACGCACGGATCCGCTCCACCAGGCCGGCGATTCCCGTGACGTCATTGCGCGCTGTCCACCGGGCGCCACTCGGGCGCTCGGCCACCTCCAGCTCGCGCTTCGCTACGTCGATCCCCACGAAGCTCCCTGGCGTCATCCGCCCTCTCCTTGGCCCGACCTTGCGAATCCGGGCTCCTGGCCCTGGCAACTGTTCGGGCTGCGATGGAGTATGGACGCGGCGACCCAGGCTCCCCCGCGGTCTCGCGACCAGAGGCAGTGGACGGTCTACCGCGCCCATAGGGAGTTCACCACACGAGGCACGAATGACATATACAAGGCAGGGAGGAGCGCGCCTACGGCGCGCGACGACCGCCGCCGGGGGAGTCCGAGGGGGGCGTAGCCCCCCTCGCTTGAACAATCGGGCGAAGCCCCCCTCCGGGGAAAGCGAGCGCCGCCGCGCCGAGCACGCCCGCCCAGTCGCCGAGCCGCGCGTGCTCGATCGAGAGCGAGCCCCGGGCGAGCTCGGTCGTCGCCTTGAGGATGCCCCCCGCGACGCCGTCGAAGAGCTCGGGCAGCGCCTCGAAGAGGCCGCCGCCGAGGATGAGGATCTGCGGATTGAGCAGCGTCACGTAGTTCGCGACGGCCTGCGTGAGGTAGCGCGTCGCGTCGGTCCAGAGCTCGCGCGCGAACTCGTCGCCCGAGTTCGCGGCGGCCGCGACCATGGTGGCGTCGAGCGCGTCCGGGTCGTTCTCCGTCAGCTCGGCGAGGCGCGTCTTGACGTCGGCGGCCAGAGCGTCGCGCAGGCGCCGTTGGAACCCGCTGCCCGAGACGTACTGCTCGAGACAGCCGCGCGCGCCGCAGGGGCACGGCCGTCCGTCGGCGACGACCTGGGTGTGGCCCAGCTCGCCCGCCGCGTTGCCCGCGCCGCACCAGAGCTGGCCGTCGAGCACCACGCCCGAGCCCACGCCCGTGCCCACGAACACCGCCAGCAGCGAGCCGGCCCCGCGGTGCACGCCGAAGCGATACTCGCCCCAGGCCGCGGCCCGGACGTCGTTCTCGACGGTGACGGGGACGCCGAAGGCGGCGGCGAGCGTCGCGGCGAGCGGGACGTCGCGCCAGCCGAGGTTGGCCGCCTGGACGACGGCGCCGGTCTCCGCGTGGATCTGGCCGGCGCAGGCGACGCCGATCGAGGCGAGGTCGTTCAGGCCGTCGGCGAGGGCGGCGACGGCGCCGCGGACGGTCTCGAGCACTGCGGCGGAGCCGCGCTGGGGCTGGGTGAGGGCTTCGGTCTGCGAGGTGAGCCGTCCGTCGACCGTGACGGCTCCCGCGCGAACGCGGGTGCCTCCGAGGTCGACGCCGATGACAGAGGCTACGCCTTCTTCTCCTCGTCCTTCCGAGCCGGCGTGGTCTCTTCCTTGTTCGCCTCGTTCACGCCCTTCTTGAATTCCTTCACGCTGGAGCCGAGCGAGCGGGCGAGCTCGGGGAGGCGATTCGCGCCGAAGAGGATCAGCACGATCACGAGAATGATGAGCAGTTCCTGATACCCCAGACCAAACATGGAGATGCTCCTTTCCGACGCCTTACCTTAGCACCCTTCCCTAGCCTCCGCGCAACACCCGGCGCTCGCCCACCCGCGTCGTCACACGCCGGGCGTCGAAGTATTCCAGCAGCGGGATGGCGTACTTCCGGGAGATGCCGAGCAGGTCCTTGACGTCGCCCGGCCCGATCTCCTTGCGCTCGCGCAGCAGCGCGACCAGCTTGTCCTGGATCGCCTCGAGCGCCGCCGCGTGGAAGAACAGCGACTCCTTCACGCGCACGAGCTTGCGCGACTCGACCAGGAGCTGGAACAGCTCGTGCTCCTCGTCGCCGGCGAGGCCGGCGCGGCCGAGGGCCTCCTCGGCGCTCGGCGGCGCCGCCGCCGCCTCGCGGAACTCGCGCTCGAGCCGATCCACCGCCGTCTGCTGGACAGCGCTCAGGCGGAGCTCGTGCGCGGCGAGCCGGACCTTGTCGCGGTCCACGCGGACGGCGCCCTCGGCGTCGAGCGCCCCGAGCACGTGGGCGAACACGCGCTCGTCGGCGTTGGCGGCCCGCACGCGCAGCTCCTCGCGTGACATCCCGCCGCGCAGCGGCTGGGCGCGGTGGAATTGCTCGAGCGCGGCGGTGACGAGCCCGCGCAGGCGCGCCACCGCGTCGGCGTGCAACGACCAGTCGCGGTCCACCGCCGTCACCCGGCCGGCCGCGGCCAGCGCGTCCAGGAGCCGGCGGGTGCGCGCGGGCCCGAACGGCACGCGCGCGACGAGAGCGGGCAGGCGGATGCCGCCGACGCCGGCGCCGCGCACGTGCTCCTCGACCACCGCCTCCGGCGCGCCCGACTCGAGCACGTTCAGGTGAGCGAGCCGCGCCGGGCGCTTGAGCCTTGGCGGGTCCGTGTCGAGCAGCGTCCCGCCGCCGATGGTGACGATCGGCGAGTACGAGCGGATCACGAAGCGGTCGCCGGCCAGCGCGACGAGCGGCGCCTCCAGGCGCAGCCGCGCGAAGCCCCGCTTGCCGGGGGCCAGCTCGGCGCCCTCGAGCAGCAGGGCCCGCGCCATGATCTCGCTCGTCCCCGCGTGCAGGCGGACGCGGTCGCGGCTCTTGAGCGGGCGCGGGGCGTCGTGGAGGATCTCGAGGACGACGTCCGCCAGCGTCGTGGCCGAGAGCGTCCCCGCCATGCCGATGACGTCGCCGCGCTCGACGGCGGCGCGCTCGAGGCCCTGGAGATTCACCGCGGTGCGCTGGCCCGCCACCGAGCGCTCGACGGCGTGGCCGTGTGCCTGGAGCCCGCGGATCTTCGCCACGAGCCCTCGCGGAAAGACCTCGACGCGGTCGTCCACGCCGAGCGCGCCCGCGGCCAGCGTGCCCGTGACGACGGTGCCGAAGCCCTTGATCGTGAACACGCGGTCGATGGGCAGCCGCGGCAGCTGGTCGGTGCCGCGGGCGGGCACGGTCGCGGCGAGGCGCCGCAACGTCGCGCGAAGCTCGTCGAGCCCCGCGCCCGTCTTGGCCGACACGGGGACCACCGGCGCGCCCTCGAGGAACGTGCCGCGCACCAGCGTCGCGACGTCGTCGCGCACCAGCTCGATCCAGTCGGACTCGACGGTGTCGGTCTTGGTGAGCACGACGAGGCCGGTCCGGATGTGCAGGAGCGAGCAGATGGCGAGATGCTCGCGCGTCTGCGGCATCACGCCTTCATCCGCGGCGATCACGAGCATGGCGAGGTCGATGCCGCCGACGCCCGCCAGCATGTTCTTCACGAACCGCTCGTGACCCGGCACGTCGACGACCTCGATGGTGAGGCCGTCCGGCTCCTCGAGGAACGCGAAGCCGAGGTCGATGGTGATGCCGCGCGCCTTCTCCTCCGGCAGGCGGTCGGTGTCGGTCCCCGTCAGCGCCTTGACGAGCGAGGTCTTGCCGTGGTCGATGTGGCCGGCGGTGCCCACCACGACGTGGCGGCGCGCCGCGCTCATAGGCGCCCGAGGCTCATGGCCGCGCGGCGGAGACGATCGCCTTCACGAGCCCCGCCACCTGGGCCGGCAGCACCGTCCGGCAGTCGAGGAACAACCGGTCCTCCACGAGCCGGCCGACCACCGGCGGATCGCCGACGCGCAGCGCGGCGTCGAGGGCGCGGGCGGCGGCGTCCGTGGCGCCGAGCGAGACGCCGGCCGTCGGCAGCTCCACCGTCGGCAGCGCGCCGCCGCCCACCTGCGCGCGGCCCTCGTCGACGCGCGCGGCGAGCCGCTGCGCCGCCTCCGCGCCGAGCCCGCGGAGCACGCGCCGGGCGCGCGCGACCACGGTGGCCAGCGGCTCGGTGAGGAGCCGGAGCGTCGGGACCGTCTCGCGGGCCGTGCCGTCCTCGTACGCGGTGAGCGTCCCCTCCAGCGCCGCGATCGTGAACTTGTCGATGCGGAGGGCGCGGTTCCACGGGTTCTTCTTGAGCCGCGAGACGATCGCGCGCTTGCCCACGACGATGCCGGCCTGCGGGCCGCCGAGCAGCTTGTCGCCCGAGAACGACACGAGGTCCACGCCCGAGGCGACGACCTCGGGCACCGTCGGCTCGTAGGGGAAGCCCCACGGGCGGAGATCGACGAGCGAGCCGGAACCGAGGTCCTCCATCACCGCGACCCCGCGCTCGCGGCCCAGCTCGACCAGCTCGCGGCTCGACACGTCCGCGGTGAAGCCGATGACGCGGTAGTTCGAGGTGTGGACCTTGAGCAGGAGCGCGGTGGTCGGGCCGATGGCGTCGGCGTAGTCGCGCAGGTGCGTGCGGTTGGTGGCGCCGACCTCGCGCAGCACGGCGCCGCTGCGCAGCATGATGTCGGGAATCCGGAACTCGCCGCCGATCTCGATCAGCTCGCCCCGCGAGACGATGACCTCCTTGCCGTGGGCCAGCGTCTCCAGCGCCAGGAGCACCGCGGCGGCGTTGTTGTTGACGACGAGCGCGTCCTCGGCGCCCGTCAGCCGCCGCAGCAGCGCCTCCACGTGGCTGTAGCGCGAGCCGCGCTCCTTGCTGGCCAGGTCCATCTCGAGGTTCGAGTAGGCGGCGGCCACCGCCGCCACGCGCTCGCGCGCGAGGTCGCTCAGCAGCGCGCGGCCGAGGTTCGTGTGGAGGACCACCCCGCTGGCGTTGATCACGGGGCGCAGCGAGAACAGCCCGGCCCGGCGAACGCCGTCGACGACGCGCGCGGCGAGCGTGTCGGCGTCGGCGGGCGGCACGCCCTGCTCCCGCACGCGCCGGCGCTCGGCCTCCAGCGCCTCGCGCACCGCCGCCGTCAGTCGCGCGCGCGACAGGCCGGCGAGCGCGGGATCGGCAGCGACGCGCCGCACGAGCTGGTCGACCGAGGGCAGGCTGCGGAGGGCGGCGGCGCGGTCAGCGCTCACTGAGCGCCGCCTCGACCTTGGCGCGCAGGCGCGCGATGACCTCCTGCGCCTCGGCGCGCCAGGCCTGCGCCGACCAGCGGCCCTCCGGCGTCCCGCGGCGCACGGCGTCCTCGGTGAGCCCCGCCCAGAGCTCGTCGAAGTCCTCCGGGGTGAGCCCCTGCCCGCGCAGCGCGCGCGCCCAGTCGGCGGCGAGCGCGTCGATGAGGCGGTCGCGCTCGGCGGCGAGCCGGCGGGCCTTGCGGATGAGGTCGGCCAGTCGCGAGGCCACGGCTAGGGCTTCACCGCCTCCCGGATGGCGTCGACGAGGTTGGCCTCGAAGCGGCCCGTGGACGCGCAGGAATAGACGGGCTGCGTCTTGAGCTTGCCGGAGGAGCCCTTGCGGTGCCCCTGCGTGCGCATGCTCGAGTTGATCTGTAGCCGCGTGCCGGCGCCGTCGGGCTCCACGAACATCGTGAAGGTCACCAGCGCCTCGCCCTCGAGCTGCTCGTCGCCGGTGCGGCCGCAGTCGGAATAGACGCCGATCGGCGTCACGACGTCGTCGGTGGCGATCACGCCCGAGTCGCGCGCGATCGCGCGCAGCGGCAGGTTCTGCTTGGCGAGGGCGCGCACGAGCGCCATCCAGGTGACGTCGTAGCCCGCGCCGATCTCCGCGCGGTAGGGCGGCGGCGCCAGCGGCGAGACGTGCGGCCGCGCGCACCCGACCAGCGACAACGCCACGCCCATCATCACCAGCCTACCGCGTGTGGTGGTCGATCCCACGGTACGCTCGGATGAACCGCTCGATGCGCGCCTCGTCGACGTCGTCCAGCGTCTCGAGGCGCGTCCACGCCGTCAGCGCGAGCCGGCTGGTCATCGTCGGATACGGCGCGAGGACCACCTGCGTCGGGTACTTGCGGACGATGGCCGCGAGCTTGTCGACGACCTCGGGGCACGTGCAGTTGTACTGGACGACGACGCCGCCGTCCTCGAGGTTGTGGACCTGCAGCTCGTTGGGGATCGGCCGCGTGTGGATGCCCCAGGGCGCGATGTACGGCAGGTGCGGACCCGAGGTAGGCGGCGTGGAGTTGTAGGGCTCGTGCGGGTCGCCGAGCGTCTGCACGTGCAGGTTGCCCTGGTCCGCGAACTTCTGGCCCGGCAGATCCGCCTGCGCGCGATACGCGAACCAGCCGACGATCAGCGCGATCACCACCACCGCCGCGATCCCCGCTCCGAACGTCCAGCGTCCGCGCCCGCGCCGCGCGCCGCCGCCGCGTCCCTTGCGCTCCTGCTTCGCCATTCCCCCGTGTCCCTCACGTGGCGGAAGCGTGTGGGAGTCGAACCCACCTCCAGCTTGTCTAGAGCCGGACACCGGATTTGAAGTCCGGGAGGCCCACCGGGTTCCTAGACGCTTCCAAAGCCTTCCGAGTGTACCATTGTGCCGGCACCGTGAATCCCAACCCACGGCTTGTCGCCGACGAGCGACGCCCGTCGGTTTCGCCCTGGCGGCTCGGTGGACTGTCGCCTGCCACGCTGGCGCGGCGCGTCTACCGCGGCGTCTGGTCGCACGACCTCCTCGACCGCGCCGCCAGCCTCTCCTACTACTTCCTGTTCGCGTTGTTCCCCGCGCTGCTGTTCCTGACGGCGATCCTCGGCCTGCTGCCGGTCCCGAAGCTGATGGACCATCTGCTCGGCTACATCGCCCGCGTGCTGCCGGCCGACGCCGCCTCGCTGCTCACCAAGACGCTCGGCGAGGTGATCAAGGGCGCGCGCGGCTCGCTCGTCTCGCTGGGCGTGCTCGGCGCGCTCTGGGGCGCGTCGAGCGGGATGGTCTCCATCAGCAACGCGCTCAACGTCGCCTTCGAGGTGCGCGACACGCGCACGTGGTGGCGCCA